>Ga0335079_10004010_pt1 | contig 16952 bp, 16 predicted proteins | sample Lox_Sample_33_FD_206719 | JGI IMG/M metagenome (GOLD analysis project Ga0335079, IMG submission 206719) | Soil microbial communities from Loxahatchee National Wildlife Refuge, Florida, United States - Lox_Sample_3.3 | ecosystem: Environmental > Terrestrial > Soil > Wetlands | place: USA... | reverse complement strand
ACTCCGTCCGCGAGTGCCGCGAGCGCAGCCTCCCGCATCACGTCCTTCCCGAGGTCCTCTTTCCCTGCCATCTCCTCGATGTCGATCCTGACGATAGCAGTGAGCTTCATTTTATCATCGGGAAACTCCCCGTAGCCGCCCTCGGGCTGATACTTCTCCATGAGCAACCTGAGGCCGAACAGGCGCCCTGCCTCGTCCTCCACGATGCGCGCCCGGCCTTTCACGATCACGCTCCGATAGAGATACTCGGCCCTGCACGGAATGCCCCGGCTTTTCACGAGCGCGACCGGCAGATCAGCCTCGAAGCAGACGCGGTCGTCCCGTTTGATGTCGTCGATCTTCTCGCCTTCCCGGGCTGAATGAAAGAAGATCCGGCCCTCATGGTACGCGAAGTTCAGAGGCTTCACCATGGGGTAACCGTCCCTCCCGATCGTGCCGAGCCTGCCGACGTGGCAGGTGTTCAGCAGCTGGATGACCTGGTGACTGTCCGTGATCTCTTTTTTCGCCTGGCGCATCTGCTCTCCTTACAACAAAGGCCGACCCCTCATCGCTACTCCGCGCTCTGTGCGCGCGGGGAACACAATTTTACCGTTCACTTCACCAGGTCCGCTTCCACATCAAGGAATATCTGTACTTCCTTCCCCGCCACAAGCCCGCCGCCTTCCATAAGCTCGCTCCCCCACATGATGCCGAAGTCCTCCCGGTTGATGTTCGTGATCCCGGAAAAACCGATGGATGTCTCGTCGCCAAAGGGATTGCCCCGCGGACCGGCATATTCCCCTTCGAACGTTACCGGCCGCGTGGCGCCGTGGATCGTCAGCTCGCCGGTCACCCGGCACTGGTTTGCTCCGGGAAATTCCACCCTGCTGCTCTTAAAGAGGATGAGCGGGTATTTCGGCTGGTCGAAAAAGTCACCTGTCAGGAGATGCTCGTCACGCTTTTTTATCCCTGTGTTCACGCTCGCGACCTCGATCTCCACGTTCACCGCGGTCCGGGACCGGTCAGCGGGATCGAACTCGATGGTCCCCTTCAATGCGGCGAACTGTCCGCGGACCTGCGCAAGCGCCATATGCCTGATCGCAAAGGCCGCACAGGAGTGGTCAGGGTCTATGTTCCAGGTTGCCATGGTTTACTCCTCCTTTATCAGATCATGCTTTTCTGTCACAATTTTACACAATTTTTCAATGAACTGCATGAATGATTTAATTCAGTAAAACCTCTCTTCTCTATTGCCAAAAACAACGCCGGAGATTTATAATACTCCACTCACAAAACTTGATCGGGGGGCTCGGTGAAAAGAACAGCAGTGGCGCTCATCTCAGGCGGCCTGGACAGCGTACTCGCTGCCAAAGTGATCAAGGAGCAGGGCTTCAACGTTACGGGGCTTTACTTCACCTCGGCCTTTTCAAAGAGCTACGGCCGGGAAAACGAGACCCCTGCCGCCGCCGTGTCCAAGGCGATCGGTCTGGACCTGCGCGTGATCGACATGGGGCAGGATTACATCGATCTCGTCCGGAACCCCGCGCACGGCTACGGCAAGCACATCAATCCCTGCATTGACTGCAAGATCTTCATGCTCAGCCGGGCTGGGGCCATGATGCAGGAGTTGAACGCGTCCTTCGTGATCACGGGGGAGGTCCTGGGGCAGCGGCCCATGTCCCAGCGGCGGGACACGCTGAACCTGATCGAGCGCGACGCAAACCTGAAGGGCCGCGTGCTGCGTCCTCTCTCTGCCGCGCTCCTGCCCCCCACGAAGGCCGAACAGGACGGACTGATCCAGCGGGACAGGCTTCTCGGCATCAGCGGCCGTACTCGCACGGTCCAGCTCAGGCTCGCCGAGCGTTACGGCATCTCGGGATACTCGACGCCGGCCGGCGGATGTCTGCTGACGGACAAGAATTTTGCCGACAAACTGCGCGACCTCTTCACCGACCAGAAGCATGTGAACCCGAACGACGTGAGGCTGCTTACGGTCGGCCGGCATTACCGGTTTGACGCCGGCGTCAAGATCGTGCTCGGCCGCGACAATGAAGAGAACAACCTTCTCATGTCACTGGCGTCCCACGGCTATCACCTGTTCACGCCCCAGGGATTTCCCGGCCCCGTGGCCCTGCTGAACGGAACACCCACCCAGGAGATCAAGCAGACCATCGGAAGGCTCATCATCACCTACAGCAAACAGGTTCCCGGCAGGGCCTATCACATCAGGTACGGCAACGAGGTCTTCGATCCGGGAGAGCCGCTTCCGATCGATGCGTCCAAGCTGCGTCGTGTGGGCGCGGACGGGTAAATCCCGCAGCGGTGGAGGTTTGAAGCTGGGAGCATAGACATCAGTCTTACTCATCACCTTGTCACTAACAAGAGCAGTAAATACTTTACCACAGAGGACACCGAGAAAAGATTAAAACACGCATTTTCGCTGACCATTCTCTTTACCCTCGGAGCCTGCCCTCGAATGTTTCTCTAGGGGGTTCTCGGTGGCAAGAGATGTTATCTATGATAGGCGCTCCTCAGTAACTTCTGAACTCAAGACTCCTCCCTCTTTTTTCAACGCCCCTGCGGGTTCTCACGCCCCCTCACCCTTCTGTCAGACGCCTTGCGAACTTCATCCGCTCCCCGTTTCATGCTACAATTGAAACCAGCGATCCTGTCATCGAGCATTCCCGCTCTCCGGGGAGACCATGGCACCCATAAGCATCCAGGCCCTCACCGAATACCTCTCATCACTCTACCAGAGACCGGTGCGCGTCCGCTCCCTGACGGGCCACGGCGCCCAGGAAGAGGGTGACGACCTGAAGGGCTTCGGGTACGGGTCCCCGCTTTTCATCGAATATGAGGTCGACGGCAAAGGCAAGAAGGCCGTACTCGAGACCATGGCGCCCTCACCCTATGGTCATGACCACTTCTCGGACCGCGCCCAGTCCATCCTCTGGGAGCATACCGCCTTCAACGAGCTTCCGCGCCATGTGCGGTCCATCGACAGCGGCGCGTTCCTCGATTCCGGTGTGATGATCTCGACCGGCGGGGCGAAAGAGTTCTTCCTGCTCACGGAGTTCGTGGAGGGCGCCGGCTATTTCAAGGACCTGGAGCGGATCAGGGACGGCGGCGCGGCCGCGAAGCTGGACTTTCAGCGCACCGTTGCCCTGTCGGACTATGTGGCGGAGGTCCACGCCCGGAAAATTGCCGCACCCGGGTTGTACACCCGGCGCATCCGGGACCTGATCGGCCACGGTGAATGCCTCATGGGGGTCATCGATAATTATCCGAGGGCCTTCCCCTCCATCGACCCACGGCTCCTGCAGAGGATCGAGAGCACCTGCGTCGACTGGCGCTGGCGGATCAAGGACCGCGGGCATCGCCTCTGCCAGGTGCACGGCGACTTCCATCCCTGGAACGTCCTGTTCCGGAAAGGCGTCGACTTCACCGTGCTCGACCGCTCCCGTGGCGAATGGGGCGATCCCGCTGACGACATCGCGACGATGACCATCAATTACCTTTTCTTCTCACTCCAGCGTTCCGGGCGGCTCGAGGGTGACTTCGAGCGGATGTTCCACCTGTTCTGGGACACCTACCTGGCCCGGACGAAGGATGATGAAATGCTCGAGGTCATCGCCCCGTTCTATGCCTGGCGGGGACTGGTCATCGCGAGCCCCGTCTGGTATCCCCACCTCGCGGAACCCGTTCGCCGCTCCATCTTCGCCTTCATCGAAAATGTGCTCGGCAGCGCTCGGTTCGAGCCGCGAGACGTGCCGAGGTACCTGGCATGAGCAACAAAGAAGGATTTGCGGTCTGGATCACCGGGATCCCGGCTGCGGGCAAGAGCGCGGTGACCCGCGAGCTCGCGAACAGGCTCAGGGAGCGCGGGCTGCCGATCGTTGTGCTCGAATCGGACGAACTGAGGAAGATCCTCACGCCGGAACCGGTCTATACCGGGGATGAACGTGACCGGTTCTACGGTCAGTTGGCCCGGATCGGGGAACTCATCGTCAGGGGCGGGGCGAATGTCATATTCGATGCCACGGCCAACAAGCGTGCATACCGTGACCGGGCCCGGGAACGCATTCACCGCTTCGTCGAGGTGTATGTGGATTGCCCCCGGGAGGTATGCGTGCAGAGGGACCCCAAGGGTATTTATGCGCAGGCGGCACTGGGAACAGCCTCGTCCGTACCGGGACTGCAAACTCCCTACGAGGCGCCGGTGAAGCCGGACGTTATCGTGGACGGCCGGAATGACCCGGCGGAGAATGCATCCCTTATTTTAGCCCATCTCAAACAGCGTTTGTCAGTATAAACAGTTCTTTTCCCCCTATTTGCGAAACTCATTTGACTGACACGGACTCCTCCATTACAATCCCCGCCATGGGTAAAAAAGTGACCTATGAACGGTGGATCAACCTGTTTTTGCCCGACGGCTGGAACGAGCGGGAAGAAATGGGTTTTGTGCTCCTTGAAAAGGACGGCTGGCCAGGGATGATGCAGCTTTCATTCATCGAGCGGGAAGAGACCAGGAACTCGCCGGTTGACGCGGCAAGAAACTACCTTGAAGACGCCATGGAAGAGCGCGATGTGCCCTTCCCCCGGGAGGCCGTGAAGGTCGAAAAGCGGGGAGAAATGGGAATAGCGACCCTGGACTATACTTTCAAGGAGAAGGAAGAGGCGACTCACTGGCGGGTCTGGTTCCTCGTGGACAAGACGCGGGCGATCATGGCCGCCTATGTGTCCAATCCCGAGCAAGATAAACCTCATCTCGACGAGGCTACGCGCATCATATCCGACATCGAGTTCATCATGAACACCAACGATTAGCCCACTCACGCCGTAAAAAAGAACAGGCTGCCGATTACCACATCGGCGCCCTGTTCTTTTTCACTTGCTCCCGTCCCCCTAGACGTACTCCCGCAGCATTCTGCTCCGTGCTGGATGACGCAGTTTCTTAAGCGCCTTGATCTCGATCTGGCGGATCCGCTCCCGCGTCAGGTTGAAAAACTTGCCCACTTCCTCCAGCGTATGCTCCGTCCCGAGTCCTATGCCGAAGCGCATCCTGATGATCTTCTCCTCGCGTTCGGTCAGCGAGGAGAGCACTTCTTCAATGCGGTTCGACGCCTCGTTGTTTTCCAGCGTCTTGAAGGGAGAAATAGACTTCTCGTCGATGATCACGTCCTTCAGTTCTTTTTCCTCGGACAGGATCGGCGTCTCCAGGGACACGGGCTCCTGGATCGCCCGGAGGATCTCGTTCACGCGCGTCACCGACAGGCCCATGAGCTTGGAGACCTCTTCGGGGCTCGGCTCCCTCCCCTTTTCGCGCATGAACTTCGTGTAGATCCTGCTGATCCGGGTGCTCTCCTCGATCAGGTGAACGGGAAGCCGGATGGTGCGGGCCTGGTCAAGGATCGCGCGGGTGATGCGCTGCCTGATCCACCACGTCGAATAGGTGCTGAACTTGGTCCCCTTTCCTGACTCGTACCGGTCTGCCGCCTTCATCAGACCGATATTCCCCTCCTGGATGAGGTCCAGGAGCGTGAGCCCCCGGTTCACGTATTTCTTGGCGATTGACACCACGAGCCTCAGGTTGGCCTTGATCAGTTCGTCCTTGGCGACCTTGACCTTTGCGTCCTCCTGCTCGATGCGGAAGATCATCTCCCTGAGCGAAGGCTCGTCCATCCCCAGCTTGTCCATCTCCAGGGTGATCCCTTTGTCCACCTGCCTCCCGATTGCGATGATCCTTTTCAGCATCTTTTCGATCTCACGGAAGGAAATGCTCATCGAGAGGAGCGTTGCAACCGCGCGGTCCATATCGCGCCTCGCCACCTGGCGTTTCAGCCGGTTGTACAGACGCATGAAATCCGCCTCATAGGACTCCTTCCATTCACCGGGATAGCGCAGCACGTCAAGAGCCTTCACCTGGCCCTGCTTGATGTTGGCCCCCAGCGCCAGCACCCTCGGAATGGCCAGGGGAGACGTGAGTGCTATCCGTTTGAGCTCGACCTTGCCTTCCTCGAGGATCCGCACATATTCATGCTCCTCATCGATCTTGAGCATGGGGAACCGTCCGACGGACTTGAGATAGGTATCAACGAGATCGGCTCCGCCAACCTCCTCCACAGCCTCGGCCACTTCGACCGGCGTCGGCTCGGCTTCCTCTTCTTCATCGAGGTCTTCAGCCAGTTCACCCAGAACTTCGTCTGGCACTCCCTCAACAAAACCGCCCTCTTTTTCTTCTCCAAATGCCATTGCTCTCGCCTCTCCTGGCTTTCATCTTTCTCAATTCAATTATAGTATAGCAAATACAGAATGTGCGTCAAACAGTTATTTGAAAATGGCAATGATTTTATCGCTCTCTTATTTCGTCAAAAGGTATTCGCCCTGCTTCTATCGCAGTACGACACCGTAGTCGGAGCGAAGTTGAACACCCGGCAACCCGGTCTTCCCGATCGAGCCCGTTATCAGGATATCCGCCTAAATTGCTCCGCCTCCTTAATCAAGACATTTCCTATCTTGTATAGAGTATAGCAGAATCCGGAGCGCCAATGGGAAAAAGGTTTTACGGAAATAAGGCCACGTGGAAGGAAAACCCGCTCCTGATAAGAGTGGACCACCCCGGGCCCGGAAGACGACAACAGGGACCCGTGATCCTGCGCCATCTCATGGTTCTTAGCCGGGGTCACCGTTTTTTCGGCATCATGCCGATGCTCTTTTTATGAATGATCTTCTCGGAAAGTGGGAACTATCTTCTGTCAAGGAGAGACCGCGAAGGGTTTGAGCAATAGACGGCAGAGCGGTGTTTGCCATGTCCGGGCAGATCCGGGAACAGGGCTTGACAATCGTCGAAATAACCGGCACAGTCCGTGGCTCAGGGCTCCCGCATGGTGAGCGGCATACCTTCCATGAGCCGCTCAAGAATGAAATCCTTGATCGCATCACGGTCTTCCGGCTGTATCCGCGAAAAAATGACGCCCATGCCCGGCTGCTTTCCGCCGCTCACGCCTTCATGTCGGTAGATGACCTTGCCTTCGAAGGTGATGCTGCCCTCCTGTCCCCCCAAAAAAAGCGTGTACGGCAGCACCGTGCCGAAAAGGAGCGGCTTCTGTGTGTACACGTACATGCCGTTCTCGGAAATGGCCGTGACCTTTTCCCGTGACACCACGTGGCCGGGAATGCCCTCTTTCCCCACGATGACATCAAGAAAGGTGGTAAGCCGGACGTACTGTCGCGGCGTTGTCTCCGTGACCTTCTGAATGGCCTCATAGAGATGGTTGTGATGCGCCGGCTGCAGGAGATAAGCGGTAGCTCCGGCCTGCTGGCTGAGCTGCCGGTAGACCGGGTCCTTGACGGTCGTATACATGATGACCGGCACATTCGTCGTCCGCTGGTCCTTCCTGACATGCTTCACCAGGTCGATGCCGTTCATCTTCGGCAGATGGATCTCGCTCAGCACCACCCTTGGAACCGTCATTTGCAGGATCAACAGCGCGTCCTCGGCTGACTTGACGGGAAAGAAGTGATATTCCAGATGCTGGAGAATGGTGCTTGTGCGAAGCTGGCTGACGCAGTCAGCGTCAACCGAGAGGATGAGCGACTTTGTTCGTTCCTGGGTCTCCATGATGCCTCCTGGGTTCGGCTTGCTCCGGACTATTCCAGACGCCAGAGGTCCGGATTGAACGAACACAAAAAATCATTGTATCGATTGTAACGGAACAATGACAGGGAGTCAAGGCGCGCTTTGTGCCCGGTGACGAGGCACTCATCCTGACGGCTTCCTGGACCATCCCTTTCGGCACGGCTTCAGGACGACTTCGATGTCCTTGTCGTCGTAGCGCTCACGCCTCCAGCGGTATGGCAGGTCTCTGATCTCTCCCGGCCGGTCGATGGTGCAGAGCGCGCGAAAGGCCTCCGCAAGCACGACGCGTTGCTGGGCCGTATTGAATGGCTCTCCCAGGGGATGGCCGAAGGGCCAGTGAAGGTACACGGTCCTGGGGGGCTTGACCTTGGCGGAATACTCCCGCACGATCGAGATCCCGATCGTCGGGATCCCCGTGCGCTCGATCTCCCGCTGGATCAGCCCCACGGACTGATTGCAGATGCCTCAGCCGGGTGTGAGAAGCACGGCGTCGACGCCGTCCTGCTTCAAAAGCCGGGCAGTCTCGGGCGCGGTCTTGCTGGCAAGCGTCAGGATGTGCGCACCGGTTATGTGGCCCATGAAGCTGTAATTCCTCACGGCAAGGGCCCCGATGACGCCCCCTGCCGCGAGCTCACGCATGCGCTCGACGGGAAAGACAATGTTCCTGTCGCGGTCCGCATCAGCGTGGTCGTAATAATCGTGGGTGATCATAAGGCTGTCAGGAGGACGGTTCAGGTCAATGACGCGGTAGGAAGGGTCGCCATCCCTATCGTTCATGTTGAACGGCTGCTGGTCCCGGTGGTGAACGCCTGCGGTAGTGACCAGCGCCACGATGCACCGCGACAGCGGCTTCGTGAACGGCGTCCAGGGGATGTCTTCCGATTCCCAGGGAGTATAGGATGCAACGAAGCGCTTTGCCAACGACGGCACGCGGGTGATGACGCGGGCGATCAACTGGTTCTTTATCCTGCTCCAGTGCATTGTCACTCGACTCTCAGATAGACATGGTGATCAAACGGAAGGATCATGCTGCACAGCAGAAACGCGTACAATGCTCACTTCAGAGGCCCTCCGGCTCTCGATGGGCTTTCGGAAGAGCCCGTACTATGCCGAGCCGGCGGTTTCCCCGCTCCGCTCGACCGGGCCCTGCAATCCTGCCTGATGCCCCGCCAGTACCCTGTCCACGTACCCCTGGATCAGCTCCCGCCCCTGAACAGGCAGCGTTTTGAAGATAAGGCCCATCCCGGCGTGCGGCACCGAATACCGCACCATCGCGCTGGTGGTCACCACTCCGGTCAGGATCGGAAAGGACACGGTCACCTCGGAACCTTCCGGTATCGTATGCGCCGTCAGCACGAACATGCCGCTTTCGCTGATGTCCACGCTTTTCCCGTGGATACGGTCGCCGATCGTGACCATGCCGGCAAAAGAGACCCGGGGGTGCTGGCGCATCGTTTCGATGTTCCTGACATCGATCCCCAGCTCCTGCACGCGCGCTGCAAGAGCCGTCAGGTGGTCACGGAACCCCTGGCCAAGCGTCGTGAGCAGCTGCCGGATATCCGGGTTCGAGCAGCGAAGCGCCGCCACGACGTACAGCTCCACCATACTGGACTCGATCAGGTAGCATTGTATCAGGATCTCATTGACCTTGTCGCGCGGCAAGGTCATGACCACGGAAACGCAGTCCATCGCCTGCTTGAAGTCGCTGAACTCGAGGTCGACCTCGCCGAAGTCCGACGGCCGGGAGCGGACCATCCCTTTATGTACACCCGCCATTCGGGCAAGGCTGCGCTCTTCCTCCCCCAGGCCGCCAAACAGCTCGGAGAGGGCGCGGTCTCCGCTGAACTCCTTTTGAAGGCGCTCATACATCCCCGCTACCTTCGTTTCAAGCTGCTCAATCAGGTCCAACGCCTTGACAGCATCCATGGGAGACCCCTCCTTCGCCTGCCGTCCTCCCTGACGCAGGGATTCTCATTCAAAGTCTACCGAAACGGCGCCGAACTGTCAATGAAACTGATGGAGAATGGGGTTCCTCGGACAGTGCTCCAGCAGATCCGTGCCCCGTTGTCTTTTGTCAACCCCGCAGGTGCGGCCGGAGAGAAGAGCGTATAAAACGGCCACTGCATTCCCGAGCAATATCGGACCGCGGAAAGAGTGAGGTATGACCTCCGCTCTGCCAACCATTCGGGAGAGTTCGGTCTCTCCCGCGCCGACGTATCCAGGCATAAAAAAATCCGGACAGGATGGAACCCCGTCCGGATCCGGCATGGCCTAAGCGTATTGCCAGCCCTATGCTGCCTTGGTGTGGAAAGACCGGATCATCTCGGGCGTGATCTGACCGATCTCTACGATCCGTGCCTTATTGAGCAGGAAACTCGGGACCAGTCTGCGTGCTTCTCCTTCGGTCTTCACGTCAGCAATCACGTAGCCGGTATGGTCCCCAGCAATGCAGCCGAAGTAATACTTTTTGAGCACATCCGGCCCCATAGCCAGCTGTTCGTCGAGCGCCTTCAGGCACTCTTCCTTCGTATGGGGTGACTCAACCAGATATGGCATAAAACACCTCCTTCACCTATGGTGGTACAGTTGACGCTCCATCGAGGAATGCCGCCATCCTCGATTCAACGATAACACCGCATACGCAAACTGTCAATGAACTCTTGCTGCGCCCCTTCCCGCGGCGGCGAACGCGGCAGGACCAAAGGGGCGGGCTCCTGCTTGAGGTACGGATAACCGGTTGCATCCGGAGACAAAAAGCCCGTCAGGTCTTGTACTGACAGGCTTTTTCGCGTTCGTTCACTTTTATCGCGGTACTCTTTTTATTTGTTCATCCGCAGATGAAACGGTCCCTACACGTTCTCCTTCATCTCCCACACGCCGCAGGGGCAGATCCCCGCGCAGAAGCCGCAGCCGATGCACTTGGATTCGTCCACCGCGTACTCGAAGGACTTGTTCGGGAGCTTCTTCCGCGAGATCGCGCCGTAGTAGCAGGACTGTTCGCACATGCCGCAGTCGCGGCAGGAGCCGCAGCTCATGCACCGGTCCGCTTCCTTCTTGGGCGAGAACTTGATGTCCGAGAGCCTGCAGACCTCGTAGTACTGGGTCTTGATCCGCTCGTAGGGGATCATGCGCCGCTCTTCAGGCACGTAATCCGTGTTCATGAGCAGGGAATGGATCTTGTCCGCGGCCACCTTGCCCTGGCCGATGGCATGGGTCACGAGCCCTGGCTTGGTCGCGTCGCCGATGGCGAATACCTTCACATCCGAGGTCTGGCCCAGGTCGTTCACCGTGATGTAGCCGCGCTCCGTGTTGATCGACGGCGGCAGGAAGTCGAGCACCGGCTTGTCGCCGATCGAGACGATGACCATGTCCGCGTCGAGGGCCGTGCCGTCCTTGAAGAAGATCCGCTTCGCCTTCGCGTCGAACCGCTCGGTCATTTTCGGGTACAGGATCTGCGTCCCCTTGGAGGATGCCAGCTCCATCTCCTTGCCGAAGGCGGCCGGCTTCTGGACATCGACGGCGATCACGGACACGGCGCCGTGGTCCCAAGCCTGGCACGCGATGTCCATGCCCACGTTGCCCGCTCCGATCACGACGACATTCTTTCCCTTGAGGGTTTTCGGCTTGCCGAAGTTGATCTCCTTCAGAAAATCGATGCCCTTGACCACGTCCTCGTGTCCCGGGAACGGGATCACGCGGCCCTCATGGGCACCCACGGCAATGACCACCAGATCGTGGTCCTTGTAGATGCTCTCGAACTTCTTCCGGTCCACCGGCGATTGCACGTGGACCTTCACGCCGATCTCGGCAAAGCGGGCAAGTTCCTTATCCAGGATCTTCTTGGGCAGCCGCTCGCGCGGGATGCACATCTCTATCTTTCCGCCGATCTTGCCCGAGGCTTCGTAGAGGTCGATGCTGTGGCCCTTCAAGCCCAGCTGCCACGCGGCGGAAAGACCGCCGGGACCGCCGCCGATAACGGCGATTGACTGGCCTGTCGCCCTCGCCTTCTTCGGCGCCTTGAGGTTCAGCGCGGCCGAGCCGTATTCCTTGATATTGAGCGGCTGGTCCACCCTGCCGCGGGTACAGTCGGTCATGCAGAGGTTCGGGCAGACCGTGCCGCAGACCGTTGCCGGGAGCGGGCTGTACTGGAGCACGAGCGCCAGCGCCTCGGCGGTCCTCCCCTGCCGGATCAGGCTTGCGCGCTTGTGCGACGGGATGCGCGACGGGCAGGCATAGGCACAGGGAGGAAGGTACTGGTCGTTCTTCCAGACCGGCATCCAGCGCCGCTCCTCGCCCGTGGTTATGTAGGGAAGAACGGTGCGGTCATGCGTGAGATAGGCGCCGAACATGCCGCCCTTGCCCACTTCCTTCTCCCACACATTCGTGCGGAACTCGGTAAGGCCCATCTTGAGCTTGCCTTTTGACTTGGCTTTCTCCGCCGGCGTATAGGCGATCAGCTTCTTCCAGGCGTTCATGTCCCTGGTGAGTTCCTCATAATGGGACATGCGGTCGATGGCCGCAAGATAGGGCTTCATGTTCGCGGTGAGCCATTCCCAGTCCTGCGGGGTCAGGTCCGTGAGCTTCACATCGGCCTTGCTGTATTCCTTGATCGGTCCCCGGAAATAGATCGTGCCGCCCACCATGCCCACGCAGGGACGGTAGCCGAGGATGTTCTCGGGATCGCGGGGACCCACGCCGCAGACCACGGCAATGCCGCCCGCCTTGAACTCGGCGAAGGAGTCGCCCACGCCCCGGAAGTACCAGGACTCGAGGTCGGGAAAGCGGGGGTTCTTCTTGGTCATGGTGTCGCAGCGCGCGCCGCCGCCGCCCTGGACATAGAGCCTTCCCTGGGCCGCAGCGTTGTGCGCGCCGTTCGCGACGTCGCCGAGCACGGTAATGGTCGCGCCGCAGTTGAGCCAGCCGGCGTCATCGGAACAGCTGCCCTTGACCAGGATGTCCGTCCCGTCCATGCCCATGCTGCCCACGCGCTGGCCGCTGGTGCCTTCGATGACGACCTTTACGCTGCCGAACTTCGGCCAGATGCGTCCGCCGATGCCGTGCTGGCCGTCGGCCCGGACCGTGAGTTCCCTTGCGCCGTCCTTCAGGGCCTTCTGGACCTGTTCTTCGAGGTCCTTCGAAGAGACCCGTTTTCCGTTTACATTGCCGTTGATTATCATAGGTTCAACCTTTGCTAACCACAGAGATCACAGAGGAGGCCAGGGGAAATGTTCAGAATGTTCTCTGTGTCCTCTGTGGTAAAGTTTTGTCCGTTTAGCATACATACGAGATCTGCAGCCGGTCGGCGATCTCCTTATCGTTCACGCCGAGTGCGTCGGACATGCCGATCGGGAGCTCCGTACTCCTGCCCAGGGGCGCGAAGATCTTCTTCAGCTCCACGTCGGCCGCCTTGAACACCTCGACAACCCGCTCGGCGACCTTGTCGGGATCGAGACGGCGATACAACTTCGGATCCTGCGTCGTGATGCCCCGCGGGCACTTGCCGAGGTTGCAGACATTGCAGCGGTTGTACTCGTCGCCGAAGCAGTTCGCCGCGGTCTGCATAATGTACTTGCCGATGTCAACGGCCGACGCGCCGAGCATGATCAAGGCCGCGGCGTTCGCGGCCAGGTTGCCCGCCTTGCCCACGCCGCCTGCGGCGATGAGCGGGAGCTCGTTCTGTTTGCCCTGCTTCACGAGGTCCAGGTAGCAGTCCCGGATGTTCGATGCGATGGGATGGCCCATCTTGTCCATGGACACGTTGTAGGCCGCGCCGGTGCCGCCGTCCTCGCCGTCGATGCAGAGCGCCGCCGCATAGGGGTTCCGCGCGAGGTTGTTCAGGACCGCTCGGGCCGTCTTCGTGCCCGAGATCTTGGGATAGACCGGCACGCGGAAGCCCCAGGCCATGGACATGGACTGGATCATCTTCGCGACCGCCTCTTCGATGGAATATTTCGTCTGGTGCGTGGGAGGCGACGCCAAATCGACGAACTGCGGCACGCCGCGGATCTTGGCGATGAGCCCGAGCACCTTGTACGCCTGAAGCAGGCCGCCGTCGCCGGGCTTCGCTCCCTGCCCGTACTTGATCTCGATGGCCGCCGGGTCCTCGATCATGTCGGGGAGCGCACGGATGATCTCGTCCCAGCCGAAATACCCCGACGCGATCTGGAGGATGAAATACTTCATGTAGCGGGACTTCAGGAGGGACGGCGGCATGCCGCCCTCGCCGGAGCACATGACGACCGGGATGCCCTCCACCTCGTTCAGGTACGCAACGCCCATGGCAAGGCCCTCCCACATATGGGGGGAGAGGGCTCCGATGGACATGCTGCCGATCCGAATCGGGAAGATCTCTCGCACGGGCGGGATGAAGGTATGGTCGCTGATCATGAGCTTGCCGCCTTCCACCTTGAGCGGAAGCTGCTCTGCCGGAAGGTTCCTGCCCAGGAGCGTCCGGATGCGGAACTCGTGCCTGCCCGCGTCGAGCGCCGGGTCGGTCAGCATCGAGATGCGCGTGAACTTGAGCTTGTCCAGCGTCGACTGGGAAGGGTCGTTCCGCCTGCCGCCGCGCATGTAGGGGATGCCGCCCTTGTTCTTGAAGTGGTAGAACTTGTGCTGGAAGTTGTATTCCGGAAATATGGCTTCCGTGGGGCAGACGAGCGAACAGGTGCCGCAGCCGATGCAGTAGCGTTCGATCTCCGTCGACTGGCGGACGACCTGGCTCAGGCGCCGAGTGACCGTCGGCTCCGGGTTCGCGCCCTGGGAGGTGACGACGCGCTGCGTGTAGACCGTGGCCTCGATCGCCTTGACCGGGCAGACGGCGGTGCAGCGGCCGCAGCGGGTGCAGCGGTCCTCGCGCCACTGGATGATATAGGGAAGCTCTTTCAGCGAGAGCTGATGGTTCTGGTCTAGCCGTGCAGCTGATTCCATACCGTAACCTCCCGCGCCCCGGGCGCGATGACCACCATGTCGTACTTCATGGGGAAAATGTCCTTTGTCTTGTCCCGGTCCGGGATCGCGCTGTCCACGCCGCAGACCTCGGACATGAGCGCATACTTGCCGGACCTGCCGCCCACCGCTCCGGGCCGCAGCTTCTTCGAGTCCTGCACCATGAAGAGCGATCCGTCGGGCGTGAACCCGATCACGCAGTTGGGGCCGTCGATGCAGAGCGGCCGGAGCGACTTTTTCAAAAGCCGGAGCGCCCCCGCGTCGGACCGCTTCTCTATTTCCGCGTCCTTCATCGGCGTGATGATATCCTTGTAATAATGAAGCGGATACCCGAGGGTCCGGTTCGTGTAGTGCATGATGTGGGTAAAGACCTCGGAATCGGAGTTGTAGCCCATGTACCCCTGGTTGCCGCGGCCCGTCAGGAACTCGCGGATCGGCACGAAGGCCGTGTTCTCGCCGTTCGTCATCGTGGCGTAGCCCTGGATGAAGAAGGGGTGGCAGGCGTAGAGGTAGATGGCATAGTTCGTGTTCTGCCTGCCCTGGGCCAGAACGATCCGGGACTTGAGGCCCGACTTCTCCAGGCCGAAGAACTCGCCCAGCTGGAGCGGGTCCCCCACTTCCTTCAAGGTCAGCACATCGGGATAAAAGGAGAACACGAAGAGCGACCCGTCGGGCTCGCCCATCAGCCGGAGCGCCAGCCTCGTATGCATGAGCAGGTCCTCCTGCTCCTTTTTCGGCTTGTCCCGGTAAGCCGCCGGATAGTCGTAAACCTTGGCGATATAGTGCTCGCGCCGCTCGACGCCGGCAACGTTCTTGATCGGCGGCTCCCAGGAAAACTTCTCCGTGAAGCCCTGGGCCTTCATGTACTCCTCGAGCATCGCAAGCCCCTTGCCCGAGCAGATCGCGGACAACGTGGGATATTTTTTGAAATCGGCGAAGGGACCTGCCATGTCCTTGAGCATGAGCCCGAGGCCCGATCCGTCATGGCCTTCTTTCATGGTCTCGAGCGCGTGGATATTCTCCAGGGGGGAGATATACTCGCTCGAGGTGATAGCACTCAAACGGCACATAGTTGACTCCTTGATCGGCTCCGCAACAGTGAACTCCCGGCTGGGGGGTCCGGGCATTTGATATTGTTCGGGATGGGATGCTCGGAAGTTGGCTGTCCGTCAGGTACGGAGCTTTTTTGCAGGTAAAAAAAGCCCCTTTTCAGGGGCTTTTTGGGTAAAAAATCACCTGCAGGTCGAGGTACAATACACCTGATCGCACGGTTCTGTCAAGCCGAAAGTTTCGTTCCGACATGCCATAGTGCCCGGGAAAAACAAAGAAAAAGCCCCGTTTTTTAGAACGGGGCTTTGATCGGGGATAACAGTAGGGATGCCGTATTTCAGTCCGCTCTATTCCTGCCTTTTCCGGCCGACCTGCTGCCGGGCTGTCCTTACGAGAACAGGAACCGGTTACAGAAAATTCGGAGGCAAGGGAAGCCCGGGCATTGGACGGCCCGGCTTAGCAGCGGCAGCAACGTATTTCAAAACACTCCATTCAGTTCATGGAGCACTCCGGCGTTCTCCCTTGGGGAACAAGCCTATTTGCAGCCTTTGCAGGTCTTGATGCCGAGCAGCGCATAGGGCGGGCACCATCCCACCATTCCGGTTACCAGCGGTATAATGCCGAGATATGCCCAGGGCGTCTTCGGCCCCACAAAGGCAAGCGTCAGAATGGCGAGTCCCGCGATCACCCTGGCCGTTCTCTCCCATGAACCGATGTTCTTCTTCATGATTTCAATCCTCCTTGGATCTGTTTTGACTGTCCGGCTATGCCGGGCCGACGTGTGTCTGGGGAGCAAAATATCAGAAATAAGACCGGGAGTCTGTGACTTTGTCACAGAAGAGAGTTAAAATGGAAAGGCAGGAAAACGGGAACGGGGAACGGATAAAGGCTTTTCCATCTCAACTTATCCTCTTCCCCGCCTCATGTCTTCAGGAGTGTGATCGAATTGCGGGAGAGCTTGATCTGCTGTTTCCGTTCGAAATCCTTGAGCAGCCGGCTTACCACTTCCCGCGAGGTGCCGAGGTCATTAGCGATCTTCTGATGGGTCGTTTCAAGCTGGCCGCTGTCCGATTTTTCAACGAGGTAACCCAGCAGCCGCTCGTCCATTCTGCCGAAGGCAACCTCTTCCACAAGCTCCATGACCGTCGAGATCCGGTGATTCATGATCGTGAACACGAACCGACGCATCTCCTCCGATTCGGACATCATCCGCTGAAAGACCGGCGACGGAAAGAGCATCAGGTCCGTGTCCGAAACTGTCACCACATAGGCGGGATAGGACCGTCCCGAAAGTATGCAGGAGGCGTTCAGAATGCAGGTCTCGCCGGGCCCGATCTCA
>Ga0335079_10004009_pt1 | contig 16955 bp, 17 predicted proteins | sample Lox_Sample_33_FD_206719 | JGI IMG/M metagenome (GOLD analysis project Ga0335079, IMG submission 206719) | Soil microbial communities from Loxahatchee National Wildlife Refuge, Florida, United States - Lox_Sample_3.3 | ecosystem: Environmental > Terrestrial > Soil > Wetlands | place: USA... | reverse complement strand
CCCCGAGCCGATCGCCGCGGATTGTGTGTCGCCCGTACCCATGACCACTTTCACATCGGTCGAAAGACCGAGTTCGGCGGCGACTTCGGGTTTGATCGTTCCCAGAATATCAAGAGATTGTTTCATATCCGGAAGTTTGTGGACGTCCACGCCCATCATCTTAATAAGCTTCTCATCATAGTGAATATGATTCGGATCCCGGTTATCCGTTGCCCAGAGCAAAAGCGAAACGTCAAAGGAGGAAGCGAATTTTCCAGTGAACTCCAGATTCAAATAATCTTTCGGTTCAAGAAACTTAAAAGTCTCACGATAAATATCCGGCAGTTCATTCTTGATATAGAGAATGTGCGCGATGGAGTCCTTGCCCGAATGCGCGGGAATGCCGCCGGTGAGGCTCAGCCAACTGAGCAATTTGGTAATTCCGTAGCCTTCAATTTTTATCAAACCATCGGTGATAGCTTTGGCATATTTTGCGCCGCGCGTGTCCATCCACGAAATGGCGTTCATCAGCGGACGACCGTTTTTATCCACCGCAACCGTGGTTGACCACTGGCTAGTGGCGGAAATGGCCAAGATGTCTTGTGCGGGAACAAGACGACGTGCAAGCAAACGTTTTGCCGCGCTCTTGACCGCCTGCCACCAGTCGCTTGGTTTTTGTTCCGCGCCACCGTTGGGTAAAAAGGAAATGGGCGTTGGCTCGAACTCATGCATTAATACTTCTCCATGCATGTTGACGATTGAAACTTTGGGACCGGATGTTCCCAGGTCAATGCATAAAACGTATTTGTTTTCCATTCCGTCTCTCTCTTGGGGGTTAGACCACGCTCAACAACAACTGTCTTTGTTCCACGCTTTCGCCGGCCTTCACCTTGATGCGTTCGACCTTGCCGGCGCGCGGCGACTTCAATTCATTTTGCATCTTCATCGATTCGAGAATGACCAGCACCTGACCTTTTTCAATGGTCTGTCCTTCGTTGACGGGAACCGCGACGACTAGGCCCGGCATCGGAGCTTTCAACTGGAATTCGCCCGACTCCTGCACCTTGCCTCCCGCCGAACCCTTTAAACGTTTCTCGCGTTCATCCTCCACCTTGACCGGATACTGCCGCCCAAAGAGGAGCACTTGCCATTCATCCTCCACCGGATAAACATAGGCCTCGTAGGATTGACCATCAATCAGCATCGAGTAAACCGGCTGACCGCTCACCGATTCAAAGTCCACATCGAAGACTTTGTCGTTGATGCTGATATGATGTTCATCAATGATGTCGACCGCAAACTCTTTTTCGTCAATGGTTGTTATGTATTTCATCTTTGCTCCGCCTTATCTATGCAGGCGTTCCCAGCGCCCGACCCATTTCCAGTTGCTGGTATCGCGTTCGTTGCGCATGACGAATTGCGCGGCGCGTTCCGCCTCTTGATGAGCGACCAATGTCGCAAAGACCGCGGCGATTTCAGGATGATGCGCTTCGCGTTCTCCTTCCGCTTCAGGCATGGAGAATCGTTCTTCGACGAAACGCGTGTCATATTGGCCGCCCATGAAGCGATGACTGTCCATCATGGTTTGATGGAACGGAATGTTCGTTCGCACGCCGACGATGCGATACTCCTCCAGCGCGCGGCGCATGCGCAAGATAGCCTGACCTCGCGTCTCGCCCCATATGGCCAGCTTGGCAATCATTGGATCATAGAACGGCGTGATCTCAATGCCCGAATAAACGCTCGTATCGACTCTTACGCCCGGCCCGGTGGGAACGATGCTGAGCGTGACGCGTCCGGTCGAGGGCATGAAGCCGTTATATGGATCTTCGGCGTTGATGCGGCATTCGATGGCGTGCCCGCGGATCTTGATGTCTTTCTGTTTGTAGCTCAGCTGCCGCCCGCGCGCGATACGGATTTGTTCCGCTACGATGTCGATGCCGGTGACTAATTCGGTGATCGGATGCTCCACCTGCAACCGTGTGTTCATTTCAAGGAAATAAAAATTCTTGTCTTTGTCCACCAGGAATTCAATCGTTCCGGCATTTACGTAATCTACTGACTGCGCCGCCTTCACAGCCACCGTTCCCATCTTTTGCCGGAGCTCTGCATCCATGATCGGTGAGGGCGTCTCTTCAATCAATTTTTGATGGCGACGCTGAATTGAACAGTCGCGTTCACCCAGGTAAATTGCATTGCCGTGCTGATCCGCAAGAATTTGGATTTCGATGTGCCGCGCCTCCATGAGCAGTTTTTCCAGGTAGACATTTCCGTCGCCGAAAGAGGATTCCGCCTCGCGCCGTGCCGAAGCCAGCAGGCCTGGCATCTCCGCGAGGGAGGTGACTTCTCTCATGCCTTTTCCGCCGCCGCCCGCGGTGGCTTTGATCAGCAGGGGAAATCCAATTTTTGTGGCTTCCGCGAGCAATTCCTCATCGCGCAGACCGCCTGTGCTCTGTGTGCCGGGAACCACGGGTACACCCGCCGAAGTGACTGTGGTGCGCGCCCTCATCTTGTCGCCCATGGATGCGATGGCTGACGGTTTAGGACCAATGAACGTAATGCCAGCATCAGCGCAGGCCGCCGCGAACGCTTCACGTTCCGCCAAAAATCCATAACCGGGATGAATTGCATCGGCCCCGCATTTGCGGGCAATATCGATGATCTTGTCCGCCCGCAGATAGGATTCGCGCGAGGGGGCTGGACCAAGCAAATAGGCTTCATCCGCATAACGAACGTGCAGGGCGTTTCGATCCGCCTCGGAATAAACAGCGACGCTTGGGATGCCAAGCTCGCGGCAGGCCCTCAAAATGCGCACAGCAATTTCACCGCGATTCGCAATCAGAATTTTGTTGACCATCGTTGCTCCTCGTCCTATAGCGGATTATTGCCGTGCTTCTTCGGCGGATTCGCGTCGCGTTTGTTTTCCAGCATCTCCAGTGCATTGATCAACCGCGGACGCGTTTCCTTCGGCTCGATCACATCATCAATGTATCCGCGTTCCGCCGCCACGTATGGATTGGCAAATTTCTCCCGATATTCCGTCACAAGTTCGGCCTTTCTTTTGACCGGATCATCGGCCCTTTCCAACTCCTTGCGGAACACGATATTGACCGCGCCGTCGGGTCCCATCACCGCAATCTCGGCCGTTGGCCAGGCCAGGTTGACGTCGCCGCGGATATGTTTCGACGACATGACGCAATACGCTCCACCGTAGGCTTTGCGAGTGATCACAGTCAGCTTAGGAACCGTCGCTTCGCAATAGGCGAACAACAGCTTGGCTCCGGCGCGGATGATGCCGTTATGTTCCTGATGAGTTCCGGGCATGAAGCCGGGGACGTCTTCAAAGGTAATGATGGGAATATTGAAGGAATCCAGAAAGCGCACGAAGCGTGCACTTTTTTCACTGGCATCAATGTCAAGCACGCCTGCCAGCACCGCTGGTTGGTTTGCAACGATGCCGACTGAATGGCCACCGAGGCGCGCAAACCCGATCACGATGTTCGCCGCGAAGTTTTCCTGGACCTCATAGAATTCGCCGTTGTCAACGATCAGGCGGATGATTTCTTTAATATCGTAGGGTTTATCCGGCGATTCTGGAATGATATTGTCGAGGGCTTGTTCCATCCGCAGCGGATCATCGCTGGTCTGAACAAAAGGCGGATCTTCCATATTGTTTTGTGGAAGATAGCTGAGCATCTTACGGATCAAATATAGGGTGTCCGCTTCATTTTCTCCGGCGATGTGACACACACCCGATTTTTCGGAATGAACGCTGGCGCCACCCAGGTCCTCAAACGAAACGTCTTCATGGGTCACAGCCTTAACCACATCCGGGCCGGTCACGAACATATAAGATGAATTGCGTACCATGAAAATGAAATCCGTCAGGGCTGGCGAATAGACCGCGCCTCCCGCACAAGGTCCCATGATAGCGCTCAGCTGCGGGATCACACCCGAGGCCAGCGTGTTGCGAAGGAAGATGTCCGCATAACCGCCGAGGGACACGACCCCTTCCTGGATGCGCGCCCCGCCCGAATCGTTGAGACCGATGACGGGCGCGCCGGCTTTCATAGCCATGTCCATGATCTTACATATTTTTGCAGCATGGACTTCGCCCAGCGAACCGCCGAACACCGTGAAATCCTGTGAGAAGACATAGGCCAGTCTGCCTTCAATCGTTCCCCATCCGGTGACCACCGAGTCGCTGAGATATTTCTGTTCGCCCAGATTAAAATCCTGTGTGCGGTGCTCTACGAATGCGTCCACTTCGCGGAACGAACCCTTGTCGAGCAACAAGTCAATGCGTTCACGGGCAGTCAGCCGCCCCTTTTTATGTTGCGCTTCGATGCGCGGTGCGCCACCGCCGAGGCGCGATGCAGCTCTCATTTCTTCCAGGTGTTTGAATTTAGGATTCTCGTTCATGTTTCTCTCTTTCAAAGTAGATTTTGTTGCGAGGATCGAGAACAACAAGGATGGTAAAAACAAGCAAGACCACGGTTAACAGAAGGTCGAACGGCCAATTAGCTCGTACCCCGGTCTGGACAAAAAGGCGGTCCGCCCAAACCCAAAGCGCGTATAAGCTGGAGGCTACGATAAACGCCATGCGCGTCCAGCGTTGACCACGCCACATGCACCATAACAAGAGGAAACCCGTTAAAGTCCAGAAGGCGCCGCTGCTGTCAACGTAAAGCGGTATGAGGTGCGGTTCATAGGTTCTAAGTGTGTCGTTCCAGGCAAGGCCGCTTGAGAATCGCACGGCCTGCCAGCATGTTATGTAAAACACCAAACACAACAGTAGAGTTACACGGATGGGTGGTTTGTGTCGCATCTCGAAGTGAGCCAAGAACCGGGGAGGATCGCTGTGTCGAATTCTATCCGATATCCAAAGTAATCTTTCCAAATTGCTCGCCGTTTTCCAGGCGTTCTTGCGCGGCCGAGGCGTCTTTCAAGGGAAAACGCTGATCCAGGGCAGGGTGCAGTTTGCCTGCGACAATCAGCTCCATCACTGTGCTGAAATCCCGAATCGGACTCATGGTCGAGCCGATGATCGAAAGATGCTTCGCAAATATAAGACGATTGTCGATCTCAAATTTCGGTCCGCCGGTATTTCCGACGGTCAGGAGCCTTCCGCCTTTGCGCAAAGAGCGGAGACTCAGCGGGAACGTTATCCCAACATTATCAACAATGACGTCGGCTCCGTGCTTGTTGGTTGCAAGATAAACTGCCTTGGACCAGTCCTCCTCTTTAGAGCGATCAATCAGGATGTCGGCCCCCAGTGATTCGGCCATTGCCAATTTTTTTGCGTCAGAGCCCACGACGATGATGCGGGCGCCACTTAGTTTTGCGACTTGTAGGCTGGCAGTATTAACTCCGCCTCCGGCGCCCACGATCACCAGTGTTTCGCCCGCCTGCAGATTGCCACGCGTGATCAACGAATGCCAGGCGGTCTGGAAAACCAATGCCGATGCTGCCGCAATCCGTAATTCGAAGTCTGCCGGCAATTTATATAATTGCCGCGTCGGCAGGCTGATATATTCCGCATACGTGCCGCGCATCGTTTCGCCCAGTAGATGCCAGTCGCGGCACCTGTTGTCCCAACCAGCCAGGCAATACTCGCATTTGCCGCAGCCGATGTTCGCGTTAACGACGACGTGATCGCCGATCGCAAAATCCACAACGCCATCACCTAGTTGGACAATTTCGCCGGCACCGTCGGCGCCATTGATGTGCGGTAATTCCAGTTTTAGGCCGGGCCAGCCTTTGCGGACCGTAATATCCACGCGGTTTAACGAAGCAACCTGCAAGCGCACTAAAGCCTCGCCTGGCCTGGGTTCCGGCGACTGAAAATCGGCATATTCTAGGACTTCGGGTCCGCCATGCTGATGAAAAAGGATTGCTTTCATGCTGTCCGTTGTTGAGGAAATCTGAACCAAAGCCAGATGCAGGCACCAATGCCCATAACGAACAAGGCAAGACCTAAAGGAACATCCCAGGGTAAGTAGCGGAAGGTAAAAGTGTGAGTTCCCGCGGGAGCGTCTACTTCCAGCCACTGGTTTTGATACAGGCTGACGGGCCGTCCGTCTGTCCAAGCATACCACCCCGCCCACATATTTTCTTTTACGATGAGACGCCCTGCCTGCGTAGCCGCGCATTGTACCGTGATCTGCCCGCCAGAGCCAAGGGCTTGACAGGGCTCTTGCGTCTGGCCATTAGTAATCTGGGCGTAGGTATTGCCAGGGTCCGTGGCATATATTGCGACACCATCAACTGATTCTACCTCTGCTGTCGCACCAGGTGGTTCACCACTATAGCTTGCATAGAGCACTGGCTCTGGAAGGTCTCTGCCGTTCCAGATTACATCCATGAAACCAGGCGAAAGTTTTAGCCCCATGGCCACAGCAGGCTCCACAAAGTAGTCCACACCAAAGGGGGGCTCCACCCATTGCAGAGAATCGGTCTTCAGGGCGACCAGAACATCGTTCACCTCAGGAGCTAAAGGCACCATCGTGTACCAGTGTGTTGAGAACGCATAGACAGCTTGCAGGCTATATAGCAGAGGAATTAAGACCAGCCATTTCGAGGACAATTGTAGTTGGAGAGGACTTGCCTCCGAACGACTGAAGGAAATTGTGGGCCACTTTTTGCTCATCAGATATTCCAGGCCATAGGCAGAAAGTCCGAGAATAAAGGGAATCGCAAGCGCTGCAATATAGGACGGGAATCGCAAACCTCCCACGAAGGGCGAATTGGCGGTGGCTGGCCAGAACTTGACGAGCAATTTGTCTAACATTGCGCTGGCAGCGAAGAATGCAAGGAATATCGCGACTCCGAAAAACCATCCAATCCAGCGATCCTCCTTGCGGATCTTGCCCAGGCCAAGCACCGCTAACAGAATCGGAATCCATCCGATGTAAAGAGAGTAAAGCTGTGGAAAGGGAAATTTGCCAAGTATATCGGTTTGATAGTATTTTAGATCGTCAATTACCAAGTTGAGCGGCAAGTAAGCCAATGGTTGAGCCGCCTCAAATGACGGACCCAGTCCCTTGGTGAAATTGGGACTGAAGTGGAGGAGCGGCACTAATAGGGGTGCTGCCAAAAGAGCGCCCAAGCACAGCGAAATAATTAATTCCTTGCAGAACGTCGAAACATGTTTCCGATCATCAAAGAAAAGAAATACACCAGCGCACAAGATTTGAATCATTCCGATTTGCATGTATCCTTGGTCGGCTAGCAAAAAGGAGGCGGCGCATATTCCCAGCAAGACTGCACCTTGCCTGCCTCCACCATGAAACAGGTGGATTAAGGCCGCGACGAGTAATCCAGCGGAGGCTATGGCAAGAATTTGTTGATAGTATCCGGTTTCCATTCTACATGCAAGATTACCCCCGGCAACTGCGATTCCCGCACTCCAGAGGCGAGGCAGCGGCCCGAGTTTCAATTCTCTTGCAATCCACCATTGTGCGACTCCTGCCAGCCACAAAGAAACCAACAGTGTTACTTTCACGCCATTCACCACCCCCAAGGTTAGGGTTGCTAGCGCCACAATCGGATGCAACATGCTGGTGGGTATGCTGACGAACGCCGGGAATCCGCCCTGTTCAGATCCGAACCAGACGGCGCACCAACCGCACTTTTCAAATTGAGTCCAGAGATAGTTGGATTGGATTTGATGTCCAAATTCCCCGCCAATGGGCCACATCTGCGGATTCATGTCCAAATATCCATGACCAACAATGAGCACCCATATCGCGATCGCCCCAACTTCGGCGAGGATGGCGTACCTTTGTCGAACCGAGGAATTTCCTATCCATCTGGAAGACATCTTGCCTCATCCTATTTTACTGGCTGCAAAGCACACGGCCCACTTGGTTGGCCGTAACAGGCATTCCTCTTGCATCCGAATTGCAAAGAGCAATGGATTCAACTTTTCCTATGGAGCTCGATATTCATAATAAGAATATAAGGTAGTACCGTCGCTGGCTATTTCCTGATTCAATTGGCCGCCGGGATAAGTGGCTTCCACAGGTTTGATGGCGCTCTCATTACCCGGCAGAAACACGAACATCAGGTGATTTCTGCTTTGAATGTTGGGAAGGCTTTGGGGGTTCCACGGTACGGTGGCGTCAACGCCTTGGATCTCCGGCACGAGATATTGGAGGCTTGGAATAGAGTAGTAACCCATGAGTGGCTGTCCGAAGAACACGACCTCCAGATCGGAAGGTTGCCTTTGTAGTTGGTTGGCGAGGTGCTGAGCGACCATGCCGCTGCTGTGACTCCAGTCGATGACCGTCTGCGGGGTGTAAACAAAAAAATAGAAATATAGCTCATTGAACGCCAGATAGGCGGCGATGAGGACGGTGCCCACATAGAAGGCCCGACCGAGCCTGGGCCAAAGTCGTTCAAAAAGGGCCATGGTCCCGCTTAGGCCATAACCCACGAACAGGGCGCAGACCGGAGCCGCCGCGATGTAGCGCTGTGCGGCAGGCGTGGATTCGCTCAATCCCCCAACCAGTCCAAAGGTGATGATCCAAAGCGCAAGCAAGGGAAAGCGTTCTCTATAATCTTGAAGCAGTGAGATCACAATGCCCACCAGAAACAGGCTCGCCGGAAGGGGAAGTAACAGCGGGACGCCGGGTGTATACCATGCGTTCAAGGGGATGTACGTAAAGGCGGCCAATCCCATTACGACCTGCTTTATGAGAATCAACCAGACTGGCTGATTGGAAGATGCAATCAGCGAATTAAGAATGGGGCCAAATAAGGTCACTCGGTTAAACGGAGCCATGAATTCGTCTGGATGGCGTACGTAGAAGATTCCCAGCGGTAATATGACGACCACACTGACAAGAAACATGAGTGCAAGGCTTGGAAAAACACGTTTGAACCTTTCTTTATTGATCAGTGCCATAAGCAGAAACCATAATGCTATAGGCAGAATCAGAACGCGCCCGCTGGGATAGAAATATTGCGCGATCCCCAAACAGAGCCCGGCAATGGTAAAAGCCCTGCGCTCCTCGTGCTCCCATCCGTACCATAATGTCCCGATGACAATCGTGTACCACAGGCCGTCCCAGATGTTGTTGAGGCCGATCCGGCTGAAATTGATGTGGAAATTGTAGGCCGCGAGAAAGATGGCAGCCACCAGAGCTGTTCGACGATCGAAGAGGACGCGGGCTGCAAAATATGTTGCGGTCACTGTCAATGCGCCCGCAAAAGCCGACGTCAGACGCAGAGCCTGTGTGGTTTGTCCAAACAGCCGAACGGACACTGATTGAATGAAGAAATATAGCGACGGAAACGAAAACCAGCTTGAGACGAATGGGTTATTCATCTCGCCCTTGATGAAGCTCACGGCAGCGATCCCGGCCGATCCTTCGTCGCCGGTGAGGATAATTGGGACGCGATCCAGCGCCACGGCCCGGACGATGAAAGCTAGAATGGTCATGGCGGACGGCAATATCAGGTCAATAGCCTTCCCGCGAGGGAGTGGGATCGTCTGATTCAAGCTTCCTACGATTACCGCACCCATCGCAAGAAACCAGGCAAGGATCGCTGCTACTGGATTCAACATCAACCCTCCATCGCCGGCCGCTACGGAGGCAACATAGGACAGAACCAGACCCGCAAGGAGCAGAAGAAATTGCCAGTCCGGCAGGCGCAACCGGGCCGAGATCCGTTTAACAGCCCTTTCCAAAGGGGTGGGATTCGCGTCGTTTCTTAGGATCGGGATCAATGGGATCAAAAATAATACGATACCCAGAACAATCAGCCAGAGAATTCCGCTGCGTTCCTGCATGGGCAGCGTTTGCAGGATCCATTCGCTCAGTGCGAGGATAATACCGCCTGTTATTAGCAAGCTCGCTCGGAACGGTGCCTGTGTTGCAGTCATTACTTCATGCCCAACTCCGCGCGGCTGATGACCCAGCGTTGAATTTCGCTCGTGCCCTCGTAAATCTCGGTGATCTTTGCATCACGGAAATAACGCTCCACGGGCAGTTCTTTGCTGTAACCCATCCCACCATGAATTTGTACGGCGGCGTGGGCGCAGAACATGGCGGTTTCAGAAGCAAACAATTTTGCCATGGAAGATTGCAGCGTAAATCTTTCGCCGGTTCTCTTGGAGCGTTCCTTGGCCATGGCGGCGTTATAGATGAGCAGCCGGGAAGCCTCAATGCGGGTTTTCATATCTGCGATCTTGAAGCCAATCCCCTGGAACTCTCCGATCTTCTGACCAAAGGCTTCACGCTCGGCTGCGTATGCAACACTGGCTTCATACGCGGCTTCCGCGATGCCCAGGGCTTGTGAGCCAATCCCGATCCGTCCCACATCGAGAACGGTCATTGCGATTTTGAATCCGTCTCCTTCCGCGCCGAGTCGATTCGCGGCCGGCACGCGGCAGTTTTCAAAGATGAGTTCGCTCGTGGCAGAGGCGCGAATCCCAAGCTTTGGTTCTTTCTTGCCCCGCGCGAATCCAGGCGTATTTTCGGTCGCAATCAGGAACGCACTGACACCTTTTTGTTTTTTCTCTGGACTGGTCATCATGAATAACAGCACGAAGTCCGCCACCGGGCCCGAGGTGACCCAAAGCTTTCGGCCGTTGAGAATATAAGAATCCCCGTCACGCCTGGCACGGCTTTTCATCGTCCCTGCATCTGAGCCGGACATGGGCTCGGTCAGCGAATAGGCCCCGATGGCTTGTCCGGAAGCGACCGGCTTCAGGAATTTCTGCTTCTGTTCCTCGGTGCCGAACTTCAGGATTCCATGACAATAAAGGGAATTGTTCACGGACATGACCACACCGTGCGAGGCGTCCACCTTGCTGATCTCTTCGACCGCCAGGACATAGGATAACGTATCCATACCCGCGCCGCCATATTCTTCCGGAACTTCGATGCCCATCAGGCCCAGCGCGCCCATCTTCTTGATGGTCTCGTAGGGGAACTCGCCGCTTTCGTCGAATTGTGCTGCCAGAGGCGCAATCTCTTTCTGTGCGAAGTCCCGAGTCGTATCTCGAATCATGATTTGTTCGTCACTTAGCGGAAATAAAGCCTCACTCATCGATGCCTCCGAAAGAGAAGTTATGGCGATTATACCGCTAGGTGATACAATCGCACCCATCAGACGGAGGGCAGCATGAAAATCTTAATTGCCTCGGATATGGAAGGCGTCACTGGCGTGGTGAATTGGGATCAGGTTACGCCCGGGCATCCGGAATATACGCGCTTTCGCAAGCTGATGACCGAGGACGTCAATGCCGCGGTGCGCGGCGCATTCGGTGCTGGTGCGGATGAAGTCATCGTGGCCGACGGGCATTGGAACGGCTCCAACATCCTGATTGAAGAACTGGATCCGCGTGCGCGATTGAACAGTGGCTCGCCTGCGCCGCTCGGGATGTTGCAGGGAATCGATCCAAGCATCGACGGCATATTTTTCATCGGTTATCACGCGCGGCAGGGGTCGCAGGACGCCGTGCTGGATCATACCTGGTCCAACACCTGTGTGGCGAATGTATGGCTCAACGAGATGATCGCTGGCGAGTATACGCTCAACGCCGCGCTGGCCGGGCATTTCAGGATACCGGTTCTTATGGTCAGCGGCGATCAAACGGTTTGTGCCCAGGCGAGGGAGCAAATCGGTGCATTGGAAACCGCTGTGGTAAAACAAGCCACGGGCCATTTTTCGGCCGATTGTCTGCCTCCCGATGTCTCTCAGGAGCTAATAGAAGTAACGGCTCAGCGTGCGCTGAAAAACCTCACAAATAAAACTGCGCCTAAGCCACTAGTGCTGCAGGCTCCGATCCAGGTGACCGTCGAATTGAATTCATCGGACATGGCCGATAAGGCCATGCTGATGCCCGGTGTCAGGCGCGCTGGCCTGAAACTTTCCTGCACGGCGGAGAATATGCCCCAGGCTTATTCCGCCTTTCGCGCGCTGGTGTTGATGTCGTATCCGCGCTGATTCCGACCTGCACATTATGTGCTGCTGCAGGAGATATGCTGATGGAAAGGACCGGCGTGGCGCATTAGCAATGGCGGCTTGCGCGAGTTGATATACCGGGACGATTTGGATTGAAAATCATTAAGTTCGCGGATTAATTTGTAGTAAAATGTGACGCTTAATAGGAGCATCGACTAGAACATTGTCTGTCCGTGTTTTTTGCCGCGATATTTTCGTGCAGTGATTGCACAACCGCCGCCGGCTGAGGATCAACCCTCAGCGAGGCGGCGGATGTAGTTAATGGACTCGGTTTCCGATCGCGCAGGAAGCGGTTTACCTTTATTGTTGAGGATAGGATGTTTGTTGTCCGGACCAGATTGCATAACAGCACCATTCACGGCATTGGCGTCTTTGCCGATGAACCCATTCAGAAGGGACAACTGGTCTGGCAGTTTGACCCGCGAGTGGATATTCTCATACCCTTGGAGGAGAAAACGAACTTTCCGCCCGCGATGCAGGATTATCTTTCGATGCTGACCTACATCGAGGAATCCAGCGGCAGGAAAATGATGGTGTTGTGCGCGGATAATGCCAAGCATGTCAATCACTCGGATGATCCCAATCTCTTGGATACGCCCGACGGTTCCCAGGAATATGCCGCGCGCGATATTGCGGTAGGGCAGGAATTGACCTGCAATTATTTCGTTTCTGATCTTGAAGCCGTGAGTAAACTGAACCCAATCAAGTCACAAGGAGCAGAATGACCGGAAAATATATTTCCTATCTTTCGCCCAAGCTGGAAAACCGCCCGCATGCGGAAAAAGGCGATTGCGGCGTGTTTGCGCGTGAGCGAATTGGCGCAGGTGAATTGCTGACGCTATGGGGCGGAAAGATTCTTTCCGCCAGCGAGATAGACCGCAACATGAGAAATTTCACTCAACAGGTTCTTCAAATTGAAGAGGAGTTCTACCTGATGGCGCCCGATATGGAACCATCGGATTGTTTCAACCATTCCTGCGATCCCAATGCCGGGATGAGTGGCCAGATCGGTCTGATCGCGATACGCGATATAAAGCCGGACGAGGAAATCTGCCTCGACTATGCCATGTGTGATGGTTCAAGCTACGACGAATTTGATTGTCAATGCGGCTCACCGAACTGCCGTGGTCGTATCACGGGCGAGGATTGGAAACGCCCCGAATTGTGGGAGCGTTATGAGGGCTATTTCTCGCCCTATCTTCAACGACGCATTGCGGCACTGAAGATAGGGGCCGCTCAAAGACATCAAATTGCCGCCTAATTCCTTGCAGGTAGTTACCGCTCGCGCTGGACTTGCGGCTGGTGCCGTGGTTCTATCGTGCTGGTTCAAGCTGGCGCCGGAAGAGCAGCATGGTCATGAAGACTTTATTGGGTGAGCGCCTCTCGTGGGACTGGAAAAGCGTGACGGTCATCGTGATCAGCACTTTGTTGCTGATCATAAATTCCTATCATCAGTTCACACCGGATGAAGGCTATGACCGCATCATTCTCTACCTGGTCATTCCGCTCCTTTGTGTCGTCTTGATTTTCCGTGAAGATCCCCGCCGGTATGGCTTGACCTTTGGCGATTGGAAGGTCGGCATCCTCCTGACGGCCATGGGTATCACAGTCATGGCCGTCATCTTGTGGTTCGTGGCGCGCGAGCCTTCCATGCGGGCTTATTACAAATCGCAGGCCGACGGACTGCCGTGGAATACGTTCCTGGATTTGTTCGGGTGGGAGTTTTTGTTTCGCGGTTTCATACTTTTTGCGTTCGTCCGCAGATTTGGAGCGGAGGGGCTGTGGCTGCAGGCCGTTCCGTTTGCGCTGGCGCACATCGGCAAGCCGGAAATTGAAACGCTGTCCACGATATTTGGAGGTTTTGCTTTTGGCTGGGTCGCGTTTCGAACCCGCTCGTTTGTCTATCCATTTTTGATCCATTGGTTCATTGCCTCCTTTACCATTATGATCGCGGCAGGTTATCTTGGCTGACCTCACACTTCGTCCGGCCGCGGAGGACGATTCTTCCCCCATCAAGGATCTGATTCACCGCGTCGGGATTAACCCCATGGACCTGGACTGGCATCGCTTTGTGGTTGCCGTGGATCAGTCCGGAAGGATGCTGGGTTGCGGCCAATTGAAGCCCCATGGCCGCGATGTTGTCGAATTGGCATCCATTGCCGTGGAACCGCAATATCGGCATCAAGGCGTTGCGCGCCTCATCATTGAGCATCTCGTGGCGCGTGCGCCGCGACCCCTTTATTTGACCTGTCGTTCAAGACTGGAGGCCTTTTATGAGCAGTGGGGTTTCCGTTCGCTTGAGCCATCAGAAATGCCGCCTTATTTTCGCCGCTTGTCGCGCCTGGCAAAAGTGATGGGCGCTCTGATGAACGACAGGCTGCTGGTGATGAAGTTGATGTAGAATCAGCTTATGAAGAACATCCTCTACGTTTTGGTCGGGTTGATGGCGGGCTTTGTGCTGGCCGCAATTCTGCTGATTGTGACGCGCCTGCCGGCCGGCCAGCCGGTGACCCTCGAACCCCCTCCGACCGAAGTACCTATTGTGATTCAAGTGATCGGAGCGGTAGTCAAACCTGGTGTATATTCGATGCCGGAGGGGAGTCGCGTCCAGGATGCGGTGAACGCGGCAGGGGGATTGGAGGCCGATGCGGATTCAAATGCTGTCAACCTTGCAGCACGGCTGGAAGATGGTCAGCAAGTGATCATTCCTGTGATGGGCGGGGCTGCGGGTGGTATTTTGGCCGTGTCGACGCCGACCCGATCCCCATTTGTTGTGATAACGACCTTCACGCCAACTACGACCCCGTCTTCACCCGGCGGTCTCGTCAACATTAATACGGCCACCGCTCAGCAGTTGGAGGTTCTTCCGTGCCTGGGCACGGTTTATGCTCAAAGCATCATCACTTATCGTCAACAGCATGGGCCTTTCCAGCACATTGAGGACATCATGAATGTGTCCGGCATTGGCTTCACGACCTTTGACTGTATTAGCAGTCGGATTACGGTCGGACCGTAGAATTAATCGTTCAGCAGATGCCTGGCGATCACCATTCTCTGGACCTCGCTGGTTCCTTCGCCAATGGTCATGAGCCGCGCATCGCGATAAATGCCTTCAACGGCGTATTCACTGCTATATCCGTATCCGCCGTGAATTTGGATGGCGTTGCGGCAGACGCGCTCCGCCGTTTCGGTCGCAAATAATTTTGCCATGGCCGCTTCCTTGATGAAAGCGCGTCCCTGACCTTTGAGCCAGGCGGCGTGATAGACAATCAACCTGGCGGCCTCGATTTCCGTCGCCGCATCCGCCAGCATCCATTGAATTCCTTCAAAGTTTGCGATCGGCTGCCCGAACGCCTGTCGCCCCCTGGCATACTCCATTGCGTATTCCAACGCGGCTTGTGCCAAGCCGATGGCCAGCGCGCCGATGCCAATGCGTCCCCCGTCCAGTATGATCAAAGCCTGCTGCAGGCCTCGTCCTTCTTCACCGATCAGATGGTTTAGTGGGACATGCACATCTTGGTAGGTGACGGCGTGAGTGGGGGAACCGTGCAGACCCATTTTCTTTTCGGCGGGACCAATCGTCAATCCCTTCGCGTCAGTCGGGACCAGGATCATGCTCAGCGAACGGGAACTGTTGTCGGTGCCGCTGCGAACGAGAGTGATGATGTATTCTGCAATAGAGGCGTTCGTCGTCCACATCTTCCCGCCATTGATAACCCATTCATTCTCTGATTTGGCCGCTTTGGTCCTTATGCTTTGCAAATCGGAACCCGCACCGGGTTCCGTTAATGCCAGGGAGGCGAGCTTTCCTTTACCGCTGGCGACGAGCGGCAGCCATTTTTGTTTGAGTTCTTCGCTGCCGAACTCAACCAGAGGCGCGGTGCCGAGGCCATTATGCGCCGCCACTGCGAGCGCAGTGGAACCGCAGCCCCAGCCCAGTTCTTCGATGGCTATCGCCGCGCTGACCGGGTCCACGCCGGAGCCGCCATAACGTTCCGGAATGTTGAGGCCAAGCAATCCCAGCGGTCCCATCTTGCGAACTGCCTCCCAGTTGAATTCACTTTTTTCATCTGCTTCTTTGGCTTTCGGACGAACTTCCTTTTCCACAAAATCATGAACGGATTTTTTCCAAACACGTTGTTCGTTCAATAGATCAAAATCCATTAGGGGCTCCTTGTAGACGTTCGACTTATATGGAGATAACTTTGTCCGCCTTCATTTGCGCTTCGACAATATCAGGCATTCCACCGACGATGCCGACCTGAACATTCCTGGATAAGTCCATCGCGCCGAGACAAGTGGAACAGATGATGAGTCGTACGCCTTTGCCTTCCAACTCTTTGAGTTGCTTCAGAACGGGCGAACCGATCACGGTTAATTTCACACCATCGGCGTAGAAGCAGATCGCGTTCGGTAATTCATTGTTTTGCAAAAGCAGCTCGAGATATTTTTCAATCAACTGGAGCGGCAAATCAGTTATTTGAGATTGTCCCGTACCAAAGCGGGTAACGAGTATCACAGTGTTGTTCATTTTTCATCCTCGGCTTCATGATCTTGAGAAGAGGCCTCAAGCAATTTGCGCGCTTCCGCAACCTGATCCTTTGGAACGAAAACTTGCACGCGCGCCAGCCCATCGATCATCACCGGATAGATATGATGACCGACTGCTTCCTGGAACAGTTCCACCTTGATCCCTTCCGCCTCGAGATAGCTCTTCAGTAGATCAGCCTGCATGCGGCCATTCACTTCAGTAAGTAGCTCGTACTTGAGGGTGTCCATTCTAACTCCGCTTCGATTATACCGATAAATCTCCTGGGCGCTTTCTCCACACGAATTCATTTTAGGCCGTAACCTTTCGGATCAATGGACGACCCATTTAACAATAACTTATCGATTTGGGAGAAACCATGAGAAAAAGTGCGTGGTTGCTTGCCGCGGCTTTGACAACTTTCGTCATGACGATGCTGGCCGCTGTTATCTACACTTATAATGGAGTGTCC
>Ga0335079_10004002_pt1 | contig 16965 bp, 15 predicted proteins | sample Lox_Sample_33_FD_206719 | JGI IMG/M metagenome (GOLD analysis project Ga0335079, IMG submission 206719) | Soil microbial communities from Loxahatchee National Wildlife Refuge, Florida, United States - Lox_Sample_3.3 | ecosystem: Environmental > Terrestrial > Soil > Wetlands | place: USA... | reverse complement strand
TCGCAGCGCCGCATAAATGCGTAAACTGCGCAAAGCGCATTCTGCTTTCGGCGCGGCAGAACAAAAAAAGCATAGTAAAAATTTCGCGCCGCTGACCGCGCAATTCCGCGACACACTGAATAGGCAATCGCGAGCTGCGACTCAGTGGGCGAGAAGGAGGCAGGCGCCTGTTGCACGGCGGTGCTCATAGAAACTTTCCCAAGGCGGCGCGGGCTACCAGCGCCAGTTTTCGCGGCTTGGAAATCACGGGTCGATGTCCAAGCACGGCATAACCTTGGCGTTCGATGGCGTTCAGAATCTCCTGGCCGCCACGGTTGAATAGTTCGATGTCGATGGCCAACTCGCGATCCACTTTTGTGACCAGAGCCAGACCCTGCCGAAACCAGTCCCGTGCCCGCTCTACCTCAAATCGCATCATCTCCTGAAAAGCCGGTGTGTTGCGTTCGCTTGAAATATCCTCTTCGCTCACGCCATAACGACGAAGGTCTTCCAGCGGAAGATAGATCCGTCCCTTCTTGTAATCGACACTCACATCTTGCCAGAAGTTAGCGAGCTGCAGCGCGGTACAGGTGAAATCAGAAAGTTGCCGCCGCGCCGGGTCGTGATAGCCGCAGACATGAAGCACCAGATGGCCGACCGGATTGGCGGAATACAGGCAGTACCCACGCAGATCATCGAAGGTCTCGTAGCGCGTAACGGTCTGGTCCTGACGAAAGGCCTTCAGCAAATCGGCGAAAGGCTGCTTGGGAATCTCGCAGGCACGCACGGTTTCCGCCAGCGCCACAAACACCGGATGCCGCGGAGAACCCGAGTAGCAGGCCTCCAATTCTGCTTCCCATTGATCCAGCAAATCCAGCGATGCTGGCGGATCACCGACTTCGTCACCCAGGTCGTCCGAGATCCTGCAATACGCATAAACATTGAAGAAGTGTTGGCGCAACCTTTCCGGCAAGAACCAGGTGGCGACTGAGAAGTTTTCGTAGTGAGAACGCGCCAGCCTGCGGCAGTATTCCTGCGCCTCGGCGGATGAGGGCGCGACTTCCGGAATGGCATACTCCGGCGGCAGCTTCGCCCAGCCTGTGGAAACAGGCATAGCGGGGGAGCCGTTGCTGGCAATGGAGGACATAGTCAGTTACGTCTCCCGGAAACGTGAGCCCTCTCAGTGGCCGGGGATGATGGCGGTTTTGATGTCGCCGTTACGGTTCAGCATGTGGCGCAGCACCTGCTGCAGGCGCGAGAGTGGCGCTTCGCCGGTAATGTAGTCCGTGGACCGGATCTTCTTCTCCGCGATCAGAGCGAATGCCTTGCGCACCGTTTCCGGAGTGTGGTGGAACGTGGCCTTCAGGGTGATCTCGGAATAGTGCAGCCGGTTGGTGTCGAGATGAACCTTGGTGCCGTTGGCGCATCCACCGAAGAAGTTCACCGTACCTCCCTTGCGCACCATGTCGATCGACCACTCCCAGGCTTCAGGACGGCCGACGGCCTCGACCACAACATCGCTCCCCCGCTTGTCGGGAGAAATCATGCGAACCGCGTCGACTGGATCCTTGACGTTGGTGATCTGCACAACCTCATGAGCGCCCATGCGCTTGGCTGCAGCCACCTGAGAGTCGCGCTTGACCACGGAAATCACGTTACAGCCCGTCGCCTTGGCGACTTGCACAAACATCAAGCCGATGGGACCGCCGCCGATGACCGTTACCGTATCGCCGATCTCTACCCCGGTTTCGTGCAGACCGCGCAACACACAGGCCAGCGGCTCAACCATCGCCGCCTCTTCGTAGCTCACGTCAGGCGGAACCGCCAGCATGTTGGTCTCGACAATGCGGCGTGGCACCCGGATATATTCTGCGTAGGCCCCATTGTTGAACAGCAGGTCTTCGCAGAGATTCTCCTGGTGTTTGGAACAATAGAAACACATCTGGCAGGGCGCGGAATTCAGCGCAACGACACGCATGCCGCGCTTGAAGCCGCGGACCCCGGCGCCGACCTCTTCGATCACCCCGGCCAGTTCATGTCCGAACAGCGCCGGAGGAACGATCATGCGGGCGTGGTAACCACGCTGGTAGACTTTGAGGTCGGTACCGCAAGTCAGAGCCACCTGCACTTTGACCAAGACTTCCCCATCTCCAACCCGGGGGATGGGCACTCTTTCAATCTTAACGTCCTCTTTGCCATAGAGGACGGCGGCGGTCATCTTTCCGTTCACGCTTGAATTCCTTCCCATGAGCTGCCCGGCTGAATCACGATTTTCATCGAGTCCGGTTGGGGGTGGGCAGCCAGGTTTAGGGCCTCCACGCTGCGGGAGAGAGCAAAACGGTGACTGATGAGAGATTCCAAATCCATGCTACGGTGCATCACCAAATGCACCGAGTCCTCTTGCAGCTCGACGGAAGCGCTATAAGACCCCAACAATGTTTTCTCGTCTACACAAATGGACGCGGGATCGATGTTGGCGTCCCCGCGCGCAGTCTGCGCAAATAGCAACACCCGGCCACCCGGACGAACAGCGTCCAAAGCAGTCCGGATTAGGCCGTTACCGCCCACCGCCAAAACCGCGGCGTCGGCACCGCGCCCCTCGGTCCGTTCACGCACCGACTTAACCGTGTCGAGGCGTGACGCATCAATAACATTCCCCAAGCCGTGGTTTTTACTTATTGTAAGCCTCTGGGGATACAAATCGGAAGTAATTACCGTGGCCCCTGTTCGCTGGGCCAATACCGCCAGAATGATCCCGATCGGGCCCTGCCCGATGACCGCCACGGTCTCCTCCGGCTGCAGGCGCAGATTCTGGATTCCCTTCAAGCATGTATTCACCGGTTCCGCGAAACAAGCCTGCTCGTAGGACACGGTGTCCGGAATTCGAACAGTGCCGCGCTCCACAATCCAGTCCATCACCCGTACATACTCGGCAAAGCCGCCCCCTGAAGGTTCAAAACCTGCGGTGCATCCCACTTTCTTGTACGTCTCGCACTGGGCAAAAGTTTTGTGCCGGCAATAAAAGCACGTCCCACAAGGGATGTGGTGGAAGACCACAACCCGGTCTCCAGGCTGGTACGTACGTACATTCTTGCCGACCGCCGCCACCATTCCGGCGGTTTCGTGACCGAAGATTCGGGGCGCCGAGTGTGAACCGGTGGATATCTTCTTCAGGTCAGTGCCGCAGATACCGCAAGTGTGTACCTTCACCAGAATCTCTTCGGGGCCGATTTCAGGTACCGGGACCGTCTCCAGACGAACGTCATTCACCCCCCGGTAGACCACGGCCTGCATGGTGGTGGGGATGGCGGCACCCTTCTCCGGGATCGCGACCTGTCGAACCGTGCTCATCTATAGAATTCCTAGTCCCGCTGAGCTTGCTCAGCGGGGGTTTGAAGTTCGCCCTTCTCTTCCGCAGGGGCTGCACGCGTGTGTACCTGCAGGGTTCCACACAGGGCCCGAGCAGCAATGGCGCTGTCGCGCGCGAGTCTCACGACGCTACCCCAAAGCCAGGGCCGCAAGGCCACGTGCGCGAGAAACTTCTGACCGTGAAAGCGGCCATCACTGCCGATGAAGCGGGCAAGGGGCGGCAGCCCGGCACCGCTCGTATCTGAGATCACTTTCAATGCGAGAAACTCTACTCCCCGCGCATCGGCGGCGCGAGCGACTGCCGCTGCTTCCATGTCGACCGCCTGCGCCCCGTAAGCCGTTGCCAGTCGCATCTTTTGGCTGGCGTCGGCCACCGTGGCGAAGCTGACGAGCACTCCCTCGCCGAAACCAAGGTCGGCCTGACTCCCGTCACCGGCATCAATTACGTGACGGGGTTTGATCGCATGTCCCACGGAAAGCGAAGAATCGAGGCCTCCGGCAAAACCGGCAGAGATCAGCAGAGCCGGACGGTATAAATAAATAACCGCCTCCGCAGCCCGTCGTGCTGCCTCAGGGCCTATGCCTCCACAAACCACCACAACATGATCCTGCTCGAAGAATCGAAATGACCGTCCTTCGTGCTGCTTGGATGTCACCGGCCAGTTCTTGACGAAGGGCCAGACCTCGCGCTCGAGCGCAGCGACCACGGCGATCCTGGAAGTAACTTGCATGCCTATGCGTAACCGTTTGCTTGAAACCAACCAATCGCACGTCGCAGCGCGGCATCGACGGATGCAACATGCCAGCCCAGATCGCGCTCGGCTTTGGCCGATGAAACGAACATCTTCTTGCGACCCATTCGGACCGCATCAATCGTCGCCCGCGGCTCGCGGCGAAGAACATGCCCGGTGAATAACTCGTCGACGACCCCGGTGACCAGCGCCATCACGTACGGTACTCGTATTTTCGGCGAAGGTAACCCGGCGATTGCACCCAACTTATCCAGAATCTGCTTTAGCGTCAGATTTTCTCCCCCCAGGATGTAACGCTCACCGCTACGGCCCTTTTCAAAGGCCGCGACGTGCCCCATGGCGCATTCGCGGACGTCCACCAGATTCAAGCCCGTGTCCACGTACGCGGGAAATTTCTTCTTCAGAAAATCGACCACGATACGCCCGGTGGGGGTTGGTTTTATGTCCTGCTCGCCGACTGGGGTTGTCGGGTTGACCACCACCACATCCATTCCCTGCTTCCCTGCCTCGACCGCGATCTGCTCGGCCATGAACTTCGAACGCTTGTAATGCCCGATCATGTTGGCGAGCACAACCGGGGATTCTTCGTTCGCGGGATGACCATTGGAGGTGAATCCCATGGTCGCCACGCTGGAGGTGTAGACCACGCGCCGCACCCGATTCTTGCGTGCCGCTTCCAGGATCGCCCGCGTGCCTTCGACGTTCGCCCGATACATCTGCTCCGGGTCGCGCACCCACAGCCGGTAGTCGGCGGCTACATGAAATACCGCTTCGCAGCCCGCCATCGCCTTCTCCAGCGAGGCCGGATCCCTCAGGTCGCCAGTCACACAGTCCGCCCGCAGGCCTTTCAGGTTCTTCGTATTGCTGGTCGCACGGATCAACAACCGGAGGTCTGCCCCCTGCTCCGACAAGACGCGGGCCACATGGCTGCCAACAAATCCAGTCGCGCCCGTGACGAGAATCAGCATTTAGCAATTAGCACTTGGCCGGTCACGATTCTTGCCAGGATTGGCACGGCGCTCCAAGCGCCAAATGCGAATTGCCAACTGCTGACAGCTGCGCGCTATTCCAATGCCTCCGGCTGCAACGAAATGTCCTTCTCCCCTGCTGCTTTCCGCTCCCAATACTGCCTTACCCAGTTCTCCCAATTTTTGCCTGCGGCCATATCGCGTCCGGAAAATGCGAGCGCGGCAATCTCGGCATAAGGAATGGTGGTTTTCGCACCACCGTTCTTGGGCAGGATGCGCACCAAGCTGTCCTCGAGGGTTCGTCCTGTGCGCCGGTCGAAAATGTACCCCTCGATCTTGCTGCCGTCTTTGCGTGTGATCAAGACATCGCCACGGTAGTCGAAGGCGTGTTCGAGCGCGGTCCGAAGTTCTTCGGGAGTGGCTAACTCAGGCACCCAGCCCTCCAGTTGCTCGCGAGCTGCGCCCGCAGCGACTTCCTGCGCGTCCGGATGGGTTATGGGATTTGCAGGCGCTAGACTCGATGGTGGATCGTCGCTGCTCAAGCCGGCGTCTCCTCCGTGGAAGGCTGCTCAATCTGAACCAGCGGATTAAAGGCATGCACGGGCCGTGCCGGCTCGTCGAGCAACTTCACCGCGGCTGGATCTTGATAACGGCTGGAGAACGTCGCCCGGGCCGTGGCCCACAAGCCTCGCAACGAACCGAAGGTGTGATCGACGGCAGAGGCCTCATAGCCGCTGTGCACCATGCAATTCGCGCATTTCGGGTTGCCGGACTCCGTGCCGTATTTTTCCCAGTCGGTAGTGGCCAGCAATTCTGCAAAAGTGTCAGCGTAACCGTCCTGCAGCAGATAGCAGGGCTTCTGCCAGCCGAAAACGTTGAACGTCGGCATGCCCCATGGCGTGCACGCATAATCGCGCTTGCCCATCAGGAATTCCAGGAACAGCGGCGACATGTTGAATCGCCAATCCGGTTTTCGATTGGAGAGGATGGCGCGGAATAACCGCCGAGTCCGCGCCCGGCCGAGGAAGTGTTTCTGATCAGGAGCCTTTTCGTAGGAGTATCCGGGCGAAAGCATCATGCCCTCGACACCCAGCGCCATCATCTCGTCGAAGAAGGCGCGGACGCTGTTGGGGTCGGCGCCGTCGAAGAGCGTGGTATTGGTGGTAACCCGAAAGCCGCGCGCCAGCGCTTCCTTGATGCCTTCGAGCGCCTTGTCATAACCGCCTTCCAGGCAGACGGAAAAATCGTGGTGCTCGCGCTGGCCATCCATGTGAACCGAAAACGTCAGGTATTTGGATGGCTTGAAGAGGTCGATTTTCTGCTTCAGCAGCAGAGCGTTGGTGCACAGGTAGATATATTTCTGGCGCGCCACCAGACCCTCGACGATCTCGCCGATCTGGGGATGCAGTAACGGCTCACCGCCCGGAATCGCCACCGTGGGAGCGCCACACTCCTCCACGGCCCGGAAACATTCTTCAGGTGTCAACTGCGCCTTCAGCACATGTGCTGGATACTGAATCTTCCCGCAGCCTGCGCAGGCCAGATTACAACGGAAGAGCGGCTCCAGCATCAGCACCAGCGGATATTGCTTGCGCCCTTTGAGCTTTTGCCGCAGGACGTAGGACGCTACGGTCCACATTTGCGATACGGGTACGGGCATGTCTGGGTCTGGCTCCTACAACTTCTCGTCATTTCCGATGGTTGATTCTTGATTGCTGATTGTTGATGGAGAGCGACGCCAAAGCGTCCGGTCTTCCTTCGACAATCACAAAATCAACCATCAACAATTCGCCGCCGCCATCACCTTCTTGTACGTCGTCAGTGCAATTAACGGGAAGCACTGGCGGTACAGGTGATACATCAGGTAAAACACGCGGGGGAAGCCGGTTCCGGTGTATTGCGGCTCTTCCCACGATCCGTCTTTTTTTTGGGTGCGCAGCAGGTACGCGATGCCGCGCGCCACGCTGTCGCTGCGGGTGTCATTTGCCGCCAGCAGGCCCATAATCGCCCACGCCGTCTGCGACGGAGTGCTTGGGCCGACGCCTTTCAGGTTTGGATCGTCGTACGACCCGCAGCTTTCTCCCCAGCCGCCATCCGGATTCTGCACCATCCGCAACCACTCGGCGGCCTGCTGAACGTACGGCTCATGATAGTCGACGCCGATCGCCTCCAGCCCGCGCAGCACCAGCATCGTGCCGTAAATGTAGTTCACGCCCCAGCGGCCAAACCAGGATCCATCCGGCTCCTGCTCGTTACGAACAAATTGAATCGCTTTCTGCACTGCGGGATGATTCTTGTCGTAGCCGTAGGCGGCCAACATCTCCAGCATCCGCCCGGTGATGTCGACCGTGGCCGGATCGAGCATGGCGTTGTGGTCCGCAAAAGGCACGTACTGAAAGACCATGCGGTCGTTGTCTTTGTCGAACGATGCCCAACCGCCGTTACGGCATTGCATGGACAGCATCCAGTCAATCGCGCGCTGCACCGACTCGCGCTGATAGCGCCCGTTGGGGTGGTCGACATGGGCCAGCCCCAGACAAACCATCGCGCTGTCATCTACATCGGGGTAAAACTCATTGTTGAACTCGAAGTACCAGCCACCCGGCTGTCCCTGCTTGTTCTTTACCTTCCAGTCGCCGAGGTTCCGCACTTGCTTCTGCAATATCCAGTCGGCGGACTTCACCAGGCGCTGATCGTTGGCGGGAACGCCACTCTCTCCCAAGGCGTACAATGCATAGGCCGTGTCCCAGACCGGCGACTTGCAGGGCTGCATGCGGAAGGTGTCGGCTTCCTCAATGCCCAGCTTCTCAAATTCGTCCAGCGCCCGAATGACTTGTGGGTCATCGACCGAATAGCCCAGGCAGCGCATGGCAATAACCGAGTTCAGAATCGAAGGAAAGATGGCCGCCACGCCGTCGCTCATTTCGAAGTGTTCCACCATCCACTTCTCCGCTTGCTTCAGCGCAATCGAGCGCAGCGGACGCACATGAACCCGCTCGAACCAGTGGGCTACGCGATCCAGCACCAGAAAGAAATTTCGCCAGGAAATGCGCTTCTTATCCCAATGCAGATGCATGCGCGACTTGTCGCGCCCGCCGACGAAAAGTTCTTCCACGCCCATGTCGTCGGGAATCTTCTTGAAGGGCTTCTTGGCGTAGCAGATCGAAAGCGGCACCAAAATGGCACGCGACCACGACGAAATCTCGTAGATATTGAACCAGAACCACTTGGGAAACAGCACGATCTCCGGGGGAATCGCGGGCACAGCGTCGTAGTCGTACTGCCCGAAAAAACACAGATAAATCTTGCTGAAGGTGTTGATCTCGGTCACGCCGCCCATTTCCAAAATCTTCTTGCGGGCGCGGGCGAGCGCCGGATCGTCCGCCTTGTAGCCGGCCAGTTTCAGGGCAAAATAGGCTTTCACAGAAGCGCTGACATTTGACGGCCCACCCGGATACGTGTTCCAGCCGCCATCCTCGCACTGATGCTGCAGAATGTAGCGCGCCGCCTTCTCGAAGCGTCCGGCAGTGCCGGTGCCGAGCAGGGTGTGCGCCAGAATGTAGTCGGACTCGAGGGTGGTATCGGCTTCCAGCTCGCCGCACCACCAGCCCTGCTCATGCTGCTGAGAGAAGAGATTCTTGCGCGCGGCGTCAATTCCCACCGCTACGCGGCTGGGCAGATCATCGATCTTGCCAAAACGCATTTGGGGTATGGAAGGGGCAGGAAATGGGGAGGAGGTATCTTCCATATGCGAAATCTACTCCGCGACCGCGGGAGCCGGCGCACTGGCAATGGCCTCAACAATTTCCGGCGGCAAGCCAAAGCGCACGTTCTCCGGCATGACCTCGACTTCCCGGACATCGCCAAAGCCCTTCGTGCCCAGATACTTCACCACTTCTTCTACCAGGCATTCCGGGGCCGAGGCGCCAGCCGTCAGGGCGATGGTTTTCACGCCCTCCAACCATTCCGGCCGGATGTTCCGGTAACTGTCAATGAGATGCGCGTTGGTACCCAGATTACGCGCAACTTCCACCAGGCGATTGGAGTTGGAACTATTGTCGGACCCGACAACCAACAGCAAATCGGCTTCCGAAGCAACTTGTTTCACTGCCACCTGCCGATTCTCGGTGGCATAGCAGATGTCTTGCGCCGCTGGACCCTTGATATTGGGAAACTTCTTCTGCAACGCAGCGATAATGTCTTTGGTCTCATCCAGGCTCAGCGTTGTCTGGGTGAGATAGGCGACGCGGTCCGGATTGGGCAGGGTTAGCGATTCGACTTGCTCAGGCGACCCCACCACCTGGGTCACGACCGGAGCCTCGCCCAGAGTGCCAATCACTTCGTCATGATCATGATGGCCGATCAGGATCAGCGAATAGCCTTCCTTGGCAAACTTGACCGCCTCCACGTGAACCTTGGTCACCAAGGGGCAAGTGGCATCGATCACGCGCAATTTACGGTGCTCGCTGGCCTCGCGTACCTCAGGCGACACGCCGTGGGCGCTATAAATCACGCGCTCCCCGGCCGGCACCTCTTCCACGCTATCGACGAAGATGGCCCCCTTGGCCTGCAGTTCCTCCACCACGAAGCGATTGTGGACGATCTCCTTGCGGACATAGATTGGCGGCCCGAAGGCTTCCAGGGCAATCCGCACGATGTCGATCGCCCGGACCACGCCCGCGCAAAAGCCACGGGGTTTCAAGAGCAGTAATGTCTTGCCATCCTGAGACACAGTTGGGTTCCCTTGCCTATAGGTTACACATTTTCCCTGAAGGATTATCTATAAAACTACAGGAAAGTACCCTTTCGGTCAACGTAAGCCACAGAAAGAGCGGGGATTAGCAGCGAAATGATGAATTTGGGAGGTGAACGGCATTTCCGGAGTTGCCACTGTCGGGGCTCACTTGCGCACCGCTACAGCCGGGATATTAACCAGCTCGGGAGACCTGGTCAGCGGCCGTTGGTATGGCCACCAAACTGGGGGCCGCGGCCGACCGTCCACCGCGCGTGAATCGCTCGCGCATCCTCAGCGCTGGCCGCTCAACGAGGTAGTACGAGGCGGCACCGCAGCCGATAGCAAAAACTAGATTCAAGGGAAACGCCGCCCACGGCTCCCCGGACGCGCGATTGAGAAAGAGCTGCTGCCAAAGATAGAGACTGTAGCTGATGGTTCCCAGCCAAGCCACGGGGCGCAAATTCAGGACGGAGTAGCGGCTCGCCATCACGTGCTGGACCGACAAAGCGATTCCCACATGCAGCACGCTCAATCCCACGCCCTGATAGAAGCGGGTACTGAACAGCTGCATCAAGGGCAGCAAGGCGGTGACGACGGGCACGAGGCTGAACCACCGGCTGGCAAACATTCGCTGGTACCGCACGAGTTGAGGCTGCAGCATCTGCAGCGCGCATCCCCCGGCCAAGGCGTCCATGAGAACGGGAAACGGGTGGCCCATGCCGTGGCGTCCCCATATCATCCACAGCACGATTCTCAGCGGCGGCCCGGCGGCCAGAACGCCACCGATGATCCACAAGCGGCGGCGGAAGAACAACACCAAGATCAAAGGCCAGAGCAGGTAAAACTGCTCTTCTGCGGAGAGCGACCAGAGATGGCCCAGCACGTAATGGCCGCCATAGTAGTAGTTGCTGGTGAAGGTCAGAGCGATTGCGATATTGGCCCAGGAAAGAACTCTCCAGTGGGTTGCGATCGCGACCAGCATGAAGGCGTAGGCTGGCGGGACAATGCGATAGGCGCGCCGCAGGTAGAAATCCCGCAGAGCGATGCCTCCCGCTTTGGCGTGTTCCTTGGTCAGAATTGCCGTGATCAGATAACCGGACAGGACGAAGAAAGTGCGCACCCCGAGATTCCCGTAAAGCTCGAAGATATCTGAGCGAACGAAGTGTTGGGTGCCCGAGAGATGAGACAGCAGGACGAGAGAGATACATATCCCCCGCAGGCCATCCAGAGAAGGAATTCGCATGCTGGCGAGTGTCGGCCTTCCTGTCCAGGCGGGGGCCAGGGGGTTCTTCTTAGCATAGGTCTGTCTGATGGGTTTGGTGGTGACGGGCGCCACAGGCGAGGGTGACGACGGGTTAGCTTCCCTGCCTGCGAATTCTTACCAAACACGCTTTACATCGTAGCGGTCCAGAACCGTGTCCGCGCTGAGAATTGGCACATTCAAGGCTTGCGCCTGGGCCACCAGAAGCCGATCAAAGGGATCGCGATGATGCAGGGGAAGCAATCCTGCTCGAGTTGCTTGGTCAATGCTGATTGAGAGTTCGACGAACCCTTCCTCGGCTGCGTGCCGCGACAATTCCATCACGAGCGAGAGAGCATCAAGCTTGCCCAGATTCGTTTTTATGGCGAGTTCCCAGGCGCTAGCGGCAGAGATTAAGACGGTGTTCTTCGAGTTGGAGATGATCGAGGCTGACCGCTTAGAAAGTTTGCCCGCGTCGCCGAACCACCAGACCAGAGTGTGGGTATCGAGCAGAACCTTCACGAGGTATCACTCGAAGCCCAGGTCTGAGAGCTCCCGATCCGAGAGGGGCGCAAACACGTCAGACGAATATCGGATTTGTCCGGCGAGCCTGCCGGGGACTCGCTTCTTTCTAGCGGCACCAATTGCGACCAGTCTGGCCACTGGCTCTCGCCCCCGCGAAATGACGACCTCTTCCCCATCGCACGCCTCCGCCAGCAGTCGCGAGAGGTTGGTTTTCGCCTGATGAACCGTATATTCCACGATTAGCTAATTATCTTAGCTAATGGAAGTTTTGTCAACAAGAGAAGTCGCTACGCATTGGCTTTGATCATCTGCTCGGCGTGCTTCCGCGAGGTTTCGGTCAGCTTGGCACCGCTGAGCATGCGGGCGATCTCCTCGGTGCGCTCCTCGCCGCGGATCAACCGGATCGAGGTGCGGGTGCGGCTGGCCGACTCCTTCTTTTCGAGCAGGTAGTGATGGTCGGCAAAAGTGGCGATCTGCGGCAAATGGGTTACGCACAGCACCTGGTTGGCGCGCGCCAGGGCTTTCAGTTTTCTGCCCACCGCCTCGGCCGCGCTGCCGCCGATGCCGGTATCGATTTCGTCGAAGACCATGGTGCGCCAGGCGCGGCCAGCGAGCTTCCTGGCGGAGCCGGCTTCCACGCTGGCCCTCAACGCCAGCATCACTCGCGACAATTCTCCCCCGGAAGCGATATGCTCCAGTTGCCGCAGCGGTTCACCCGGATTCGTCGAAATCAAATACCAGACCTGATCGAAGCCTGAGGAACTCCAGTTCGCTTCCGCATCGCTGCCGCTGACTTCGATGCGAAACTGCGCTTTCATGGCCAGGTCATTGATCTCAGTTTCGACCAGCTTTTGCAGCTTGCGCGCTGCGTCGTAGCGCTTCTTGGAGATGGATTGAGCCGCCTGCAGGTATTCCCCGGCGGCGTGGGCGAGTTGTGCGCGCAGTTGACGCAGAACTTCGTCCTTGTTTTCCATCTCCGAAAGTTTGCGCGCAACGCCGGCGCCGAACTGAATAACGTCTTCGAGATTGGGCCCGTACTTCCGCTTGAGGCGGTCGATGGCTGCCAGCCGATCCTCCACTTCCGCCAGGTGTTCCGGAGACGCGTGGATTCCACCGGCATAGTCGCGCAGGGTGGCGCCCACATCCTCGACGCTGATGCGGGCGGAATCAAGCGCCAGCAGCGCTTCCTGAAACTTGGGCTCGTAGCGGGCCAGATCTTCAATCTGTTTTTGCGCCGAGCGCAAGGAAGAGCTTGCGGAAGCGCTGCCCTCGTATAGCAGGTCGAAGGCATTCATGGCCGCGGTGTAGATCTTCTCGGCATTGGCCAGCACCCGCTTCTCGGTATCGAGCCGCTCGTCCTCTGCCGGCTGCAGCCGGGCGTCTTCGATTTCACATTTCTGGAAGGTCCACAGGTCGAGCAGGCGCAGCCGATCCTGTTCGCCTCGCTCCAGTTCTTCAATGCGGCCTCGAATGTCCTTCCACCGGGAAAAGCATAGAGCGGCGGCGTCGGAGCGAATGCCGCCGAACGCGTCCAGCAATTCCAGCCGCGCCTCGGCACCGAAGGCAAGCAGCGATTCGTTCTGCGCGTGGATGGTGGCGAGATGGGGAGCGAGTTGGCGCAGCACGGCCACCGTCGCCGGTTGATTGTTCACGAACACCCGGGCTTTGCCTCCGCTGGCGACTTCGCGGCGCAGAATAAGCGAATCGGCGTCGCTGTCAAGGCCGTTGTCTTCCAGAATCCGGCCGATGGCCTTCCCGGCACCCCCTTCGCTCTCGAAAACAGCAGAGATCACAGCCCGGTCCGCGCCTGAGCGAATCACGTCGGCGGAGGCTTTATCGCCCAGCAGCAACGCCAGGGCATCAATCAGGATCGATTTTCCCGCGCCCGTTTCGCCGGTCAGCAGGTTCAGCCCTGAGGCAAACTCCACCGCCAGGTTGTCGATGACCGCGTAGTTCTCCAGCCGCAGTTCGGCAAGCACGAAATGAGTTCCTTCGGAATTCACAGCGAGCATAGCATGAGGAATTGAGTGGGACTAGAAGAGATGCGGGGCGGCCGGTCCCTGATTACCGATGCGATTCGCCCTCGGGCCAACCGGGAGGCCTGGTCTATAATCAAACCCAAGGTTTCTCCAAAAAACCATGCATCTTTCCTCATTGCTGAGCCTGTTCGTGGGCGGCGAAATCGTCGATTTAGTGCTGCAGACCGGCGCCGTCGCCAAGTTGGTTTTGCTTCTCCTGCTGCTGTTCAGCCTGCTTTCCTGGGCGATCATTCTGTCCAAGTGGAGCCTGTTGCGGCGGGCTAGAGTGCAGAGCGGGCGTTTTGTCCGCGCTTTCCGCAAAGCAAACCGGCTGCAAGATGTGGCCGCCGTTGCTGAGCAGTTTCGCCCCAGCCCGTTGGTGGGCGTATTTGACGGCGGATTCCAGGAATTCCGCCGCCAGGTGGGAAATCCGACAGGCCTGATTCGCAGTCCCCTGGCCATGCAACGCGCCATGCAGATTGCCGCCTCCGAGGAGATGACCCGGTTCGAGCGGAACATGTCGTGGCTGGCGATTACGGCGGCGGTCACTCCGTTCGTGGGATTGTTTGGCACGGTCTGGGGAATTATCGATGCTTTCCACGGCCTCGGCACGGCAGGCGCGGCTACGCTGCGGGCGGTTGCGCCAGGCATCTCCGAAGCCCTCATCACTACGGCAGCGGGCCTTGCCGCCGCTATTCCCGCAGTCATCGCCTACAACCTGATCGGGGCTTCCATCCGCGAGTTCGCCGCGCGCAGCGACGATTTCGCGCTGGAGATGTTGAACTCCATCGAACATCAGCAGGCACAGGCCAGTTATCAGGCCGCTGAGGGCCGCCGGTAATGGCCTTCACTGCTCCCAATGGACGCACTCAAAGTTCGCTGGCAGACATCAACATCACGCCACTGGTCGATGTCGTGCTCGTGCTGCTGATCATTTTCATGGTGACTGCTCCTGTGCTCCAGTCCGGGATCGAAGTAAATGTTCCACGGACGCGGACGGTGAAGGAAATCACCGAAGAGCGCCTGGTGATTACCATTGACCGCCAGCAAAAAGTATTCCTCGGTAACGATCCCATCAACATCAACCAGATTGGTGCCACGCTTCGACAGAAGATACGGGATCCGCGTCATCAGGCCATCTATGTTCGCGCCGACGAGGAAGTCCCCTTTGGTGCATTTGCCACCGTCATGGACGCAGTGAAGCAGTCGGGCATCAGCAACGTGAGCATCGTCACGCAACCGATTCAACCGCATGGCAGCCAACGCTGACATTTTCCTGGAACACGATCGCTGGGGCCGCAACCTGAGTTGGTCGGTCGCGTTGCACGTCGCCGTGGTGGTTGTGATCGTGGTGTACACCGTCGTGCACCCCGGCGGCCAAGGCGGAAGCTGGGGGGCCGGCGGCGGAGGCGATGCCATGGGCGCAACCCTGGTTACCACCATCCCGTTGCCGGCGAGCCAGGCACAGACGCAGAATGTGCTGGCCAACGAGTCCAAGGGCCTGACTCAATCCCAGCCCAAGCCAGCGGAGGAAACGCCGGAAGCCATCGCTATCCCTGACAAAACGACCAAGAAGAAGCCTAAGAAGACCGCAACCGAAAGCCAGCAGAAGGCGCAACCGGAAGAAGAAGCCAGCAACGTGGTGCCGTTTGGCCAGGGCGGCCCGGTCAGCGGTCCGTATGGCACCTTCAGTGCAGGCGGCGCCAAGGGTGGGTTTGGCTTTACCGGCGGAGGCGGTGATTTCGGCAGTCGCTTCGCGTGGTACGTGCGCGTGGTGCAGCAGAAGGTCTCGGAGAACTGGTTGAAGTATGAGGTCGACCCCCGCATCACCGACGCCCAGCGCGTTTATCTGGTGTTTGACATCACGAGATCGGGCCAACCGTCGAATGTGGAGGTCGAACAGTCCAGCGGTGTACCTTCGCTCGATCAATCGGCGGTCCGGGCCATTCAGCGCATTGACACTTTTGGCCCGTTGCCCGCGGATTATTCGGGCAGTAAGGTTTCTGTGGAGTTCTGGTTCGACTACAAGAGGTGAATGACTAGCTACTAGTTCCGCCCTGCTATCAATGAGATACATAGATACGAGGAGGATGGATTTGCCAAGGGAATTGCATCGGGATACGATAAATGTAATCGTGTCAGCAGCACGCAAGCGGATGACCGGTTTCCGCCACGTCGGTCATAGTCTCTGGCTTTGGAGCACCGTCGGTGCTCTGCTGTTGGTTGCGCTTCCCTCTCTCGCTCAGGACTGGATCCGCACCGGAACCGGTTTGGGCGTCGAAAAAGTTCGCCTTGCGATTCCCGACTTCAAAGCGGCCAATCAGGATCCAAAGAACGCCGACCTGCTGAAGGTCTTCAACGACACGCTATGGAACGACTTGGATAACGCCGGCATCTTCGACATGGTGTCGAAGAGTTTCTATCCCACCGAAACTCCAGGAACGCCCGGCGATGTGCGACTGGAGATGTGGAACGTTCCACCGCCGAACGCGGCCATGCTCGCATTTGGAAATCTTGCAGTCGCGGGAAATAACGTCACCGTACAGGGCTGGCTTTACGACACTAAGAACACGGCCTCTCCGCAGGTTCTGGGCAAGCAATACCAGGATCAGGCGACCACGGACGCGACTCGCATCATCGCGCATAAGTTCGCCGACGAAATCATCTTCCGTCTGGGTGGCGGCATTGCGGGTATTGCGGAGAGCAAGATATTCTTTGTCTCCACTCGTTCTGGCCATAAGGAAATCTGGTCCATGGACTACGACGGGGCCAATCAGCAGCAACTCACCCATCTGGGATCGGTGTCTCTGTCGCCGCGCATCTCGCCCGACGGTTCGCGTCTGGCATTCAGCGCGGTTACCAAGACCGGGTGGGAAATCCTCATGTACTCGCTGGAACTGAGCCGTATGTTGACGTTCCCGAAATATAGCGGGACCAATCTTTCCCCGGCTTGGACGCCGGACGGCACCAAGCTGGCATTTTCCTCATCGCGAACCGGAGACCCGGAGATCTATGTCGTGGATAGCTCCGGCGGAAACCTGAAGCGGCTGACCGCCACGCATGGCCCGGATGTTTCTCCCACCTGGAATCGCAAGACCGGATCGCAGATCGCGTGGGTCAGCGGCCGTACCGGACTGCCGCAGATCTATACCATGGAAGCCGACGGGACGAACGTGCAGCGCTTGACCGACCAGGGCTACGCAGTGTCGCCTACCTGGTCGCCGAACGGACAATTCCTAGTGTTCTCCTGGATCCGCAATTACGGGCCTGGCGCACCCGGAGCCTGGGATATTTATATAATGGACATTGCCAGCAAACAGTGGGTGCAATTAACTCATGATGGCGGCCGCAACGATTCTCCGTCGTGGTCCCCTGACGG
>Ga0335079_10003999_pt1 | contig 16969 bp, 19 predicted proteins | sample Lox_Sample_33_FD_206719 | JGI IMG/M metagenome (GOLD analysis project Ga0335079, IMG submission 206719) | Soil microbial communities from Loxahatchee National Wildlife Refuge, Florida, United States - Lox_Sample_3.3 | ecosystem: Environmental > Terrestrial > Soil > Wetlands | place: USA... | reverse complement strand
CATCTTGAACATGTCCTGCTCGCCGTCGAGCGCGTGCATCACGGAGCCGGCGCACAGGAACAGCAGCGCCTTGAAGAACGCATGCGTCATCAGATGGAACACGCCTGCGGAGAATGCGCCGACGCCCACGCCCAGGAACATGTAGCCGAGCTGGCTGATGGTCGAGTAGGCGAGCACCTTCTTGATGTCAGGTTGAACTATGGCGATCGAGGCCGCATAGATCGCGGTGACGGCTCCGATGGTTGCAACCGCCTCCATCGCGGCGGGCGCGAGCACAAAGAGGAAGTGCAGCCGTGCGACCATGTACACGCCCGCGGTCACCATGGTGGCAGCATGGATCAGCGCACTGACCGGAGTCGGACCCGCCATCGCATCGGGAAGCCATACGTAGAGCGGGATTTGCGCGGACTTGCCGGTCGCGCCGACCAGCAGCAGCAGCGCGGCGAGCGTCGCGGTCTGGGTCGTGAAGAGGCCCGCGTTGTCGCGAATCATCGCGAAGTTCAGCGTCCATAGCCCATGCGATCCGAGCGCGGCCACGATCGTGAACATACCGAGCAGGAAGCCCGCATCGCCGACGCGATTGGCAACGAATGCCTTACGGCCGGCATACGCGAAGGCCGGATTGGCGTACCAGAAGGATATGAGCAGGTAGGAGCACAGCCCGACGCCCTCCCAGCCCATGAACATCAGGACCAGGTTGTCGGCGAGGACGAGGATGAGCATTGAGAGCTCGAAAAGATTGAGATACGCGAAGTAGCGCGCGAAATCATCATCGTGCGCCATATAGCCTACGGAATAGACATGGATGAGCGCGCCGACGCCGGTGACGATCAGCGTCATCAGCGCAGATAGTGCATCAACTTGTAGAGTGAAATCGGCGTGAAACGGTCCGGCCCCGATCCATTGCCATAGCGTGACGCTCAGCACGCTTCCCGCCGGCAACGTAATCAGCTTGATGAATGAGATGACGACGACCCCGAACGCAGCGAAGATGACGCCGGGGCCGATGGCATTGACCCAGCCGCGGCCCCATCGCGCGCCGTAGAACAAATTGAACAGAAATCCCAGCGCGGGGAACAGCGGGATGAGGCCGAGGGCCGGGAAGTGTACGGTCATCGCGCGGTCACCATCGCATCAGGTTGAGTTCGTCGGCGTTGACGGTCTCGCGATTGCGGAAAATCGAAATGATGATCGCCAGCCCGACCGCGGCTTCCGCGGCCGCCACCGTCATGACGAAGAAAACAATCACCTGCCCGTCCATCGAGCCCATCCGGCGTGCCAGCGTGACGAACGCGAGGTTGACCGCGTTCAGCATCAGCTCGATCGACATGAACATGACGAGGATGTTGCGGCGAACCAGCACGCCGGTTACGCCGATCGCGAAGATCGCCGCGCTCAGCGCCATCAACCAGCTATACGATACCGTCATCATCAGGTGGGCGTCCCCTGCCTCGGAGCTTCGCGGGCGGGAATGGCGCGCCGCGCAATAGCGACTGCCCCGATTACCGCGACCAGCAGCAGCACCGAGGTCGTTTCGAAGGCCATCAGGTACTGGCCGAACAAGGTTTGGGCGAGGCTGTCGATCGACCCGTAATCGGCTGCGACCGTGGTTGGCGGCAGCGCGCCCTGGGTCCTGGAAAAGAACACGAACAGCTCCGCCGCCATCGCGGCAACCGCGATGGTGGCAAAGAACTTCAGCCCCAGGTGCACCACCGGAACATCTTCGGCCTGCAGGTTGAGCAGCCAAATCACGAACAGGAACAGCACCATGATGGCGCCGACGTACACGATGATTTGCAAAAAGCCAACCGTGGTCGCATCGAGCGCGAGGAATAGCGCGCCAATCGAGATAAGGGTGATGATCAATGCGAGCAGGCAATGGATCGGACTGCGCTGAACCACCACCCCGAGCGACGAGATGATCGCGACCACGGCGAGGAATATGAAAACTGCTACGGGCATCAGCCCGCTGCTCCCGTCGCGAGTACGACTACGAATGCGGTGACCAACACATTAAGCAGGCCCAGCGGCACCAGCCCTTTCCATCCAAGATGCATGAGCTGGTCGTAGCGGAAGCGTGGCATCGTCCATCGAATCAGGATTTGCAGCCAGCAGAACGCGACCACTTTGATCCAGAACGCGAGGACGCCCACGACGACCACCACGATGCGCGGCAGCAGCAACTCATGCGCACCGAGATGAAATCCGTCGGCATACAGCCACGGGACCTGCCATCCGCCGAAGAAAAACAGCGTCACCAGCACCGCAGCGAGGACCACCTCGGCGAAGTCGGTGAGCATGAAGGCCGCCTGCTTGCCGCCCGAGTATTCGGTGAAGTATCCCGCGATGAGTTCGGATTCGCCCTCGGGCAAATCGAACGGCACGCGCTTGGATTCCGCCATGCCCGCGGTCAGCAACATGATGAATGCGACCGGCTGGAGGAAAATTCCCCAGCGCGGAAGCCATCCGAACCACACCCCGCCCTGCTGGTGCACGATGCTTTGCAGATCGAGGGTGCCGAAGGTGATGACGACGGAGATGATCGCGAGCCCCATCGCGATTTCGTAGGAAATCATCTGCGCCGTCGCACGCACGCCGCCGAGCAGCGCCCATCGATTGTTCGAGGCCCATCCACCCAGCGCGACGCCATAAACGCCGACGCCGATCGTCGCGAGGATGTACAGCGCGCCGGCATTGATGGTCGCGGGCTGAAGCTGCACGGTGCGGCCGGCAATCTCAAACGAATCGCCAAACGGCACTACCGCAAATGCGATCAGCACCGGAAACAGCGCGAGGAAAGGGCCCAGCGAATGAAGGAAGCGATCGGCGCCCTCGGGCACGAAATCTTCCTTGGTGAAAAGCTTAAGCGGATCCGCCATCAGCGTGTTCATCAGGCCGAGGTTCGGAATCCCCATGCGCTGCCCGACGCCGAAAATGTTGGCGCGATTGGCGCCCACGCGGTCCTGGATCAGCGCGCTGCCCTTGCGCTCGAACCATAGCAGCACCGCCGACAGGTTAAGCACGAGCAGCAGGATGACGATGGCCTTGATCGCGCCGATTAGTAGATCAATCGCCACGGCTCGCGAGCTCATCGATCAGCTTGAGGGTCGATTCGGGGGTGAGGTTTTCGTAAAAGCGATCGTGATTGAGCTGGAGCATCGGCGCGGTGCCGCATGATGCGAGGCATTCGGCGCGGCTCAGCGTGAACTTCTTGTCCGCGGTGGTTTGGCCCACTTCAATGCCGAGCTTGTCCTTGATGGTATCGACGATCTGATCCGCACCGCGCAGCCGGCAGGAAAGGTTAGTGCACACTTCCAAATGCCATTTGCCGACCGGCTGCTGATAGAACATCGTGTAGAAGGTCACTACGGCGCGCACGTGCGAGGGTGGAAGTTCCATCAGCCGGGAGACGTACTCCATCGCGTCACCGGAAAGCCATCCGAATTCGCGCTGCGCGATCCATAGTGTCGGCAACAGTGCCGCCTGACGAGTCGGATAATGCGTCAGCACCTCGCGATACTCCGCGAGCGCGGCGTCCGAGAACTTTAGTTCAGCCCCGTCAGACATAACCCGATCTAACTATTACTCGACCTTACAGTGTCAGATGGTTCCGTGTGCGGAATTCTTATGAACAGGTTCTTAAGATTCCCTAAACGATTTGGGACTGCAAGCGCCGCGAGCGCGATTGCGCACGCGAACTTGCCCACTCGCCATAGACGGGTTATCTATCGCGCTGTAAAGATGGACTTGGGAGTGTAAGCGACGGCAAGGTGCGGATAATCGCGGGACATGCGCGCGGACGTAAGCTCAAGGCGCCGCGAGGTTTGACCACCCGGCCAGCTACGGCGCGGATGCGTGAATCGATCTTCTCGCGGTTGCTGGTGCGGCTCGATTTCGAGGGGCTGTCGGTACTCGACATCTTCGCGGGCAGCGGGTCGCTCGGCCTCGAAGCGCTCTCGCGCGGCGCTGCGCACGTAACATTGATCGATTCCTCAAAGGCGGCGACCGGTGTGATTCGCGGCAACCTCGCGACGCTGGGGCTGTCGGAGCGCGCACGCATCATCACCAGAGATCTCCGGCGCGCGCTGCCCCAGCTCGCTAACGAGGGAGCATCATTCGGGCTGGTTTTCGTCGATGCGCCATTCGCCGATGACATCAGCAACGAAGTGATGGCAACGCTCGCGGAACTGAACCTGGTCGCATCCGACGGATGGGTTGTAATCCGGCAGCATAAGCGCGCACCGCAGCCGCCTCCCACGCCGGCGGGCTTCGAGCAATATAAAATCGCAATACTCGGCGATCATCGGATCGCCTACTACCGGCGACCCGATGCGGGCGTCGAGATCGCAAGCGGATGATGTGAGATGACAACCAATCGAAAGGAAGCGAGGGCGACCCTGGCCGTCTATCCCGGGACATTCGATCCGATCCACAACGGTCACATCGACGTGGTGCGGCGCAGCGTGCAGCTATTCGACGAGGTGATCGTCGCGGTGGCGCATAATCCGGACAAGGACCACGCGCTGTTCACGCCGGATGAACGGGTGGACATGATTCGCGAGGCGCTGCACGACCTCGAGCCCAAGGCGCGAGTGGACAAGTTCCACGGATTGTCGGTGGACTACGCCGAGCGCATCGGCGCGAAGGTCATCATCAGAAGTCTGCGCGCGGTCACCGATTTCGACTATGAGCTACAAATGGCGGCGATGAACAAGCAGATGCGCCCCAACGTCGAGACGGTGTTCCTGTTTGCGAATCCGAAGCTGTTCTTCAGCGCGTCGCGACTGATTAAGGAAGTAGCCAGCTACGGCCAGCGAGTGCCGGAGCTGGTCCCCGAGTTCGTGATGACGCGGCTGCGCGCGAAGCTCAAGGTGGATTGAGCCGCGGATCGAAGCCGCCATCACAATTTCGTAACTTCAATGGCTTATGCGCAGCCGCTAAACTCGCCGCATGCACAAGAAAATGCTGTTGGCTGTGGCGGTTTGGTACTTTCTGATGATCAGCACCTCGAATGGGGTCGCGACCCAGATCGGGCCTTTCGCGACCGAAGCCGCATGCAGTAACTATCGCGCGCAGTTCGCCGGCAATGGCGGCGCCGCGCCCTGCTTCAGCACCACCGCGCGCCAATGACCTGCTTCATTGTCCTTTGATGAAGCCGCGCAGCTCGGGGAACTTGTTGGTCATCTTGTTCGGGTCGAGGTCGGCCATCACCGCGGCGGCTTTTTTGAATGCGATCTGATTCGCATACTCGCCAGTCTGCGCGCCCGGAGGGAGCAGAATCTGAGGTCGCGGCGCATTGAGCGAAATCACATCCGCGATGTTTCCGCCGAACACGGCGCGACGCGTTTCCACTTCGTCCGAATAGGTTTCCTTCGCGGCGCCATATTTCCGCGCCATCATTGCAAGGATCGATGTATGGTCGAGCAACTCGCTGTAGATGGTTCCGGCCGGAACCAGCGGCGAGACGACGACCCCCGGGACCCGAACTCCGCTGGAGCTGAATGGCTGAAACCTCGCATTACGCGAAGCCGAGGTGACGATCGGCACCGGCGAAACGTGATCGAAGAAGCCGCCGTGCTCGTCGTAGGTGAGAATCATCATCGTTCGCGCCCAGCGCGACGGATTGCAGGTGATCGCGCGATAGATCTCGCGCAAGAAGGCTTGTCCGCCGATGATCGACGAGGGTGGATGGTCGTCGCTGGGCGCGCCGATGTGCGGTGCGTCGGTGTAGGTGGGCTCGATGAAGATGACCTCGGGGAAAGTGGCCTCCGACTCGGTATGGAAATCGTTGTACAGCCGATCGAAGCCGCGGAAGTTCTCGTCAAGCAGTCTGGCGAGTATGCGCGGCATCAGCGCGAAGAACGGAATCCCCTGATGATAGACCCGCCAGGTCACGTTGTGATCGTTCAGCCAATCGTAGAGAAGGTACTGATCGTCGAGTACATGCACGTTGCCATCGATTAGCGTATAGCCACTCATCGCCATCAGGCGATTCGGCTGGGTACTTGCCGGAACCGATGCGAACCAATGGTCGCAGACCGCGAAATTGCGCGCGAGGAAATCGGTCACCGGCACTTCATTGGGCGTGAAATATCCCATCACCTCAGGCAGCGTGCCAGGATTCGGACCGGCGATCTTACCGCTCATATAGTAGCTTTGGACGAAGCCGGTCATGTTGTACTGATTGTTGATGAGCGATCCGATTTGGTTCGCGATCGGCGCGCGCTCATGCGGCGGATCATGCGGCATATCCAGATTCGGACGCTCCTTCCGGGTCATGTGCCATGGCAGGTAGGGACCGCCAACCGTATACGGATTCGCGTAGCGAGGCCCGCCTGCGTTTTGCTGCCCATCGATCGCCAGATTGAATGGTGGCAGGCCCAGATATCCCAAAATGTGATCGAACGACCGATTCTCCATCAGCACGATCACGATGGTATCGATGTCTTTGCGCAAATCCGCCATGAAATCCTCGATCGATCGCTACGGGCTGCTGCCCAGCGGGTTGCGCGCTTCGGTCGCATTGTCGAGGTAGTCGCGATCGCCCAGCCGCGTGATGCGCAAGGTGTTGATCACCTCGACTCCCGCTAGCTCCAGCTTGGTGCTCAGCGAAATCGCATGCGCGGTCCCCGCCCATTGACGCTCACCCGGGAACGCCTCGGTCAGCACGCGGCCGGTCGGGCGCACGCCACCCGGCCCGACGTTCGGCGCGACCTCGAGGATATGGGTAATGGTCGGCGCGATGTCCGCATTCGAGGTGGGATTGGTATCGACAAACCGATGCTTGAAGTCGGGCCCGATCGCGGCGCCAAAGTTGTGCAGCTCCATCTGACCCGCGGCGCCGTGCATCCCCATCCCGGTGGTAAATGAGGCCGGCGCATCGGCATACATGACGCCCTTTGCTGCATGGACCAGCGTTTTCGATTTGTTCTTGACCGGGGTCTGCCCCTTCGCCGCGAGGTCGAATGCTGGCTTGTCTGGCCCCGTCAGCCGCTCGTTGTCCTGCTCGGGAATCTCGCGAAACGAAATGACGAGGTCGGGCGAGCGCGAGCGATTGAAGATCCCGACCGTCTCCTCCGTAAAGGTCCCATCGATCCATCCGAGGTAGGGTTTCTGGACCGGCGCGCGCTTGCGATGCCGCCCCTTAGCGACCGGCGCCGCTGCAAGCTCGCGCGAGAAAATCGGCCCACACCATTCCTGCGCCTCGGCGAAGTTGACGATTTTCTGCAGCTCATCGTGGCGCGCGCCCTCGCTCGGAAACGCATCTTTCGACAAATAGATGAGGTCGGTGCCGCCATTCTTCGCGACGATAACATCGGTGCTATCGAGCGCTTTCTTGAGGCCCGCGGTGGTGAGCAACGCGTTCAGATCGACCGTTATCCGCACCGTCGCGAAGCCGTGATCCGATACCACTATAAGATCCGTGCGATCCGCGATGTCGTTGCTCACGATCGCCGCGCGCACCTTCGCGAGGTTCAAGTCAGTTGCGCTCAGCGCCTCGATCGCGGGCAGCGTGCCGAGGCCGGCAAGATGCTGCGTGAGGTCGGGATTATGCTGCCAGAGCACGATCAGCGCGGGATGCCCGGCATCAGATGCGAGCTTCGCCGCGGGAATCGCGCGCTCGGCAACGATGCGCGTGAAGTACGCGTCGCGTGCGGAATCCGCCGCACCTTGCGCACTGGCGGCGGGAATTTTCTCGCCGTCGGGTTGTGCCGGCTCTGCAAGGTCATCGGTGATGAAGAGATAATCCTTGTGCGGATTGCCGATGGAATCGACGCCGTCCTTGATCGACTCGACCCGATTATCGAACAGGAACGCCGGCCCCTCCTTGCCCGTGACCGACAGATATCCGCCCTCGCGCTCGACCTGCTGCGCAATCGTATCGAGCTGCAGGAGGCGTCCGGCGAATGCGTCCGCGCCGTTGAGGGACGACAGCAGCGGGGTGTTTTCGAGCATCACCGGCTTGGCGAGCTTCTGCCCCAACGGATTCGCATCTGGATTCGATATTTTGTCGGCCAGCATCGGTGCGAGATACATCGTATTCGCGACGATGCCGTTGACGCCGGGCGAGGCACCAGTCGCGAGCGCCGCCGCATTCACCATTGTGAGGGTCGGGTAGACCGAATGATGGCGGTCGAAGCGGACGCCCTGATGACTCATCTCATATAGATTCGGCGTGTCGCGCGCGGTGACGAAGTCGGGGCGCAGCCCGTCCCATACCATCAGGATGACGATGCGCCCCCGCCCCGATGGCGTCACCGCAAACGCCCCTGTGGCTATCGACACCAGGATCAAGAACAGGAGCGTGCCCAGGCGAATTTTCATCCTGCAATCACCAGCCGCCCTTCTACCATTCGCAATCGCGCTAAGTCACACCCGACTGTTACGGGAGCTTCACCTGATGAAACCATGCTACCTCATCATCCTCATCCTGGCTTCCTCGATTGCCGCGCTCCTCGCCGCTGGATGCTTCTTCAGCTCGCAACCCGTAAACGGCAGTGCGCTCGGCACCAACTGCCGATCGGTGACCTCGGGCCTGATGTTTCTGAGCAAGCCCGACGTGACCTGCGACCAGCCGGTGCAGCCTCCGACGGCCGATGCGGCTCCGGTCAAAGCGCCGCAGCCGGCAGCGCAGTGACCGCTATCGCACGCGCCGATGCTCCGATTTAGAATATTCCGCTATATGCGCATCGTGAACATCCCTAACGGCATTCGTGCGATCGCGATCGCGGCGGCATTGGTATGCGGCGCGGGATGCATCGACGTCTCGAGCAACACCCCGGCCTCCTCGACCACCACCTGTACGACTGCGCCCGATGGCCAACAGACCTGCACCACCCAGCCCACCGGAGGCTCGCACTGGTCGTTCTTCCTCTAGGCTGAAAAGATCATCGATGCTCGCCGAGCTGAAAGTCGCGCCCGATCATGAGCGGATGCGGCTCGATGTGTTCGTCTCGACCACGCTGGGCGCGGAATACACCCGCTCTCACGTCGCGCGCATGATCAAGGCGGGATTGGTGAGCGTCAATGGCGCGCCGTCCTCGCGCCCATCGAGCCCGGTGCATGCCGGTGACAGCGTCGCGGTCGCCGAGCCGCCAGCGAGCGAGCCGCCCGAGATTTCATCCAACGCGCCACCCATCGAGGTGCTTCATGCCGATGCCGAAATTATCGTCGTCAACAAACCCGCCGGCATGACGGTGCATCCGGCGCCGGGGCATCATGACGGCACTCTCGTCGATGCGCTGCTGGCGCGCTTTCCCGAGCTCGCGACGATGGCGGAGGCGGGCGGCGTGTTGCGACCCGGCATCGTGCATCGCCTCGACAAGGACACCTCGGGCGTGATGGTGGTGGCACGGACGCCATTTGCGAAGGCCTCGCTCTCGGCGCAGTTCAAGGCGCGGACGGTGAAAAAGGTTTATGTTGCGATCGTTCGCGGCATCGTCGCACGCGACCAACTCACGATCGCGCAAGCGATCGGACGCCATCCGACTGAGCGCAAGAAGATGTCGATCCATTCGCATACCCCGCGCGAAGCGGTTAGCAACGTGACGGTGATTGCGCGGATGCGCGAGCCGACCCCCTCGACGCTGGCGATGGTGCTGCCGGAGACCGGCAGGACGCATCAGATTCGCGTGCATCTCGCATCGATCGGGCATCCCTGTCTGGGCGACGCGCTCTACGGCGGAAAGCAGGTGGGCGAATTTCCGCGTCACGCGCTGCACGCGATGGAGCTTTCGATCGATCATCCACGCACGCATGAGCGGCGGACTTTCGTCGCGCCGCTGCCGGACGACTTCCGCGACTTTCTCGCTTCACATGGTGTGGATTTCCAGCAATTGCGAATCGGCGATGAACTCTTGAGACGTTGACAGGATTTAGAACCTTGGTTACGTTGAAACGTAAGCTTCCGCACTTTGGGACGCTGGGGCCAGAGTTCACAACCACCTCGGCCACTCTAACAGGCCAGCCCCTTTCACACCCGAGACACGGCGTAATTCCTATTCACTTCCGGTCGCCAACGCTTAGGTGGGTCTAATCCTTTGGATTGCCCAGTATTGGGCGTGAATTCACATAAGATCTTAATTGCCGTCGCTTGAACGAACGTTCAGGACGGAGCCAGGAAAATGGAAAATCAGGAAGAACAAGAACGAGTCGGCAGGGTGCGGGGGAGGCATATGGGCAAGGGCAGAGGAGCGGCGGCGGCGCGTCATCATGACCTGCGCGATCGCGACGAGATGGCCGAGCGGCAAATCGTCGAACGTCCACAACAGGTGCAAGAACCGCTCGAATTGATCTCGCCCGAGGGCGTGCTGAATCTGAAGGCCCTCAAGCGTGCGAAGGTCACCGAACTGGCGCAGGTCGCGCGCGACTTCGAGGTCGAAGGCGCCGTCAACATGCGCAAGCAGGAGATGATCTTCGCGGTCCTGCAGGCGCAAGCGCATCGCAACGGCGCCATCCTCGGCGAGGGCGTGCTGGAAATCCTGCCCGACGGCTTCGGCTTCCTGCGCTCGCCTGACTACAACTATCTGCCCGGCCCCGACGACATCTACATATCGCCGAGCCAGATTCGTAAGTTCAATCTGCGCACCGGCGACACCGTTTCCGGTTTGATTCGGCCGCCGAAAGAAGGCGAGCGCTACTTCGCGCTGCTCAAAGTCGAATCGATCAACTACGAAGATCCCGAGAAAGCGCGCGACAAGATTCTCTTCGATAATCTGACGCCGCTATATCCCTCGGAGCGCATCAAGCTCGAATACAATCACGAAGACCTCACGACGCGCGTGATCGATCTGATCGCGCCGATCGGAAAAGGCCAGCGCGGACTCATCGTGGCGGCGCCGTTTACCGGCAAGACCATGATGCTGCAGGCGATCGCGAAGGCGATTGCGCACAATCATCCCGAGATCGTGCTGATCGTGTTGCTGGTCGATGAGCGCCCGGAAGAAGTCACCGACATGCTGCGCTCGGTGCAGGGCGAGGTGGTCAGTTCCACCTTCGATGAGCCTCCCACGCGCCACGTGCAGGTGGCCGAGATGGTCATCGAGAAGGCGCGCCGTTTGGTCGAGCACGGCCGCGATGTCGTTATCCTGCTCGATTCGATCACGCGCCTCGCGCGTGCGTACAACACCGTGGTGCCGCCGTCGGGCAAGATTCTCTCGGGCGGTGTCGATTCCAATGCGCTGCACAAGCCGAAAAAGTTTTTCGGCGCCGCGCGCAATACCGAAGATGGCGGCAGCCTGACCATCATCGCCACCGCGCTGGTCGATACCGGCTCGCGGATGGACGAGGTCATCTTCGAAGAGTTCAAGGGCACCGGCAATCAGCAGATTGGACTGGACCGGCGGCTGATCGAGAAGCGCATCTTCCCGACCATCGACATCCAGCGCTCCTCGACGCGTAAGGAAGAGTTGCTGATGGGACGCCAGACGCTCAATCGGGTGTTCATCCTGCGCCGGCTGCTTTCGCAACTGAATTCGGTTGAGGCGATGGAGTTCCTGATCGATAAGATGGAGAAGACCAAGAGCAACGACGAATTCCTCGACTCGATGAACGCATAGATCATTGATTGCATCAGCGGCGGTGATCTTGGTTATGATTTTGGTGCTTGCGGTACCGTTGGGTACGCTTGGGGCCGCCATCGGCCGTGCCCTTCGCGAACGGCTGGATTTGCACTAGCTCGCGCCGATCTGGTGTTTGGAACGAGCCGCGTACCTTGCTAAGTTGGTGGGCTGATCTCCGATAAGAGGATAAAGCAGACGATATGACCGAAATTTCTATGAAACAGCTGCTGGAGGCCGGAGTTCACTTCGGCCATCAGACCAGCCGCTGGAACCCCAAGATGAAACCGTACATCTTCGGGGCCCGCAACGGCATCTACATCATCGACCTCCAACAGACCGTCAAGATGTTCCGCGCCTGCTATGACTTCGCGCGCGATATCGCGGCGCAAGGCGGCTCCATCCTGTTCGTCGGCACCAAGAAGCAGGCGCAGGATATCGTCAAGGAAGAAGCCGAGCGTTGCGGCATGTTCTACGTGAACAACCGCTGGCTCGGCGGGATGCTGACCAACTTCCAGACCATCCGCGCCTCGATCGAGCGCCTTAAGAAGCTCGAAGACATCATGGCCGATCCCGAGATGGTGAACGCGCTCACCAAGAAAGAGATGAGCGAGAACGCGCGCGAACACGGCAAGCTGATGCTCACGCTCGGCGGCATCAAGAACATGCGCAAGCTGCCCGACGCGCTATGGGTCATCGATACCAAGAAGGAATACATCGCCGTCGCCGAGGCGCAGCGGCTCGGGATTCCGGTCGTCGCGGTGGTCGATACCAACTGCGATCCGGATCTGATCGCATATCGCATCCCCGGCAACGACGACGCTATCCGGGCCATCAAGCTGTTCACCGCCGCGATTGCCGATGCGGTGGTCGAGGGTAAGCATCTGTCGGAAGAGCGTCAGAAGGGCATCGACGACGGCGGTGGAAGCTCGAACGGAAGTGGAGGCGGGCAGCCGGAAGCATCACCGTCAGTTTAAAGAGGTCTGGCCGTTTCCCTTAATCGTCTCTCCCTCAGGGAGAGACAATAGAGGCGCGGCTGACATGTAATCCCGAGGACCGTCCTCGCCGTCGGCGAGCAAACGTGGACTCGGGTTCGTGTATCTATAAATAACGTTTTAATTGGTACATAGAGCAGGGCGATGGAAGTTACCGCGAATACGATCAAAGAGCTGCGCGAGAAGACCGGCGCGGGCGTGATGGATTGCAAAAAGGCGCTCGCCGAGAGCAAAGGCGACCTCGAGAAGGCCACGGTATGGCTGCGCGAGAAGGGCATCGCGTCGGCGGCCAAGCGCGCGGGCCGGACCGCATCGGAGGGCTCGGTCGGTTCCTACATTCATGCGGGCGGCAAGCTCGGGGTGTTGGTCGAGGTTAATTGCGAGACCGACTTCTTCGCCAAGGGCCCCGACTTTCAGAGCCTGGTGAAGGACATCGCGATGCAGATCGCGGCCACCAATCCGCGCGGCATCAAGCGCGAGGATATCCCCGCCGACGTGCTCGAGCAGGAAAAGCAGATTTACGCCTCGCAGGCCGAGGGCAGCGGCAAGCCCGCGCAGGTGATCGCGAAGATCGTCGAGGGCAAGCTCGACAAGTTCTACAAGGAAGCCTGCCTGATGGAGCAGAGTTGGGTGAAAGATCCCAACAAGACCATCACTGATTTGGTTGGCGAGTACACCGGCAAATCGCGCGAAAAGATCGAAATCCGGCGTTTCGTACGCTTCCAACTGGGCGAGGGCATCACGAAGGCGGAAGAACCCACGCAGTAGATCCTTCGCGCGCGGGCTTCCTGGAAGTCATCTTGGTCGAGTTCATTTGAGGGGTGGGATAGCGAGACGATGGCGGAGGTTGAAAACCTGGTGACGTCCGTACCTCGCTACAATCGCGTTTTGCTGAAGTTGTCCGGCGAGGCGCTCGCACCCACCGGCGGTGTCGGCATCGACCTCGATGCGCTGGGGGAAATCGCCGACGAAATCAAGGAAGTCCACGACCTCGGCATCCAGCTCGCGATCGTAATCGGCGGCGGCAATCTGATGCGCGGCAGCGATTACGAAGAGCGCGGGATGGACCGCTCCACCGCCGATCAGATGGGGATGCTGGCGACGGTGATGAACGCGCTGGCCCTGCAGCATGCGCTGGAGCGCGTCAAGGTGCCGACGCGCGTGCTGTCAGCGATCGCGATGCAATCGGTGGCGGAGCCATACATCCGCCGCCGCGCCGTACGTCATTTGGAAAAGGGCCGCGTCATTCTGTTTGCGGCCGGCACCGGCAATCCCTTCTTCACGACAGATAGCGCGGCCAGCCTGCGCGCATTGGAAATCGGCGCCGAGGTTATCCTCAAGGCCAGCCATACAGTAGATGGGGTTTACGATCGCGATCCGCTCAAGGAAGCGGGCGCGATGCGCTTCGAGCGGCTCACGTTTCTCGAGGTGCTGAGCCGCAACTTGAAGGTGATGGACTCGACTGCGATCTCGATGTGCCGTGACAACAGCCTGCCAATTATCGTGTTCAATCTTCGCAAACCGGGTAATATAAGAAGAGCCGTAATGGGCGAGACCATTGGTACCTGGGTCGGGAGCGAAGCCTAACATGCAGGCGGAAGTTATCGAACTAGCGCGATCGGAGATGGAGAAGGCGGTCGAAGCGTTTCGGCATGAGCTGACGCGCGTGCGCACCGGGCGCGCCTCGACCGGATTGGTCGAAGGACTGCAGGTCAATTACTACGGCGCGAAAACTCCCATCCGCCAAGTCGCATCGCTCGCCGCGCCTGAGCCGCGGCTGATCGTCATCACGCCGTACGACAAGACCGCGCTGCACGAAATCGAAAAGGCGATTCAGAGTTCCGATTTGGGATTGACCCCGCAGAACGACGGCAAGGTCATCCGCATTCCGATTCCGGAACTGACCCAGGAGCGGCGTAAGGAACTGGTCAAGCACGTCAAGAAGATCGCCGAGGAGCATCGCGTCGGCGTGCGCAATCATCGGCGCGACGCCAACGACATGCTCAAGGATCTCCACAAGGACAAGAAGATCACCGACGACGATCTGCGCGGCGCCGAAGCGAAGATTCAGCAGTTCACCACCGAATTTGTCGACAAGCTCGACAAGGTACTCGCCGCGAAAGAAGCGGAAATTATGGAGGTCTGAGGGGACACAGGCACGCGCCTGTGGCATAACGGGGCAGGCAATCGGCACAGTGGCGATTTCATTACCGACTGAAGAATTCCCCAATCTATCTCTCGATCGCGACCGGCTCCCGCGCCATGTCGCGATCGTGATGGACGGCAACGGCCGATGGGCGCAGCGGCGCGGACTTTCCCGCAACGAGGGCCATCGCCGCGGCAAAGATTCCGTGCGCGCCGTGGTCGAAACCGCGCGCGAGCTGGGCATCCCCTATCTCAGCCTGTTCGCCTTCTCGCATGAGAACTGGGCGCGACCCTCGACTGAAGTAAACTTCCTGATGCGCTTGTTCCATCGCTATCTCATCACCGAGGGCAAGCGCCTGATGAACCGCGGCATACGAGTGCTGCCGCTGGGCGACAATGAGCGCCTCTCACCGCCGCTGCGACGTGCGCTGGAACAGACCGTCGAGATGACCGCGCACAATGACGGCATGACGCTCGGCCTCGCGCTGCCGTACAGCGGGCGGCAGGACATCACCACTGCGATGCGCAAAATCGCCGAGGCCGTCGCATCGGGCGCGATGAAGCCCGAAGACATCGACGAGGCCACTATCGCGCGATCGCTCGCGACCGGCGCGATGCCCGACCCGGATTTGTTCATCCGCACCTCGGGCGAGCAGCGCGTGTCGAACTTCTTCCTGTTCCAGCTCGCCTACACGGAGCTCTACTTCACCGATACGCTATGGCCGGATTTCCGCGAGCGCGAGTTCCTCACCGCGCTCGAGGCATATCAGGCGCGCGAGCGGCGCTTCGGCGGCGTACCTGCTAACGGCGACGATCGGCTGCGTGCTCAGAACTAGACTGCTGACGGCCGCGATCGCGCTGCCAACCGTTCTCGCTGCCATCTTCTTTCTGCCGTCGGCTGGATTCCGGATTTTCATCGCCATCGTTGGTGGGTGGGGCCTCTATGAAACCTACGAGATGGCGCATCCGGTCTCCGCTCTTCCGATTCTGGTAATGATTCTGCTTGGAGTCCTGCCGCTGATTTGGTTGCTGGTCGGATCGTATCCGCCGCCCTACCCCGCACCCTCCCGAGCGTTTGTGATTCTGGTAGTGGTTCTGACGGTGGCGATAATCAACATCCTCACGGTTGGCGTTGCGGGCGCCACCTCAATGAGCAAAGGACTTTGGACCGTCGTGAGCGGAGCGCTCTATGTCGGCCCGTTGTTTCCGTTCTTTGCATTGGTGCGAAACAGTCCCAACGGCATCGCGATGCTGGTACTGATGCTGCTCCTGGTCATCGCCGCCGACACCGGCGCCTATTTCACCGGACGCGCCATCGGACGGCATAAGCTCGCGTTCAAGGTGAGCCCCGGGAAGACCATCGAGGGCGCGGTTGGCGGTATCCTCGCATCCATCGGCGCTGGCCTGATCCTGCGGCCGTGGACGGCACCCACCTGGGGCATCGAAAAAATGATTGTTTTCGCGGGCTTAGTCGCCATCCTAGCGATCATCGGCGACCTCGCCAACTCCGCTTTCAAACGCGTCGCCGGAGTCAAGGACTCGGGATGGATCTTCCCGGGGCATGGCGGCCTGCTCGATCGAACCTGTTCACTGGTCTTCGCGGCGGTTTTGACTTACTATTACATGGCATGATGCGGCTTGGATCAGCCGCACTTTTTGTCTCGGGGGGCGACCGCTTGAGGACATCTCGGAGGAGCGCGTTTTGCTGACTTCAATAGTCGCGGCCGCAGTCATTCTCGCTGTTCTAATTGTGGTACATGAGGCCGGGCACTTCGCGATGGCGAAGCGTCTCGGCGTGCGCGTGATCCGCTTCTCGATCGGCTACCCGCCCAAAATCTGGGGCGTGCGCCGCGGCGAGACCGAATACGCGGTCGGATTGACGCCATTCGGCGGATACGTCCGGATGCTGGGCGAGGAAGTCGGCGAGGAGCCGCGTTCCGACGAGTTGCAGAATTATGTCCGCGAACTCGCGCTCGACGTCCTCGAAGACGCCGAGAACTATCATTGGAATCTGCCTTCGAAGGACCCCGACCAGAAAATCCTCGCGCTCGCGAAGCAACTTTCTTCGCGAAACGAAATTGCCGCGTCAAGTGAAGCCATCGCGATCGAGGCCGCCGGCACCTCCAACGCGCTGCAACTCGCGGCCTCAGAGCAACCCGCCTCGCGCGCGCATGAAATCATCGGGCGCGACCTGAAGCGCGACGAAGCCGATGTGATGCACGAAATTGCAGTGCGCCAGTCGGTCACCGATACCACGTCGTATCTGAGCGA
>Ga0335079_10003997_pt1 | contig 16983 bp, 16 predicted proteins | sample Lox_Sample_33_FD_206719 | JGI IMG/M metagenome (GOLD analysis project Ga0335079, IMG submission 206719) | Soil microbial communities from Loxahatchee National Wildlife Refuge, Florida, United States - Lox_Sample_3.3 | ecosystem: Environmental > Terrestrial > Soil > Wetlands | place: USA... | reverse complement strand
AGGGATAAGTATTCAAAACAATGAAGCAGTGCTGCCCGCGATACACAATCCGCGCGTCGGCGTCATTCCCCATCTTCAAGAGTTCGCAAAATATACATCCGGAGATCTTCTCGCCCGCCGTGACATATGCATAGCGCCAGGGTGTCCAGAGATAATCCATCGCTCGGGCAGAGTAGCAGATCACCCCGCCCCAAACCAATGCGCGCCAGCGTATCTATAATCCCTCCGTGCTCGTCTCCGACTTCGATTACTATCTGCCGCCGGAACTCATCGCGCAAGAACCCCCGGCCGACCGCTCCGCCTCGCGACTGCTGCATCTGCGCAAGGACTCGGGAAAGTTCCACGATCGTTCCTTCCGCGATTTCCCGAACCTCCTCCGGCCGGACGACCTGCTCGTCTTCAACAACACCAAAGTTTTTCCTGCGCGGCTTTACGGCCGCAGAAGCGGCGCACGCGCCCAGCTGGTGAGCCATCGCAATCCTGCCTCGCAACAATTTCTCAAAGGCCAGGTCGAAGTCTTGCTCACCCGCCAGATCTCTCAGGAGCCAAACGACTGGGAGTGTCTCGTCCGCCCCGGCCGCAAGATCGGCGTCGGCGAACATCTATTTTTCGGCGAAAGCGGTGAGTTGCAAGGCGAAGTTCTTTCGCGTGGCACCTTCGGAGAGCGCCGTATTCGGTTCGCGCCCATGAGCGATTTCGACGCGATCATCGAACGCATCGGCCACATCCCCCTGCCCCCGTATATCGATCGCAGCGACGAACCGGCCGATCGGGACCGCTACCAGACCATCTACGCCCGTGAGCGCGGCTCAGTCGCCGCTCCAACCGCTGGCCTGCATTTCACGCCTGAAATTCTCGAACGCATTCATGCTCGCGGCATCGAGACCGCCGAGATCACGCTCCACGTCGGCCTGGGAACATTTCAACCGGTGCGCACAGAGCGTGTGGAAGACCATCAACTGCATCGCGAGTTGTATTTCGTCTCCTCCGAAGCGGCCAAGAAAATCAATGCCGCTCTGACAGAGCACAGGCGCGTGGCGGCGGTAGGAACCACTACCGTCCGCAGTCTCGAAGATGCCGCACGAGAAACGGGATTCGTTGAGCCCGGTCAACGAGAGGCCGCCATCTTCATCTTCCCCGGCCATCAATTCAACGTTGTAGGAGCCCTGCTCACCAACTTCCATCTTCCGCAATCTTCCCTGCTCATGCTGGTTTCCGCCTTCGCTGGCCGCGAGAGAGTCTTGCAAGCTTACAACCATGCCGTGCAGGAAAAATACCGCTTCTATTCCTACGGAGATTGCATGTTCATCGAATGAGTCACGCGATTTTCACGCTATACTGGAGGGCTTTGGAATCCGCCATGGCTACTCAGGTTTCGCCAGTTTCAATTCGCGATTTCATGACCGAACTGCAAAAACTGCCCGAGACAGCTTTCACCGAAATCTCGACGGTGCTCGAAATTCTCAAGCACCATCCTGTCGCTCCCGAGACGCTTGAGCCCTATCTCTGTTGGGATTCCCAGCACTACACGCGCAACCTGATCGACAAAACACCGCTTTACGAACTGTTGGCCATCTGCTGGGAGGTCGGCCAGGTCAGCTCCGTGCACAATCACAAAGATCAGAATTGCTGGATGGCCGTGCCCATCGGCCGCCTGCTGGTCGAGAACTTCCGAACTCTCGCGCAAGACCTTCAGCACGGCACGTGCAAGCTGGAACCGTCCGACACGGTCGAAATGAACCCAACACAACCTTGCGCCGTCGACCCCCGCGAGCCGGTACACCGTGTGTTCAATCCGCGCAAGTTCAATCAGCGCGCCGTCAGCCTGCACGTTTACTCGCGCCCCTTTGATTCCTGCGTCGTCTATTCTCCCGAGCAGGGCACCTGCGGCGAAATCAAGCTGCATTACACGTCGACGTACGGGCGGCCAATAGGCGCTAAGGTTTAACCTCCGTGTTCCACTGTGTCCTCTGTAGTCATGTTTGGGTTTTGGCTGTAATTGTCTTTGCATCATGACACTGCCTCGCCTCTACCCCATCCTCGACAGCGCATGCTTTCCCGGCTCCGATCTGCTTCTCTCAGCCGCCGAACAACTCATCTCCGCCGGCGTCACGCTTCTCCAATTTCGCTCGAAATCCGGCAGCCCGCGCCAAATCCTGGAGACTGCCCGCGAACTAAGGAAAACAACGGGGACCTCAGCCACCCTCATCATGAACGACCGCGCCGATCTGGCCCTTGCGGCTGGCTTCGAGGGAGTCCACGTGGGCCAGGATGATCTTTCCCCCGAAGGCGTAAGAAAAGTGATCGGATGGAACCTTTGGCTCGGCGTCTCAACCCACAATCCTGACCAGGTCAGCGACGCAGACAAGACTTCTGCCGATTACATCGCGATCGGCCCGGTGTTCTCGACCGCGAGCAAAGCTAATCCCGATCCCGTCGTTGGTCTCGACGGAGTTCGCCGCTCGCGCGAGCTCACCAACAAACCCCTGGTTGCAATCGGCGGTATCACCCTTGCAAACTGCCGTTCCGTCATCGACGCCGGAGCCGATTCCGTCGCGGTGATATCTGCCTTATTACCCCATCCCCGCAAATCGGCAGAAGAATTTTTGCGCATCTTGCGCTAAAGTGCTTGTGTAGCGTGGGCATTCTTGCCCCGCGAGATTTGCTCGGCCGTTAACGCTGACGCATCACAAAAGTGACCACCGACACCCAAGCCACGGTTCCCCTCCAGACCGCTAGCGACTGGGAAACCCACACCCATCAGGACAAAGAACTTGTCAAAGCCCTCGGGCTCACCAGCTCCACCATGCTGGTCATGGGTTCCATGATCGGCTCGGGCATTTTCATCGTCTCCGCTGAGATCGCCCGCGAGGTCAACTCCCCCGCTCTTCTCATCGGCGCATGGCTCGTCACCGGATTCATGACCATTGTCGGCGCTCTCAGCTACGGGGAACTCGCCGCCATGATGCCCCGCGCCGGCGGCCAGTATGTTTACCTGCGCGAGTCTCTCGGCCCTTTGTGGGGATTTCTCTACGGCTGGACTCTATTCCTCGTGATTCAAACCGGAACCATTGCCGCTGTCGGCGTGGCCTTCGGAAAGTTTCTTGGTGTGTTCTTCCCTTCGATTTCTGCTTCCCACTGGATTTTCCACTTTTGGAGAGCCCCCGCCATTCCGGTCGGCCCCATGGTCCTCGGCAACATGGATGTTGGCCTGAACACGCAAAATCTTGCCGCCATCCTGATGGTCATCGCTCTCTCCATCATTAATATCTTCGGGGTCAAAACCGGCGCGGTCATCCAGAACATCTTTACTTTCGCCAAAGTTTCAGCTCTGCTCGGTCTGGTTCTGCTCGGAGTTTTCCTCGGCCGCAATGCCCAGGCAATCGCCGCAAATTTCGGCAGCAACTTCTGGCACAACGCGGGACTCGGCGCGCGACATGCCATACAGGTAGGAGTGGGAGGCCCAATCGTCGTGGTCGGTACGCTGACTATTGTGGCCGCTGCTCAGGTCGGATCGCTCTTCTCCGCTGACGCCTGGAACAACGTCACCTTTACCGCCGGCGAAGTCAAAAACCCCAGCCGCAACCTGCCTCTGTCCCTCGCGCTCGGTACCGGTGTCGTTATCGCTCTCTACATCGCCTGCAACTTCATTTATCTGAGCGTACTGCCTCTTGATGGCATTGCCCACGGCACAACCATCCTCGAGCGGGGCATCAAGTACGCCAGCGAAGACCGTGTCGCCACCGCCGTTCTCTCCCAGATGTTCGGTCCCATTGGCGCATCATTGATGGCGCTGGCCATTATTCTCTCGGGCATCGGCTGCAACAACGGACTCATTCTTGCCGGCGCCCGCGTCTACTACGCCATGGCCAAAGATGGCCTGTTCTTCCGCTCCGTCGCCCGCCTCAACCCCAAGTACAAAACGCCCGCCGTCTCGCTCATGGTGCAAATGGTCTGGACCTGCGTGCTCTGCATCTCCGGCAGCTACGGGCAACTGCTCGACTACATCATCTTCGCCGTTCTTGTCTTTTACATATTGACTATCTCCGGCTTGTTTGTCCTCCGTTTTACCCACCCTAACGCCGAGCGGCCCTACCGCGCCGTGGGTTATCCTGTTCTGCCCGCGATTTATATCGTCATGGCATTGTTTATAGATGTCGTACTATTACGTTATAAGCCGCAGTACACCTGGCCGGGGCTGATGATCGTTCTGCTGGGGATTCCAGTTTATTTCGCCTGGGCCAACCGCCCCGGCCGAAAGGTCAAGTATGAGTCTTAGCTTGTTTGCTAAGAAAGACATTAATACGCTTCTGCGCGAGGCCGAAAGTGATGGCGGCGAGCACGGCCACGGCTTGCGCCGCGCCCTCGGCCCATTGAACCTCGTCACCCTCGGCATTGGCGCCATTATCGGCGCGGGCATCTTTGTTATCACCGGCCAGGCCGCCGCGCAATTCGCCGGCCCCGCCATCCTGATTTCGTTCGTCCTCGCCGGCATCGCCTGCGCTTTCGCTGGACTCTGCTATGCGGAATTTGCCTCGCTCATTCCCATCGCCGGCAGCGCCTACACCTATTCGTATGCGACTTTGGGTGAGATCATCGCCTGGATCATCGGCTGGGACCTGATTCTCGAGTACGCCTTCGGAGCCGCCACCGTCGCCGTCGGCTGGAGCGGCCATTTCCGTGCCTTCATGCACGACCTCGGCGTGAGCATCCCCGCGATGCCCACTTCGAATTTCACCTTGTTTGGCACCCCCATTCATCTCAACTATGACTACATCGGATTTCTGGTCATCATCGCCATCACGGTAATTCTTGTCGTCGGCATCAAGGAATCTGCGAACTTCACCACCACTATTGTTTTTCTCAAGGTCGCCGTCGTCTGCGTTTTCATCGCCCTGGCGACTATGTTTCTCTCTAAGCACAACTGGCAGCCCAACTACTGGCACCCCTTCATTCCGCCCAACACCGGTCAGCGCGGCGAGTTCGGCTGGTCAGGCATCTTCCGGGGCGCAGGCGTGGTTTTCTTCGCCTATATCGGATTCGACGCGGTTTCTACCGCTGCCCAGGAAGCCAAGAATCCCAAGCGCGACATGCCCATCGGCATTCTGGGTTCGCTGGTTATTTGCACCATTCTTTATATTCTCGTCTCCGGACTGCTCACCCGCTTGGTTCCCTACAGCGACCTCATGGTTCCCGACCCTGTTGTCGTGGGCATTCGGGTAACCGGACAGCAGTGGGCGACCTTCCTCGTCGAACTCGGAGCGATCGCCGGGCTCGCGACCGTGATGCTGGTTATGCTCCTCGGGCAATCGCGTGTCTTCTATTCCATGTCGCGTGACGGCTTGCTGTGGCCTTGGGCCAGCAAGATTCACCCTCGCTTCCGTACTCCCTATCTGAGCTCGATCGTCGTGGGACTTTTCGTCGCCATTCTCGCCACGCTCGTTCCGCTCAATATTCTCGACGAAATGACCAGCGTCGGAACCCTGCTTGCCTTCGTACTGGTCAGCGCCGGCGTTTGGGTCATGCGCAGGAGATACCCCGAGATGCCACGCCCTTTTAAGACGCCATTCGTCCCGCTGGTGCCGATTCTCGGTATTCTTTTTTCCAGCGTGCTGATTGTCTCTCTATCGGTCTGGACGCTGATGCGCTTGGTCGTCTGGCTGATCATTGGCTTGGTAATTTACTTCAGCTACGGCCGCCGTCATAGCAAAGTGCAAACTGCTAACGGCGCCGCACCCAGCGCCGCCGAACCCTCCATGGCCGATTAAATCGGCCAGGAGGGCCATTGACACCGGAATCGAACGAGGTCATACCCTCACACGCCGGCGAGAAGCCCCCAGCGGAATCGCGAGGATCTTACGATGCGCGTCAATTGTCGACGGCGTCTCAGAAAACAAGAAGCACCGCACTCCTCTGCGCCCTCTGTGCCCTCTGTGGTGAAAGAGTTCGACTCGGCTCACCGCAAAACCTGAATCAGCGGCTTCCCTTTCGCCCCCACCTCGCCAACCTCCACCGCCGCTACGCCCGCTCCGTGCAGTGCCCCCAGCAAATCGCTCACGTCTTCCCGCGCCACCGAAATCAGCAATCCACCCGCCGTCTGCGGATCAAACAACATCGTCTTCAACTCTTCACTTATTCCGCTCTCATACTCAACCACGCACTCCGCAAACTCCCGGTTCGCTTTCAGCCCGCCCGGAATATCCCCCGCGTGCACGCACTCGAGCCCACCCTCCAGCAATGGAATTCGGCCAGCATGAATGCGCAACGAAACCTCCGACGCCAGCGCCATCTCCCGGGCATGCCCGATCAGCCCAAACCCCGTAACATCCGTCATCGCATGCACCGTTGCGATGCCACTCACCACCTCCGCCGCCTTTTTATTCAGCATCGTCATCGACGCAATCGCGCCATCAATCCACTCCTGCCTGGCCACGCCTTTCTTGATTGCCGTAGAAATCACGCCCGTCCCAAGACTCTTCGTAAACAGCAAGCGGTCGCCAGCCTTCGCTCCTGCATTCGTCAGCACTCTTTTCGGATCAATCAACCCCGTCACCGCATACCCGAACTTCATCTCCTCATCCCGAATGCTGTGCCCGCCAATCACCGTGCATCCCGCCTCGATCATCTTCGACAACCCGCCCGCCAGAATGCGCTCCAGAATTTCCAGATCAGCCTTTTCGGGAAAGCACACCATCGCCAGCGACGTCAACGGCCGCCCTCCCATCGCATATACGTCGCTCAGCGCGTTGGTCGCCGCAATCTGCCCAAACACGTATGGGTCATCAACAATGGGCGTAAAAAAATCGACCGTTTGCACCAGCGCCTGGTCGGGAGCCAGTTTGTACACTCCGGCGTCGTCGGCATGGTCAAAGCCGACCAGAACATTCGGATCATGTTGCCGGGCTAATTTCCCAAGCACCTTGTCCAGCGCCGCCGGACTCAGCTTGGACGCTCAACCCGCCGCTTTCACCGCCGCGGTGAGCCGCACAGTGTTTGTCTCAGACATAGCAGCATTGTAATGAGTTCTTGTGATGTGAGCAGGACAACACGGAGACAACGGGGTGGCGCGTGTTCGTCTGTGCCTCTATGTTCTCTGTGGTGAAACAATGCGATGATCAACAACGCAGTATGAGATCTCGCACGCGGGCTCCTAGTTCAACTCTACGCTCGTCACCTGCACCTCCGGATACGAGTGGTCCCAATCATCGCTGACATGCTCAAACGTCAATCGAAACTGCTTGCTCTGCCCCGGCGCGAGCGGAAACGCCTTCAGATCCACGGTGTCAGGATAGGGTCCGCTCGTCTGTAAAATCTGCAACGGCACATCCTCTGCCTGCACGACTTGTCCCATCGAGTTCTTAAACTCGATGTGTACTTCTGCGTGGGTCACCGTTCTATTGCCGGCGTTCGTCACAGCTCCATCCACATACGTGACGCTTGAGCCGACAAAATTCTCCGCCGCGCTCATCTTCAGATCAGAAATCTTAAGATTTGCCGCGTAAGGATGCGGCGCAGGTGCGCTCTTGTGCGAGCCCAATGACAGCAGAAGCAGCAGTCCCGCAACCACCATCACCACCACCACAGCCACAAGAATCGGCCGTAAATTCGACTCTTTTTCTTCTCCTAGTGGCGACGATCCTAATGGAGATGGTTCAAGCAGCCCGCCCATGTCGCGATTGTACTATCGGCCGCCGCCACGAGCCGTATTGCGCAAACAGATCCTCTGTGTCCTCCGTGCCCTCTGTGGTGAAACCCTTTCCCTCGTTTGCGGTACAGAATTCTATGTCTCGATCCCGATATAACAAACCCGCCCAATCAAATAATCGCTGGCCCTGTTCCCCGGCTCGATCGCGAGCACCTCTACGGGATACGCGCCATTCTCCGGACGAAGAATCAACTGCTTCCCCGCAGGCTCTACATATCGAATTGTCGCCTCTCCGTTCTGGTTGACCGCATAGATGTTAGCCTCGCTTTTTCGATACGGCTTCAGCGAGTTGTAGTGCCGATCGATCAGCAGCGACGCTCCCGGCAGGATCCTCGGGTACATGCTCATTCCATCCCGCGCATCCGCCCTTAGAACAACGAATCGTTCCCAGTTGTCCCGGTTCCCCCCCGTTTCGGCCCGCAGCTTTCGCAGAAAGCTTTTTTTCACCTTCAACACGTCCTTCACGTTCATGCTCATGATGAGTGGCTGCGCCGCCGCGATCGCCCCGTCCACAATATGGACATTTTCGAATTGGTCGCCGCTGGGCGCCGCAATGCTCGCCCGCCGGTTGATTTCCTCCGGATCGAGCAAATCCAGCACGGAAAGCCGTTGTACAGTCAGCACTTTGTCCATGCCTTCAATGCTCAGCCCGCGCTTGCGGTTCAGGAAATTCGAGATGTGCGCCTGTTGAAAGCCGGTCTGCTGCGCCAGCTGTAACCCGCTGAGCTCGCCTTCTTTAATGCGCGCCCGTAGTTCCTTCCGCAGATTGTCCTGCAAAGTCTTGAATTTCATAGGCGGCATTATAGCTATAACCTTGAGCTAATTTCCACAGATAATTACATTGCCATTGGTAATCGTATACCTTGACCTGCAAGCCAACTGCCTGTAATTTCAGCAGAACAGCCATCCTCCCCCAATGAGTTCCCGGCGTTGGAGGGATAACTATGTCGAATCAGGCTCAATCTGACAATCAGGAAGGTCACTTCGTCGAATTTCGCCGCAAGGTCCGCTCCGCCGAGGTTTTGTCCGCTTCGATGGAGCAACTTTTGCGCGCGTTGCAATTTACCGGCAAGCTCAGCGTCGTCGTGCAGAACGGCCGGGTTCTCAAATCTGGATACGAGGAGGGTTATTTCCGGCAGCAAGCCATTCCTTAAGGCCATGCGTCTCTAACTAAATAGCCCCTCAGGTCTATCCGTAAAAGAAACGGGCCCTGTAGCCGAGTCATCGGCGCAGGGCCTTTTGTTTTCTCACCCTATGAACAGCAACGGCTTTTGTGGAGGAAATCATGGAACTCGACAACTTCGAATTCATTCAGCTTGAACTGAAGTATTGCGAGCGTTGCGGCGGGCTCTGGATGCGCGAACTCGGTTCGCAGGTGGTGTTCTGCGAGCCCTGCTCGGCCATCCTGGAGGAACTCCCTCTGCCGCGCAAGCGCGGCCCCCGTCCTCGTCTCCCGGTCGGCGATCAGCCGCCCGTCGTCCGCGCGCAGAGCACCATTTGCTGCGAAGGAGGTAACGCGTAATGTTACCTGCCTGCAATTCACGGGCGCTCCCGGCGCGCAAGAAACTGGCCAGTGCAGCACCGCCGGATATTTATGGCGCGGACGCGGGCACGTACGATTTCCGCCCCGATCCCGGCCTCTGGCTCTATCGCGATCGCACCGTCGCTCTCCTCAGGCGCTACTCCCGCCTGGCAGTCGAACTGGGGCGCCTGCCGTCCCTCCTGGGACGCGAATTCTTCCGCTCTCGCGTGACCTCCTATCGCACTGCCACCTTCGAAGACACCGTCATCTTCGTTTACGACATCGAGCGCAGCATTGAGCGATTGGATGAGTTTGATCAGCGCCTGATCGCTGCCCTCGCCATCCAGGATTACACTGGCGATGAAGCTGCCCGCCTGTTGCGTTGCAACCGCAGAACCGTGGTGCGCCGCTACCCTGAGGCGCTCGATTGTCTCAGCGAAATTTTGCTGCGCGGCCAGATTCTTCGCCCCCTACCCACGGCGGAAGTTGCACGCGAAAAAGCTTGTCAAGAGGGATGGAACCGCGCATTGCCGCTAAGTGAAACATTTCAAAACGAAAAAACTTTCTAGGATTTGGCGCAGTTTCCCTGCTCGCTTTGCTATTCTGAATTTAAGAGTGAACAAATTCTGGGCGCGCCCTGAGCGCGCCCTTTATTTTTGGGGCCGAGCCATGGGGAACTCAAACGAGCAGGATGGCGCAGAAGGAAGCAGCAAAAGTCGTACAGGCAACAAAATTGATTGGGTCACGCCCGCCGATGTGCCCAAAGTCCGCAAAGAGATCAAAAACGGAGTCATAAACCACGCTAAGCACATGGTTGAGTTGCTCATTGAGAACGCCGGCAAAGGCCAATATCAGGCCCTCAAATATCTCTTCGAAATGGTCGGGCTGTTTCCGTTCGAGGAGCAGAAAGACGGCGTCAGGCAGACGTTTTTTTCGCAATTTCTCCTCGAGCACCTGGGAATCGATCAGGCCACGTTGGAAAAAAGAATCCGTGAGGCCGGAGAACAAAGCAAAGCCTCGAATTCCACGGAGACGCAAACGACAACCCCGGATACCGTAGAATGAAACCGGACATCCGGCTGGCAACGCTGCAGCGCTGGGCATCATCTTCATCAGGTTTGCGGAATGCCCTCACCAAAGCGCGCAGCATTCTTGTCAGGCGGGGTTTGGCCGGGCCGCCGGCTCCCATCCCGTTCCGCGGGACTCGCACGATGGATATGACTTGGATCACCGGCCGCATTGCTATTGGTGGCGGAATCTGGCGACCCGACAATATGGCGCTGGTCGCCGAAGCGGGCATTACTCACATCATTGACATGCAGATCGAGTTCGACGACACATCGCTCGCCGAACCTTTCGCCATTGAGGTTCTCTGGAACCCCACGGATGATGATTTTCAGCCCAAACCTCCGGAGCTGTTCCAGCGCGCCGTCGATTTTGCCCTGCACGCGCTCGATCAGCCGGAGACCAAGTTATATGTTCATTGCGCCGCGGGAGTGCATCGCGCTCCCATGATGACTCTTGCAATCCTCTGCTCCTTGAGCTGGACTATGGAACAAGCCATGGACCTGATCGAAGCCAAGCGCCCCGTCGTGGATTTTGCAGATGTCTACGTTGATAGCGTCGAACGCTTCCTTCAGCAGCAACTCAGCAGCAAGCGCTCACCCATCATTCAGTAATCCAGGGCTTTAATGGATACCCCACCCTTAAGCGAGCGTTCCTCGCCAGGTTAGGCTGGGGATTTACATTTCAACCCTCGCGGGTTTCCCCCGCAACGAATCTGAACCACTCTCCTTCCCGGAGGAATTATGTTTTACCCACGCCGCCCAGTCGGGCGGCTTTATTATTTCGCGGCGATGCTGGCAATCGCCTCCGCCGCGCTGGCGCAGTCGCCCACGACGACAACGGTCACCGGCGTCGTTTACCGCGCCGATGGAACCCCCGCGGGCGGCACCCTCCTCATCTCCTGGCCGGCCTTCACCACCTCCGCCGGCCAGGCGGTGGCCGCGGGCAACACCAGCGTGAGTCTCGGAGCGGGTGGGACATTGACTGTCAACCTCGTTCCCAACGCCGGCGCCACTCCGGCCAACACCGTCTACACCGTGGTGTATCAATTGAACGACGGCACCGTCAAAACGGAATTCTGGTCCGTCCCCGCAGCCTCCCCCGCAACCATCGCTGATGTCCGCACCACGCTCGGAACCACCACCAGTGTCAACCAGTTCGCAACCCAGGCGTATGTCAATGCCGCAGTCGCACCTAAAGCAGACGATTCATCCGTCGTCCATCTTTCAGGAACGGAAACCATCACCGGCGCAAAACAATTCGCCGTCGCGCCCAGCCTGCCCACTCCCGTCAATCCCGGCGATGCCGCAAACAAATCTTATGTCGATACCGCAGTCGGAAATACCGGCAGCGGATCTTACGTTCCCCTCTCTGGCGGAACCATGACCGGTCCCTTGACGCTCAGCGGCAATCCGGTCGCGCCGAATCAGGCCGCAAACAAAAATTACGTCGACCTCGGGCTTGTGACAAAAGCCGACCTCATCACCGGAGAAGTTCCGGCCAGCGAACTGGGCACCGGTACGTCCAACGGTAGCGTCTGTCTTCACGGCGACGGCACCTGGGGCGCATGCGGCAGCAGCGCCAACGCAACTTCCATTCAAGGTGTGCCGGTGAGCACAACGGCGCCAACCAGCAACCAGGTGCTCACCTTTAACTCCAGCCTGGGAGAATACCAGCCCCAGGCTGGAGGTGGTTTAAGCGCCGGCATGCAAGCCATCAAGTACGCCAGCGACTTCGCCTGGTCGCAAAACGCCAGCACAAACCTTGGAACCGCCGGCCCGCAAACCGTCACCCTCGCCAGCTGCCCGCCCGGCGTGACCGGAAGCGAACCTTATTATTATGTCTATATTTCCGGCACCGGAACGCCGGAAGCCGTTCTCGTAAGCGGCGGCACCTGTTCGGGGAACAGTCAGACGGGAACGCTGCAATTCACGACGACCAATTCGCATCCGGCGGGATACACGATTGGCAGCGCGTCAAGCGGATTGCAGGAAGCGCTGATAGCCGCACGCATCGCCCTGACCAATCCGAGTGCACCATCGCAATCCGGCAAAGTTATCGTTCCACCCGGAGAGTTCGCCGCCTATGCACGCGTTTCCATCCGCAGCTCGGATATGACCGTTGATTTTTCAGGCTCGATCGTCGATTGCTACATGGCAGACACCTGCCTCTACGCGGGCGATCCTTCCAGCGCCAACAGTTTCACCAGCATCACGATCGTCAGTCCTCGTGGGCGGCCCATGGTCGTCAATGGCACCAATGCATTTATTGAAACCAATGCCAACAAAACGCGGGTGACCAATGTAGCAACGCGTACCGGCCTGAATGGCGGCACCTTCGGCAGCTACGTTCAAGTCGATAACGATCAGGCATTTCTCCTCGACGGCCTCGACAGCAACAGCGGTTACGGCGTTCGTTGCGATTCAACTTTCTGCGGCTCTTATGTCAAGGCGCCCGGCCCATTCAGCACAAACGCTGCCGTGGGCTGGCTGAAAAACCTCAACATCTCCGCGCAATGTTCCGGCAATGGCGTTGACTGGGAGAGCGGAAATACTCTGCGCATCTCCGATAGCGTAATCCAGGGATTCGCCCAATTCGGCGTCAAGGGCGGCTCGCCGAACGGTGGCTACCACGGGACAGAGCTCGACAACATTTATATGGAGGTCGGCAACTGCACCAATCCGCTTGGAAATATCGGAGAGATGGGAGTGTTGAGTTACGGCCAGCCGATCACTGTCCATGGCGCTGATGCATCCAGCCCTACCGGTCAGCTTCCCACATTCGCAAATACCGGTAGCACGCTTTACGTCTATTACCTCGTCATTCACGATGTAACTGCCGGCACCGTTTCAGCGCCTTACATTTTCGGCCTAGCCAATACGAACGGCAGCGGAACCATTCCGCTCTCCTGGCCGAAGGTTACTCAGGCCAGCGACACCATCACCTACGACGTCCTGCGGACGATCTACAATACTCCGGCTGTCGCGCCTTACGCGACCGGAGGATACGCCGTCACAACGAATATTGCGCAATGTTCAGGATTCATCTGCACCGCGAATGATACGCAGGCACTGCTTTCGAGCTACACCGTCGCCAACCAGACCTTCGCTCCTAATTTCACCTTTTGGCCGGGAGGACTGGTGCTGAGCGCGGGCGCGATCGCCTTCCTCGATCACTACACGCCCAGCATCTACAACGGCACGACCATCGTCAGCACTTCCGGCATGAACGCCCCCACGGTTTTCGCCGAAAAATGCTACGGCGCAACCCCCGGCGGCAATCCTCTGTATGTAAGTTGCCTCGGTACAGATTCAGTCGGCAACAACTTCCCCCAGCTCAGCTCCACGATCATGCAGTTCGGCGTCAGCAGCGGAAACAGCAGTAGCGAAAATGGGTTGAAAGGCCGCCTGATCTTCGAAAAAAATCCACTCGCCACCGCCGCCGGTCCCACGCACATCATTACGCTGCTTGATTCGAATCCTGCCAAGACGGTCGCATACGGGAATAATCGTCCTCCCAACGATGCCGGAGACGCGTATATTGGCCTCGACAATCCGACGGGCTTCACGCCCAGCCTGGGCCAGGCGCAGATCGCATTTGGCGCTCCAGTTGCCATCTCCAACTACATCGGCAATGCGGGCGATGGAACCAACTGGCTGGAACGGTTGACCTCAAGCCTGAAAGAATTCAAAACCAACGTAAAAATGGATAGCACATTGACGGTCGCGGGCACATTGCAGGCGAATTCGTTCGTTTCCACCGGGACTGGCCCGTGGAGCGTACAAGGCAGTTTTGGGACGTTGACCGCGCCCTCTGCCGGGCAGTCGTTGATCGGCTTCGGCCCCAACGGCCAGTTGCAGGTTTCAGAAAATGGTGCAGCCCTCGCTGGAGTCGCCCTGCTCGACCCGAATGGGAACGTCTCAGGAACCGCGGATAGTGCCAGCCAGCTCGCACAGACTCCCACACAGTGCAACGGCAGCTATGCCACCGGCATTCAGGCCAACGGCGACGCCAACTGCAGCACACCGGATCTGATCCAGCTCGCCGAAACGACCGCCCCCGCCGGCATTCCGAACTACGGCCTCTTCTGGTTCGACACCAGCTGCCACTGCCCGAAAGTTCTCGATAATAGTGGCCAAGTCATTCAGCTTGGATTGTTGAATGTATTCAACGCCAATGCCGACACGCTTGAAGAACGCGATCTGGGAAATCCACAGACTTTTCGGTTGTATCAGACCACGGATTCCGCTGAAGCGAACTACTCGCGGCTGGCGTTCGAATTTGACAGCTCGACCAATCGTTACGAGATTGCCGCCGAATACGCCGGCACCGGAGCCTCCTATCCGATCGAGTTCAAGCTGGGCAGCACCATTCCCTGGTACATCAGCAACATTTCTCCGTATGCTTTCTTGCCCGGGACAGACAACACCGAAAACATCGGCAGCGACACCGGCAACGCCATCGCGACGATCTTTGCAAAAACTTCCTTCAACAGCTACAGATTCGGCCGCGAGGATTTCGAACTGCCGAACAATGGAACAACCGGCACCGTCGTAAACCGGCTGGCCAAGTACGATTCAAGCGCGAACGCGCTTGAAGCTGCCGCAACTGACACGGACAACATCATCGGCATAGTCAGCAGCGGTGCGGGCACAACTGGCAACGCCATCATCACCTGGCGTGGATATGCCTCCTGCAGCTTCGACTCGACCGCTACTCCCACTCCCGGCGACTATGTCGTGAACAGCGCGTTGGGCGGCGGCTCGGCCGGCGAATGCCACGACGCCGGTTCCACCCAACCTTCCGGTTCGCAATCGATCGGACGCGTTGAGCAGACCGGGTGCACGGCCGGGGGCACATGCGGCATTCGCGTCGATCTGCGCGAACCGCCGGCTCAGTCGCAGACTTGCCCAATCTGGTTTACGACAGGAAATGCGGCGAGCACAGTAAATTTCAGCACGACTGCCGCAAAGGCGGCGCTGTGGGGGGTGGTGCTCTACTGCAACCTGGCGACAACGCAGGTCACGTACGACGTCACGACTGCAGATAACACGGCGAACACATACGATATTGGCATTGTGAATAGCTCGGGAACGGTGGTCGCGCACATCGGATCAACGGCAGGAACAAGCTTCGCGCCATCTACCGGATGGAAGACTTTGAGTTGGACGGCGGCGGCAACTCTGCCGGCGGGAAAGTATTACGTCGCGATCACAACGAGCTGTAGCAGCTCGTGTGCGGCGCTCGAAGGCGGCAACAGCGGCACAGGGGTGACCTTCGCCGGGAACGTCAGCGAAAACGTAACCACCGGAGGAACGCTGCCAGCAACGATTACTGTTCCATCGGATTCATACACGGCAAGCACGATTCCAACGTTCGCACTTCATTAGAACCCTGCCGAGCTGCACTCGGCCGGGCAGGCGAGGACGCCTGCCCCTACACGGCTCGTGTAGGCCCGGACGTCTCGTCTGGGCGGCCGGGTGCCCCACCCTTAACCGAGCGTTCTTCGCGAGGTTAGGGTGAGCGGCAGACTTCTCGCGGGCGAGGCGCCCGCGGCACACATACTTCCAGGAGAGATCATGACACCTTCGACCCACATCATCACTGACCTTACAAACCTGGCGAAGACTGCCAGCACCGCGGCATCGCAAACCAAGTCACACACCGAAGCAGGAGAAAATCAGGATCTTGCCGGCAACGCGAGCCTATGCCTGGCGAAAGCCGCGGAGCTGAAAGTGCTGCTCACGACCATCGCCAACGGAACCGATGGAGCGGATCCGAATTTGACGACCATCAACAACGTGCTGGGGTCGCTGGTCTGAGTCACTCTAAAGCTCGGTCCGCCATCGCCGTACGACGCGTACAACGATCAGCCAGATGACCATCAGGGTGAAAAAATCCGCCGCCGCACCGAATAGAGGCACCAGGTAAGAACCCGTGCTGCGGAGAATTCTGTAATCCGGAAAAAAGATCGCGCCGACATAAACTCCGGCCTGGAAAATTGGGCCTTCAAACCACCGGTCGCACAAGCCGCCGGGATAGTCGACTGCGGCCCATATCACCGCGACGAATGACACGAACGCGAGCATAAAAGAAAGGCCCCAGTCTCTTTTTTTCAGCCAGACAACAACGCGAAGGAAAGGGATCGGCAGCATGCCCGCTATTGTGCCAGTGTCGGGGCTTCTTGTCAGCGGCCGGGATGCGCCGCAACCGTAACTGATCTTCCGGCGCTAGCGCCGGGGACGACCCACAGCAGACTATGAAACCTCTCTCATACACACTAGCTGTCCTTGCGCTGCTCACCGCGGCCGCTGCCGCGACGACGTATTACGTCGATCCCGCGGGCAGCAACTTGAATAACGGGCTCTCTCCGCAAATGGCCGACTGGGCCAGCTTAATCCCATAACGACAATACGAAGCAGGTTTGCAAGAACATCACAATGGCTGAAACCAGCAATGGAATGCGGGCTCTCTTGCTCCCTAGCGAGGAAAGGACGATCGCGACAAGGCTCAAACCCAAGGCGATCAAGTCCCACGGCCCCAAGCCGGCCATGAAATTACCTGTGGCCGTAACCAGAGCAAGGTCCCGAGAGTTATAGACCTGAATGAGTCTAATGAAGCTCGCAACGGACGCGATCGAAACAGCTGCCGCAACTAAACTGACAACACGTTTGGCCGATACAGGCTCCCT
>Ga0335079_10003996_pt1 | contig 16983 bp, 15 predicted proteins | sample Lox_Sample_33_FD_206719 | JGI IMG/M metagenome (GOLD analysis project Ga0335079, IMG submission 206719) | Soil microbial communities from Loxahatchee National Wildlife Refuge, Florida, United States - Lox_Sample_3.3 | ecosystem: Environmental > Terrestrial > Soil > Wetlands | place: USA... | reverse complement strand
ACGCCGGATGAGATCGTGGAATACGCGGCGCTGGGTATCGACATGATGGATTGCGTGCTGCCTACGCGGGCGGCGCGCCACGGGCTGTTGTACACCTCGCAGGGCAAGCTGGCGATCAAGAACGCGCGCTTCGCGCAGGACGAAGGGCCGCTTGACCCGCGTTGCGGCTGCCGGGTGTGCGCCCGCTACTCCCGCGCTTATCTGCGCCATCTCTACAGCTCGAACGAGACGCTGGCGGCGGTGCTGAACACCGTCCATAACCTGGCCTTCTACCTTGACACAATGCGGCAGGTGCGGCAATCTATTGCTCTTGGGCGCTTGGAAGCGCTGCTCTCCGAGGTTCGATCGCACAGCCTGAACTCTTCTGCCCAGGGGGAAGACCCGGCCTAGCGGATCATTCCTTGAGGAAATAAAAGGGAAGGAAGTGCGCCTTTACCACCCGGGCCCGGAACGAAGCCGGGTGCGCTTCGTTGGGGTGGACAGGCGCCACGCAAGCAAGCGGTTCTGATGGACTTACAAATTATTGGCAATCTCAGCCTTATGCTGGCGCAGGGTGGCCAGGGGGGAGCCGTGCTCTGGCTGCCGCTCGTCCTCATCTTTGGGATTTTTTACTTCCTGCTCATCATGCCGCAGCAGCGCCGGCAGAAAAAGTGGCAGGCCATGCTGGGGTCGCTTAAGACCGGGGACCGGGTGACCACCAACGGCGGCCTGCGCGGGACCATCATCGCGTTGCGCGATGACGTCGTTCACCTGCGGGTTCCACCGGACAATCTGCGCCTGGAAGTGCTGCGCTCGTCGGTGGCTTCGGTGGCCGGCCCCGAGGAGCAGGCGAAGTGAGTACCAAGTACCAAGTATCGAGTACCCAGTTCGTCTCAGGCCATTCGTTCCCCAGCTCGTACTTGGTACTGGGTACTTGGTACTGGGTACTTTCATGACGAAGAACCTCTGGATCAAGGCACTCCTCATCGTCGTGGTGCTGCTCGCTTTTCTGTACGGCATCTTTGGAGTACCACAGAAGCTGAGCGGCGAAGGATTGAAAGCCGGAATCCTCGAACGCATCCACCTGGGGCTGGACCTGAAGGGCGGGACGCACCTGATCCTTCAGGTCATGGTGAACGACGCGGTCAACGCCGACACCGACCGCGCCGTCGAGCGGCTGAAGGAGGACCTGCGCGGCCGCAATCTCACCTACACCGACATCACCAAGCCCGATCCCGTGAACCATCCCGAGCAGATCATGCTCAAGGGCCTGCCGCCGGAGGCGAGCGGCGAGCTGCGCGGCCTGGTGCAGGACCGGCTTCCGGAGTACAACCTGACGTCGCTGGCGGAGAACAACTGGCTGCTGGAGATGAAGCCGAGCGTGGCCAACGACCTCAAGAATCGGGCGGTGACGCAGGCTATCGAGACCATCCGCAACCGGGTGGATCAGCTCGGTGTCAGCGAGCCTACCATCCAGGAACACGGCCTGGGCCAGTACCAGATTCTGGTGCAACTGCCGGGCGTGGACGACCCCGCGCGCGTGAAGGAGATCATCCAGTCCACCGCCATGCTGGAGATCCGGCAGGCGGTCAGCGGCCCTTATCCCAGCCAGCAGGAGGCGCTGCAGGCGAATCCCGGCGGCGTTCTGCCTCCCAACACGATTCTGATGAAGGGACGCAACCTCGGCGCCACCGGCGAAAATCCGCAGGAGGCGTACTACATCGTATCGCGTACCGCGGCGGTGAGCGGCACGGACCTGCGGCAGGCGCAGCCCTCGCGCGACGAAAACGGCCGTCCCGATGTGACGTTCATCCTGACTGGCGATGGCGGACGCCGCTTCGCCAACTTCACCGGCGCGCACGTCGGTGACCGGCTGGCGGTCGTGCTCGATAACAAAGTGATGGAAGTGGCGACCATCCAGGAGCAGATTCACGATCAGGGCCGCATCACCGGGTCGTTTACCGAGCAGCAGACGAAGGATCTCTCTATGATCCTGAACTCAGGCGCTCTGCCGGCTTCTATTCATTACCTCGAGGAGCGCACGGTGGGGCCGTCGCTGGGCGCGGATTCGATCCGCGAGGGCGTGCGCGCGGCCATCATCGGCATGGCGGTGGTGCTGGCCTTTATGCTGGTCTACTACCGCGGCGCGGGCATCAACGCCAATGTGGGGCTGATCCTGAACCTGGTCATTCTGCTGGGTTTCCTGGGCTTTAGCGGTGCGACCCTGACGTTGCCCGGCATCGCCGGCGTGATCCTGACGGTCGGCATGGGCGTCGATTCCAACGTGCTGATCTTCGAGCGCATCCGGGAAGAGGTGCGCCACGGCAAGACGCCGGCCTCGGCCGTAGATCAGGGATTCGCGCGCGCCTGGGTCACCATCATCGACACCCACGTGACGACCATCGTTTCGGCGGCCATCCTGTTTCTGTTCGGAACCGGGCCGGTGAAGGGTTTCGCGGTGACGCTGACCTTCGGCCTGCTGGCCAACCTGTTTACGTCGGTGTTCGTGTCGCGGGTGATCTTCGACGCAATTTTGAACCGGAAGACGCGGGGAGAAGCGCTGAGCATCTGACAATTGAGTCATTGGGTCATCCGGCCATTGAGTCATTGAGCGGGTGGGGCATCCTCAAGAGCTAGAAGCTAGTAACTAAGAGTTGGGTTGAATCGTGGAATTCTTTAAGAATACGAACATCGATTTCCTGGGGAAGAAGTGGTACTTCCTGGCCTTTTCGCTGGTGTTCAGCGTGGCGGGGATTCTCTCCATGCTGTTCTGGCATCACATTCCGCTGGGGATTGATTTCCGCGGCGGCACGCTGGTGTATGTAAAGTTCGCGCAGCAACCCAACCCGGACGACGTGCGCAAGGCCATGGACCGCGCCGGGCTGCACAACGCCCGCATCCAGCGCTACGGGGCGCCGGGCAATAACGAACTGCTGGTCGCGCTCGATATCCAGGAGACCACCGAGCAGGCACTGGACAAGGGCAAGAACCAGATCATCCAGGCGCTTGAAACCAATACGCCGCCCGGCAAGCAGGACCTCAACAACAGCGCCGTGCAAAGCATCAAAGACTACCTGCTCAGCAAAGATCCGCTGCATCTGGGCACGGACGCCGACACGCGTTACGGCCAATTGGCGCGGCAGATTGTCGATTTTCGCGACAAGACCCGCGGCGGCGTGCTCAGTTCGCTCGGCGACCTGAAGAGCACGGTGCCGCCAGCAGTACTTTCTGTGCTGGAGCAGGACTACTTCGTCTCCGAATTTGGGGTGCGGAACGTGGAGATCGTCGGCCCTCAGGTGGGAGCGCAACTGCGCAAGCAGGCGCTGCTGGCGACGCTCTATTCGCTGGCCGGCATGCTGGTCTACCTGTGGTTCCGCTTCGAGCTCATTTACGGGGTGGCGGCGGTGGTGGCCTGCTTCCACGACACGCTCATAACGTTGGGAGCTTTCTCGTTGACGGATAAAGAGATAACGCTTACTGTTATCGCCGCCATTCTCACCCTGGTGGGCTATTCGATGAACGACACCATCGTGGTGTTCGATCGCATCCGGGAAAACATCAAACTGATGCGCCGGGAGAGGCTCGCGGACGTGGTGAATCGCAGCATCAACCAGACCCTGAGCCGGACCATCCTGACCTCGGGGCTGACGTTCCTGACCGTGCTCTCGCTATTCGTGTTCGGCGGCGAAGTGCTGCACGGGTTCTCGTTTGCGCTGGTAATTGGCATTTTGATCGGGACTTACTCCTCCATCGCGGTTGCCGCCCCCATGCTGGTGGCCTACCAGGACTGGCGTTCGGGCTCACGGGTGGCAGGCCGGCTGCCCTCCGGCGGCAATGGCGGGCGTGGCGCGGAGCCACCCCAGGGTAAGCCTTCGGGAGGACGGCCCGAGAAGGTGAAGGCCAAGGCCTAACGAACAGGCAGGATAACGGGGGTAACTGGGGAGGCCCGGGAGCAAAAAGCGGACTGGCGGTGTCTAAAGAAAGGTTGGAGACTACACGGGAGAAAGGCCATGTTTGAAGACAGCCTTGTGGAATCGTCGGGCAGGCTTAAAACCAAGCGGAGCTTGACAACGGTTTTGTCGTTCTTCCTGCAGTGTCTGCTCATCGGCGTGATGATCCTGATCCCACTCATCTACACCGAAGCGCTGCCCCGGCAGCAATTGATGACCTTCCTGGTTGCGCCGCCGCCACCACCGCCTCCGCCACCGCCGCCGGCTGCCATGCCGGTAAGGGTGGTCAAGGTGATCCAGACTGATATTGTGAACGGCCAATTGCGCACGCCCACCAAGATTCCGGAGAAGGTTGCCATGATCAAGGAAGAGGCCGCGCCCCCACCGATGACCACGGCGGGTGTGATCGGCGGCGTGCCAGGCGGCGTACCGGGTGGTTCGCTGGGGGGCGTTATGGGCGGAATCATCGGTAATACGCCGGTGGCGGTGCCCAAGGTGGCCGCGCCCAGCCGGATTCGGGTATCGGCGGGCGTGCAGCAGGGCAACCTGATCAGCCAGGTCAAGCCGGTTTATCCGGCGATTGCCAAGTCGGCACGCATCTCAGGGGCGGTGGTCCTGCAGGCGGAGATAAGTAAACAAGGGACCATCGAAAACCTCAGGGTGATCAGTGGGCATCCAATGTTGGTGCAGAATGCGCTCGAGGCGGTCAAGCAATGGCGCTACAAGCCGTACCTGCTCAACGGCGAACCGGTACCGGTGGAAACCACGATCACGGTGAACTTCACCCTTTCGGGAGGATAGAAACAATATTCGGCAGCGGTGGCGGAGATGGGGCCACGTCCGCTCGTAACCCGGTTCGCAGCCGCATCCCGTGCTAGGCTGGGCCTGCCTAGAATACAGATTAAGACAAACGAAGAAAGTTCCGAGGAGGAAAGGATCAACACCATGTTGCTAGCACAGTTTGCAAGTCTCAGTTTGAACTCCGTCCATAGCGCCGCGCTGTGGATGTTCCAGGAAGGTGGAGAGATAGGCTGGAACCCGGTCGCACTATGGCACCAAATGGGAATCCTGGCCAAGGCGGTGGTGATCGTGCTGTTCATCATGTCGGCCTGGTCGATCGGTGTGATGATCGATCGCTGGATGGCGTTCAACTCTGCTCGCAAGCAGTCGCGCATGTTCGCCCCGGCCGTCGCCGGCGCGCTGCGTGAAGGCAAGATCGAAGAGGCCATCCGTGTGGCCGAGCGGCACAAGAAGAGCCACCTGGCCAAGGTGGTCACCGCCGGTCTGCAGGAGTTCAAGGCCCACGGCGAGTCCGACGAGATTCCGGGCGGGGACATCGAGGCCAGCAAGCGGGCGCTGGAGCGCGCCGAAGCCATCGTGCACGCCGAACTCAAGCGTGGCCTGGGCGGGTTGGCCACCATCGGTTCCACGGCTCCGTTCGTCGGGCTGCTGGGCACGGTGGTCGGCATCATCAATGCCTTCCAGGGGATCTCGGCGCAGAAAGCTACCGGTCTGGGCGCCGTCGCCGGCGGTATCTCGGAAGCGCTGGTGACCACCGCCGTCGGATTGTTCGTGGCCATCCCCGCAGTCATGATGTTCAACTACTTCACCAACAAGGTGGAAGCGTTCGACGTGGAGATGGATAACTCGTCGAGCGAACTGATCGATTACTTCCTCAAGCGCCGCGGTGCGGTGCGGCGTTAAGCGCGCCAGCGGAGTCGAACTATGGCACTCGGCAAGAGAGTAATGCGTGTCAACTCCACCATCAACGTCACCCCGATGGTGGACGTGATGCTGGTGCTGCTGATCATCTTCATGGTCATCACGCCTATGCTGCAGAAGGGCGTGAGCGTGGATCTGGCCAAGGTGAACAGCCCGGAAGCCATGCCGGACGCCGATAAAGAAGACGCCTTGCTGGTCGCCATCACGCGCGACAACAAGATCTTCTTTGGCTCCGACCAGGTGTCAGGGGCCGACCAGCTTACCCACCTGGTGAAAGACCGGCTGGCCAGCCGCACCGATAAGCGTGTGTTCATCAAGGCGGATGCCCGCACCAAGTATGGCAACGTGGTGGACGTGGTGGATAACGTTCGCGCCGCAGGCGTGGACCAGTTGGGCCTGCTTACCGAACAGCGCAAGACCGGTCCGGGGGCCCCTCCGGGTGGGCCCAGCGGACAATGATGAGGTACTGAATATGGCAATGGCAATCGGTGGGCCCGGCGGATTGAACGCCGACCCCAACGTAACTCCCCTGATCGACGTGCTGCTGGTGCTGTTGATCATCTTCATGGTCATCACACCGCTGACCCCGAAAGGGCTGGACGCGCTGGTACCGCAGCCGCCCCCGCCCAACGCCAAGACTCCGCCCCCCTCAGCCGATCGTACGGTGGTGGTGCAGTTGCTGAAGGGCGCCGGCGGCAAGCCTGCCTTGAAGATCAACCAGGACGAGGTGACTTGGCAGAATTTGCAGGGCCGCCTGGAGGAAATCTACAAGACACGCGCCGAAAAGGTGATGTTCGTCAAGGCCGATAATGACTTGGAGTTCTCCGAGGTGGCGCAGGTGATCGATATTGCCCATGCTGCCGGAGTGGAGAAGGTCGGCCTGATCACCGCCAAAATCGAGGCTGGCGGCTAAGCACGGACCTCGGGATACTGTGTTCCGTGGAGAACAAGCACTCATGAAGCAAAGCGCAGAGAAGCAGAGGCTGCCCGGGCGCTGCCGCAAGGCGGTTCGTGTGGCGGCGGTGCTGGGCCTGGCGGTGGTGCTGGCCGGCCTCGCCGGATGCGCCAAGCTGCAGGCCCGCGACCAGCTCAACAAGGGCGTGCAGGCTTACAAGAACGCCAAATACGAAGACGCGATCGCGCACTTCCAGAAGGCAGTGGCCCTCGATCCCAGGCTGCTCAACGCTCGCCTGTACCTGGCCACGGCCTACGCGCAGCAGTACATCCCCGGCGCCGACACCCCGGAAAACAACCAGATGGGGCAGCAGGCGATCGATGAGTACAAGCGCGTGCTGGAGATGGATCCCAGGAACACCAACAGCGTGAAGGGCATCGCCTCACTCTACTTCAACATGAAAAAGTTCGATCAGGCCAAGGAGTATCACGAAAAGGCCAAGCAGCTCGATCCCAACGATCCGGAAGAGTATTACTCGATCGCGGTCATCGACTGGACGCAGTCCTACGCGCCGCGGCAGGAAGAGCGCGCCAAGCTGGGATTGAAGCCGGAGGAGCCGATCCCGGCGAAGGAGAAGAAGGTCTGCGAATCGCTACGCGACCGCAACCTGCCCAAGGTGAATGAGGGTATCGAGAATCTGAACAGGGCGCTGCTGCTCCGTCCCGATTACGACGATGCCATGGCCTACATGAACCTGCTCTACCGGGAAAAGGCGGACCTCGAGTGCGGCAACGCCGATGCCCGCGCGGCGGACCTGAAGCTGGCCGACGACTGGGTGGACAAGACCATGGCCACCAAGAAGCAGAAAGCCGAGAAGCTGGCGCAGAAGGGCGGCGGGATCGTCACCGAGCCGTCGAAGTAAGGATCACCCTCTTCAGAAAGACAAGCCTCTCCCCGCGGAGAGGCCTTTCTGTTTCGCCCAAAAGATTCTGGGGCACTCCTCTTTCGAGTAGAATTGCCTGTTTCGCAGCGCTCTCCAGCATGTTCAAGAAGATCCTCATTGCCAACCGGGGAGAGATCGCGGTGCGCGTGATCCGCGGCTGCCGCGAGATGGGCATCTCGCCGGTGGCAGTTTACTCGGACGTGGACCGCGCGGCGCTGCACGTTCGTAAGGCCGACGAGGCCTATCACATTGGCCCCGCGACGGCCAGCGAGTCCTACCTGAACATTCCCAAGCTGATCGAGGTGGCGCGCAAATCGGGAGCGGAGGCGGTACACCCGGGATACGGGTTTCTGTCGGAGAACCCAGGCTTTAATCGCGCCTGCCGCGAGGCGGGGATCAAGTTCATCGGCCCGACCCCGGAAGCCATGGAACTGATGGGGTCGAAGACCCGCGCCCGGCAGACCATGGAAAAGGCGGGCGTGCCCTTCGTTCCCGGCACGACCAAGGGGCTGGACTCGCTGGCGCAGGCCCGGGACGTCGCCGCCAAGATCGGTTACCCCGTGATGCTCAAGGCGGCGGGCGGTGGCGGCGGTAAGGGCATGCGCGCGGTGCGCTCGGCTGATCAACTAGCCTCGGCGCTCGAACAGGCCAAAAGCGAGGCCATGCGGTCGTTCAAGGACGACGAGGTCTACATCGAGAAGCTGATTGAGAATCCGCGCCACATCGAGGTGCAGATTCTGGGCGACGAGCACGGCAATCTAGTGTACCTGGGCGAGCGCGAGTGCTCGGTGCAACGGCGTCACCAGAAAGTCCTGGAGGAGTCGCCGTCATCCTTCGTCGATCCCGAAATGCGGCGGCGCATGGGCGAGACTGCGGTGCGCGTGGGCAAGGCGGCCGCGTATTCCAACGCCGGCACCGTTGAGTTCCTGGTGGATGAGCGGAAGAACTTCTACTTCCTCGAGGTCAACGCGCGCTTGCAGGTTGAGCATCCGGTAACGGAGTTCGTTACCGGGCTGGACCTGGTGCACCTGCAGATCCGCATCGCCGCCGGCGAGAAGCTGGCACTGCGGCAGGAAGACATCACGCTGCGCGGCCACGCCATCGAGTGCCGCGTCTACGCCGAGGATCCGGACAACAACTACATGCCCAGCCCGGGAACCATCACGCGTCTGCTGCAGCCTTCCGGTCCGGGCATCCGGCGCGATAGCGGGGTGTACGAAGGCTGGACGGTGCCCATCGACTATGATCCGCTGCTGGCCAAGGTGATTGGGTACGCTCCCACCCGGCAGGAGGCCATCGCGCGCCTAGACCGGGCGATGTACGAATACTTCGCTGGCGGCATCAAGACCAATATTTCGCTGTTCCGGCGCATTCTGCACGATCCCGACTTCATCGCCGGCAAGATCAATACCGGGTACCTCGATCTGCTGCTGGAGCGCAGCAAGAAAGAGCAGTACGAGGCGCGGGAAGGAGACCGCCGGATCGCCGCTGTGGCGGCAGTGCTGTTCACGCAGATGGAAAACGGGGCGGCAACTCCGGCCAGGGGTGCGCCACCCTCCGCGGGAGTGAGCGCGAACGGCACGGGCAACTGGAAACGTACGGCGCGCATGGAAGCCTTGCGCGGCGAGTAGCAGGAGTTTGGTGAAGGGGCACGCCTTTGAGGCGTGCCATAAGAGACAGATAAGAACTTGGCTTTAGCCGCTGAGGAAATCTCCTTCAGGGCCTAAAGGCCAAATGATCTTGCGCGCTATCGGCACGGCTGAAGCCGTGCTTCTTCACTTGCATGGGCCTGGAAATTGCGGTGAGTGAGATGACCTACGAAGTCACCATCGACGGCAAGCTGCACAAGGTGGAGTTGATCCGCGGCCCGGATGCGAAGCTGCAGTGCTTTCTGGACGCCCGCGAGCTGAACCTCGATGCCGTCGAAGCCGGCCGCGACATCCTTTCCATCGTGATTGATGGCAAGGCGTGGGAAGTCAAGCGCGAGCGCGTCGGCGGCGAGATGCACCTGATGATCGCCGGCGAACGTTATGCGGCCGAGGTTCGCGATCCGCGCTCCCTCCGCGCGCGCAAGGCTGCCGGCGCCGGGCTCGAAGGCCCCAAGAAACTGGTTTCACCGATGCCAGGCAAAGTGGTGCGCGTGCTGGTGGCCGCCGGAGCCGAGGTCGAGGCCGGACAAGGCATCATCGTGGTGGAAGCCATGAAGATGCAGAACGAAATCAAGTCGCCCAAAAAGGGGAAAGTCAGCCGGATCATAGCTGCTGAGGGGGCGACGGTAAACGCCGGAGAGGCGCTGGCGATTGTGGAGTGAGCCAGTGGGTCATTGAGCCATTGAGTCATTGCACAGAACAATGGCTCAATGGCCAAATGGCTCAATGACTCAATTCGCAAATCCGCGTTAATTCGTGGCTTTATTTCGCGGCGCTCTTGACGACCTGCTCCGCGTAGTAATCCTCGATTTTCGCTTCGTCGCGGACCACCTCGTAATAGGCAGCCTTCAGCAACTGTTCGCGGCGGCCGCGGAGTTGTTCGCGGATGGTCTGCTGTACCCGCGGATCGCTTAGTTCCCGCTGCCCGGCGGGCTCGCGAGCCAGCAGCTTGACGATGCGGTAGCCAGCCACCTGCCGGGTGGAAGGGTTGGTGACGGAGATGACCCCGCTGGTCTGGCCCACCTTGAGCTTGGAAACGATCTCGCGCGCCGTGGGGTCGCTCTTGATGGCCGACTCGGGAATGAACCCCATGTCGCCGCCATTGCCCGAGGTGGAGGTGTCTTCGGAGTAGTTCATGGCCACGGTGGCGAAGTCCTCGCCTGAATCCAGACGGTTCTCTACCATTTGGATTTTCTTGTGCGCATCGGCCTCGTTCAGAGCCTTGTTTTTCACGTTGCTGGCGTCGGCACTGGGCATGGCGGTCACCACGATCTGGGCCAGGTGATAGCGGGGCTCGACCAGGTTGAAGTCCGCCTTGTGGGCGTTGTAGTAAGCGGAGATGTCGGCGTCAGAGACAGTGATCTTGGAGGTGATCTCCTTGTTGATCACCTTTTCGATGGTGATATTGCGGCGGAATTCACGCTTCAGATCATCCACGGTCAGGCCGCGCTCCTTCATCCGCTGATCAAACTGCTCCTCGGTGTAGGGCGCCTTGACTTCACTGAGCTTGCTGTTGACCTCCTCCTCGGTGGCCAGAAGCCCCAGCTTCTCCGCCTTCTGCATCATGATCTCGTCATCAATGAGCTGTTTGAGTATGGCCAGGCGCAGGCTGGCAGCCTCTTCCGCGCTGGGTGGCTGCGGCGCCTGGGAGGTCTGCATGCGGTAGTACTTCTCGACATCGGCGCGCAGGATACTCTTGCTGTTGACTTTGGCCATGGCGTCGCCGGAACTCTGTTGCGAGCTGCACCCGGCCAGCGATAGCGCCACGAGCGCCAGGAAGAAGCCGGCCAACTTGCGCGGACGATGACGGTTCAAGAACACTCCTCCCTGAAGCTGACCCGAAGAAGAATTGTATCGAAGGCCGCGCTGTCGATGCATCATTTCGCCGCCGCGGGCGCCGCGCCTGCGGCCATGGCCGGTAATTCGGCGTTGCGCAGAGCGGCCTGGATTTCCGACCGCAGCTCGACTTCGGTCAGAGCGCCGGTCGTCTTGTCGCCGTTGATGAACACCGTGGGCGTGGAGCTGACGCCGAGACTGTCGGCTTCCTTCACCGAGGCATTGAGCTGGGTCTCGGGCTGCGATTTCAGGCAGGATTGCAGGATGCTGGCATCCACATTGTGCTTCCGTCCAGCTTCCAGGGCGGCATTGTCCAGCCGTGTGAAGGCTGCGTTCCAGTCGCGGTGCTGCCCCGTGATGTCTTTTTGGTTGGCGTGGACGTAATCGGAGAAGTCCCAGTAGGCGTCGTTGCTCTGCTCGGCCAGGCAGTTGGAATCAATGGCGGCGCGCTTGGCCCAGGGGTGAATTTCGAACAGGGGATAATCCTTGAAGACGATGCGCACGCGGTCGCTGTATTCCTTCAAGCCGTCAGCAAAGAGCGAGCGGTACATCACGGCGCAGTAGGGACACTGAAAGTCGTCGTAGACGATGATCGAAACCTTGGGCGAAGCCGCGCCCCGCCAGGGCCTGCCCGTGAGGTTGATCTTCTTCATCAGTTCGGCATGCTCGTGCACGGTCTCGGCGGACTGGGCCAGCGTTTTGGCATAGCCTTCGGGCGTGATGTCGATATCGGTCATGCGCAGCAGCTTCTTGCCGTCCTTGGAGAGCAGGAACTCGTGGGTGTTCTTCTGCCCAGCGCCCTCGAAGGTGATGGGCAAAGTGTCGTAGCCGTTGAATGCGCTTGGTTTGAGGGCGCCCAGCGTGATGGTGATGGCGTCGGGGACCTTGAAATGGGCGCGCACCTGGCGTTCGATGCGCTGATTGGCCTCTGGAGAAAGCGATTGGGCGGAACATCCCAGGCAAAACAACACCACGAGCCAAACCGGACGCTTAAAAAAATCCACGAACACCGCCTGGAGGGATCAAATCAGCCTCCATTATCTCACAGCGGAGCAGCGCCAGAATTGGGCCATTGAGCGATTGGGGCATTGACGGCGGGTGTACTCCCGCTCCCTTAGCGGGTTCCCGTGCGCAGCGAGGCGAGCGGCAGGACGGCGTTCATCGAGCCGGATCGAAAGCCCTCCAGGTCGAGCGTGACATAGGCGAAGCCTAGTGCCTTGAAAATGCGTGCGAACTCGGCGGCCATGGCCGGGGTCAAGGCGCGCGGCATTTCCTCCTGCGCGATTTCCAGGCGCACGATCTCTCCGTGATGGCGCACGCGGAAGTGGCGGAACCCGAGCCGGCGCAGGGCATCCTCACCTTGCTCGACTACCGCGAGCACTTCCGGAGTGACCGCCCGCCCATACTCCACGCGCGACGATAAGCACGCCGACGCTGGCTTGTCCCACACGCGCAGGCCGGCGGCGCGCGCTAATTCGCGGACCTCCGATTTGCTCAGCTCTGCTTCCAGCAGCGGCGCGGCTACGCCGTGCTGGCGTGCGGCCTGCTGCCCGGGACGAAAGTCTCCCTGGTCGTCGAGGTTCACCCCGTACGCCACCGCGTCGAAACCCCGCGCCACGCGGACCTGCTCCATCACCGTGAACAGCTCATCCTTGCAGTAGAAGCAGCGGGCGGAGTCGTTACGCACGTACTCCGGTCGTCCGAACTCGGCGGTCTGGATGACCTGCAGCGGAATCTGTTGTTGGGCGGCGAAGGCTACCGCGTCGTCAAAGTGGGCGCGGGCCAAAGAAGGAGAGTCCGCCAGCACGGCAAGCATCGCGTCGCCCAGCGCATGGTGCGCCGCCCAGGCGAGAAAGGCGGAGTCTACGCCGCCCGAATAAGCCACCAGGAGCCGGCCCAGCGAGCGCAGGCGATGGTCGAGAGTGGCGCGTTTGGCGGACAGATCCATGTGGGAATATTAGCACTTTAGAATTGAGCCCTTGAGCCATTGAAGTCATTGGGCCGTAATGACCCAATGTTTCAATCGCCCAATGACTCAATTCGGTGGTCCTGAAGATTGCGGGGGCTATCTAGTAGATCCGTTCCTGCCGTTTCAGATTGCCGAACGCACCGATGTTGGCCAGTGTGAAAGAGAAGCGGAACTGGTTCTCGTTGCGGATCGATCCCAGTTCGTAGCGGCGATACTCAAAGCTCAGGCCGCAGCAATCCCAGTTGTAGCTGGCCTGGACGGCGGAATACTGCAGGACATGCGCCTCCACCAGGGCCAGCGGTTTTTGCACGGGGAGCGTGCCAACCGGGTCGGCGTCGAAGCCGAAGCTGGCGGCGGCGTTCATGCCGCGTTTAGCGAGGTTGCCATAACCGGCCATCACCCGGAACTGGTTGAAGTGGTCGGGCGGGGTCGGGACAAATAATTCCTGGAAGTACGTGTGCGTGCCGCCGAGAAAGAAGTTACCCAGCCGGTAATTTGCGAACAGGGTGCTGGCGTTGACGCGGCTGGCTACAGTGTCGTAATCGAGCTGCCAGCCGAATTCGGTTTGACGGCTGGGGTGCACCAGGATGCGGGAGACGATGGGCGTGAAGCGCCGCGGCGAGGCGAGGAAGGCGATGCCGGTGAAATCGGCGGTGGTGGCCAGCACGTTACGTATGCCGTCCACCAGCGCTCCCCCGAAATAGGGATCAAAGAAGTACTTCTGCTTCAACTCCCAGGAGACCAGTTCACGCGCGCCACGGGCCGGGCAGGGTTTGTTTTTATCTCCGCTCGCAGCTGCGGTGGGCGCTGGTTCGTGGCACTCCGGTGCGGCCGCGGGCTTGATGTAGAGGCGCTGAACCACCGCGTACTCCAGTTCGTTGGTATCGGAGAGGATGTCGCGAGCATCGAAGCGGATGATGTCGGCGAAATTGTCCACGCCGCCGACGAAGCGGTAAATCAGCCGCGGTTCAATGGCGTGCTTGAGCTGGTGTCCGAGCACCGGGCGATCAAAGATGCGGACCAGCGACGGCGGGCGCAGCTCGAACGACGCTTCCGCGGCATTGCGATTGATAAACTGCTCGACCGGCGTGGGCAGTTGCAGTTCGCCGTTTGTGATAGCGGTGCCGGGCGTCTGGCGCTCGGTGTAGTAGGTCTCACGCACGCCGATCTCTGGACGCAGCGTCCAGCCGCCGAGCAGCAAGGGCAGCGAGATGCGTGGGTTCACATCGAATCGCCCGACCACATCGTTGGTCTGGAAGCCCAGTTCGCCGGTTTGTGGGTTGGGTTCGCTGCGCGAGACTCCCTCGACCGCGGCGTTGAACGACCAATACAACGGACTATGGCCCAGGCGCCGGTCCACGCTCGAAACGTCAAAGCTGGGGACGTGAAAAATGGTGACTACGTCGCCCGACGCTTCGCTCTCGAAGTTCTGATAGCGGGCGCCCAGCAAGTTGAATGCGAATCCATCCAGGTTCCTGGAAAGGAAGGCTACGGATTTCACCTCGGAATCCACCGCCTGGGTGAAGGTTTGCCCCCAGGCCAGGCGAAAGACGTAGGCGCTAAGGTACTCGGCCGAGAGCACACCGCGAAAGCCGAAGGGAAACTGGCCTTGGCCGTCGAGGTTGACGTCCTCGCCGCCCTGGCCTTCGCGGTCGACCACGCCGTAGTAGTGGGCGGTGAGATAGGAATCATCGCTCGGCCGGAAGCGCCACGCTCCATGCTGTGCCCAGCCGCGCTGGGAGAAATATTCGGCGCCGAGGGTGGTGTCCATGCTGCGGTCGATGGCCCAGTAGTAGGCATCGCCCAAAATGAGACCTTTGCTCGACGAGTTGCCCATGCTGGGCAGCAGGAATCCGCTCTGGCGGCCCAACTGGTCGACTGCCTGGTCGGCGTAGGGAAGATAAAACAAGGGCAGGTTCTCGACGTGGAAGAGGGGGTTGTAGGTCCGGGCTTTGCCGTTCAGGTCCACCACAATGCGCTCGCCGCTGAGCGACCACTTGGGCCGTGGCAGATCGCAAGAGGTTACCGAGCCGTGGTGCACCACATAAACTTCCGGCCCGGTTTTCTCGACCACCTGTCCGGTGAAGGTGAACGGGCTGGTGGAGGTCAGGATGACACGGGTTCCCTGGAAACGGATGCCGCTGGTGCCGATTACGTCGAAAAAGGTTCCAGTCTCGGTCCACACGTTGTAGTGGCCGTGGGAGGCGACGATGTGCTCGTCGTGGGGACCGCCATCGAGCGTCACGTGGCCGCTGGCGGTGGCCTCACCGGTGGAATCGTCGTAGGTGACCTCGTCGGCGCGCAGCACCCGTTCGCGGTAATCGATTTCGGCGTCGCCCTTCAGCTGGTATTTGTCGCCGGCTTTTTCCTGCTCGCGCGCTTTGAAGGTGACCGGCTCGGACGGCCGCGGGGGTGGGACGGCGGGCGCCATCTGCGGCGCATGGTCCGCTGCAGCGCCGGGCTGCCCAGCCGGAAGCAACTGGCTAGTAACTACGGAGTGCGCCAGAACCAGATGACAAACTAATGCAGCCGTGATACCTAATCGGTTGCGGCGGAACATGGGAGAGGCTCGAACTTAGCATGCGGGCCGCTACCGGCGCAAAAGGTTTCCGTGTTCCGGCGCGCTCTGGCCGACTCACAACCCGCTCATGGCTTGCCCGATCTGCGGTGAGAAGTGTACGTGTCCGCGCGGAGGCGAAGCCTCGTCGCGCGCCGCCCTTCTCGATCCCGAACCTCAGGACAGCGATTCGGCCTCAAGCGAAGCGCAGGATGAGGTGTGGCGTCGGGAGGTGGCCTCGCGGGTGGACGCATTCTGCGCCCGGCGGGGCCGCAAGCGCCTGCCGCGCATCCCGTCGCTCAGCCTGGATTTCGAGCGCGCCTCCCGAGCCACGGTGGCAGCTCACTATGCCATCCCGGAGCCGCAGGTCGAACCCGCGCCGGAGCCGGCGCCGGAACCCAGCAACCTGATCGAGTTTCCCAAGCTGGCCGAACCGCCGGCGTACCTGGAACCAATGCCCACAATCGAGGAACTGGCGGAGCCTATCCTCGACAAGCCGCGCATTCTCGACGCCGAAGAACCCTCGGGGCTGCTGTTCGGCGGTGAGGGCCGGCCGGCCATTACGCTGGAATCGGCCCCTGAGCCGGAGGCCCGCGACCATGCCGGCCCAGACGGGGAAACGGCGTCGCTCTCGCGCAGAATCGTCGCCGCCACGCTGGATGGTGTGCTGATCGCCATCGCCGCGGCCGCGTTCGCGGCCATTGTCCTGCACATCGCCGGCACGCTACCGCGCTCGCGCACCGCGTTCCTGCTGGCCCTGGCCTTGCCCGTGCTTTTGTGGGCGATGTATCAATATCTTTTCCTTGTGCACGCGGCCTCCACACCGGGAATGCGGGTGACGGGCTTGCGCGTGCGCACCTTCGACGACCTGCCGGCACGGCGCAGCCTGCGCCGCTGGCGTGCCATCGCCATGGTGGTCTCCGGCATGGCGCTTGGGCTGGGATTCCTGTGGGCATCTATTGACGAGTACAGCCTCTGCTGGCACGACCGCATCACCCGCACGGTTCTGCGCCGCAGTTAGCCCTAAAAGGAAAGCCACGGATTTACACGGATTTGGTACGGATCTGTTCCTGATCCGTGTTCATCCGCGAAAATCCGTGGCGTTTCCCCTAGTTGGGCTTGGAACCGGGATCGGGCGGGGGGGAGTGGCGCGCGAGCAATTCTCGCTGCAGCAGCTCCAGCAGCTCGGGGCGGCGTTCGCTCTTGAGTTCCCGCTGCAATTCGTCTAGCGCCAGAGCCAGTACGTCGTAATGGTGGAGGGCGGCGAAGTGCGGATCGTGGGTAATATCCAGCCAGATCTTGTGCAGCAGCGCGATGTCTTCGGCGCGCAGGCGCGGCTCGTGCGGGCCCAGAGGGTAGCTGTGGATGGCGCCGTCGGGTGCGACCACCTCCAGGGTGAGCCGTGGCCGCGGCTCCGGCAATTCCTCCCAGGCATCGCCGGTGAACTTGCCTTGTTCGTCGGCGGTGAGCTTATTCGAGAGCC
>Ga0335079_10003994_pt1 | contig 16986 bp, 16 predicted proteins | sample Lox_Sample_33_FD_206719 | JGI IMG/M metagenome (GOLD analysis project Ga0335079, IMG submission 206719) | Soil microbial communities from Loxahatchee National Wildlife Refuge, Florida, United States - Lox_Sample_3.3 | ecosystem: Environmental > Terrestrial > Soil > Wetlands | place: USA... | reverse complement strand
CGTCGGCACGCGCGCTGCGCTCCAGCCATTCAGCGGGGCGGCCGGTTACATCGCGTCGAAGGCCGCGGTGATCGCATTCGCCCACGCGGTGGCGACGGAGTACAAGAACGACGGGATCCGCTGCAACGCGGTCCTGCCGAGCGTGATTGACACGCCGGGAAACCGGGCGTCGATGCCCAAGGCTGACTTCTCCAAATGGGTCAAGCCCGCGGAGATCGCCGGCGTGATCGCCAACTTGCTCAGCGACGACACGCTGCCGGTGAACGGGGCGGCGATCCCGGTGTACGGCCGGGCGTAAGTCGGGGACCCGATCCTCAGCTGTCGAAGTCGCCGGCGTACAGCCCGAACACCGCTCCTTGCGGATCCTGAACGACGCCGATCTTGCCGACCCCGATATCCATCGGGCCGAGCAGCGCGGTTCCGCCGAGCTCGGTCGCCCGGCTCATGGTGGAGTCGATGTCGTTCGCGCCGAGGTACACGAGCCAGTACGTCGGCTCGGTCTCGGCCGCGGGACGCATGCCGCCGTTGCTGGTGCCGGCCGCGGTCGTGATGACCATGTAGGGCATCTCCACGCCCTCCATCGGCTCGACCTTCCAGTCGAACATCTCGCGGTAGAACGCGGCCGACGCGTCGAGATCGGGGGTGGCGAGCTCGTTCCAGGAGAGGGCGCCATGGGCGTTGACGATGCCGGCACCGATGTGAAGCTTGGGCTCCCAGACCATGAAGAACCCGCCCTGGGGATCCTGGATCACGGCCATCCGCCCCACGTCCATGACGTCGAACGCGGGGGAGATGATGGTTGCTCCAAGGTTCGTGGCCCGGTCGACTGCCGCGTCTGCGCTCTCGACGGTGACATACGAGTTCCAGGCGGGCGGTGCGCCGGCGTTGCGCTGGGCCTCCGGCTGGGTCGAGATCGCGCCGGCCGGCTTGCCGTCGATCATCATCATCGAATAGGTCATGCCATCGCCGACCGGCTGGTCATCCGCGACCCAGCCGAACAGCGCGGTGTAGAACTGCTTGGCGCCGTCCTGGTCGGTGGTGGCGAGGTCGGTCCAGGAGAAGGTGCCCGGTGAGTATGAGGTTCTTTCGGCCATGGCTGGCGACCCTACCGAGCCGGACGCGTCCATGTTGTGAGGAACTTGCTACTGGGCGTCGAACGGCGTGAGCTCGGCGGCGATGCCGGGGCGGTCGAGGCCGGCGCCGAGGCAGGCCAGGAGCGCCATCCGCGCCGCCGCCGCCGACAGGAAGGGGGCGCAGATGGCACCGCTCGCGCGCAGATCCCGCTCGGCCCCGTCGAAACCGTAGGTAGCGAACAGCATCGACGAGCGGTCCGGACGGCAGGTGATCACGACGGGCACCCGCTCGGTGGCCTCGCGGAGCACGTCGAGGACCGCGGGGGGCAGGTGGCCGGCGCCGAGGGCGATGAGCACGACGCCATCGCTGATCTCGGCGGCGTGGCGAAGGAGTGCGCCGTCGTCGCCGAGCCAGGTAGTGACCGTGGTGACGCGATGGTCAAGCTGCTGAACGGGCAGCGGTGCCGGTCGGCGCGGCGTGGCGTGCAGCCACACGCGGCCCTCGACGATCCGCCCGATCGGGCCGGCCGTGGGCGAGCCGAACGCGACCGGGCCGGTGCTGTCGATCTTGCGGACGGTCATCGCGGCGTGGACCTCGCCGCCGAAGGCCACGACGACGCCGAGACCGGCCGCGGCGGGGGCGCGGGCCAGGATGATCGCGTCGAGCAGGTTGGCCGGACCGTCCGCGCCGGGCGCGCTGCCGGGGCGGTTGGCGCCGGTGATCACGATCGGAGCGTCGCCCCCGTACATCAGCCCGCACAGGACCGCGACCTCTTCCATCGTGTCGGTGCCGGTGGTCAGCACGACGCCGTCGCCGGCCGCTGCCGCGGCCCCGGTCCGGCGCGCGAGGTCGAGCGCGTCGGCCAGGCTCAGGTGTGTGCTTGGGAGCGACAGGACGCTCTCGGCCTCGAGGCGGAACCCGGCCACCTGGGGGAGCTGCTCTACGAGCTCGGAAGCGTCGAGCGCGGGCACGGCACGCTCGCCGCGCATCGCGATCGTGCCGCCGGCGGCGATGACCCGCACGGGCCGTGGCGCTTGCTCGGAGCCGGAGAGGGGCTGGGACACGGCGGGATCATCGCGCATCCCCGCGGTTTACCCTTGCACGCGATGCGATTTGCGATCACCGGCGCGGCCGGGATGCTCGGGCAGGATCTCGTTGCCGAGGCACGGAGCGCGGGGCACGACGTGCTCGCGCTGCCGCGAGCGGAGCTCGACATCGCCGATCGCGCCGCGGTCGACGACGCGCTCGGCGCCGCACACGCGGACGTGGTCGTCAACTGCGCGGCGTGGACCGATGTCGACGGCGCCGAGACCTCGCCCGACGATGCGCTGGCGGTCAACGGGACGGGCGCGGGCAACGTCGCGCGGGCGGCTGCCGCATCCGGCGCGTGGACGATCCATGTCTCGAGCGACTACGTGTTCGACGGGTCCAAGCGTTCGCCGTACGTCGAGTCCGATGCCGTCGGGCCGGCGTCATCGTATGGCCGCTCGAAGCTCGCCGGGGAGCGCGAGGTGGCCGCGGAGGCGCCCGGTTGCTACACGATCGCGCGCTCGTCGTGGCTGTTCGGTGCCTTCGGGCCATGCTTTCCCGCGACCATCCTCCGGCTCGCCGGCGAGCGCGACGAGCTCATGGTCGTCGACGACCAGGTGGGGTGCCCCACGTTCACCGGTCATCTGGCGGCGGCGCTGGTGGATTTGGCCGCCCGGCCGGAGCGGCCGGCGGGAATCGTCCACGTGGCCGGCGGCGGCGATTGCTCGTGGTACGAGTTCGCGCGCGAGATCGTTGCCCGAGCCGGCGTTAGCTGTGAAGTGCGACCCTGCAGCACAGACCAGATGCCGAGGCCCGCGAAGAGGCCGGCGTACAGCGTGCTTCGGAGCGAACGCAACGCTCCGGTCCTCCCGGACTGGCGGCGTGGTCTGGCCGACTACGCGGCAATGACCCGGGCGGTGAGCGCGCGATGAGGCTCCTCGTCTGCGGTGGGGCCGGCTTCATAGGCTCGGCGTTCGTGCATCTGCGCGTCGCGGCGGGCGACCAGGTCACCGTGCTGGACAAGCTGACGTACGCGGGTCGGATCGAGAATTTGAAGGATGTCATCGCGGACGTCCGTTTCCTGGAGGGGGCGATCGAGGACCCCGCGGCGGTGGCCGAGGCCGTGGCCGATTGCGAGGCGATTGTGAACTTCGCGGCCGAGACGCATGTGGACCGGTCGATCGCCGATCCGGAAGGTTTCATCGTCACCAACATGCAGGGCACGCACGTGCTGCTCGAGGCGGCGCGCGAGCGGGGGTTGCGGTATCTGCAGGTCTCGACCGACGAGGTGTACGGGTCGATCGAGGAGGGGTCGTTCACCGAGGCGTCGCCGCTCGCGCCGTCGAGCCCGTACAGCGCGACCAAGACGGGCGCGGATCTGTTGGTCTCGAGCTACTTCCACACCTATGGGCTCGAGACGGTCATCTGCCGGGGGTCGAACAACTACGGGCCGCGCCAGTACCCGGAGAAGCTGATCCCGTTGATGGTGCTGAACGCGCTCGCCGGAGATCGGCTGCCGGTGTACGGGGACGGGAAGAACGTCCGGAACTGGCTGTTCGTGGAGGACTTCGCGCGCGGGATCGCTCATGCGCTCGCGCACGGCGCGCCGGGCGAGGTCTACAACTGCGGCGGCCCGGACGAGTGCGACAACCTCACGGTGGTCCGGGAGATCATCGAGTTGACCGGGGCGGACCCCGAGCTGGTCGAGTTCGTGACCGACCGGCCGGGGCATGACCGGCGCTACTCGCTGTCATCAGCGAAGCTCGGGGCGCTGGGGTGGTCGGCGCAGGTGCGCTTTGAGCAGGGACTCGCGCGGACGGTGGACTGGTATCGCGAGAACGAGCGGTGGTGGGCGCCGATCCGAAGCGGTGCCTACCGTGAGTATTACGAGCGCCACTACGGGCGCGCGCTGAAGGCTTGACCGACTCGGCGACCCTCTGCGACGTCGAGCGCGAGGTCGTCGTTTGCCGGCGCTGTCCGCGGCTCGTGGCGTGGCGGGAAGAGGTCGCGCGCGTTCGGAGGGCGGCGTTTGCCTCCGAGGAGTACTGGGGTCGGCCGCTACCCGGATTCGGGGATCCCGGGGCGAGCGTGCTCGTGCTCGGGCTGGCGCCGGCGGCGCATGGGGGCAATCGCACAGGCCGGATCTTCACTGGCGATCGCTCGGGCGACTGGCTGTTCGGATCGATGTACCGGACCGGGTTCGCCAACCAGTCGACGTCAGTCTCGCGCGACGACGGCCTGCGGTTGGCCGACGCGTGGGTGACGGCGGCGGTGCGGTGCGCGCCTCCGGCCAACCGACCGACGCCGGTTGAGCGCGACAACTGCCTGCCGTACCTGGTGCGCGAGCTGGGGTTGCTCGCGTCGGTGCGCGTGATCGTGTCGCTGGGATCGTTCGCGTGGGATGTTGCGCTCCGTGCGCTGGCGGCGGTGGGAGAACCGCGGCCGCGTCCCCGCCCGAAGTTCGGACACGGCGCCGAGGCAGAGATCGGCGGCTTTGTGCTGCTCGGGTGCTACCACCCGAGCCAGCAGAACACGTTCACCGGGAAGCTGACCGAGCCGATGATCGACGCGGTGTTCGAGCGGGCGAAGGAGCTCGCGGGCCGCGGTCAGAAACGGTCCTAGATCGCGGAAATTCGGCGTCCCGGGTCGCTACGCTCGGCTCAGGGTGTCTCTCGAGCAATTCAGTCCACGCACGCGCGAGTGGTTCGCCGGTGCGTTCACCGAGCCGACGCCGGCGCAGGCGCTGGCGTGGCCGGCGATCGCGTCGGGAGAGCACGTTCTGATCTCGGCCCCGACGGGGTCGGGGAAGACGCTGGCCGCATTCCTGTGGGCGATCGATCGGTTGGCCAGCCAGCCAGCTTCTGAGGGTGGGAAACGCCGCATCGGCCTCGTGTACGTGTCGCCGCTCAAGGCGCTGTCGTACGACATCGATCGCAACCTGCGCGTGCCCCTGCGCGGGATCGGCGCGGATCTGCGCGTCGCGGTACGGACCGGGGATACGCCGCAGCGCGAGCGCCAGGCGATGCTGCGCGAGCCGCCGGACATCCTCATCACTACGCCCGAATCGCTCTATCTGATGCTGACCGGGCGCGCTCAGGAGCTGTTCGCCGGGGCGGAGGCGTGCATCGTCGACGAGATTCACGCGGTGGCAGCGACCAAGCGGGGCGCCCACCTCGCGCTGACGCTCGAGCGCCTGACGGCGGCGGCCGGACACGAAGTCCAGCGGATCGGCCTGTCGGCGACGCAGAAGCCGCTCGAGGAGATCGCCCGGTTCATGGTCGGACCGACCCGTGAGTGCAGGATCGTCGACACCGGGATCCGCAAGGAGCTCGACCTCCAGATCAAGGTGCCGGTCGATTCCATGGTCGAACCCGGGGAGTCGCCCGGGGGGCGACTCCCTGGCGAGTTTGCTGCGCAAACTCGAGTCGCGGATTTGGACCCTCAAGCCGGTGGCGAGGCGACGCGACGGTCGATCTGGCCGGCGATCTACCCCGAGCTGCTCGAGCTCGTGCAAGCGCACCGGTCGACGATCCTGTTCGTCAACAACCGCCGCGCTGCCGAGCGGCTGGCGCTCAGACTGAATGAGCTGGCCGAGCACGAGATCGCGCGTGCCCACCACGGGTCCCTGGCGCGCGAGGAGCGGCTCGTGGTCGAAGAGATGCTGAAGGCCGGTGAGCTGCCGTGCCTGGTGGCCACCTCTTCTCTCGAGCTCGGGATCGACATGGGCGCGGTCGACCTTGTGATCCAGGTCGAATCGCCCAAGTCGGTGGCGCGGGGGCTTCAGCGAATCGGCCGGGCCGGGCACTCAGTGGGCGATGTCTCGCGCGGACGAATCTTTCCCAAGTTCCGGGGCGACCTGCTCGAGTGCGCGGTCGTCGCGCAGCGGATGCGGTCCGGCGAGATCGAGACAACGGTCGTGCCCCGGAACGCGCTGGACGTGCTCGCGCAGCAGATCGTGGCCATCGCCGCGGCTTCTGGGGACCGGCCGGTCGGCGTTGATGAGCTGCATGCGCTGGTGACCCGGACGTACTCCTATGCCGAGCTCAGCCGCGCGCAGCTCGAGAACGTGCTCGACATGCTCGACGGCCGCTACCCGAGCGCCGAGTTCGCCGAGCTCCGCCCGCGGATCGTGTGGGACCGGGTTCATGGTTCGCTCAGGGCCCGACCGGGGGCGCGGCAGCTAGCGGTCACGAACGCGGGGACGATCCCGGACCGGGGTCTTTACTCGGTCACGTTGCCGGACGGCCGCCGGGTGGGCGAACTCGACGAGGAGATGGTCTATGAAGCCCGTCCCGGCCAGACGTTCCTGCTGGGAGCGAGCACGTGGCGGATCGAGGAGATCGGGCGCGACCGCGTGATCGTCACGCCGGCGCCGGGGCTGCCGGGCGCGGTCCCGTTCTGGAAGGGCGACGGCGTCGGCCGTCCGAAGGAGCTCGGCGAGGCCATCGGCGCGTTCTCGCGCTGGGCGGTCGAGCAGCCGGCCGAAGTGCTGGAGCGCACGTACGACCTCGAGCCCCGTGCCGCGACCAACCTGCTCGATTTCCTGCGTGAGCAGCAGGAGGCCACGCGCGTGGTCCCGTCCGATAGGGCCGTGGTCGTTGAGAGGTTCCGGGACGAAATCGGCGACTGGCGGCTGTGCGTGCTGTCGCCTTTCGGCGGGCGCGTCCACGCGGCCTGGGGACTGGCCTTGAGCGCTCGCATCCGGGACCAGCTCGGTCTCGAGTCCGACGCGATCTGGTCGGATGACGGGATCATCGTCCACCTTCCCGACGCCGAGGAGCCTCCGGGAGCCGACCTGGTGATGCTCGAGCCCGACGAGGTCGAGGACGCCGTCGTCGCCGAGCTGTCGGCGAGTGCGCTGTTCGGTGCTCGCTTCCGCGAGAACGCCGCCCGGGCATTGTTGATTCCGCGCGCGCGGCCGGGTCGTAGGACTCCCTTGTGGCAGCAGCGTCTGAAGTCGCAGTCCCTGCTTGAGGTTGCGAAGAAATACGGCGAGTTCCCGATCATTCTCGAGACCTACCGGGAGTGCCTGCGCGACGTGCTCGACGTTCCGGGCCTGGTCGAGCTGCTGACCGCGCTCCACCGCCGCGAGCTGACGATGGTCGAGGTCGAGACGCCGACCGCGTCGCCATTCGCGTCCTCGCTGCTGTTCGACTACGTGGCGACCTACATGTACGAGGGCGACACGCCCAATGCCGAGCGCCGGGCCGCGGCGCTTTCACTTGATCGCGAGCTGCTGCGCGAGCTGCTCGGGCAGGAGGAGCTGCGCGACCTGATCGACCCGGGAGCTCTGGACCAGGTCGAGAGCGATCTGCAGTTCCTGTCGGACATGCGGCGCGCGACCTCGCGCGACGGCCTCCATGATCTTTTGCGCGGCGTCGGGGACCTGACGACGGCCGAGGCTCAGTTGCGCGTTGTCGATGGGCTCGACGCGTCGTCGATGCTCGAGGAACTCCGGCGCGAGCGGCGTGCTGTGATGGTCCGCCTCGCGGGCGAGGAGCGGTGGATCGATGCCGCCGACGCCGGCCTGTACCGGGACGCACTCGGCGCGGCGCCGCCCGGCGGCCTGCCGGCGGCGTTCCTCGAGGACGTGCCCGACGCGCTGACGCGGCTGGTCCGCCGCTACGCCGCGACTCACGGCCCGATCACGGCCGAGGATCTGCGCGCCCGCTACGGGGTGGACTGCACTGCGGCGCTTGGGTCGCTGGAGCGTGGCGGCGACCTCGTGCGCGGCGAGCTTCGACCCGGTGGCACCTCGCGCGAATGGTGCGACCCGGAGGTCCTCCGGCGCTTGCGCCGCGCCTCGCTCGCGGTTCTGCGTAAGGAGGTCGAGCCCGTCGACCAGAGTGCGCTCGCGCGCTTCCTGCCGGCGTGGCAGGGAGTCGACCGGCATCCCGCGACGGGCGCCGGCGTCGACCGTCTGCGCGAGGTGCTGGTCCCGCTCCAGGGGCTGGCTCTGCCCGCCGACGTTTGGGAGCGCGACGTCCTGCCCCGCCGTGCCGGCGCCTACTCGCCGGCGTGGATCGACCAGCTGTGCGCCGCGGGCGAGCTGGTCTGGATCGGCGCGGGCGCGCTCGGGCGGTCGTCGGGGCGGGTGGCGCTGTACTTCCGCGAGGACCTGCCGGTGCTCGGCGCGCCCTCGCCGTCGCGGGGCGCGGTCTCCCTGGATTCTCCGGCGCACGAGGCGGTCCGGGCGCGGCTCGCCGCCGGGGCCTGCTTCTTCACCGATCTGCTCGTCGACGTGGAGTCGGCTCCGGAAGAGATTCAAGAGGCGCTATGGGATCTGGCGTGGGCCGGCGAGGCCACCAACGATGCGTTCGCGCCGTTGCGGGCGCCGCGGCTGACGTTGGCGCGGGCACAGCGCGAGCGCGGGCGAAGCTCGGGCCGTCCCGGGCGGTTCGCAGCGCGCCGGCGCGGCGCCGGGGCCTCGGCGCAGGTGCAGGGCCGCTGGTCGCTCACCGAGGCGTTGTTCCGCGGCGCGGTCGATCCGGCGGCGCGTCGCCGTGCGCTGGCCGAACTGATGCTCGAGCGATACGGAATCCTGACCCGCGAGCAGGTGCGCGCCGAGGGCGTGCCAGGCGGGTTCTCGGCGATCTACCCGGAGCTCTCGCAGCTCGAGACTTTGGGCGTGGCGCGGCGTGGGTACTTCGTCGAGGGCCTTGGCGGGGCTCAGTTCGCGCTGCCGGGAGCGGTCGAGCGGCTGCGCGGTGTCGATCGCGACGACGATCCGCCGGTCGTGCTGGCCGCGGTCGATCCGGCGCAGCCGTACGGCGCCGCGCTGGCGTGGCCGGAGCGCCCGAACGGCTCGGCAGGTGATTCCCGGCGACCGATGCGCACCCCGGGGGCGTACGTGGTTCTTTCCGGGGGCGAACCGGTGTTGTACGTCGAGCGCGGCGGCCGCGGGCTGCAGACGCTCGTGGACGCGGACGATCCGCGGATCGAGCGCGCGCTGGTGGCGCTCGTCGAGCAGGTGCGCTCGGGTCGCCTCAAGCGGATCGCGCTCGAGAAGGTCGACGGCGAGGCCGCGATCGACTCGCCGCTTAGTTCGCTGCTGGTCGCGCTCGGCTTCCAGCAGGGGCCGCGGCGGCTGACCCTCAGTGCCTAATGCCCGAGGGCGACACGATCGCCTACGCGGCGGTTCGGATCCGGCCGGTGCTCGAGGGGCGCGTCCCCGATGAGATCCGCACTCCGCAGCGACGGCACGCCCTCGACCGCTGGCCGGATCGATTGGAAGGCCGTGCGGTCACCAGCGTCGACACTCACGGCAAGCATCTGTTCTTCAGGTTCGAGGGCGACCTCGTGCTCCATTCGCATCTTGGGATGGTCGGGGTGTGGGGCGTGTACGGGCCGGGGCGTAGGTGGGGGCGCTCGGCGCGCCGAGCGTGGATCGTGTTCCGCGCCGGCGATCAAGAGGTCGTCGAGTTCGACGGGCCGCTGCTCGAGCTCATGACCGAAGGGCGGACGCGCTTCGACCAGCGCCTGGCGGCGCTTGGACCGGACGTGCTGGCCGACGAGTTCGACTTCGACCGGTACTTGGGGCGGATGCGGTCGGACGATCCGACGCGCCCGCTCGGCGATGCCCTGCTCGACCAGCGGAACGTCGCGGGCATCGGGAATATCTGGAAGGCCGAGGGGTGCTGGGAGGCGGGCCTTGACCCGTGGCGGCGGCTCGGCTCCGTGGCCGACGGCGAGTTGGTCGCCGTCATCGAGGCCACCCGACCGCGCATGATGCGTTCGGCGACCGTCGGGCACCGAGCGATCCGCCCGCAGGTGTACGGGCTCGCCGGGCGGCCGTGTCCGCGGTGCGGCGCGCGGATCGTCGCGCGCGGGCAGGGCGACGCCAACCGGACGACATACTGGTGTCCGGGATGTCAGAGCTGAGGTCTCGACTCCGCCGGGTGGGGCACAAAGGCGCCGACCTGATCGCGCCCGGCAACACTTACGCGAGTTTCGACGCCGCGCTCGAGGCCGGCGTCGACATGATCGAGTTCGACGTCCTACCCGAAGAGCACGGCGATCGTCTGATCCTCGCGCACGACTATGAGGACGCTGCGGGGCGCTCCCCGCACACGCTCGAGGAAGGACTCGCCCATCTGGCCTCGGAGCCGTTCGGCGACGTCGAGCTCGACGTCGACCTCAAGCTCCCCGGCTACGAGCTGCGCGTGCTGAATGCGCTGCGCGACGCCGGGCTACTCGACCGGGCGCTGATCTCGACTCAGTACCGCTCGAGCCTCGAGTTGCTGCGTGCCGCCGAGCCGGAGGTGCGGCTCGGGTGGTCGGTACCCAAGCTGACGCGCGATCCCTTCCGGTCGCGCGCGACGCGCCTGCCGGCCTTTGTGGTGCTGCAGATGTTCCGGCTAGTGCTTCCGTGGCGCGCGGCGCGCGCGATCCGCGAGCGGCGGTGCGACGCGCTGATGGTGCATTGGCGCCTGGTGACACCGCGGCTCGTGCGTCACGTTCGGGCCGCCGGCGGCGAAGTCTATGTGTGGACCGTCGACGAGCTTCCCCGCCTCCGCGAGCTCGACGGGCTCGGAGTGACCGGCGTGATCACCAACGACCCACGCCTGTTCGCGGAGCTCGCGATGTGATGGATCATGCCCTCGTGCGTAGTGAGGGTGTGAGGGAGATCTTGACGGCGTCGACGCCGAACAGCAGGGACGCGTCGTGGGAGCGGTTCGAGTCGTTGTACCGCTCGAGCCGAGACGACGTCTACGCGTATGTGTTCACGCTGCTACGCGACTCTGCCGCCGCCGAGGACGTGACCGCGCTGGCGTTCGAGCGTGCCTACCGGCGTCGCCGGACGTTCGATCGTCGCCGCGGTGAAGAGCGGGCATGGCTGTTCGGTATCGCGCGTAACGCGGCGCTCGACGAGCTTCGCCGGCGCCGGCCGGTCGCCACGCTCGTGACCGATCCCGAGGACGTCGTCGAGGCTTCGGACGCTGACGGGGCCGAGGTCGCGCTCCGGCGGACCGCGGTCCAGAACGCGCTCGCCAAGCTGCCCGCGCGCGAACGCGAAATCGTCGCGCTGAAGTTCCACGCCGGGATGTCGAACGCCGAACTCGCCCGCGTGCTCGGAGTCAGCGAATCGAACGCGGGCACGCTGCTGTATCGCACGATGGAAAAGCTCCGGAAGGCCTGTAATGACACAGCTTGATCACGACTCGATCGATCCCGAGGTCGCCGCGACGCTCGACGCGATCGACGCGACGCTCGCCGGCGAGCCGGTCGACGCTCGCTACGCCGACATCGCCGAGATCGCCCTGCTGCTGGCGGCCGACCGGCCGGAGGTTCCACCGGCGCTGGCTCACTCGCTGGATCAGAAGGTCGAGCGCCGGTTCGCGAGCCTGGGTTTGGCGGACAAGCGGCCCAAACCGCGCCGGAGATGGTCGGGGTTCTGGGGAGTAGCGGGAGCGCTCGGGGCGGGCGTGGCGGCGATCGTGGCCGTCGCGCTCGTGGCGGGCGGCGGGGGCGGCGCCTCGTCGGCGTCCTCCTCGTCGGCTTCGGAGGGCGCGACCACCGCAGCGAGCTCCGCTGGATCCGCGGCGTCGGCGCCGGCGGTCCGAAGCCCGCAGCACTCGTCTCCCGCCCCGAGCGGTTCGGTCTCCAACTCGGCGTCGTCGTCCGCGACGTCGAGCACCGCCGCGACCTCCAGCGCGCCGGGGCAACCTCTGACGCCACCGACCACGGGCCGCAAGGTCGTTCAGGGCGCTCAACTCAACCTGACCGCGGCTCCGACCCGCATCGACGACGTCGCGCAGGAGATCTACAACATCATCGGTCAGGCGAACGGCGTCGTCGAGAACTCGAGCGTCACCCAGGGTGGACCCGGTGGCTACGCCAACTTCCAGCTCAGCGTGCCGAGCGGCTCGCTGGGACAAACCATGAGCCAGCTGTCGTCGCTGACCTACGCCCAGGTGGCCTCGCGCACCGACTCGAGTCAGGACATCACCGATCAATACGGGGCGGCGACTCGCGCGCTCGCCGATGCGCGGGCGCTCCGGACCTCGCTGCTGAAGCAACTCGCCGCAGCCACCACCACCGAGGAGATCGACAGTCTCAAAGCTCAGATCAACGACGCCGAAGCGTCGATCTCTAGCGACCAGGCAACAGTGAACCGGCTGAACCATCGGGTCAACTACAGCGAGGTGTACGTCACGGTTCAGGCCAGAACCGCGCCGGCGCCCGTCTCCCAAGGTGGCGGTGGCTTCACCGTCGGCAAGGCGGCGCACGACGCCGGCCGCGTCCTGACGGTGGCCGCCGGAGTGGCGCTGATCGCACTCGCGGCCATCACGCCGGTGGCGCTGGTTGTGGCCCTGCTGTGGTGGGTCGGTGCCATGCTCAAGCGCCGCCGGCGCGAGCAGGCTCTCGACTCCGTCTGAACGCACCCCTGCTGGGGGGTGTGGGTGGGGACGCAGAGCCCGCCGGGGGGTGTGGGCTGGGGACGCAGAGCCCGCCGGCGAGCGGCCGTGTGGTATCCATGACTCGATGTCTTCGAGCAGCGAGGACACGACACAGCTGCTGCACCGCGTCCCGGTGTTCTCGACGCTCTCGCCCGAGGAGCTCGAGCACGTGGCGCAGACGGTGGTGCCCCGTCACTTCGCGGCGGGCGAAGTCGTGTTCAAGGAAGGCGACGAGGGGAGTACCTGCTACGTCGTACGCTCGGGACGGATGCGAGCCGTGCGCGGGAATCCCGACGGTCGCACGATCACACTGGCTCACTTCGGGCCGGGTGACATCTTCGGCGAAATGGCGATGCTCGACGGCGAGCGCCGTTCGGCGACAGTCGAGTCGGTTGAGGACACTGACGCGATCGCGATCCTCAGTGCCGACATGCACCGGCTGCTCCGTGAGTATCCCGACATCTCGGTGAAGCTGATCGCCGCGCTAGCCCGCCGCCTGCGCGAGACAAATGAACGACTGGCCCGCCAGTCGTTCCAGACGGTCCAAAGCCGGGTGGCCGCCGTGCTCGCCGAGTTGGTTCAGGAGGCGCGAATGGAAGGTCGGGCCGAGGGCGATGTGGAGATTACCGCGACCCAGGCAGAGCTCGCTCAGATGGCCGGTTCCTCGCGCGAATCGGCGAGCCGATTCCTCGCCGTGCTCGAGCGCGCACGAATAATTAGTCAGGGACGGGGAAAGCTGACCGTTCATGACCCAGAGGCACTCGGACGATACGTCTACTGACCCGCAAGCGGAAGTCGAACTATCGGCAGGGGGAGCGGTCGTCCGTGACAACGAGGTGATCGTTATCGTCCCCGTCAAGCGCGACGCGAGCCGCCGGCGCGTGCTGGCGCTGCCCAAGGGGCACCTCGACGGAAGTGAGACGCCCGAGGAGGCTGCCAAACGCGAGGTAGCCGAGGAGACCGGCGTCACCGCAGATCTGATCGAGAAGCTCGGCGACGTCGAATACGAGTACGACCTGCGCGGCCGGCGCCGACACAAGCGCGTTGCCTTCTACCTGTTCAAATACCGGTCCGGGAGCCTCGAGGACCACGATCACGAGATCGAGGATGCGCGGTGGATGCCGCTCGAAGAGGCTGTCGAGGCGCTCACTTACCCGGGCGAACGGGAAATCGTTCGGCGCGCGTTGTCGCGTGTCTCCTCAGATCGGTAGGCTGGCGGCCGTGCGCGTCCTCAACTTCTATTCCTCGGTCTTCGCCGACCAGCTGCGCCGTGGTCGGAAGACCGCAACCATCCGTCTCGGCGACAAGTCACACAAGTACCGCAAGAACGACTGCGTGCTCGTGACCATCGGCTATCAACACTCTCCGCGCGAGAAGATCTTCAACGCCGTAATCGACCAGGTCGAAGTCAAAAGGGTTCGTGACCTGTCGCCTCGCGACATCGAGCACGACAACCCCGAATTCCGCCGTGTCGACGAGATGATCCACTTCCTCGAGCAGATCTACGGCCGCAAGGTGACGATGGACGACACGGTGACGGTCGTCCGCTTCTCTCAGATCATCGAGAACCCGCCCGAGCTGCGCGATCGCATGCACGGGTTGGGCGCCGCGCGGAACTAACGCCTCTTGTGGGTCCGCCGGTGGCGCGTGAGCGTCGGCGTGCGGCCGAGGCTGGCGCCGGCAAGGCCCGAGCTCGGCGGCCGCGCCGGCGCCGAGTAGGACCGGGCCGGCACGTAGGAGGCGGCGGAATGCGTCGTGGGCGCGGACGCGGTCGTGCCTCCGGACGAGGATGCGGACGACGATGAGGATGAGGATGTGTGTTTGCTCGGGGCGGCCTTCTTGTGGGCCGTGTTCTTGTGGCCCGGCTTGCCGGCGACGCCCTTGTGGGTGGTCGTCGCGGCGGAAGTCCTGGCCGACGTGGTCGTGGGCGTCGCGGCGAGCGGTGCCACCGCGGCCGGGACCTGGAGCGCCGCGGGCTTGGCCGACGACGCGGGAGCCTTGCCGCCGCCGCCGCTCGTGAGCAGCACGATCAGCAGCAGCATAACCGCCGCAATTGAGATGACCGGCCAGATCCGTCCCGAGGCGCGGCTTCTGACTCGCGTGCCGGCGGCGGCCGCCCGGCGGGCGCGGGTCGGAACGCGCGGCCGGGGCAAGGTTGGCGGCGGTTCCCTGACCACCGGGGACGGCGTAACGAGGGACGCTGTTGCCACCGCGGCGGGCCGCGTCCGCGGCGGCCGCCCTCGGCGTGGCTCGGGATCCCCGGTCTGACTGGCCATCCTCGCGAGCACCGACGCAAGCTCGGCCGGCGAGCGCTCATCGCGCGGCAACGACCGCCCGCGACCCTGCCGTGGCTCTCCAGACATCGCGCGAAAGCATAACTCCGGCGGGCGCCCCTCAGACCCGTTTGACGAAGCGCGCGGGCCGTCAGCCGGTGTTCGTGCGCTTGATGATCCGGTCGGCCCTCCACTGACCGTTCTCGCGCACGAGCGCGTCGGTTTCGGTGTAGGCGTGGCCGCCGATGCTGTCGGTGAACGTGACCGTCGCCTGGTTGCCCTGCACGTTGACCGTCTTGAGCTTGGGCGTGGACGCGCCGCCGAACGTCTGCGCGAGTTGGGCACGCGTGATGCCGGTGGCCTTGATCAGGGCCGTGAGCGCGCCGGCGCACGAGTTCACGTTCAACCCGGCCTTGCGCGCGCCGGCCGCGATGTTCGTCTGCTGGCGCTGCGAGAAGTAGCTACAGGCGCTCGCGTAGTCGCCTTTCGCCATCTCGGTATCAACCGAGCTGAACATCTTCTGGATCTGCTGCCGGTTGGAGTCGCCGCTGCCGCTTCCCCCGCACGCGGCGAGGAGGCAGCACATTGAGCAAACACAGATCAAGCGAGTCGCGGCGCTCATCCCGAGCCGATGATCACAGGTGTTGCGCGAGGGCGCGCCGACGGCACGACCCCGCGCTCGGAACGCCGTTCTGGACTGCATCGGCGCTGCACGGGCGCTGGTAGTCTCGCCGTCAGCGGTCAAGGGAGGATACGGTGGAACCTGGAACCCTCAAGGGAGACGGGCAGGCGCGGACGGGCGGAGACGAGGCGCGGCTGGGCAGAGCCGCGCCGCGGTCGACGATGTCGCGCCAGGATGTCTACGCGCGACCGATGCACGCCGGGCGGCCGCTTTCGACCGGCCCGCTCACCCGGTTCTCGACCTGGCTCAAGGTGACGCTCGCGAGCGAGCTCCAGCGCCGCGAGTGGTCAGTTGACGAGCAGCTTGCGCACGCGCCGGCGATGACCCGCCCGAACACCGTCGCGGTGATCTCGCCCAAGGGCGGCGTGGGGAAGACCACGATCTCGTTCGTGCTCGGGAACCTGTTGGCCGAGCAGCTGCGGCTGCGCGTCGTCGCGCTCGACGCGAATCCGGACTTCGGCACACTGTCGGCGCTCGCCCCCGACGAGCAGCGGTCGACGCGCTCGCTCGCGGACCTGCTCGCCGACTCCGGTGAGATCGAGTCGCCCGCCGAGCTCCATCCGTACGTCGCCCGCCTGCCGACCGGGCTCCACCTCCTCGGGGCGCCGGCGCACGCCGAGGTGATGGCGCAGATGACGCCGGGGCTCTACAGCCGGCTGCTCGACTTCCTCGAGCGCTTCTATGAGGTCGTGATCCTCGACCTCGGCACCGGCATCACGGGCCCGCTCGCCCAATTCGCGGTCGATCGTGCCGATCAGACCGTGGTCATCACGACGCCCGAGTGGGTGACGTCCGCCGGCGTGCTCGGGGCCTTGCGCTATCTCCAGCTCGAGCAAGGGACGCTCGTGCTGAACCAGGCGCCGGCCGGTCGGCACGCCGGCAACCGCGACGTGATCGAGGCCAACTTCCGCCGGCACGCCGTCGAGACGAGCGCGACGATCCCCTACGACGACCGGCTGCGGGTGATGCTCGACACCGGCACCTACTCTCTGTCCGATCTCAGGCTCGGCACCCGGGTGCCGGTCAAGGAGCTCGGCTCGGCAATCGCATGCAAATGGGTCTAGCGCAAGGCACTAGCCGTCGTGGCCGCGCTGGTCGCGGTCTCGGGATCGAGTGCGGTCGCCGCGGCTGCCCCGGCGCGATTCCGTAGCGGTTCTCGGCCCGCGCCGGGCATGGATGTCCGGCGCAACCGGTCCCAGGGACGCCGCCGAAGGCGGCCAATTGGCACTCTAGGCGGCCGAGTGCCAAAAAAACCTTGAAACGCCCCGGGAACTAGCTATATTGCGCGTTGGCACTCTCGTGGCAGGAGTGCCAAAAAATTACCCTTCCAACCGGAGGTTGCATCAACATGAAGCTCAAGCCCCTCGGCGATCGGTTGATCGTGCGGGCGATCGAGGAGGAGGAGACGACCGCCAGTGGCATCGTTCTGCCCGACACGGCCAAGGAGAAGCCCCAGAAGGGCAAGGTTCTCGCGGTCGGCGACGGCAAGGTCAACGAGGACACCGGCAAGCGGACTCCGCTCGACGTC
>Ga0335079_10003993_pt1 | contig 16987 bp, 17 predicted proteins | sample Lox_Sample_33_FD_206719 | JGI IMG/M metagenome (GOLD analysis project Ga0335079, IMG submission 206719) | Soil microbial communities from Loxahatchee National Wildlife Refuge, Florida, United States - Lox_Sample_3.3 | ecosystem: Environmental > Terrestrial > Soil > Wetlands | place: USA... | reverse complement strand
ATCAAGTGTGGCTGGAAAGCCTCAAGCGCGTCGCGGAAGGCGGGGAGCCGAACTAATTGACCGGCCTGCAAGCTGCGCCAATCTGCTCGAGAACCGCCGGCAAACTATCTCGGACTCGCTCCGAGAAAATCCTGATGGTGCGAATTCCCTTCTCCGCCATTGCACGATCCCGAGTCTCATCATCGTCCGCCTGGTTCTGATGAATTGGCCGATCGAGTTCGATAGCCACCCGAGCGCTTGCGCAATAGAAATTCACGATAAACCCAGCAATGACCTGCTGACGCCTAAAATGGAGACCTCCAAGAGAGTCGGAACGAAGTGCTTTCCACAAAGCTCGTTTGAGGGGTGGCTTCGCCATTACCGCGGAGGGTAGCAGATGTGACTCGCAGTCACTACCTCACCCCTAACCCCTCTCCCTTCAGGAGAGGGGAACCGGAAAATGCCACGCTCTTTTGGTGGTCCTGCCGTCTGGTTCCCCTCTCCTGAAGGGAGAGGGGTTAGGGGTGAGGTTACTGCGGCGTCACCTCGAAGGTGCCGGTGTTGACGGCGAGCAGCCCGAAGTTTTGCAACATCCGGCCGACCATCATGATCGGCGCGGCATACCAATACTTGCTCTGCACCAGGTTCATCACGTGATCGCGCATCGAGGCGTCGGTGATCTCGCGCACCGTCGCGATGAAGTTTTCGCCGCCCGCCTTGATCACGACATTCGGCTTCGCCATCACGTTTTTTACCCAATTGCGGCTCTTGTTCGCGGTGCCGAGGAACATCCGATCGCCTTCGACCACGAACCAAATGATGACATCGTAAGGCTTGCCGGACTTGCGGCCGTAATGCGTGAGCACCAGCGTGTGTTGCGATGCGATTCTCTTCAGGCGCTCAGCGGTTGCGGTATCCACGAAGGTGTTCCTATTGCGTCACCGACTGCATCACGCGGCCGCTCTGCGCATCGACGATGTCCACCTGCACCTTGCCGGTGATGTGATTGGCGCTCTTCGCGGAATCGATGCCGGCCTTCAAATCGCCGAGAAATTTGTCTTTCGCAAACGGCGGCATCTGATCCATCGGAAAATGATCCATCATCACGGTCGCCTTGTGATTCTCCGGCCAGTTGACCGCGCTCACCTTCGGTCCCGCGAACGGAATGTTGCGAATCATGTCCTCGAATGCCGAATGGAATCCGCTCGCGCCAGTGCTTTGCGATTTTGCGGGCGCGCTTGCAGCTCCCGCGGCTGACGCCATCTTCGCCTGGGGCAGCGTCGCAGCGACCTTGCTCGCCTGTTCGGCCGACATGCCGGTGTACTTGGTGAAGGCGGTCTTGGCCTGATTCTTTCGGTCGTCATCGGGCGCAAGCGCGATCGCCTTGGTGAACGCGATTGCGGAATCGCCCTTGTCGCCTTGCTCGCCGTAAGCGACCCCGAGGTTGTAATACGGCTGATAGAGGTCGGGCTTGATCGCGATCGCTTTCTTGTACTGTGCGATCGCCTGGTCGGCGTTGTTGGTGTAGAGGTACATCGTGCCGAGGTCGGTGATAACCTCGGGATCCTTGGGGTTGTGCTTCAGGTAGTGTTCGTATGCGGCCGCGGCTTCATCGTAGTGCTGCTGGTCGTAGTCGATATCGCCGATACCCCGCAGCGCATCGGTGTTTTCCGGATCGAGTTTGAGCACGTGGGCGTACGCGTTCGAGGCCTTCAGGTAGTAGGAATTATCGAACAACGCGGCGCGCATCGTGACGGTGCCGAGCTTCACCCACGCATCGACGTCTTTTGGATGATCGTTGGCTTCCTTCTCAATTTTGTCGATGAAGGTGCGCGCCTCGGTCGGAAGCTCGATCTTCGGATGTCCCGGCGGAAGCTGCCCGTCGCTTTGCGTCGATCCTCCGGTGGAGGCGGTCTGATCGCCGGGCGCGCTCTGGTCGGATTGCGGCGGTGGCTGGGCGGTTGCCATCTGTCGGGGCGATTCCGCGACCGGACGCAGATACAGGTAAGCTGCGGCGCCCAATCCGAGGATCGCAATCGACAGGAACACCACGATGAACGCAGTGGTGAGCTGGACCGCGGACGTCGATGGGGGTTTCGGCGGCGCTTCCTTTTTCGCGCTGGGCGATCCGGCGGCCGCGGCGGCGGCAGGAGCGCCGTCGGTCACCGCCTTGCCGCATTCGACACAGAATTTCGCGCCGGCCATCAGAGGCGCGCCGCAGTGCGGACAAAATCTCATAGCAAATTCCTACCTAGCGATAGCGCCATAGGCAACACAGGGGACGGCGCATGGACGATTACCCGATCCAGTAGCGCCTATTGTATATTTCAGCGGCCGCCTCTGCGGACACTGAGAGGATCATCATGCAGCTATACGATTCATTCGGACCCAATCCGCGCGCGATGCGCATGTTCCTGGCCGAAAAAAATATCGACCTCCCACGCAAGGACGTTGACCTGATGAAGGGCGAGAACCGCCGCGCTCCGTACACCGATCGCAATCCGGGCGGACAGCTTCCCGCGCTCGAACTTGACAACGGCAAGTGTATCGGCGAGACGGTCGCGATTTGGGAGTATCTCGAGGAGAAGCATCCGACGCCCGCGCTGATCGGCAGCAACGCCGAGGAACGTGCGGAGGCGCGGATGTGGCAACGGCGCATCGAGCAGCGCATCACCGAGAATCTCTACAATGGCTTCCGCTTCGCCGAAGGCCAGCAGCTTTTCAACGGCCGCATGCGTCTGATTCCGGAAGGCGCCGCCGGCTTAAAGGCGACCGTGCAGGACAACCTCAAGTGGCTCGACGCGCTGCTCGAAGGTCACGACTACATCGTGGGCAATCGCTTCACCATGGCGGACATCATCCTGTATGCGGCGCTCGACTTCGGCGCCGGTGTCAATCAGAAAATCGATCCGTCGCTGAAGAACGTGAATGCATGGTTCAAGCGCGTCGATAGCCGCCCCAGCGCGAAGAAGAGCCTGCACCCCGCGTCGGAAAAAACCGGTATGAAAGGCTGAGCGATGCCGGCCAGCATCGAGGAAATAACCGCGCAAGCGACCAAAATGGTGCGCGCGAAAACCGGGGACCCCGGCGCGCGCATCCTCGAGGTCTCGCCACTGCCGGGGCACGCGGGCTTCGGCTACAGCTTCATGCTCGAGCGCACGACCTCAGGCGGGCCATCGGGCAAGCTGGTCCTGCGCGTCGCGCCCGAGGGCGTCCGCATCGCGGGACCTGCCGACGTGGTTCGCCAGGCGCGCATCATGAAATCGCTCGCAGACACCGACGTGCCGGTGCCTCCCATCCTCTGGTATGGCGACGAGGCAGAATTTTTCGGGCGCCCGTACTTCGTCGATGGCTTCGTCGATGGATTCAAGCTGGCCGATGTCGCTCTGCCTCGCGAGGAAGCGCGCGCCTACGCCCGCACCGGCATCGAGACGCTCGCGGCGTTGCATCGAGTGCCATGGGAACCGCGACGTGACGCATGGGGCAGTATCACCGAGCTGAGCGAGGAGATGAAGCGCCTCGATCATCTGCTCGATCGCGACACGCTCGATCCTAAAGTGGTCGCGCGCGGTCCGGAGCTGCGCGAGAAGCTGCGCGCGTCGCTGCCGAAGAGCCCTCGCGTCGGCATCGTGCACGGCGACTTCCAATTCTCCAACGTGCTGTTCAAGGATCATAAGACGGTTGCGGTCATTGATTGGGAAATCTCGATGCTCGGGCCGACGCTGCTCGACCTCGGATGGGTCAGTTTCTTCGCCGATCGCGCGAGCTTCGTCGATGCGGGCACGGTGCAGACCGCGACGCCGCTCAGTCCCGATGAAATCGTGGACATCTATTCAAAGAGTGCGGGCGTGCCGATCTCGATGGACGAGGTGCGATGGTTCCGCGCGTTCGCCGGCTACCGCTTCGGCGTCATCACCTGTTTTAACGTGATGCTGCATCGGCGCGGCAAACGCCACGACCCGCACTGGGAGGACATAGCACTGTCGGCGCCAACGATGTTTTCCCATGGCCTCGAGTTGCTCGCGATGTAGGTGACCTTGATGGCTGCTGTACCGAAGACAAACCTTCACGACACCGCTGCCGCCGAAGAACATCCGGCGGTAAACTCGATCCTCGGCGCGAATCCGTTCATCGATCTGCAACCGAAGCAGCTCATCGGGATGGTGGCCGAGCTGGGACGTTTTCTCATCTCGCGTCCCGATGCGGTCCTGTCGCGTACCGGTCAGCTCGCGATCGATCTGGTGCAAATCGCGCTCGGGAGTTCCGAGATCGCGCCGGCCGCCAACGACAAGCGATTTGCTGATTCAGCCTTTGCTCAGAATCCGATTTACAAGCGTATGATGCAGAGCTACCTCGCGTGGCGCGGCTCATTGCTCGACCTCGTGCAGGAAGACGAAAGCATCGATTGGAAGGATGCCGAGCAGCTTCGCTTCGCCACCATGCTGATTACCGAGGCACTCGCGCCGACCAACGCGCTGATCGGCAATCCCGGTGCGCTCAAGCACGCATTCGACAGCGCCGGCTTCAGCCTGATGCGTGGGCTACGCAACTTTTTCAATGACGTGGTCAACAACGGCGCGATGCCGTCGCAGGTGGACAAGCGTCCGTTCGAGGTCGGCAAGAATCTCGGCATCACGCCGGGCGCAGTGATTTATCGCGGCGATTTATGCGAGGTCATTCAATATGAGCCTCGTGCGGCGAAGGTTTTCGCGCGGCCGCTGGTGATGATTCCTCCCCAGATCAACAAGTTCTACATCATGGACCTCGCGCCCAAGCGCAGCTTCGTTGAGTATGCGCTGGATCATGGCGTGCAGGTCTTCACGATAAGCTGGCGCAATCCGAGCGCCGCGATGCGCGAGAAGAGCCTTGATGATTATGTCGAGGCGGTGCAGAAAGCGATCGCGATCGCATGCGAGACGAGCGGCAGTCCGGATTGCAACGTGCTCGGCATCTGCGCCGGCGGCATCACGACTTCGCTCACGTTGGGCCATCTGGCGGCGCTCGGCGACAAGCGCGTCAATGCGGGCACGCTACTGGTCACGATGCTCGACACGTCGCTGCCCTCGATGACCGGGATGTTCGCGACCGAGGAAATCGTCGCCGATGCGATCGCGCGCTCGCGCAAAAAAGGCGTGCTCGCCGGCGAGGACATGGCGCGGGTGTTCGCGTGGTTGCGGCCGAACGATCTGGTGTGGAACTACTGGATCAACAACTACCTGATGGGCGAGCAGCCGCCCGCATTCGACATCCTCTATTGGAACGGCGATTCGACCAATCTTCCGGCAAAATTGCACGAGGGCTTTCTCAGGTTGTTTCTCGACAATCCGCTTGCGAAGGCCGGCGCCATCGAGATTCTCGGCACCCCGATCGATCTGCGCAAGATCAAATTCGATATGTATCTGCTAGCGGGCCAGACCGACCACATCTGCACCTGGCAATCGTGCTACCGCGCGACGCAACTATTTGGCGGAAAAGTTGACTTCGTGCTCAACTCGAGTGGACACGTGCAGAGCCTCGTCAATCCGCCCGGAAATCTGAAGTCGCACTACTTCACGAACTCGCGCCTGCCCGATGATTCCGACACCTGGCTGCGAGGTGGGACCGATAATCGCGGCTCATGGTGGGATCACTGGCTCAAATGGCTCGGCGCGCGCTCCGGCGAGGAACGACCCGCGCCGACGACGCTGGGAAATTCCTCGTATGCGCCGAGCGGCGCTGCGCCCGGCTCATACGTGCACGAACATCACTGAGCCGTTTCTTTCGCGAGCATGCGATCGATCGCGCGCCGTGCATGGATGCGTGCCGCGTCGCCATGAATCTCCACCAGCGGGCCGTCCGGTAGCTCCGCCAGCCGTGCCGCCTGCGCTTCGAGGATCGCCTTGTCCTGCTCGAAGGTCCGCGCAATTTCATCGAACAGCCGAGTCGTCGCGCGCGGGTCATCCTGCTGATATCCATTCGCCGCTGACCAAAAATAGTAGGTAGTGGTCTCGGTCTCCGGCGTGAGGCCGTGGAAGAGGCGGAAGGAGAAGCAATTCTCGCGCGGAGTGCTGTAGCGCCAGTCGCGCCATTCGCCGCTGCCCGCATCGATGGCGCCGTTCCATTGCAGCACCGCATTTGGCGCGACGAACTCCACCTCCTGCCATCGATCGACCTTGCCCTTGAAGCCGACCGTCTTCACATAAGTCGGGGGCGGTGTCGAGTTGAGCATCCAGCGCTCGAAGCGCACGCCGTTGTCGGTCCGCACCGTGCGCATCTTCGCTTCCACGTGCGTGTTGGCATCGCCGCCGACGTTGCCCTTGTGGACATATCCAAGATGCGAGAGGTCCATCAGATTATCGACCACCAGCAGGTAGTCGCTGCGCAGCCGCATCATGGTGTGCCGATGCGGCCAGATGGCCGCGTCGTTGTGATAGGGGAAGCGGATGATTTGCGCCGTGTCAGCCTGCGCCGGATCGCCCGTCCAAACCCATACCAACGCATCGCGCTCCGCGACTGGATACGATCGCACCTGCGCGCCCGGTGGCACCTTGTGATCGCCCGGGACTAGAACGCATTTACCTGCGCCATCGAAGATCAGGCCGTGATATCCGCATTGGATGCCTTGCGGAACCACCTCGCCTACCGAGAGCGGCGCGCCCCGATGGCAACAGCGATCCTGCAGCGCGGCCACGGCTCCCGATGCATCGCGGAATAGCACAATCGGGATGCCGAGAATTCGGCGGGAAAGCGGCGCGGCCGCGACTTCATCGGACCACGCGGCGATGTACCAGGCGTTGCGGACAAACATCCCCATCAGATGGCGGATTGGCGCTGAATTGTCCAGCCGGCTTACATCTACAATTAGACGTAAATATCTACTTGCTTCGCTTATGCCTTGCATTCAGGATGGTGAAGCAACCGCAAAAGGGGAGAGTTGCGATGCTCGATAGCAATGAGAATAACGAGGTCCATCACCAAAACGGCAGCATCAGCGCCATCGGCGCCGAGCCCGAGCCGGCCAAGCCGCGCCGCAAGCGTGTGCTGACCAAAGATTTGAGCGCACGCATCGAAGAGCTGGAAAAGAAGTTCGAAAGCGCCGTCGAGGCGAAGCCGGTTCCATCCGACCTCGAGCAGAAGCTCGCAGAGATGAGCGATCAGATCGCGAAGCTCGACGAGCGCGTCTCGAAGATTGCGCTGTCGGTCGCCCAGTTCAATCTGACGCGACCCGGCACGCTCGCTTAGCGGGAAGCCAGCACCTGCGCGAGGTGACGGATCTCGATCTTGTCACCTGCGCGATGCAGACCGCCGCCGATCTGCATCAGGCATCCGCAATCGTTCGATACCAGCACCTCCGCGCCACTCTCGCGGATGCGCGTCATCTTGTCCTCCAGCATTGAGCCCGAGATGTGCGGGAACTTGACCGAGAACAGCCCGCCGAAACCGCAACATTCCTCGCGATCGCGGACGTCAACGACGCGGATGCCATTCACTGCCGACAACAGCGCGCGCGGTTGCTCGCGGACGCCGAGCTCGCGCATCAGGTGACATGAAGGGTGGTAGGCAACGCTGTGCTCGAAGCGCGCGCCCAGATATTTCACCTTCATCACGTCGACGAGGAACTGCGAAAATTCGAAGACCCACGGACGCAGCGCATCGGCTTTCGCAAGCAGCTCGGGCTCATCGGCCAGCAGATCGCGATAGAAGATTTTGATCATGCTGGTGCACGAGCCCGAGGGAACCACGATGACGGTGCCGGGCTGGCACGCTTCGAGGAATTTGCGCGCGAGTTCTTTCGCCTCGGCGCGGAAGCCTTCGTTGAACGCCGGCTGGCCGCAGCAGAACACGCGCGGCACCGTGCGGACCTTCACGCGCAGTCGTGCGATCACCGTCGCGGCGGCGTCGCGCGCCTCGGGAAAAAATTGCTCCGCGAGGCAGGTCGGAAACAGCACCACTTCATTCATGCTCGGGCCAGATTATCGCGCCGTAAAGTTTTTTGGGACCATGCACACCCATCACGATGCGCTTCTCGATATCGGCGGTGCGACTCGGGCCCGTGATGAACGATACGCGATTGGTCGCGATAGTATCGGCGCCGAAGGCGGCGAGCGCCGCTGCGAGATTCGCCACCACGCGATCGATGTTCACGATGATGACGCTTACCGGCGGGAGCAGCGTGAGCGACCCGGGACGCGCCTCCGCTGACATGACGGCGAAGGTTCCGGTAGAAGCGATCGCATAGTGCGCCTCTGCGATGCCGATATCGCAATTGGCGAAGTTGTCGATCATCGCCGCGCGAATTTTCTCCTGTCCTTTATCCAGCCCGCGCGGCTTGGTGAGGGTGCATCCGACGCCTTCGAGCGCGGCGCTGAACAGCGACATTCGCGTCACCACACCTTCGCCGATCATGACATTCTTCGCCGCACTCTCGCGCGCGAGGCTTGCGACGCGCGCGGCTGCCTCCGACGCAGTCAAATTGCCGAGAAAATGTCCGCTTACGTCGACGAGTTCGCTCGCGAAGGCCGATGCGAGCTCGGCGCGATGCGCGACCGTCGCGACCGGGACCTGTGCGGGCGCGGTATGATTCTCATGCGGCGGCGCTGCCTGCGGTCTTTCCAGCGCGCCCTTCAGCCGCGCGAGCAGTTTGTGAAATTCAGCCACGATGGTTGCCCGCTAGGCCGAGGTGTCGGAAGACGCACGTTTACTATGCGGACGTGGACGCGGAAAGTCGCGAATTTTCGTCCAGGCGTTGAACGGCGGCGGCATCCATCGAATCCATCCGTCCCGCGCGAGCGGCCGCAGCATCCACGATCCGATTTTGGCCAGCGCGCGGATCATCCTTGGGTGTCTCGCCATCGAGGCAAATCGTCGTGCTCCCTTGCGCGCGCGCCGCGCTGCGGCCGGCCACGGCAATTGATTTTGCCCCTCGGTCGCCTTCCAGCGCAGATGGAGCAGGATGCGCGGGATATCGATTCGCACCGGACAGATGTCGCGACACGCGCCGCATAGCGTCGAGGCGAACGGCAGATGGCCCGCCGCACTCCCGAAAAGATTCGGGCTGACGATCGATCCGATCGGCCCCGGATAGGTCGAGTTGTAGGCATGCCCGCCGACGCGCCGGTAAATCGGACACACGTTCAGGCACGCGCCGCAGCGGATGCAGTAAAGCGCTTCGCGCATCACCGGATCGGCGAGCATCGCGCTGCGTCCATTATCGAGGATGACGACGTGGACCTCGCGCGGGCCGTCGATTTCGGCCTTGCGCCGTGGGCCGTTGATGAAGTTGGTGTAGGTCGTCAGCTTCTGTCCGGTCGCGGTGCGCGCGAGGATTTCCAGAAAGTGGCTCACCTGTTCGAGCCTGGGGATGACTTTCTCGATACCCATCACGCCGACGAATATTTCAGGAAGGGTACTCGACAACCTGCCGTTGCCTTCATTTTCGATCACGACCAGCGTGCCGGTTTCAGCGATCGCGAAATTCACGCCGGTGATTCCCATCTCGGCGCCAAGGAAAATCGATCGCAGCTTGGTGCGCGCCTGCGCCGTCAGTTCCTCAGGCTCCGCGGTATAGGGCGTATGCAGCTTGTCGGCGAAAAGCTGCCCGATGTCTTCCTTCGACAGATGAATCGCGGGCGTGATGATGTGCGAGGGTGGCTCGTGGCGCAGTTGCACAATGTATTCGCCGAGGTCGGTTTCGGTGACCTCGATACCGGTGCGCATCAGCGCGTTGTTGAGCCCGATCTCCTCGGTGGTCATCGACTTGCCTTTGACCACCCGCTTCACCTGGTTCTTTTTTGCTACTTCAAGGATGTATTCGCGCGCCTGCGCCGCATCGGCAGCGAAAAACACCACGCATCCGTTCGCTTCAAGCCTTTCCTTGAGAGCGATCAGATATTCGTCGAGATGCTCGATGGCATCCTGCTTGATGCGGCGCGCTTCATCGCGCTCGGCCTCGAAGGGCGGGAACGCCGCGCGCACTGCGGCGACGTGTTCGAGATGGCGCCCGCTCGCGTTTTCCAGTTTGCGACGCAGCTCGAGGTCGGCGACCGAGACGCGGCTCGCTTCGAAGAAGTCGGCTTTGTGGGAAACTTCCGCCACGACTCAAACGAATTTAGTTGATGCGATCGACCTGACGCGACAGCCGCAGGATGGCCTCGCGCGCAGTTTCCGATGCGGTATGCTCGGGCGCTTGCGAAAGAAAACTCTGGAAGTCGTCGAGCGCGGCCTTGAAACATTCGAGGCTCTCGTACAGCGCGCCGCGCTCCATCAACTCCTCGAGCGAGCGCGGGTCGAGCAGCAAAATACGATCGAGCGCGGCGAGCGCGCGCGTCGAATCGGAATTCTTTATGTAGATGGCTTTGAGGTTGCGCAGCATCCGCACCAGGATGAAGCGGGTGCCGAGCGGCTTCAGATGTGCGGGAGAAAGCTCGACCGGCTGCCCATAGATCTGAGTAAGGCGCGCGCGAATCTCATCGAGGGTCAGGATGGCGCCGTCGTAAAACGGATCGATGATCAACTCGCCGCGTTCATCGACCGCCTTCACCAAGAAATGCGCGGGAAAACCGACCCCATAAAGGTTGAGGCCGAGCCGGCGGCCGATTTCGAGATAGAGAATCGACAGGGTAATCGGAATCCCGCGCCGCCGATCGATAACTTCATTTAAAAATGAATTGCGCGGGTCCGCATATTCCTCGCGATTGCCCTCGAAGCCCTTCTGCTCAAAGAGGAAATGCGACAGGAGCTGGATCTTCTCGATGGTGTCGCTGCCGACCTTGACCACCAGCTCGGCCTCGCGCGCGAGCGCCGCGAGCTTGTCGAGATACTTGTCGGGCTCGAGCGCAGGGTATTCCTCCTGCGCAATCAGCAGTGCGCCCCGTGCCAGGGGAATGGGCTCGCGCGCCGCCAGGCTGGTGAAATCGCGCCGGATGTCAGGGATGTCGGGCATCGCAACCAGTGTTCATTTATAGAGCGCGTTTGACAAGTGCGCGAGGCAGATTGCGGGCGTGTTGCAAAGCTCAAAAGTTGTTGGCCTTCCGCAACTCGCGGACCTATCGTATAAGCCTCGGCGCTCGAGCTTGCGCGCCGCCGCCATGATGACCTGTGACGAAGTAAGAAGTCTTCTCGATGATTGGCACGACGGCGAACTCGAGGTTCCCCATCGTCCTGCTGTCGAGCGCCACCTTGAAGAGTGTGCCGGCTGCGCTGCGCTATCGAGCGCGCATGCGGTACTGAACGAGGTGCTGCTCGAACGCGCGGAGACATCGCGCACTCATCGATCGCCACGGACGCTCGCGATGCCATGGCGCGGGATCGCACTGATCGCAGCGCTCGTGCTACTGGCGATGGTTGGATGGAACCTGGCGATGCGGAGCGGCGCGGTTTCGCCAAGTATCACCAACGAAATCGTGTCCGATCACATTCGCGCGCTGATGCCGAACCACCTGATGGATATCGCTTCCTCAGATTCCCGCAAAGTGCAGTCGTGGTTCACCGGCAAGCTCGACTATGCGGTGTCGGTTCGCGATTTTGCGAGCGCTGGATTCGCTCTCGCAGGCGGCCGCCTCGACTATGTCGATGGGCATCCCGCCGCGGCGCTGGTTTATCTGCGCGCTGCTCATACCATCAATGTTTTCGCATGGCCAACGCGCGAGGACGACGCCGCATCGCCTCAGGCACGCTTCACCAGCGATCACGGATACCAGCTCGCCGAGTGGTCCAATGCCGGGTTAACCTACTGGGCGATATCAGACGCCGATTCGTCCGACCTGAGGCAGCTCGCCGATTTGCTCAGCGCGAAGTAGGCGAGGACTCCTGCCGCAGGACAACATTGTCGATGAGACGGGTGGCGCCGACGCGCGCAGCAATCGCCATCAGCACCGGCGCTTGCAAGGAAGTCGCGGGCGCGAGCGTTTCCGCGTCAACCACCTCGACGTATTCGATCGCGATGCCGGGTCGCGACAGAACTTTCGTCGCCAGCTTCACGATATCCGCGGGCGCCTGCGCGCCGGCGAAATTCTCGCGCACCGTCGCGATTGCGCGGCTGAGTGCGAGCGCATCGCGGCGCTGCGCGGCGGTGAGATAGGCGTTGCGCGATGACATGGCGAGATGGTCGGGCTCGCGCACGATCGGCATCGGTACGATTTCGATATCGAAATTCAAATCCGCAACCATCTGCTGAATCGCGCGCAGTTGCTGGAAATCTTTCTCGCCGAAAAATGCGAGATGCGGTTTCACGATGTTGAACAGCTTCGCGACCACGGTGGTAACGCCGCGAAAATGCCCCGGGCGTCCCTTGCCGCACAGCCCGCGCGTCAGTTCCGTGACCTCGACCCAGGTCTGCGCGCGCGCCGGATACATGTCCTGCGCTTCGGGCGCCAAAACCACGTCCACCGGCACCGATTCCATCATCGCGCAGTCGCCTGCGAAATCGCGCGGATAGCGCGAAAGATCCTCGTTTGGGCCGAATTGCGTCGGGTTCACGAAGATCGAGGCGACCACAACCGACGCACGGCGGCGCGCCTCGCGCATCAGGCTCAGATGCCCTTCGTGCAAGTAGCCCATGGTCGGAACAAACCCGATGCGCTCGCCGCGAGCACGCGCCGCGTCGGAGAAATCCATCATCTCGCGTGGATGTCGAATCACCCTGATGTTCGTCATGCTCGTTTCCCCTTCAGTCCGTACGAATGTTCGGGCCCTGGAAACGCGTGCTCTTTGACCTCGCGCAGGTACGCAATCGTCGCCGCGGAAGCGTCTTGCCAGAGATTTGCGTAGGGCTTAGCGAAGCGTGGGCGAAATCCTGCGCTCAGTCCAAGCATGTCGTGCATCACGAGGACTTGTCCATCGCAATCGGGCCCGGCGCCGATGCCGATGGTCGGTACAGCGAGCGTCGCGGTGATCTCGCGCGCGAGCGGCGCCGGAATTCCCTCCAGCACCATCGCGAACGCACCCGCCTCGGCCAGCGCCTTCGCATCCTCGATGAGACGCTGACGGCATCCGGGCGCGGTGCCCTCGCGATTGCCTTGCACGCGATGGCCTCCCATTCGATGCACCGACTGGGGCGTGAGCCCGATATGCCCCATCACCGGAATATCCATCTGCACAAGACGCGCGACCGTATCTGCGACCGCGATTCCGCCTTCAAGCTTCACCGCCTCGGCGCCGCCTTCTTTGAGCAGGCGTCCGGCGTTGCGCAGCGCTTCCTCGGGGCTCACCTGATAGGAGAGAAACGGCATGTCCGCAATGAGCAGCGCGCGCTTGCGCGCCCGCGCGACGATGCGGGTGTGGTAGAGGATCTCCTCGAGCGTGACCGGCAGCGTGCTGTCCGCGCCCTGCACGACCATCGCCACGCTATCTCCCACCAACAGCGCGTCGACGCCGGCCTCGTCGAAAATACGCGCGAACGGCGCGTCGTACGCGGTGAGCATCGTGATCGGCGTGCGCGCGATTTTCAGCGCCGCGAAATCGGTGATGCGAACCTTGCTTTGATGTTCCATCTCCCTGCTCCTAACAAAAGTCGGAGCCGGCAAACCTGAACAAACCAGCACGCTCGTGGCGACAGTCACGGGGAGCGACGTAGCAGGAGCGCTCAAGTCTCAGGTCCCGGTCCATGGGATCCAGGCGCGAGCCCAAGCCATTGCGATGCGCGCCTCGTGCGCAACATCGCCTGACCAAATTAGCGATCGGCCGCGCAAATGCAATCTTCGATCTATGGTTTTCGCGCGGCGACGAAGAGCACGAACGGCGTATGCTCGCGCACCCGCGCGATGAAGCTCCACTCCGGATGCGCTTTTACCAACGACTCGTCGGGGCGCGGCTCATGAATTCGTTCGATGCGAAAGCCGGCATCGCACAGCCGATTGATGTATTCCTCGAGACGATAAGGGAAGTAGCGGATACTAAATGGCGGCGCCCCGTCGCTGAAACCCCACTCCTCGACGTAGGGATCGTCCTCCCAATAATTACCCACCAAGCGGCCGCTGATGCGGCCGTGCTCATCCTTCGCCCAATCCGAACCGCGGGTGGCGAAGCATGGATGCATCACGCTGAAGAAAAATCCGCCTCCGTGGCGCAGAACGCGGAAGGTGGCGCGAATGACCGCCGGCAGATCGGGCGTGTCCATCAACGCCATGGTCGAGACCGCGGCATCGAAGCTATTGTCCGCGAACAAACCCAATTGCGCCGATGATTCGACCTCGTAGCGGATGCCCAATGGTTCGCGCAGTTCTTCGTTCCTCGCGAGGTCGATCATCTGTGCGGATACATCGACGCCGGTCATTCGCATGCCGTGGCGAGCAAAGCGCCGGGTGTTGAGTCCTTCGCCGCATCCCAAATCGATGACGCTCCGGCCGCGCAAAGCGGGAAGGAACTCGAGGAAGCGGGGGAACGTGAACAGGTCGCGGAATCGATCATGACCGGCCCGCACGTCGTCGGCCCATCGCGCCGCGTTGGCATCCCATTTGGCGGCAACCTCGCGATCGTCGGATGAGCTCATCGCAATTTATCTCCCGCGATTTTAGAAAATCGGACCCGGTAGCCTAACGATCGGGACGCCCAAACAGAAGCCGTCAGCACAACCAGAGCGCTTTAGCAGCTTGGATTTAAATGAGCATAAAAGGATTGATCAGAATTTAAATTTGGTGAATAAAGTACCTCCGAAAATTGGAAAAACCTAAGAAGATGCTACGTCACGTTGTGATGATTTTTGGCAATGCCTCACTAGCGGATCTGTCGACATTCGCTCCCATCCTCACCATCGAAGGCCAAGCTTCTCATGCCGCACGTAATTCCATCCGAACGGAACATCCTGCTTGTTAGGATTAGCGCATTTTTCCTTGCGATGACCTGGACCGTAAGTGTCCTCGCGGCGAACGACCGCTCTTGTATTCATTACACCGCTTCCGACCAATGCTGCGAGACTGCGCGCGACGACTCCTCGATCCGGGCTGTCGAGCAGCAGATCCTCGCGCTCATCAATGCTGCTCGGCGCAACGCAGGAGGCGGCCCTCTCAGCAACTCATGCGAGCTGGCAGGCGCCGCGCGCGATCACAACGCACGAATGATGTCCGCCGGCTTCTTTGATCATCGCGTCATCGGTGAACAGGGCTTGCTCGATCGGATCATGGCGGCGGGCATCGGCGCGGTGTATGTGGGCGAGAATTTGTTCATGGGGAGCAATCCGCGCGAGCTCGCCGAGCAATGCGTTACGATGTGGATGCAGAGCGATAGCCATCGCGAAAACGTACTGTCGCCGGATTTCGATGCGACCGGCATCTCGGTTTTGCATTCCAAGGATGGCGATTACTATGTGACTGAGGACTTCGCGCGGGGTACTCGTCCAACACCGGTCGTGACAGCCGCGATTCCACCGGTTCCACTTAACCGCTCAGTTCGACGTAAGCGCAGGACCATGCGTCAAAGTCGAAGGCGCGCTCTTCGCGTTGCGGCAAAAAGCCATCGTCGAAGTAGATCCCGCCGAGTGCGAAGCAACAGACGGGTGCATAGAAAAAAAGCCATCCTTGCGCTGCGCCGGTGACAACTCGCCGGCCGGGCCGGTTCATCAAATTGCTTGAAATCGCGCCGGCCGCCGTGCGAAGAACATCGACGCTGCTTCAGCGCGAGAGGATTTGACATGGCTAAGCTCGATGGTCGCGTGGCGATAATCACCGGCGGCTCGGGCGGCATCGGCCGCGCCGCCGCGAAACGATTTGTCGATGAAGGCGCACAGGTACTGCTGGTCGATATTGAGGAGCGCGCGCTGCGCGAGGCTATCGGTGCAATCGGCGAAACGCGCGCGAGCTTCGTGTGCGCCGATGTGACCAGCGACGACGATACGCAGCGTTATGTGAAGACGGCTCTCGACCGCTACGGGCGCATCGACATTCTCCTCGCCAATGCGGGCATCGAAGGAAAGTTCAAACCTATTCCCGAATATCCGATCGAGGTTTTCGATCGGGTCATCGCGGTCAACGTTCGCGGCGTATGGCTCGGGCTCAAGCACGTCATCCCCATGATGGCGAAGGGCGGCGGCGGCAGCATCGTGATCACCTCATCGACCGCGGGTATCCACGGCTATCCCGCGGCGTCGGCTTATGTAACCAGCAAACACGCGGTCATTGGCATGATGCGGACCGCCGCGCTCGAATGCGCACCGCTGAAGATTCGCGTCAACACGGTCAATCCCGCGCCGATTGAGACTCGCATGATGCGCTCGATCGAGGAGCAGATGGCGCCCGGCCATGCCGGACAGGCCAAGGAGCAGTTCCAGAGCACGCTTCCGCTGGGACGCTATGGGCAACCTGAGGAAGTCGCCGACGTGATGTTGTTCCTCGCCTCCGATCAGAGCCGCTACTGCACCGGCGGAGTTTACATGGTGGACGGCGGGGTATCGGCAACCTGAACTGCTCTAGCTGTCGAGATGCAGGTTGTGTAGCAGGACTTTGAAGCGATCGTCGGAGCGCAAAGAATCCAGGCGGGGGTCCGTCTTAAGGTTGGGCATGCATGAGGAGTGCACGCGATATCCCTTGTCCAACCACTCCATCGCCTGGTCGCGATTGCCGAGCATCGCGTATGCGGTCGCAAGCTCATAGTCGCATACGTAGTAGCGAGTTTTGGCATTTTTGAGTCGCGCGAGATAAGCCTCGGCTTGCGCTCGATCTCCGTGGCGCGCGTAGTTGGCGCTCAAAACCGCGAGCCTGAGTGTGTCCGCATCATCGAGCGGATGCTCGCGTGCGGTATGCGCGAGGTACTGGTCGAAATTCGAATCGTCCAGATATGCGACCCAGATCGAGCTATGCGAGAGGGCAAAGTCCGGCTCCAATTGCAGGGTCTCGCGCCATTGCGAGAGCGCGCGATCATTGCGCCGGCCGACATAGTGCACCCAACCTGCGTTCATCTGGACGATCGCTGAGAGCGGATCGATTTCGTCGGCGCGCTCGATTTCCTTAAGCGCCTCGCCACTGCGGCCCATGTTGGCAAGATAAAACGCATACCACGAATGCGCCGCGGAACTGCCGGGCTCCAGCTCGACCCCGCG
>Ga0335079_10003992_pt1 | contig 16987 bp, 12 predicted proteins | sample Lox_Sample_33_FD_206719 | JGI IMG/M metagenome (GOLD analysis project Ga0335079, IMG submission 206719) | Soil microbial communities from Loxahatchee National Wildlife Refuge, Florida, United States - Lox_Sample_3.3 | ecosystem: Environmental > Terrestrial > Soil > Wetlands | place: USA... | reverse complement strand
TGGTAACCTCGTGGCCTTCGGCGCGCAGCCACGCGGCTGGGGACGCCAGTCCAAACGGCTGGCGGCCCAATTCGTATGTGGAGACCAGGAGGATCCGCACATAACCATTATGAGGGGCTTTGATAAGATAAGAGTACTTCCCTCATGTTTGCCACAACCACGATTGCCGACGAGATTCTGGATTGGAAGAAACAGCGGAGGGCTATTCTGTTGGCCCACCATTACCAGGAACCGGAAATCCAGGAACTGGCGGATGTAGTGGGTGACAGCCTGGAATTGGCCCGCAAGGCTCGCGATTTCTCGGGAGACGTGATCGCGTTCTGCGGCGTGTGGTTCATGGCGGAAACCGCCAAGGTCCTCAACCCGAACCGCATTGTGGTAGTCCCGGACCTCGAAGCCAGTTGCAGCCTGGTCGAGAGTTGCCCCGTCGGACCGGTCCGCGAATTCCGGCGAAAGCATCCGGACTACACGATCGTCAGCTATATCAATACCTCCATCGAAGTAAAGGCCGAGAGCGATATTCTGTGCACTTCGCGGAATGCCGTCAAAGTGGTGAATTCCATACCGCCCGAGCAGCCCATCCTGTTTCTGCCCGACCGCAATCTGGGGAACTATGTACAAAAGCAGACGGGCCGCCGGAACCTGCAGATCTGGCAGGGCTCGTGCATCGTGCATGCCACCTTTCCGGCCCGCAAGGTGGCGGAGGCCCGCGCGGAGCATCCCGATGCCTTAGTGGTGGCCCATCCCGAATGTCCCGCGTCCGTGCTGGCGATGGCTGACTTCATCGGCTCCACTTCAGCGATCATCGAGTGGTGCGCGTCGCAGAAGGCGCAGGAATTCATCGTGATGACCGAAAGCGGTGTGAACTATTCGCTGGCCCGGGTTGCCCCCCGGAAGCGGTTCTATTTCGTGGCCAACGAGAACTGCAATTGCAGCGAGTGCCCCTACATGAAGCTGAATACGCTGGAGAAGCTTCGGGATTGCCTGGTAAGCCTCGAGCCGCGCGTCGAGCTTTCCAGGGAGATCATGCGCCGCGCCCTGCTTCCGCTCGAGCGCATGCTCGCCGTGAAATAAATGCCTGCGCCTCCGCTCATCGATTCATTCGGCCGCGTTCACGACAATCTTCGCATCAGTGTGACCGATCGCTGCAACATCCGGTGCTTCTACTGCATGCCGGAGACAGACGTCGAGTTCGTGCAACGAAGCCAGATCCTGGATTTCGAAGAGATCGAACGCTTTGTTTCGATCGCGGTGGGGCTCGGAATCAACAAATTGCGGGTCACCGGGGGAGAGCCGCTGGTGCGCCGCGACCTGCCCGTGTTGGTCCGGCGGCTGGCGGCGATCCCTGGCATTCGCGACCTGGCGCTCACCACCAATGGCGTGCTTCTGGCCGGGCTGGCGGAGGCTTTGTACGACGCCGGCCTCCGGCGGCTCAATGTTCACCTGGATACTCTGGACCGCGAGCGCTTCCGCAATATCACCAGGCGAGACGATCTCGAGCAGGTCTTGACGGGTCTCGCCTTGGCAAAGAGGATCGGGTTTTCCAAAATCAAGATTAATGCCGTCGCGGTGAAGAATCTGTTGGAGCCCGATATCGTGCCGCTGGCGCGTTTCGCCCGCGAGAACGGCTTTGAAGTCCGGTACATCGAGTTCATGCCGCTGGACGCGCAGAATCTTTGGGACCGGAGCAAGGTGCTGCTGGCCGATGACATCATCGAAACCCTGTCGCGCGAAATCTCGCCGCTTCATCCGGTTCCCGACCCGGATCCGCGTGCACCCGCCACCGAGTACACATACGAGGATGGCGGCGGCACGGTGGGTTTAATCGCGTCGGTCAGCCGGCCGTTTTGCCTGAACTGCAATCGCCTGCGGCTGACGGCCGATGGCAAGCTGCGCTACTGCCTGTTCGCCATCGAGGAAGACGATGTGAAGGGGCTGATTCGCTCCGGCGCCTCCGATGAGGAGATCGCCGCGCTGATCCGTCGCAACATTGCGGGAAAGTGGATCGGACACGAGATCGGCTCGTCGAAGTTCGTCGCACCCCCGCGCCCCATGTACGCGATCGGCGGATAGACCATGTGGCGCGGGTGCTCGTGCCTGCCGCCACACTGGATTTATTGGCGGCCAAAGCGCTCGCTATCGCCACCCACGGCCGAGCCTTCTCATTTCAGAATGCTATACATGTTCGAAAAGTCGTCCGTCCAGATGCGGAAAGGGCGCTCCGGCTTCAGTTCCTTCGCATCGGTCAGCATTTCAGGATAGGCGTCCACCGTTTCGCGGTCCATGATCAGCGTCCAGGAGCAACTGAAGCACAGAATATCCTCGTCCGGCGGCGTGTAGTGGTACACCAGTGCGACCTTACCAAAAGCATTCGCCGCACGCTCCATCACAGGCTCCAGATCGAGAAACGTGTTCGAAATGTTCACGGCCACGATGCCGTGTGGCTTCAAATGCCGGAAATATGTCGCGAAAGCCTCGCGCGTAATCAGGTGTACCGGCACGGAATCTCCCGAGAATGCATCCATCACCAGCAGGTCGAACTGCTGGCTGCCGTGCTCCAGCTCGGATTCGAGCAACAGTCGGCCATCGCCGGTGGCTACTTCCACGCGCGCCGCGGTGTCGCTCAGATAGGTGAACCTGTTCCGGGCGATGTCGATGACCAGCGGGTTGATTTCGTAGATTCTGAGCGTGTCGCCGGCCCTTCCATAGGCGGCCAGTGTGCCGCAGCCCAGACCCAGGATCCCGATGCGCCGCGGCGCGCCGAACCCTTCCTGCAGCTTCATTGCCCGGCCGATTCCGGAATACTCGCAGAAATAGGTAATCGGTTCGCGGCGGTGCTGCTCGCTCAGACTTTGCTCCCCGTGATTGATGGTGCCATGGACGAAGCGGCGGACCGCATCTTCGTCGACCACGGGATCGCCGCTGTCGTAAACGCGGAGCTGCCCGTAGAAGTTGCGCTCCGCCACCAGGTAGCCGCGCACCAGGCTTTGCATGATGTTTACCAGGCTGTAGAGATAGCCTCCGAGCGCCAACAGCATCACCGACAGGACCGCGACCTTCGGCACGGGCCTCGCTCGCCAGACGGTCTTCGCGAAAACGATGCAGGCCACCAATGCACATAATCCCAGCCCGATGGGAAACTCGTAATACGCGCGGAAGAGGTTGGGAGCCACCAGCCCGACGAACAGTCCGCCGGCCGCTCCCCCCAGCGACACGATCACGTAAAAACCGGTGAGGTAGCGTGGATGCGGTTTCAGCCGGACCAGCTCGCCGTGGCACACCATGCAGGCGATGAACATCGAGAGCGCCATCAAGCCGATGATCAGGCGGACGGACATATTCGGCACCACGAAGTTGAACTCGTTCACGTGGAGCCCGATCTTCTGCAAGAAGTCAAAGGTGAAAATGTAGTCGCGCTGCGTATGTCCGGGCCAGACCCGGTACAGCATGAACAGCATCCCCGCGCACAACAGCGGAACAAACACCCATCGCCGGTAGAGTTGTGGAGCTTCGAAGCAAATGATGAAGCTGAGCAGGTAGAGGCTGAGTGGAAGCAGCCAGAGAAACGGGATGGCAGCGACGTCCTGGGTGAGATATGTGGTCACCGCCAGAAGCAGCACCGAAGCGCTGGCCGCCAGGCCCAACCACAGAAGCCGCACCGTCCACTGCGGTTCGCCGCCGAAACCGTCCCGCGACCCGGCCACATCGCCAGCCGGTGCCGCCGTGGCGTCCGGCGATTGCGTGGAAGCGCGCCAGGCAGTCAGCCCGCAGAATGCCGCAAAGCATACGTACGCGACGGACCACGAGACGCTTTGCATACGGGTAGGCAGGTTCGGCTCAATCAGCACCGGATAGCTCAGTAGCGCCAGCATCGAGGCCAGGTTGGAGAGGGCGAAGAGGCGGTAGGGCAGTCCTTCTTTGTGATTCCGCGCGTACCAGGCTTGCAACAGCGGGCTGGTCGAGGACAGCAGAAAGTAGGGTAGCCCGACCGTGACGGCCAGCAGAGCGAGGATCCGGAGCGAGGGATTTGCTACCCCGCCGGACTTCCACGAGGGATTCGGCAGGATCGGCAGGGTGGCGAGGCTGGCGGCAAGCAGCACGATGTGGGCCAGCGCCTGCTTGCGCGCTCCCAGCGCCCGGTGAAGCCAGTGCGCGTACAGATACCCCAGCAGGAGCACTACCTGGAAGAACAACATGCAGGTGCTCCACACGTTCGAGGTGCCACCGAACCAGGGCAGGATAGTCTTGGCTATGATCGGCTGCACCTCAAAAAGCAGGAAGGCAGACAGAAAGATGGTCAGGGTATAAAAGAGCATTCCGGGTAAATCCAAGTGTACGCCGGAACGGAAAGGCCTGTAGCGGCGACGTGACGCAGGCACTTTTGCCTGTACCCATGGGCCACGTCGGCCCACCGAAATCCATGAAAACCCACCGCTGTTCGGGCGTGTTGTGGCGCGGACACTCTGTCTGCCGCGTCCCGACTCCTCGGGACGTCATCAGTGGAAATTGTGCGACTCCGCTGCCGCTCCCTCACGCAATCCGTCGATCCGCGCGGCCTTCACCGAAATCACTCCGTCCAGATTCTGCAGCACGCCTTCGATCAACAGGAAGCGCTCCCCCAACACCTCAAACTTGTACCGGTCGAAGGTGTCTGGAGTGATGATCGCGTTCATGATGCCGGTCTCGTCTTCCATGCTCAGGAAGACGAAGCCTTTCGCCGTACCGGGGCGCTGCCGCACAATCACCGATCCGGCAATGCGCACCACGCGGCCGTCCGGAATCCTCTCGAGGTCGATGGCTCGCTTCACTCCCAGCGCGTTCATCTCGGCGCGGCGGTGCGCCATGGGATGCTTTCCAATCGTCAACCCGGTGCCCCGATAGTCTGCCCATAACCGCTCCTCGGTATTCATGGGAGTCAGAGGCGAAGGCTCTCCTTTTTCTTCGAGGGGCTCGAGCAGCGGACCCACCGGCAGAATGGCCCGCTGCGTCTGCCACAGAGCATCGCGCCGGTGAGGCCTGGGAGCTGTCCGGTCGATCGAATTCAACGCCCCGATCTCGGCCAGCCGGTTGATCTCATCCTTGCGCAGCACGGGGACGCGGAGCGCCAGGTCATCGATGCTGCTGAATGGCCGCGCATCCTCAATCGCGCGCGCGGTCTCTTCGCGAAGTCCCTTGGCATATCGAAGACCGAGCCGCAGGCACTTCGCTCCCTGAGCTTCCTCCACCGTGCATTCCCAGTTCGAGCGCGTCACGTCCACTGGCAGCACGCGCAGCCCGTGCCTCTGCGCATCTTTGATCAGGATCGCCGGCGCGTAAAATCCCATCGGCTGGTTGTTCAGCATGGCGCAGGTGAAGACCGCCAGGTAGTGGCACTTCAGATAGGCGCTGGCATAAGCCAGGAGCGCAAAACTCGCCGCATGCGACTCCGGAAATCCGTACAACGCAAACGACACGATGGAGCGAACAATATCGTCCTGCACCTTGCCCCGGATGCCGTTGGCTTCCATGCCCGCGCGCAGTTTCACTTCGATCTCGCCCATGCGCTTCTCCGAGCGCTTGAAGCCCATGGCGCGGCGCAGATCCTCGGCTTGCCCGCCGGTGAAGCCCGCGGCGATCATCGCCATGCGCAGCAATTGTTCCTGGAACAGCGGCACCCCCAGCGTGCGCCGCAGCACCGGCTCGAGCGACGGGTGCAGGCAGTCCGGCGCTTCCCGGCCCTGGCGCCGGTTCAGATATGGATGCACCATCTTGCCCACGATGGGTCCTGGCCGGATAATCGCCACCTGCACCACGATGTCGTAGAACCGCCGCGGCATCATGCGCGGCAGCGACGACATCTGCGCGCGGCTCTCCACCTGAAACATGCCGATGGTGTCGGCCTTCTGCAGGGCCTTAAAAACCGCGGGATCGTCCTGCGGCAGGTGTGCCAGGCTCACCTCCTCGCCATAAACTTCGGGGATCATCTGGAGAGTGTCTTCGATGACCGCCATCATGCCCAAGCCCAGAAGATCCACCTTGATGATCCCCATATCGGCGCAATCTTCCTTGTCCCACTGCACCACCACGCGCCCGGGCATGGTGGCAGGTTCGAGCGGCACCACGGAATCGAGCTGTCCCTGGCAAATCACCATGCCGCCGGAGTGCTGGCCCAGATGCCGCGGTAGGTCCTGTGCCATGCGGTAGAGTTCGAAGAATTTGCGCACACGCGGATGTTGGAAGTCGAAGCCGGCATCACGAAACTGGCGATTCGCGGTGTCCTTGGGATCTTTCCATTCCCATGTGCGCACCAGCTTGGAGAGTCGTTCGAGCGATGTGATTTCGAACCCCAGGGCCTTTCCCACTTCCCGCGCGGCGGATCGTCCGCGGTAGGTGATCACGTTGGCGGTCATGGCGGCGCCCAGTTTTCCGAAACGCTGGTAGACGTACTGGATGGCGCGCTCGCGTTTGTCGCCGCTGGGAAGGTCGATATCGATGTCGGGCCACTCGCCGCGCTCTTCGGAGAGGAATCGCTCGAAAAGCAGTTCCATGCCCACCGGATCGACCGCTGTGATGTGGAGCGCGTAACACACCGCGCTGTTGGCCGCCGAACCGCGCCCCTGGCACAGGATGTCGTTCTCCCGGCAGAAGCGCACGATGTCCCAGACAATCAGGAAATAGCCGGGCAGTTTGAGCTTTTCGATGAGATCCAGCTCGCGCTCGATCTGCCTGCGGGCATTCTCGTGGTACGGACGGTAGCGGATGCGCGCGCCCTCGTCCGCGAGTTTGCGCAGAAAGGACATCTGCGTGTGGCCTTCCGGGACGGGATAGCGCGGGAACTCGTAGCCCAGATCGGCCAGCGTGAAGCCCAGCCGCGAAGAGATTTCGAGCGAATTCTGGAGAGCCTCGGGCAGGTCGGCGAAGAGGCGCGCCATCTCGTCGGGAGTCTTGACGTGGCGCTCGTTGTTGCGCTCCAGCAACCGCCCGGCGTTGGCCAGCGTCACATGATGGCGCACGCAGGTGAAGACATCGAGCAGTTCGCGCTGCGGGGGCGTGGCGTAGGCTACGCCGTTGGTGGCTACCAGGGGAATGCCGAGGCGCTCCGCGCGCTCCACAATCGCCTGGTTTTCCGCCTCTTCCTCGCGATGATAGTGCCGCTGCAGTTCGGCATAGATCTGCGAGCGTCCGAAGATGTCGATCAGGCGCTCGTCCGGATGGCGGGTAATGCAGATCAGGCCACGCGAGAATTCAGCGAGTTCCTCCAGGGTTGCCGCGCCTTCTCCTTTCGGGGCCCGGAGTTTCATTCGGGTGACCAGGCGGCACAGGTTTTGATAGCCTTCGCGCGTTTCGACCAGCAGCGGATACGAAACGCCGTTGGTGCAGGTAATCTCCGAGCCGATGTGCGCCCGGATACCGGCCTTCTTCGCGGCCATGTGGAAGCGCGGCGCGCCGTAAACTCCATTGCGGTCCATGATGGTCATGGCCGGCATGCCGAAGTCCGCGCAGGCTCCAGCCAGTTCCTCGGGAACCGAGGCTCCTTCGAGAAAGCTGAAAGCGGAGCGGGCGTGGAGCTCGATGTACATACCCAGTTTCTTCGCTGTTTCTTCGCCTGCACTTTATTTTTACAGGACCACAGAGGAGAATGTCAATGGCATCCCAAAATGATGGGTGCCCTACAAATTGCAGTCCGCGAAGCCGATCGTGAAGTTGTCGCCGTGGATGATCGGGTCCACCTCGCGGACGCCGCGCCCGCCCTGTCCCCATGGGCCCCGCAGCCGACGTGGCGCAGTCCCTCCGGCCTGCCGCGTCCCGACTCTTCGGGACGCTTTCGGCCGCCGCCGGGTCCCGTGCAGCCGCGAAGGGGTTTTCGAAGCCACCGCTCTTTCGGACGCTGACTGTCGTTGGATGCCAAGCCGACGTTGTTGGGGCATTCGAACTCGCCTCACCACCTTGCGCCGTCGTGCGAAAGTCAGTTCCGCTGAAGCGGCAATCAGGAGGGGGTAGGAGCTAAAAATGAAACCCCATGCCAAACATCGGCAATACGTGCTGACGGCCGGCCACGCCGCTTAATTGTTCGCCTGTCACCAGGTCGCGGACTTCCGCCCGCACGCTGAACCACCGCAACAGCCGGAAATCCAGTCCTCCTCCAAAATCGAACACGCCATGATAAGTGCGATACGTCGAAACGGTGGGGCTGGATCCTCCATGAACTGCGATTCCATGAAACAGGCCGCCCCCCACACCAGTCACCGCATAACCAGAAAGGCGCCGGTACAGCGGCACCATGAGCCTGCCACTGGCTGTATACGCCTGCCAGGTGGTTCTCCCGGTGCCCGGGAGGCTCGCCTGCAAATCATCTGGCGCTCCGAACCATTGGGACAGATCGAGCCAAAGCGTGCCGGGCGACACCCGCGCGAGCTGATACCCAAAGCCCAAAACACTGCTGAATTCCTGCGATCCGCCCGCCGTAACTTCTGTACCGCTGACCTCGTAGGCTCCCCTGCCCGGATTTCCGAACATCGTATACATGTCCGCGTTTTGCTGCGCCCGCGCCGGCATCAGGCTCAAGGCCGCCAGCAGAAGCACCGGAATGCTCTTGCGCATATGCCGTTATCGTAGAGTGGGAGCGCCTCGCCTGACCACCAAATTCCGCTGACCGGCTGAATCAGACGCTGAGTGGCGCGCCGCTCAGAAGCCGGTCCGACCGCTCGGAAGTGGCTTCCGCCGCTCGGCGGAATTCGTTGTCGCCCGCAAAACCGCGCTCCTATACTGGACTCAACGCCACATGCGAAAGGTGCTTGGATATTTCCTCGCGGCAGCCGCGTTTGGCGGGCTCTTGTCCGCCGCCGACCGGCAGTCCTGGAACAAGATCCAATACATCGGCGGAACTCCTCCGATTAAGGCCGGCTCCTACGATTGGGACACTACCGTACGAATCCGTTCGAATCCGGATTCCGTGGAACTGGATGTTGCTCCTTCAACCGCTTTCGGACATCGACAGTCCGTCAGCCTTAAAGCCTCGCAAATTGCTTCCATTGTCAGCGGGGCCGGTGCCTGGAAGCGTGTCGCCGATATTCCAGGCGCGTCGTTGCCGCCGGAACCTCGCGGCCTGTTCAGCTTGCTGAACCGGCGCTACATGCTGATCTCCCGGCTCTACACATTCCTGGCAATCCTGTATCAGGATGACGACGGCAAGCCCGCCGCCATCCTTCTGGCTTGCGATTCCGCCAGCCGCACCGTCGTTTCGCTCGGCCATGCTCTGGAAGCTCTGACTGGCAAACCCCTCGTTTATGCAAAATGAGATAGTAGGACCCATCCGATGATCGATCGGTTGTTTGACGTCGCGTCTCGAGCAGGTTTCGCGTTTGGCGCGCTGACGTTTTCGACCCTCGCCGTTTTCTACTGGTTCCAGCGTGGGCGGGGCAACCGGACCCGTCACACCGTCCTGCCGGTCTTCACCTTGGTCTGCGCCATCGCGTTCCTCAGCAACCTGTTGTCTGAGAGCGCCTTCCCGCGAAGCCCGGAGCCTTGGCTGGGTTTGCTCCTGCTGGTGGCCGGCGGATTGGCGCCTGGTCTGCTGCCTCCGCTGATCTTCCACCTCGTCGTCGAAACGGATCGGGACAGCCCTGCCCGTTCGGCTCGCTGGCGTCGCGTGGTGGTGGTCTTTTACTTTGCCAGCATGGCCGCAGTTTCGGCGCAGCTACTCCAGGAAGCCGGCCTTCGCCCCGGTTGGACATCTCTTCTGGATCGTGTTCCGGCCATCTCTTTGGCGGCCGCTTCCACGCTCAGTCTCCTGTTTCTGGCCGCCTCGAAGCGCCCTGGGCACGCCGCCGGCGTCTCTGAGTTGCGGTGGATCCGCGGCCTGATGATTCTGATGCTGGTTTGCGCCCTGGCGAGCCTGGGGAGCCCGCGCGTCTATGTAGACCAGTTCGCCGATTACCTGTTGCTGGCTTTTTTCTGCGTCTGCCTCTACTACCGCGAGCGGCTGATTTTCTTCGATGTGCTCATGAAGCGCGGCGTATTTCTTGCCCTGGGGCTGGCCGCCTTGACCTTCGCCGTGGTGGCGGCCACGTGGCCGCAGGTGGCCCTCCCCGATGGCGCGTCCCTCTGGCTCTGCGGCTTTCTGCTTTGTTGGCTGGCGGCACCCATCGTCCACGCTGGAGTCGCCCGGTCGATCGATCATGTGTGGCTACTCCGGCCCTATTCCGCGGTTGAGGCCGAGCGCCAGTTTGCCCGCGATTTGCAAGCCACTGCCGCTGAGGAGGAACTCCACGCCTCCGCCACCAAATGCCTGGCCGCCATCTTCCAGACGCCTGCCGAGGTCCGGCTTGGCTGCGCGCCTGTTCCCGCCGGCCAGAACGACGGTTACTTGTCCGCCGAGATCCGGTACGCCGCGGTTGGCCAAGGCTTCATCCTGCTGCCTCCACGTCCCAACGGCGTACCCTTCCTGAGCGACGACCGCCGTCTGCTGCATGTGCTGGCGGGTACGCTCGCCATGGCCCTGGAGAACCTGCGCTTCCGCGCCGACCGGCGGCGTCAGGAGGAGCGCGAGCAGCAGTTGCGATTGCTGGCCAGCCGCGCCGAGTTGAAGGCCCTCCGCGCTCAAATCAATCCTCATTTCCTCTTCAATGCCCTTAGCGTCATCGGTGGCCTCGCACAATACCAACCCGAACTGGCCAGTGAGACCGTGGAACGGCTGGCACAGGTCTTCCGCTACACACTGCGCAAATCGGACGACGAATGGACACCCCTTGGCGAGGAGGTCGAATTCATCGCCGCCTACTTGCGCATCGAGCAAGCCCGCTTCGGCGACCGGCTGCAGGTGGAGTTCGACGTAGATCCGGCCTCAGAACAGATTCCCATCCCGGCGATGAGCATCCAGCCGCTCATCGAAAACGCAATCCGGCATGGAGTCTCGGCCCGGGAAGAGCGAGGAATCGTGGGCCTTCATGTGGCGCTCTGGGACGGCCGCCTGTCAATCGAGGTTTTCGACAACGGCCCCGGCTTCCCGCCCGGCTTCTCGGTCCAGGCGCCTGGCGAGGGCCACGGCCTGCGCAATGTGGCTGAGCGGCTGCGCGGCTACTTCGGGGATTCCGCGACGTTGTCGTGGAAGAGCGGCGCCGATGGGACCCGCGTCATCCTCACGCTTCCGCGATCTTTGGTGTCTTGCGAGACGGCGGGAGAGCGGGATTGATCCGCGTCCTGATAGTCGATGACGAAGCGCCGACTCGAATCTGGCTGCGTCAGTTACTCGGCGCCCACCCGGATATCGAGGTCTGCGGAGAAGCGGGTAGCGGCCCCGAAGCGATCACCCTGGCCGCGGCAGTTCATCCCGACGCCATGCTTCTGGATATCCAACTGCCGGGATGCACGGGCATCGACGTAGCCGCATCTCTGCCGCAACCGCGTCCCCACATCGTCTTTTGCACCGCCTTCGATCAGCACGCCGTGCAGGCTTTCGAACTGCATGCGGTGGATTATCTGCTGAAACCCATCAGCCGCGTCCGGCTCGCGCAGGCATTGGATCACGTCCGCGCACTCCCGGATTTGAGTGACCGCGAGGAATCGCTCGACCGTGCGATTCGCAGCCAGGTAGCCATGCCGGGCCGTTTTCTGGTCCGCCGGGGCGGCCGTTACCTGGTGGTTCCGGAATCCCGTGTCCTGTATTTCGGCAGCGAGGGCAGTCTCACCCGTCTGGTTAGTGAGAATGGCGACTACTGGATGGACCCCACCCTCAATGAGCTGGAACGACGTCTTGGCCCGCTTCGCTTCTTCCGAATTTCCCGCGCCGCGCTGGTCAGCCTGAATGCCATCACGGAAGTGATCCCGCTCACCGGCGGCTCGGGAGAGGTGGTGCTCAAGAACGGGCAAAGATTGGAAGTCTCGCGCCGCCGATTCCGGGAGCTGCTGCAAGCCCTCTCGGACGTCGGATGACGGGGAGTCCCGTGGTGTTCCGCAACGCGGATGCCGAGCCCGCCCCGGGCATTTGGGCCTGTTCGAAAACGAACAACTTCCTGGTCTGATGTTCGATAATGGTCTCAGCGAAGGCTCTTATGGAGTTGACGATCCTGAATGCGCCAAAACCGAAGTTCATTCCGCACGAAAAGATCTCCCGGAATACTCCGATTCTGAGTGAACTCTGCCTGTTGGCGGAGGTGGCGCTCCTTCGATTCTCGCCGGCATACTACGGATTCGGCGTGCCGCGCGGCGACGGTTCGGCGGTGGTTCTGATTCCCGGCCTGGTCTGTTTGGATGCCATGCTTTTCGAACTGCACCGCTGGTTGGAACGAATCGGTTACCAGCCGTATTATTCCGGTTTCGGACTTACAGCCGACTGCCCCAACGAGTTGGCCCGGATTCTCGGCGACGTCATCGATCGGGCATCCGCCGAGACCGGTGGCCGTCGAGTCCATCTGATTGGACACAGCTTGGGCGGAGTTTTTGCCCGGAGGGAGGCCACTCTGCGTGTTGAACAGATCGCTTCCGTCATCACGCTCGGCACGCCTTTCCGCGGGCACGTGGCACATCCCCTGCTCTTCGAGATCGGCGAATGGCTGCAGCAGGCCATCCGGGAGCGCCGGAAAGACGTGTCCCCACTTTGCGCCAGCACGATGTGCGGTTGCGAGTTTGGCCGCTCTCTCCAGAACCGTTTCCCGGAGTCCGTCCGTCAAACCTCGATTTACAGCAGGAACGATGGCCTGGTGGGTTGGCACTACTGCCTTACGGGAATCGAGGGGGTCGATGTCGAAGCGCACGGCACGCACCTCGGCATGCCTTTCAGCGCGGAAGTCTACGAGATCATCGCCCGGCGGCTCGCTGAAGCAAAACAATAACGTCACCCGGCAGACCGTCCGCTGTGCCTGCCCTGCCTGCATCAGCATCAACGGCCGCCCTCGTCCATTCTGATAAACTGGACCGGGGTTACCGCCTTGTCGAACAACCAGGCCGTGGATGCGGTGCGTACGTGAAGCTGATCGTCAAGTTTAACCTCATTTTCCTCGCCGTGTTCGGTCTCAGCTTCTATGCCACCATTTTCCTGGCGCGCCAGTTCCTTCAGGGCACCGCTCGCGACCAGGTACTGCAGCAGGCGCGCGTACTGCTCGAAACCAGCGTCTCCACGCGCCGATATACCTCCGAACAAATCCGGCCCATTTTGGACCGCTACCAGCGCACTAACAAAGATCTGTTCTACGCCGAGTCCGTGCCTGCATTCTCCGCCTCCAAAGTCCTCGGTTACTTGCGTCAGAAGTACCCGCAGTACACCTACAAGGAAGCGACCCTCAACCCCACCAATCCCATCGATCGCGCGGTCGGGTGGGAATCCGAACTCGTGCAGGAGTTTCGCGGTCATCCCGACAAAACCGAATTGGTGGAACAGAGAGACACGCCCGAAGGCCGCTGGATGTACCTGGCGCGTCCCATCCAATCCGTGGCGAGTTGCCTGGAATGCCACAGTACGCCGGCCGCGGCTCCACAGGCCATGGTCGCAATCTACGGCCCGGAGAACGGTTTCGGTTGGAAGCTGAACGAGATCGTCGGCGTGCAGATGGTGGGCCTGCCGTTGTCGGTTCCCGAGAAGATGGCGGATCGTACTCTGTTGAATCTCATTTGGCTGCTCGCCGGTTTCTCGATTCTCAGCCTCATTCTGCTGAACCTCGCGCTGGTGTTTTCCATCATTCGTCCCATGCGGCGGCTCTCGGAAGCGGCCAATCAACTCAGCATGGGCAACCTCAGCATCCCGGAACTGCCGGTAACGGGAAACGACGAGGTTGCCACCTTGGCCGACTCGTTCAATCGGATGCGCCGCAGCCTCGAGAGAGCCATCAAAATGCTCGACGAGTAGGCGGGATCGGCTATCCGCAACCCCCCCAAAAAAACGGGCCGCCGATCGTGAGACCGGCGGCCCGAAGGGTTCAACGCGGAGACTGTTAGCTGTACCTGGCAGCTAATTCACTACAGGAGTTGTCCACATCGTCAGGGTATTCATGTTGTCGTCTACGGCAGCGAACCGGATCGCCGCGCCGTTGCCGATGGTCGTGATGCCGATCCCAAACGCGCCGCCGTTGTTCGGATCCACGGAGTACTGGGCGATGAATTGTCCGGTCACCGTGAATTCCACCAGTTCGCTGGGGTCATTCGGATTGGCATTCGATCCATCGCTGTTGGCCACCAGCAGGTGGCCGTTGGGAGCCATGACCAGGTCGAGCGGTCCGTGCAGGTGGTTCAGATCCTGGTAGATGATCGTCCCCGTTCCGGCGCTGGCATCGCCGCGGCTGCCGGCATCCGGCACCGCGTAGATCGCGTTGTCCGCGGAAGATGCCACGTACAGGATGTCGTGCCGCGCGTCGTAGAACAGGCCCGAAGGACCCAGCACCAACGCCGCGGGGTCGGTGCGATGATTGTACCCCTGCGCCACGGTAAGCGCCCTCCGAACCGAAACCGTCTCACCATCGCCGCTGAAGGCCAAATCCAGCCGGGTCACGGTGCCGTTCAGCACATTCGAAAAGAACACCTGCGCAGTGCCGCCCTGGTCGTTGATGGCCATGCCCCACGGGCCGGCCACCAGGTTCTTGTCCGTCAGGTTGCCCAGCAGCTTGCCCTTGCGATCGATGACCAGCAGCGAAGTCGTCTGAATGGTATTCGAGGTTCCGTCAATCGTCGGCAGGTTCCCCACGAACATCACACCGCGCGACACCACGCCCAGCGCGGCCGTCAAACCCAGCCCCTTCTGTCCCTGGTAGAAGGTCGAGACCGGCCCGTGCTCCGGCACCCGGATGATGGTCGTCCCGGTGCCCTGCAGGTTCTGGTTGTTGTTGAAGTTCGAAACCAGGATGTCGCCGGGCTGCAGGATGCCATCCGTCAGAATGTTGCGCGGCGTAAAGAACACGCCGTACGGGTTGACATCGCCGTTGCCCGGCACCGTGGAAACGGTCGGCATCGCCAGCGGGAAGAACGGCTGCGTTTGCGGTGTAGTGCCGGTGAACTGCGCGCGCGCCGGCGAGCTGGTCAACATGATGGCAGCAGTTGCGAGAATGCCGCAGAACGCGGCCGTTTCCGTCAGCTTTCGAGCTGCGGCGCAGAGGTTGTAGATCGTCGTCTTCATGTGATTTCTCCTTTGATTCCGGGGCACAGGGGTTCCTGCCCGGTGGCATATACTTGATTAAGTGGTTCACGCTGTGGTGAACCGGGATCATGCCGGTTTGGCTTCGGAGCGGCTCATTCAACCGCTCCCATTCAGTCAGGCGATCTTTCCGGCGCGATTCCCTCACAGGCCTCGCGGATTTTTTGGAGGGTAGCGTGGCAGCGGAAGGGCAGGCGGTTACGCGGCTCCTGAAAGAGCTGAGTGACGGCAACAAGCAGGCGGTCGATCAGTTAATCCCCATCGTCTACGATCAGCTTCGGCGGCTGGCTTCGCGTTGTTTGATGGGGGAACGGCCGGGCCACACCTTGCGGGCCACGGCCCTGGTCCACGAAGCTTACCTCCAGTTGGCCGGCGCTCATATCGAATGGCGCGACCGCATCCAGTTTTACGCCGTAGCCTCCAAGGCGATGCGCCACATCCTGGTGGATCATGCGCGCGCCAACACCCGCCAGAAGCGCGGAGGCGGCGCCGAAAAGGTGGCGCTCGACGAAGCCGTCATGGTCGGCGAAGAGACTTCGGTTGACCTCTTGGCCCTGGACGAGGCCTTGCAGCGTCTTGCCGCTAACGACCCGCGCAAGAGCCAGGTCATCGAACTGCTATTCTTCGGAGGACTCACCTACGAGGAAAGCGCCGCCGCGCTCAACATCTCCGAAGCGACTCTGCACCGCGAACTCAAAATGGCGAAAGCATGGCTGCACCGGGAACTGACGCAAATCCAGGATTGAACACCCAGGTCCCCCTGCCTGCGGGCAAGGCCGGCCAGGCGCCTCCTGCGCCCAACGCCTCCGCTCCAACCGAACCGGTCGCGGGCTCCGGCACGCCTGCTCCGAAACCCGAACGTTGGCGCCGCCTCGAAGCCCTGTTTTACGCCTGCTCCGAGATGGACTCCCAGAGTTGGCCGGCCTTCCTCGCCTTGGCCTGCGGTGACGACATCGCCTTGCGCCAGGAAGTGGAGTCTTTAATGGCCTCCGCGGAACAGCCCGCGGACTTCCTGCGCAAGCCCGTGCAAAACGTCGCGCAGGAGGTCGCTTCCGGCGCCTCCGCCCCGGCGCGCCGCCGGCTCGGCAGCTACCAGCTCCTCAGCCTCATCGGCGAAGGCGGAATGGGAGAAGTCTGGCTGGCCACCCGCGCCGACAACCAGTTCGAGCGGCAGGTGGCGATTAAGCTGATGGGACCGGCGTTCGTGACCAATCCCCACTTGCTGCCGCGCTTCCGCAGCGAACGCCAGATCCTGGCCAACCTCGATCATCCCAATATCGCCCGGCTGCTTGACGGAGGCATCACCCCCGAGGGAGCCCCGTATCTGGTGATGGAGCACGTCCAGGGCCTGGAGATCGACGCGTATTGCACCCGCGAAAAACTCCCGCTCAAAGCGCGGCTGTACCTGTTCCGCACGGTGTGTGCCGCCGTCGAGTACGCCCATCAGAATCTCGTCGTCCATCGCGACATCAAGCCGGCCAATATTTTGGTGACCGGCCGCGGCGTCCCCAAGCTCCTCGACTTTGGCATCGCCAAGCTGATGAATCCGGATGGTCCCGGCGAAGTCACGCGCGCCACCCAGCGGCTCATGACGCTCGAGTATGCCAGCCCGGAACAGATTCGTGGACGGCCGATCACCACTGCCTCCGACGTCTTTGCGCTGGGAGTGCTGTTGTACGAGTTGGTAGCCGGGCGCCGCCCCTTCGGGGTGCGTGCCGAGAGCCGCTTCGACATCGCCCGCGAAGTCTGCGAACAGGAACCCGACCCTCCCACCGCGGTAGCCAAGGCCAATCTCGACTCCGCGCCCCCCGATGCGCGCACCGCCGCGGGTGAGTTGGAGGAGATCATCCGCAAGGCCATGAGCAAGGATCCGGCCGCGCGGTACGAATC
>Ga0335079_10003990_pt1 | contig 16988 bp, 16 predicted proteins | sample Lox_Sample_33_FD_206719 | JGI IMG/M metagenome (GOLD analysis project Ga0335079, IMG submission 206719) | Soil microbial communities from Loxahatchee National Wildlife Refuge, Florida, United States - Lox_Sample_3.3 | ecosystem: Environmental > Terrestrial > Soil > Wetlands | place: USA... | reverse complement strand
AATGCGGTGACTCACAAGACCAAGGCCGTCATCCTGAACAGCCCTTCCAACCCTACCGGCCTTGCCTATGACAAGAAGACCCTTGAAGAGATCGCTGCCGTTGCCGTGAAGCACAAGCTCTACGTTATCTCAGATGAAATATACGAAAAGCTCATCTACGACGGATTTCAGCATTTTAGCATTGCTTCGTTCGGTCCGAAGATCAAGGATTTGACCATTGTGGTAAATGGGGTGTCCAAATCTCACGCCATGACCGGCTGGCGCATTGGTTATGCCGCAGGACCGCAGGACGTTATTACAGCCATGGCCAATATCCAGAGCCAGAGCACCTCGAATCCCACATCCATATCGCAGAAGGCGGCAGTGGAGGCGCTCCGTGGTCCCCAGGATTTTATTCAGGCCATGAACAGCGAGTTCGACAAAAGAAGAAAGTACATGGTTGAGCGGCTCAACAGGATAACAGGAATGTCCTGTCTTATGCCCGTCGGGGCGTTCTATGCCTTCCCCCGCGTATCCCCCCTCTTCGGCAAAAGCATAAACGGAAAGCTGGTCAAGAATTCTTCGGACCTCGCTGCATATCTGTTGGAAGAAGCGAAGGTAGCCCTTGTATCAGGTGATGCGTTCGGTGCTGATGCGTACATGCGGCTCTCCTACGCCACCTCTATGGAAACCATCGTCAAGGGACTTGACCGAATCGAGCGTGCAGTCAACAAGCTCGCGTGACCGCAAGCATGCCGGATGTCGATATTCTGAATATTTTATAGTTACCGGGAGGTCCATATGAAAGTCGTGACATACCTGTTAGCAGCCTTGCTCTTTGCCGCTCTCGGAGCTGCAGCCATCTTTTATTTCCTTACATTCCAGCCCATGGCCGCTGACTACGCACGAATGAAGGCCGGCATCCCGGAGCTCGACAAGGCAAAGGCCGAGTTGAAGAGATACAAAGACAGAGAAAAACAGGAAAACGCCTGGATAGCCCCCCTTGTCGAAACATTCAGTAACGGTCTGAATGATGAGATAAAGGCCGGTAAAGCAGAGGTCGTTTCTGCAGGGAACAACATTATTGTAAACATTGCTGAAGATGCACTCTATACACCGGGCTCAAAAACCTTTGCCAAAGACACCCAGACACTTTTGAAGCTGGGCTCCCTCCTCAAAAAAGAAGGGCTGAAGGGAAAGGATATTTTCATAGGAAATGCTACAGAAGCCGTTGCCGCGCATGGCAAGGGCAGGAAAAGGGTGCCGCCCAAGGACGCATTGACGCTCGCATCGGAACGGTCAGAAGAACTGGTAAAGTATCTAGAAAAGTATGGCGCACCTCAGGATTCGCTCGCTGCACTCGCGTATTCGACAAAACTGCCTGACCGAGGCTTCAAGATTAAGAACAGGAAGACCATAATCATGATAAGCCCGGTGCCAGCCGCCAATGGATACGATGCTGCTGCCCAGCCCGAAAGGACGCCTGCCCCCCAGTCAAAAACAGCTCCTCCTGTACAGGGAGCCGTTCCCAATACGGCGCCGAAGGCGATACCCATAAAACCGGCACAACCGCATACGAATTAACAAATCAGGAAGAATATGAGAAAGGCAATGGCAGACGAGCAAAAACACTCCACGCCATATCATTCCCCCCCGGCCCCCTCAGTCACGGGGGACTCTATGTCTGATGAACAGTTAAAAGAAAGAATCACTCAGCTTGAGCAGGAACTCAAACAATCGCTCAGCCTTGAAAAGGCGCTCGAAGACCTCCTCGAGAAAAAACTGAACGAAATCTACGCTCACTATCATATCTCACGAACGATCGGCTCGCTGCTGGACATGCAGGAGATGCTCCGGCAGGTGACCGGCATCATAAGAAAATCCCTCCCCTTTGATCGTTTATCGGTCTACCTGGCGGACGAGAAGAGGGAAAAACTCGAACTGACCTTTTCCAGTGGGCTGGATATTCAGCAGAAGGTGATACTGCAAATGGGAGAAGGGACTCCCGGTAGGATAGCAGAAAGCGGCGAGCACGTCCATATCCATGACCTTTCTATCTTCTATGAGACGTCCAGCGATTTCATACACTGCCCCGACGAAAAAAAATATGACGGCTCATACATCGGTATCGCGCTCAAAGTCCATAACGAAACAATCGGCGTGATCGGCCTGGATAATTCCGTAAAGTACGGTCTTGGCGTCGACGATATGGACTTCATGGCCATTCTCTCGCACCAGATCGCTGCAGGTATCGAAAAGTCGCGTCTCTTTGACAAGACAGAGCACCTGTCCCAGCATGACGGCCTCACGGGCCTTTACAATCACCGCATGTTTGAGGAAAAACTTCGTCTGGAAATCAGCAGGCGCGACAGGACCAAAAAGTCTTTATCGCTCATTATGCTCGATATCGACCATTTCAAAAAATTTAATGATACTTATGGTCATCAGGCGGGAGATCTGGTGCTCAAAGAACTGGCTGCGGTCATGCAGAAGCAGTGTCGATGCACAAGTATTGATGCCTGCTGCCGGTACGGCGGGGAAGAATTTGCGATCATCATGCCGGAGCTTGAGCTACACGACGCCGTCAGTGTCGCTGAACGGCTCCGGATGGTCGTTGAAAAAACTTCGTTTAGCATCAAGGACAAAAAACCGGGAGACACGGTAACCGTCAGTCTCGGCGTCGCGGGCATAAGCCCTTCGGAAGACATCAGTTTTGAGGAATTCATCAAAAAAGCCGATGAGGCACTCTACCTCTCAAAAAGGACCGGCAGGAACCGCGTCAGCTATTCGCCGTCAGCAAGCCACTAGAGCGCTCATCCTCCCCGCAGCTAAACAGTAGTCATCGCTCATCAAGGCCGTTGATTTCTTGCCGTAAGATATTGCAAGTCACCGTCAACTCGCAACCTATTTAAAAGGCTTCCTATGCCGCATTGATCCACTATTAGCAGGGTGTCAACATATTTAATAAGCATGGCAAGAGAATATCCGTCCAGCGTTCGTCAAAAAAGCAGATACAGGGAGTTGGAGAAGAATTTGATTCCATTTCCGCGTAGATGCAAATATACGAACGGTCACGAAATCTTTGCAGTGGACTACTCTGTTCAAAAATCTTACAGAACCATTCTGACACGGGAGCCCAGGCTCATATTCACTCGATAACTTTGAATGGTCGTCTAAGGCATGACCTAACGATACAAGAAGTCGAGGGAGAGAAGATCGTATTGACTGTCTACGGCCCACCGCCACCTGGTGACGCTTTCCTCAGGCTGTTCATGATCAGAATGGCTCGTTGCCTGCCAGCGGGGTCCGGTTCCATTGCAGCATACCTGTTCATATATTGATATGCCATGACCGGATTGCCTGCCTTCGCAACAAAATACTCCGCGGCATTGCTATATTCTCCCTGCGACATTAAAACTTCTCCCAGCGTATTCATGGCCTGCGGCATGCCGGGAGCAGCAGAAAGCGCCAGACGGGCGTTCGCTGCTGCTTCGTCAAGTCGTCCCTTCTTTAAAAATGCTATTGAAAGGTTATTCAGGAGGCTCGCATCAAAGGGAGCAAACCGTAACCCCGTCTGCCAGGATGTGATGGCCTCGTCAATCATGCCAACCCGGAAATAAACCACGCCGATCTCCCGGTAAAGGTCACGGGGAGGCACACTCCCGTCGTCTCTAAGGGCGAGGACGGTCTTGAACTCGCGCATTGCAGCATTGTATACGCCTGCGGTAGAGAGAGCCTGACCCAAGTTCTCGTGAACTCTCCGTTTCGTCGGCGACTTAAGAGCAGTATCCGTCCACATGGTGACCGGTGTTTTATAGATTCCGTTACGCGCGTTTGCAGCAATTATCAGGCAGATGATTATGCCTAGGAGCAAGATGGAGGACGGATATTGGTAACTTGTTTTCCGCGTTTGAACTTCCTCGATAACAACATTACGGCGAGGACGTGTTCGGGATGATTTTTTCCCCATAGCTAAAGCTCCTCTATCCTCTTCAAGGTCGTCCCCGGATAGTAGTGCGAAAGAATGGACTTGAAATCAACACCATGCCGCGCCATTTCCTTTGCGCCCCACTGGCACAGGCCCACGCCGTGTCCCATGCCCCTTCCGGAGAAAACAATTTCATTCCCCTCCAGTGCCGGCTCAAAAAAAACGCTCGGAAGAAAAGAATACCCTACGGCTGCCCGAAGTGTTTCGGCAGGAATGAACGTGGTTCCGCCCGCGTGCCGTATCATAACCTGTCGCACCCTGCCCGCCGGAGTGATGCTGTCCATTCCTATTCCCGTAATCCCGTTCACCCTGTATCCCTCCCGGACGAGCAGGGTCGCAAGCTTAGTGGTTGATATCCTCTTTTCCCACAGCCCATATCGCGAAATTTCCTGGCATTCGCAGTCAACGCCCTTGAGGTACGGCTCATCTATGCCCCAGAGTTCTGCGGCATTTTCCGTATGTCCGCCGCAGCTCGCATGATAAAATGCCGGAATCACCTCTCCTCCATACGTGATAACGATCCCCTTCGTCTCCCTAACTGCTCTCATGGCGTTCCCGCGTTCCCCGTTTTTCCCGGAATAAACCTGACCGTCAACCGTGGCAAGGATGTGATAGGGTCTTTTCCCTGAGGTTCTTTTCTGGTACAACGCATAGGTCCTTGAAGCCACAGCCTGGGCTTTCAACACTTCAAACTCCCAGTCATAAGGCACTTCTGCGGCTATCACCCCGAGGAGATATTCTTCTATATCCAGCTCGTTGATAACGATGAGAAGCCCGTTCCTTTTTTTCCTGAGCTCCACCCGGCCCCGATACTCCTTGCCGTTCACTCGGATATATTCTCCTGCTGCTCTTATGCGTACGGGCTTCCCGTTCACAGAAGCATACCCGAAAATCATTTTCTTTTCCCGATGTCCCGCTGGAACGCCCTCCACGATTAAGCCGGTCGAGGATTTGAGCGTCACGGCCCTCTGGTTATCCGCTATGGCAACACGGATGTTTTCAGAGGCAAATGCGACAAGGGGGAGAAAGAAAAATATAACACACGATATGTTCAGCCCGATTGTTCTCGCTGACTTGCCCATAATGACTAAAGATTTGAAACGACCCCATGTCACTTCGTCGTGTCTTTTGATTTTGTGCCTCGATCTCCTGCTCTTAAATAGCGATCCCGCTCGCTGTAGATGCAACCGCAGTACTGCTGGCGGTAAAGTCCCATGGCCTTTGATTCTACGATTCCTTCGCGCCAGCCTCGCCGGAAGTCTTCATAGTAGAACTCGATGCCGTGCTCTGATGCCATTTCCTCAGCAATTCCCCTGATGAGATCATGCTTCTGATATTTACTGTACAGGAGAGAGGTTGTATAGGCAGTAAGCCCGAATTCCCGTGCTGCCGCACCAGCGGCGTCCAGCCGCATCCGGTAACACTGTTCGCACCGAAATACACCTTTGCCGGCGACACGCATAAGGAATTCGTCCAAATCATAGCTATCGCGGTAGCGGACCTCGAGCCCCGCACGGAGCGAAAAGTCCTTTACCGTATCAAGTCGTTTTTTATATTCCGTGTAAGGATGGATATTAGGGTTGTAAAAATAGCCCACCGCATCCATGCCATCTTCCTTCATCCGGTAATAGGGATAGAGCGCGCACGGCGCACAGCATATATGGAAGAGGATTCTCATGACAAAAGGGAATAAAGCCGGTTTTCAGTGCTGTGTGTTTCCCACTCCTCGAGAAATGTTTTTAACGCGATTATAAGAAATATTGTTGTGCATCGCCTTAAAGGACGACGTGGTCTTGCCCTCTTCTCTGGCCATGAATGGTTTTTTGAAAATTTTGTAACAATTACTGAGATCGTACGCGCACTCGATCCTTCGGGCATATCTTTACCGATGCATCGTGATCTAGACACAGAAGCATGTGCTGCACGGTGTCCTTCTGTTATGAAGCATTCGCCAGCAAAATCAGCATCGTCATCGCAGCAAATATCCCGAAAAATAGCATATTCATCACTTCGAGCATCTGCTTTCAAATCTCGGTAAACGAGAGAAAGCACCATCGTGTTTGATTCCCTTCTCCTCCCTTGCATAACCCGACCGGGAGCTGGCAGCCTATAATAGCCGCTCCTGCACCGATGATGGTTTCTTTCTCCCGAAATATTCATAGGAGAGCCGCGTCGCCAGCCTTCCGCGGGGAGTGCGATCAAGGAACCCTTCCTGAATCAAGTACGGTTCGTACACGTCTTCAATAGTGTCTTTCTCTTCGCTAAGCGCCGCAGCCAGCGTCTCAACCCCTACTGGACCTCCTTCGAACTTGTCGATGATCAGGAGGAGAAGTCTTCGGTCCATCTCGTCGAATCCCTGTTCGTCCACCTCAAGCCGCTTCATAGCGGAGACAACGAGCTCCAAGGCGATCATCCCATCACCCTGGACCTGTGCAAAGTCCCTTACTCTACGGAGCAGACGGTTGGCAATCCTCGGCGTGCCCCGGGATCTGCGGGATATCTCTGCGGCAGCGCTTGGTTCGATCTTTGTCCCTAGCAGGCTGGCTGAGCGCTGGACGATCGTGCGCAGTTCCTCGGTCGAATAAAAGTTCAGCCGGTCGATCACGCCGAACCTGTCCCTGAGCGGTGAGGTGAGCAGCCCCGTTCTCGTTGTCGCGCCCACGAGCGTAAAGCGCGGCAGGTCGAGCTTGATGGACCGTGCGCCCGGCCCCTGGCCTATGATGATATCGAGCTGGAAATCCTCCATGGCAGGATAGAGGATTTCCTCCACCACACGGCTCAGCCGGTGGATCTCGTCTATGAACAGAACATCGTGCTCCTGGAGGTTGGTAAGTATGGCAGCAAGGTCACCGGCACGCTCAAGCACGGGACCGGACGTACTCTTGATGCCCACTCCGAGCTCATGGGCAATGATATGGGCGAGCGTGGTCTTACCGAGCCCCGGTGGGCCGCAGAACAAAACGTGGTCAAGCGCCTCGCCCCTGCCCCTGGCTGCATCAATGAAAACACGCAGATTCTCCTTGATCCTGTCCTGCCCCACGAAATCCTCGAAACGGACCGGTCGCAGGCTCCTGTCAAGTTGCACGTCATCATCATTCTGTTCAGGCTTTATGATTCTTTCCGGCATGAGCTTTTGCCGCCCCCCTTGACCCTCTGCCTCACGCTATCTCCTCATTAAAACGGACAGCGCTTCCCTTATCAGTTCCTCGATCGTCAGACCGGAGCGGCCATACCTGACTTTTCTGACCGCTTCTTCCGCCTGCGGCCTCTTATACCCGAGGTTTACGAGAGCCGCTATCACATCTTCACAATCATCGGTTAGGACTGCAGACGTAGACGGAGGTGCTGCGATCGTGGGCATCATCAATGTTATCTTGTCTTTTAGCTCAAGGACCATCCTTGCAGCGGTCTTTTTGCCAATGCCGGGTATGGCACGCAGTGCGGAATCATCTGAGGCCTGTATGGCGGTTGAAAGGTCCGCAACCGGCAGACTGGACAGAATAGCAAGGGCAAGCTTCGGGCCGATGCCGGAGACCCCTATGAGAAGGAGGAACATGTCTTTCTCTTCCTGGGTAAGAAAGCCGTAGAGCGAAAGCGAATCCTCGCGCAGGTGGGTATGGATATGGAGGCTGACTTCCTCACCGTCATCAGGAATGCCGTAATATGTTGAGAGCGGAACCTGCACCTGATAACCGACGCCGGCGACATCAATGACTAAATAATCGGTCGCTTTGCGTCTGAGCCTACCCGTGATTGAAGCGATCATCGCATCCTGCCCGTGCCCCTGAGGGTGTTCATTCCCCGGTCCGTTTGACGGAGGGACGGCGGGGTTTTAAGTATTTCTCTGAGCCTCGAAGAGTGGATATGGCAGATCGCTGCCGCCAATGCATCTGCCGCATCTGCCGGGTGTGGCACCTTGGGTAGGTCGAGCAGAGTCTTGACCATCACCTGGACCTGCTTTTTCTCGGCCTTTCCATTCCCGACCACCGCCTGTTTCACTTCCAGGGGAGCATACTCAAACACAGGCAGCCCTGCGTTCATGGCCGCTAGGATGGCGACCCCCCTCGCATGTCCGAGTTTGAGTGCTGATTTGATATTCTTGGAAACGAACAAATCCTCGACAACAACTACGTGAGGCTTGTACTTATCGATGATTTTTTCAAGCTCTTCGTATATCTTTTTGAGCCGCTTAGGGAATGGCTGCTTGGCGGACGGACTAATGCCGCCCGACACCACATGGAACAACTTATGGTCCTCTTCCGCCACGATGCCAAAGCCGCTCGTGAGCGTACCCGGATCAACCCCTAGTACCCTCATACATCCTCCCCCGCCTTAATACCGAATATCATTAAAAAATGCAAATGAGAAATTAGAGATTCGAAATTCGAAGTACCTGTCCTTTGGTACTTTGTCAATTATCAACTTTCAACCTACAATTCGGCATGCTGCTATGCATGCCGTCGCCTACACTGCATTCATAATTTCTTCAGGGATGTCGAAGTTCGCATACACATTCTGGACATCATCGTTGTCCTCAAGTGTATCGACAAGTCGCAGCATCTGCTGGGCTTCCTTGCCGTCGAGTTTAACATAGGTCTGCGGGACCATAGTGACTTCGGAGACCTCAAGAGCAACGCCGGCGTCCTCAAGAGCTTTCTTCACTCTCTCAAAATCGTTCGGAGGCGTCGTGATCACGAAGTTATCGTCCTCTGTCTGCATGTCCTCGGCCCCTGCGTCCAAGGCTAGCGTCATGAGCTTATCCTCATCAATCTTTGCGCGTTTAACCACGAGATACCCTTTCTTGTGGAACATCCACGCAACGCAGCCCGCTTCACCCAGGTTGCCTCCAGCCTTGCTAAAAATATTACGAATCTCGGAAACGGTCCTGTTCCGGTTATCGGTCATAACTTCCGCGAGAACCGCTACGCCGCCCGGTCCGTATCCTTCGTAAGTCATCTCCTCGTACGAGACGCCAGGAAGTTCGCCCGTTCCCTTCTGGATCGCGCGCTTGATATTGTCAGCAGGCATGCTGACCGCCTTCGCCTTGGCGACAGCTGTTCTGAGCCGGGGGTTCCCATTGGGATCGCCACCGCCGAGCTTGGCTGCGACAGTGATCTCTTTGGTAATCTTGGTAAAGATTTTGCCGCGCTTTGCATCAGTAGCAGCTTTTTTGTGTTTCGTTGTTGCCCATTTTGAATGACCTGACATTGAGCCTCCTAAAATTGAAACCCCACATCATCAATTCCAAATAATATCCAATTTCCAATAACGGATTTCTGAAACTTCCGCCACGTGGCGCTCGGAGCCTTGTGTTTGCCCCTCAGCTACCGTTCTGCATTCTGCAGTTCATGTTCCAAATCTTCCTTCAGCTTCGTGAAGATCATTCTTCCCGCGGCTGTCTGAAGCACGCTTGTGACCGCCACTTCCACGTTCTTATTGATATATCTGCGACCGTTTTCCACCACGATCATCGTTCCGTCATCAAGATATGCCACACCCTGACCGGGCTCCTTGCCTTCCTTTAGAACGAATACTCGCATACTCTCTCCAGGCAATGCCACAGGCTTGACAGCATTTGATAAATCGTTGATATTGAGTACCTTGACCCCCTGGAGTTCCGCAACCTTATTGAGGTTGAAATCGTTTGTAATCACCTTGGCGGAGAGCTTCTTCGCCAATGCGATCAGCTTGCTGTCCACATCGCGGATCTTGGGAAAATCTTCCTCGGTGATACGGACCTCCATATGGCTCATCTTCTGGATCCGGTGTAGAATATCGAGGCCTCGCCTCCCCCGCGCTCGCTTGAGGGAATCGGATGAATCGGCAATGTGCTGAAGCTCGTGAAGGATAAACTGCGGGATGAGTATCGTCCCGTCCAGAAACTCCGTCTCACAGACATCGGCGATCCTGCCATCGATGATCACGCTCGTATCCATGATTTTGATGTTCTCTTCCCCGCTTCCTTTGAAGAGCTTCTTGATGTTCGCAGGGTTGAACTTCTCACCCTCCCTGATCCCGATAGTAATGCCGATGTATCCGAAGAAGCCATTCATCAGGAGGAGGATAAAGTTCACGATGCTCCGCTCGAGCGGTACGAGCTTGAGCGGTGCCGCAATAATGTTTGCTGACATCAAACCGAGGATAAATCCGAGGATACCACCGACGATGACTTTTAATGAGACCTTTCTGAACAGGAATTCGGTAAGAATGATGAACACTGCAACGCCAAATCCGATCGCCATTCCTTCTGTCTTGCTGACCTGGTCATAAAGCTGCGTAGACACATAGTAACCGAGCAGGGTGCCTAAAAAAACAAACAATATACGAATGAGGATAAGTCCCATCCATTTCACCTCCTTTGAGTGATATGAAAGAAAAAACGAATATTATAATAATAGTATGGATATACCGCATGGATATCGGGGGAACAACGCACTCCGGAGAAAGACAAGCTATTCCGGCTTGACTGAAACAAAAAGGTCTTCACCCTTCCTGCGTATGAGAAGCAGCACTCTCTCTTTTGACCGTATCTTTGACGCTGCCTTCTTATAATCCTCTATCGTACCAATGTTCTTCTGGTTTATTTGGAGTATGATATCCCCGGGTCTGATGCCGGCCTCAAACAATTTGCTGTCGGTGTCAACCTTGACGATCACGACGCCCTTTTCATTCTCATCAATGCCGAGGCGCGCGGCAAGATCGGGTGTAAGCTCGCGGACGACAAGTCCGGTGAGCGCGCTGCTTTCCTCCGGGTTTTCCTCAGGCTCTTCGGTGTTTCTTGAGGACGCTTCGGCCATTTTCTTCGGCAGTTCGGCGATGATCACGTCAACTTCTACTTCTTTCTTCTGACGGAGCAGTTTGACCTGCACCTTTGTCCCGATGGGCGTCTGCGATACCATGTTCCTGAGATGTCCCGTATCCTCGACGACCTTACCGTTGTACTGCAGGATCACGTCCCCTTGTTTGATGGCAGCCTTATCCGCAGGGCTTCCCTTGATGACACCGCTCACGAGCGCACCCTTCAGGTCCTTCACCCCGAATTCTTCCGCCAGGTCCGACGTGACGTCCTGAATGCTAACGCCAAGCCAGCCCCGCACCACTTTCTTGTACTTCACCAGGCTGTCCATAACTTGTTTGGCCATGATGCTCGGTACGGCGAACCCGATACCCTGATAGCCGCCGGTCCTCGAGAGAATGGCGGTATTGATCCCGATGAGTTCGCCACGGGCATTGATAAGCGCCCCGCCTGAGTTGCCCGGGTTGATAGCCGCATCGGTCTGGATAAAGTCTTCATAGTCCGCAATACCCACATTCGCCCGTCCAACGGCGCTGATCACGCCCATGGTCACCGTCTGGTTCAACCCGAAAGGGTTCCCGATCGCGAATACGATCTCGCCCACTTTCAGCTTGTTTGAATCGCCCCAAGGGAGTGCCGTCAGCCCTTTTCCGTCAATTTTTATGACGGCGATATCGGTCTTCGGGTCCGCTCCGATGAGCTTGGCACTATAGTCCTTTTTGTTCGAGAGCAAAACCTTGATTTCCTGAGCTTTTTCTATCACGTGGTTGTTCGTGACGATGTACCCGTCCTCAGAAACGATAACACCAGATCCAAGGCTCTGCTCCTTATGCTCCTTTGGAACATTGGGATGCGGGAACTGATCTCCAAAAAATTTCCGGAAGAACGGATCATCAAACAAGTCGAAGGGGGCCTCCTCTCGTGACTTGATGACCCTTGTCGTGGAAATATTTACTACCGATGGAGTAGCAACTGCGGCGACCTCGGACTGCGCATCACTCAACTGTGTCAGGATGTCAAGGGACTTGGATGATATCTGACTCTTGGCCGGGAGTGGCGAGATAACGCCGAGGTGAGAAGACAGGACAAGGCCGACAAAGATACCAAGCACAAGAATGAACCCAGCAGAGATATAGAATCTCTTTTTATTAGTCATGGTTTAAAAAAATCCTCCTGGTGGATCGTGCTATCATTAAAGAGAACAAATTGTATTGTACCAGAAAGAAGTGAGACTTTTCAAGCCCTTTTTGTCATTGACAAAAAGGGCGGATAAAATATAATACAATCATCACGAAGAGCAAGAAACGGAGAAAGAGTCCTTGTCATCGAAACACCCTGCCGCAGTTCGCCTTGAGAAGCTCGACAAAGAATATATCTGGCACCCCTTCACCCAGATGCTTGAATGGGAAAAGGACCAGCAGGTCATAATCGAGAGCGGCATCGGAAGCATTCTCTCCGACATCCGCGGGAAAAAATATATTGATGGAGTGTCATCTCTCTGGGTCACGATCCATGGCCACCGGAAAAAAGAGATCAACGCAGCCGTGTCCGCCCAGCTGAGGAAGATCGCCCACTCCACGTTGCTCGGACTTTCGAACGTGCCCGCGATTCTCCTTGCGGAAAAGCTGGTCAAGATAGCACCGAGAGGCCTCTCAAAAGTCTTTTATTCCGACAGCGGTTCAACGGCAGTGGAGATCGCGCTCAAGATCGCATATCAGTACTGGCAGCAGAAAGGGGAAAAACATAAGGCAAAGACCGGCTTCATTTCCCTCAAAGAAGCATACCATGGAGATACCATCGGTTCCGTGAGCGTCGGCGGCATCGACCTCTTCCATTCCACATATAAACCCCTCCTCTTTCATACCTGGAAGATCGAGACGCCCTACTGCTATCGATGCAGCTTCGGAAGGACCTACCCTGCGTGCGGAATCGTCTGCGCGGAACAGGCTGAAGAAGTGATCCGCACCCATAGCCATGAGGTCGCAGCACTCGTCATCGAGCCCCTCGTCCAGGGCGCCGCGGGCATGCTTCTGCAGCCGCCCGGATATTTGCGGAGGATCAGGGAACTGTGCACGAAGTACAATATCCTTATGATAGCCGATGAGGTCGCAACGGGTTTTGGGAGAACGGGCGCCATGTTCGCCTGCGAGCATGAAAAGGTCCTTCCAGACATTCTAGCAATGGCCAAGGGCATCACCGGCGGGTACCTCCCACTGGCTGCAACACTCACAACCGAAGATATTTACCGGGGGTTCCTCGGTGAATACAAGGAACTGAAGACATTTTTTCATGGCCACACGTATACCGGTAACCCTCTCGCCTGCGCCGCAGCTATCGCGAATATCGATCTTTTCAAGAAGGAACGGACACTCCAGAAACTCCAGCCTAAGATCACGCTTCTTAATAAAGAACTGAAACGTTTCGCTGAACTTGAACATGTAGGCGACTTCAGGCAGAAGGGGTTCATGGTCGGTATCGAACTCGTGAAGAACAAGGAGACGAAGGAACCATACCCGCTGGAAGAAAAAATCGGCATCAGGGTAATCCAAGAAGCAAGGAGGAATGGCCTTATCATCAGGCCCCTGGGAAGCGTCATCGTACTCATGCCGCCGCTTTCGATCTCGGTGAGGGAGCTGAAGAGGCTGATTGAGATCGTATATGGAGCTATTAAAACGGTTACGGAAATGCACTGAGGACCAGTCGCATACTTTCCCGATCCGACGGTTTTGGAACGGGAGTTTTCTGCGCTTTTTGAGCTCCTTCGGACAGGGCATCGAGCGAGTTGATCGTTCGGGCTGCCTTCTTCCTTTTTTCCTCTGAATGATGTTTGACGTCATCTATGGTAAGGCTGACCATTCTGAAAACACTTCCGCATCCCTCTCCTTAACCCTTAGTCCTGATCTCGCATAGTACGTACATACACGGATACACGGTCTTTTTTCTTGACAAAATGAGAGCTCCTCTATATAATTCGAAGCTTACAGCCCCGGAATCAAATAAAATGGCTATCAAGATCAATGACATACCGCCAGAGGGGCTGACACTAGAGCTTGAGCAAAAGCTTGATCTGTTCGACAGAGGAACGGCGTCCACAGCGTTCACAGCAGCTCTCAGCATCAAGCCGACAGGAGCGGGAATCCTTACTATAACGGGTCGGGTAAAGGCCGAGCTCGTGCTTGAGTGCAGCCGCTGTCTGAAGAACTTTCCGTACAAAATTGATACGGAACTAAACATCGATCTCGCGCCGATAAGCTCCTTGAGAACGTCTCCAGAACATGAGCTCGAGATGTCGGAGCTTGATACGGAGTTTTACCAAGGGGACGAAATCGACCCTGTAGAACTTGTAAAGGAGCAATTACTTATCTCCATTCCTATGGTTCCGCTCCATGGTCCCGACTGCAAAGGGCTCTGTCCGGTCTGCGGAACAAACCTGAATGAAGCGGCATGCAGTTGTCAGAAAGACGGCCATGGCGAATTCGGCGCGTTTTCCATACTGAAGGACTTATTTAAAAAATAAAGGAGTAATACACAAACGATGGCTAACCCAAAACACAAAACATCCAAATCCCGCAGGGATAAGCGGCGTACCCACAAGCACCTCAAAGCCCCAAACCTATCGATTTGTCCGCAGTGTCAGGAGGTCAAGAAGCCCCACCATGCCTGCCTGTCTTGCGGTACCTATAACGGCCGCGAAATTGTAACCGTTCAACAGATATAATGTCCGCGTTCTCAAAGGCAAAGGGATGATACCGTCTTTTTCGGTATACCCCTTTGCCTTTTATATTACAGGGAGCAGGTTATGAAGATAGCTGTTGATGCCATGGGGGGAGACAACGCGCCTCAAGCCGTCGTTGCCGGGGCTGTGCAGGCGGCGAAAGACCTCGGGATTGGCATCATCCTTGTCGGGATCGAAGAACTGATTCAGGCAGAGCTCAAGAAGCACCATCAAGCAAAAACACTCCCGATAGAAGTACGGAACGCCACGCAAGTGGTGGATATGCTCGATTCACCGGCAACGGTCTTCCGCAGAAAGAAAGACTCATCCATCCGCGTGGCCAATGAACTCGTCAAAAGCGGCGACGCAGCCGCCGTGATCAGTGCGGGTCATACCGGTGCTGCCATGGCCACGTCGCTCTTCGTCCTCGGACCGCTTGAAGGGGTGGAACGTCCGGCCATTGCGACCTTCATGCCGACCATGAAAGAGACGTGCATTGTGCTCGACGTAGGTGCCAACGTAGATTGCAAGCCGAACCATCTCCTGCAGTTCGCTATCATGGGTGAGGTGTATGCAAAGTATCTCCTCAAAAACCCCAACCCCAGGGTTGGCCTGCTCTCCATCGGCGAAGAAGAGACCAAGGGGAACGAGCTCACCAAGGAGGCCTTCAAGCTTCTGACTGAGACCTCGGTCAACTTCATCGGCAATGTGGAAGGTCGCGACGTGATGAGCGGCAAGGCAGATGTCGTAGTCTGCGACGGGTTCATCGGTAACGTCGTGCTTAAGCTATCAGAAGCTGTAGCCGAGACCATCGGCCTCATGATCCGGGAGAACATAGGCGATAACCTGATCCGGAAGCTCGGATATTTTATGATGCGGCCGGCCTTTCGAGCGCTCAAGCGACGCATCGACTACGCCGAGTACGGCGGTGCCCCGCTCGTTGGCATCAACGGCATCAGCATCATAAGCCACGGCCGGTCGTCGGACCGGGCAATCAAAAATGCGGTCCGCGTAGCCACGGAACTCTCGAAGAGCGAAGTAAACAAACACATACAAGAGGACATCGAAAAAAATATGGAGCTGGATAAAACCAAATGATCCATGCACGCATAACAGGGACTGGATCGTATACGCCCAAGAAAGTCATCACCAACCATGATCTGGAAAAGCTCGTTGACACCAGCGATGAATGGATCATCGAACGCACGGGCATCAGGGAGCGGAGAATCGCGGAAAAAGGCCAGACCACCTCGGACCTCGCCTATGAGGCGAGCCGGAAAGCGCTCAAAGCCGCCGGGCTTGTAGCGGACGAGTTGGATCTGATCATGGTAGCGACCATGACGCCGGACATGATCCTGCCGAGCATGGGTTGCGTACTCCAGGAAAAGCTCGGCGCCAAAAACGCGGCAGCCTTCGACATTTCCGCGGCCTGTTCCGGCTTTATCTATGGGATGTCCATTGCCAGCGCCTTCATCAAGGCCGATGTTTATAAGAATATTCTCCTCGTGGGGGCCGAAGTCCTGTCGCGGTTTACGGACTGGGAGGATCGCACGACCTGCATCCTCTTTGGAGACGGCGCCGGGGCAGCCGTGATCCAGCGATACGCGGGTAAGCGTGGGATTCTCTCCACCCATCTTCATTCCGATGGCTCACTTGGAGATTTAATCCAAGTTCCTGCCGGCGGCGCCCAACATCCTGCGTCGTATGATACGATCCGTAAACGCATGCACTTTGTTAAAATGAAGGGCAACGAGACCTTCAAGGCAGCGGTGAGGGCGCTCGAGGGAGTGGTGCAGGAAGCTCTGGAGCACAACAAGGTGAATCCGGAAGAGATCGACTTCCTTGTTCCGCACCAGGCAAATCTCAGGATCATCCAGGCCATGGCGCAACGCCTGAATATGCCCATGGAAAAGGTTGTTCTTAATCTTCCCAAATACGGCAACACATCGGCGGCTTCCATCCCCATTGCCCTTGATGAAGCAGTCCGCCGTGGCAGAATAAAAGAAAATCACCTCCTCCTGTTCGAAGCTTTTGGAGGGGGCCTTACCTGGGCATCGGCCCTGGTACGGTGGTAATGAACTAAGCGCATCTCTGATCGCTTTCAGATTCCTTTTCACAAATGGGACATGGAGGACCAATGGATTACCTGCTGACAGAAGAACAGATAATGATCCGCGATCTTGCCAGACAGATCGCCGTTGAAAAGATTGTGCCGGTGCGTGCCGAACTTGATGAGCAGAACAAGTTTCCCTCGGACATCATGAAGGCCATTGCCCAGGCAGACCTCTTCGGCATTTACATACCAGAAGAGTACGGCGGCTTGGGGAAAAAGAGCCTCGAACTCTGCATCACCGTCGAAGAGCTGTCTAAGGCCTGTCTTGGCGTTTCTACCAGTTATGCTGCCAACGCCCTCGGCTCCTATCCCATTCTTCTCTACGGATCCGATGCTCAGAAGAAAAAATACCTCCCGGATATCGCCACCGGCAAGAAGCTCGTGGCTTTTGGCCTTA
>Ga0335079_10003989_pt1 | contig 16988 bp, 15 predicted proteins | sample Lox_Sample_33_FD_206719 | JGI IMG/M metagenome (GOLD analysis project Ga0335079, IMG submission 206719) | Soil microbial communities from Loxahatchee National Wildlife Refuge, Florida, United States - Lox_Sample_3.3 | ecosystem: Environmental > Terrestrial > Soil > Wetlands | place: USA... | reverse complement strand
TTTCCCCGAGGGACGAAAACTCAGCCGTCGCACTGAAACCTCCAGACCGTGCCACCTGGATCTCAGTTGGCGGAATTCGATAGATGTACGATCCACCAGAGCAGAGGGTCGTCACTTTATACTGGTCGACGTCAAAACCAGTCACTCGGAACTTCGCTTCGGTGTAGAGCAAAGCAAGTGGCAGCCCCACGTAGCCGAGACCGATTACACCCACCCGCGCCCGGCGAGTTTCGATTCTGGTTTTCAACTCTGAGAATAGGCTGGTGGCATTTGTGCATGTATTCATACGATGATCTCCTCTTTCAAAAACCGATGTTCATGTCTAGAGCTGCCGATGCCCCTCTCCAACAAGGCTATGTCTGCCACCCACCACCCAGATTCCGGTAGAGGTTTACAAGCCCTAAGAGCTCATTCAGTTGGGCCTGCGCCAATCCCAATTCGGCGTTAAAGGAATTGGTTTCATTTGTAAGCACTTCCAGATAGCTGGTAGCGCCGCTCCGGTAGCGCGTTTGGGAAAGTCGCGCTGCATCCTGAGCAGCCAGTACGAGTTCCTGTTGCCGTTCCCGGAACTCGCGGTTTTTTTGATACTCCACCAGCGAGTCCGAAACACCGCGAAATGCCTGCTGGATGGTGCGTTGATAGGTAAGCGCCATTTCCTCTTTGCGAGCTTCGCTCAAGCGGACGCCAGACTTGATTCTGCCGCCGGCGAAGATGGGCTGGGTGAGGCTGCCGCCGAAATTCCAGAATCCCGCGGGGCCGGTGAATAGGTTTGTTAGCGCAGAACTCAGAAAACCGCTGTTGCCTGTCAGCGAGATTTGTGGAAAGTACGCAGCTCGAGCGACTCCGATCTGCGCGTTGGCCGCCATTAACTCGGCTTCGGCCGCTCGGATGTCGGGACGACGCTCCAGCAAGTTCGAAGGCAGTCCTGCCGGCACCTCCGGCGCATGGGGCTGTTCTGTGAGTTTCATGCCTCGAGCGACGGGTGCGGGGTTCCTTCCCAGCAAAGTACTGAGGAAATTCTCCTCTTGTTGAATTTGTCGCTCCAGACTGGGAATGCTCTCGGCCGCTGTCGCAACCAACTGTTCCGCCTGGCGTACGTCAAGCATGGTGGCTGCACCGCCGTCCGACAATGTGCGAGTGAGATGCAGCGACTCCTGCCGTGAGGCTAAAGTGCGGCGGGAGATCTCAAGCTGAAGGTCATAAGCACGTAGCTGAAAGTAGGCCGTCGCCACATCACTTACAAGGCTGTTGATCACGGCCCGGCGGGCCCACTCTGTTGCCAGGAGATTCGCCCGTGCTGCTTCAGTGGCGCGGCGGTACTTACCCCAGAAGTCCAGTTCCCATACCATGGAAGCGCCCACTGCGTTGAAGCTGGTTTCGGTTTCTGGTGAGAACTTCGTTTCTGGAATCCGATTGTTGAAACCAGCAGCCCCGGCGTTAACCGTCGGCAACTGGTCAGCCCGAGTGATGCCTAATTGCGCTCGCGCTTCCATGATCCTCGCTGCCGCAATGCGAACATCGTAGTTTTGCTGCAACGCCGTGCGCATCAATTCCTGGAGCGTCGGATCCTGAAAAACATCCCACCATTTCTGGTCAGCCAGAGATGGTGCGGCAGGCGTCGACGATTGTTGCATGGAATTCCCGCCAGGCTTAGAACCTTCCTGCGCACCATCCTCCGGAGATGCTCCGCGATAAGTGAGCGGAACCTCCACCTTGGGCCGTTTGTAGTTCGGCCCGACAGCGCAGGCACACGTGAACAGGGTCAGAAGTGAAAGGACAATTGCGTTTCTCACGTTAGTCAGCCTCCATTGGACGCGGCTCCGGAACGCTGACCGGTTGCGGTTTACGACTGCAGCGCTCGCTTAGTGTCTCGACCAGTACATACAGAGCGGGGATGATGAAGATGGCGATTGCGGTAGCAGCCGCCATTCCACCGATGACCGCAGTCCCCATGATCTGGCGGGCCACAGCTCCGGCACCCGCCGCGGTCCACAGGGGTACGCAACCGAGGATGAATGCAAAAGATGTCATCAGAATGGGACGCAGCCGCAGTTTGGCTCCCTCCAAGGCGGCATCAACCAGTGGCTTCCCATGAACTTCATGCATCTCTTTCGCGAATTCCACGATTAAAATCGCATTTTTCGCAGCCAAACCGATCAGCATGATTAAACCGATCTGGGCGTAAACATCGTTCTCGATCTGGACCATGAAGGGCGGCAAGAAAAGGCCTAGCACCGCACGACGCAGCCAAAGCACGGCGAAGGCGCCAAATACAGCAATCGGAGTGCTAAGCAGCACGCTGAACGGTAGCGACCAGCTTTCATACAGCGCGGCGAGGATCAGGAAGACGAACAGAAAGGACATCCCGAAGATGACCCACGTGGGCACGCCCTGGCGCGCCTTCTGTTCCTGGAACGACATGCCCATGTAATCGAAACCCATTTCCGGCGGCATGGTCTGGTGAAAGACGTCTTCCAGCGCCGTTGTGACTTGATCGGAACTGTATCCAGGTGCAGCGATGGCATTGATCTGCGCGGATCTGTACTCGTTGTAGCGCATGGTGAATTCCGGACCGACACGCGATTCGAAGTTGGTCAGCGCGGAAAGGGGAACCATGACGCCATTCTTATTGCGCACATAGAACTGGCCGATATCTTTTACAGTGGCGCGATACGGAGCTTCCGCTTCCACATAGACCTGCCAGGTGCGTCCAAATTCATTGAAGTAATTCACGAACAGCCCGCCCATGTAGGCCTGGACCGTTTGATAGACATCGCTGATCGGTACACCCTGTTTCAGTACTTTCTCTTTATCCACTGTCAAGTATTGCTGCGGAACTCTGGGAACAAAGGTCGTACTAACCATGCCAAGTTCGGGACGTTTCCGTGCCGCAGCCAGAAACTTATCGACATTGTTCGAGAGGAATTCGATATCCTTTCCGGAGCGGTCTTCCAGAACGAACTGAGCTCCGCCGGAAGTCCCGACGCCGGGGATGGGCGGTGGAGAGAATGCAAACATCGTGCCTTGTGGCATCGCCATGAGCTTTTGGTTCAACCGCGCCCAAATGACCTTGTACAACTCTTCAGTGGTTTTGCGTTCTTCCCAAGGCTTCAACTGGACGAAATAGAAGGCGGTATAGCTGCTGCGGGTAAAGCTGAGCAGACTGAAACCAATGACGCTGGTGTAGTGATCGACGCCCGGCGTAGATCCCAGGATCTTTTCGACTTCCGTGGAAGCTTCTTGCGTCCGCTCCAGAGAAGCGCCCTCGGGCAGTTGCAGGTTCATGTACATATAGCCCTGATCTTCATCGGGAAGGAAGCTGGAAGGCAGTTTGCGTCCAAAAAACACCGCGCCTATGCCGAACAGAACCAACACGGCCAGGGCAAACGCGCCTTTTCGGACCACAATGCCGGATGCTCGGACATAGCCGTTCGTGCCAGACTCGAATTTCCGATTGAACCAGCCGAAGAATTTGGCAAGCGGGCCATGGCTCTCTTTCTTGGGACGCAGCAGAAGTCCGGCTAACGCTGGACTTAATGTAAGAGCGTTGAAAGCCGACAGGATCACCGAGACCGCGATCGTGATGGCAAACTGCTTATATAGCTGTCCCGTAATGCCGGGAATGAAGACGGTGGGCACGAACACCGCCGAGAGCACCAGGGCGATGCCGATCACCGGTCCCGACAGTTCCTCCATGGCCTTGCGGGCTGCTTCTTTCGGCGTCAGGCCCTCTTCGATGTGTCTCTGCACTCCTTCCACAACGACGATGGCATCATCGACCACCAGGCCGATCGCCAGCACAAGTCCGAACATGGAAAGCGTGTTGATGGAAAAGCCGAAGGCGGGAAACAGCATGAAGGTTCCGACCAGTGAGACTGGCACGGCAAGGAGAGGAATGAGAGTGGCTCGCCAGTCCTGCAGGAATACATAGACGACGAGGATGACCAGTGCAATGGCGATCACCAGAGTCAAAATGATTTCCTTCATGCCCTCCCGGACCGCTGCCGTCTGATCGAGCGACACGACGTATTCGACGTCGTCGGGGAATCTCTCCTTCATCTGCGCCATCAGCTTGCGGAGGCTGTCGACAGCTTGCACAGCATTGGAGCCAGGCAACTGGTAAACGGCTACGGTTGCCGCCGGCTTTCCATTCAGCCGGCTCACCATGCTGTAGTCTTGAGCGCCGAGTTCGGCATGCGCCACATCGCCCACGCGAACAATGCCACCCTCCGAGTTCTCCCGGACCACGATGTTTTCGAAGTCTTCAGGTGACCGGAGGCGGCCCTGGGCCAGCACCGACATGGTCAGTTGCTGGCCTGGCTGTGCCGGTTCACCCCCGACCTGCCCCACGGGATTCACCTTGTTCTGAGCCTGGATTGCATTGACCAGGTCGGTGACCGTGATTCCCAACTTCGCCAGCTTGTCGGGCTTGATCCATACGCGCATGGCGTACTGTCCCGCACCGAAAACATCGGTCTGGCCAACACCGTACGATCGCTGGATCGGATCCTTAAGGTTGATATGCGCGTAGTTGGCCAGGAACTTCGCATCTCTGGAACCTTTCGGTGAATACACCGAGATCAGCATCAGGGGCGAGGTCATCGACTTCTTGATGTCGATTCCATAACTGATGACCTCCTGCGGAATCTGGCCGTTCGCCAACTGCTGGCGAGACTGCGTCAGAATCTGGTCCATGTTGGGATCGGTGTCGAGCTGGAAATCCACAAACAGCTGCGTGTTCGAGTTGTTGGTGGCGTTGGTCGAGTACATGTAATCCATCTTGTCGACGCCGTTCACCTGCTGCTCGATCGGAGTGGCCACAGCTTCCTCAAGCGTCTTGGCGTCGGCGCCTACATAGACCGCGCTGAGACGGATCTCCGGGGGAGCGATGTTCGGGAACTGGGCGACCGGCAAACCTACAATTGTGACGACACCGACAATGACCATCAGGATGGCAATTACCAGTGCGACAATCGGACGATTGATGAAGAACTTCGACATGATCACTGCCCTTCCTGTGTTGGATTTCCGGTTTTTTCAGCGACGACACTTGGATCGGCAGGTTTCACCGCCACGAGGGTTCCTTCGCGCACTTTGTCTTGGCCTTGCACCACAACTTGCTCGCCAGGTTTCAGTCCCTCTTCGATGACCCACATTTGTCCAATTTTTTCGCCGGCCTTGACCGCGCGAATTTTGATTTTGTTATCGGTGCCAACAAGCGCGATCTGGTAGCCTCCCTGCAGCTGTGCCACGGCGGCCTGGGGCACGAGCAGAGCGTCTTTTTTGACGCTGGTCTGGATCCGTACCCGGCCGTACTGTCCGGGACGTAGAATATTGCCGGGATTTGGGAACGTCGCGACTAGGCGAATCGTGCCAGTGTTCGCGTCCACTTGCCTGTCGGTCAGCAACACTCTGCCTTTGTGCGGATAGACTGTGCCGTCGCTCAGGATCAGTTCGGTCGAGCTGTCGAACAAATCCATGGGCCGTCCGCTGGAACTGATGTGCTTGGCCTGCATGTACTGTTGCTCGCTCACGGGGAAATACACCTTGATGGGATCGACCTGGGAAACCGAAGTGAGTTGAGAATTCGGGCCTACCAGGTTTCCGATCTGCACCTGCGCAATTCCAGCAACCCCCTCCACCAGGGATGTGACCTTGGTCCATCCAAGATCGAGTTGCGCCCGTTCGACCGCCGCCTTGCAGGATTCGACCGCAGCTTGAGCAGCGCGTTTGGCCTGGATCTCAGTGTCCAGTTTCTCCTTGGCCACCGCCTTCTGCTCGACCAGCGGCGTATCGCGGTCAACATCGATCGTGCTTTTTGCCAGCAGTGCGTCTGCCTGGGCGAGATCCCCCTTTACACGATCGAGGTTCGCTTGAAACGGCCTGGGATCGACTTCGAATAGAACCTGACCTTTTCGAACCAGCGAACCTTCCCTATAGTCTTGGCTAATGATGTAGCCAGAGACTTGGGGTCGAATGTCTGCGTTGACATACCCATCGAGTGTCGCGACCCATTCGTTGTGCAGAGCAACATCTTGCTGAACCGGCATTGCGACCAACACTTCCGGTTTTGGCAATTCCACCGCGGCGTTGCTTCTGCTGCACCCCACGAGGGTCAAGCTGAGACTCATGAAGGCCACGGCCATCACGGTGTAGTGAAGCCAGTGGCTCGGCCATGTCCTGGCAGACTGGTGGGTGAGGCTAAACCGTGAAGCACCTCGATGACTGGAGACCCTGTGAATAGAACTGCGAATTTCGCTAAAGATCGACATGCGATTTGCTCCTGTTATAACCACTCTTCCCACTGACTCCGCGTTAAACTTGAGCTCAAAATCATTGCTGGCAGCACAAGTGTCTCGCCGGTGAATTGGGCGGCCGATCCGCCCATTGCAGCTTCGGCTCTGCCAGACGGCACTTAGCACGTAACGAACACATACTCTCGTTCGTGTGCATGACGATTGCAGGTTCCGTACCAATTTCCAGTTTTCGTAAGTTCTTGAATCCGACGTGCGCCGCGCTCGGCGGAGTCCAGCCTGCCCATATCCGGGCGAGCGCGCTGCTCTCAGGCGGGCATTGCCATTGCCGAGCGTTCCAGTCGCTGCGGACACACGTAAGCCCTCAGGTGATAGCAAAATCCTGATGAGAAGATGAGTTCGGTTTCAAAGACGCGAAGTGAGATTCTTTGCGTCGGCAATGGCTCTTAGAGCGTTGCGCTTTGTGAGCAGCCTTACGAAGTAAGGGAGATGAAGCAAGAAATGGACACAGGTTCGCACTCACTCAAGCCGGTCCTTGATTGGTCTGGACGTTGGGCTTCTTTCTGCCGCCCGACGAACCTCTCACCCAAGCGAGCCGATTGACTCTGAAATGGGCCAAAACCTGATTCCGCCAACCCTGCCCGCTGCTTCCTAATTCACGGACATGCGCTTATTCGATTCCTGCTTGCGGACCAAAGGAAGGTGGAGGCGCTCGCAAATGTCCCGAGAATACGAAGTCTCGGCAATGAATTGCGCGTCGAGTTTCTTAACAAACGAAAGCACGTCTTCCCCGATTGCGTCGATGAACAGTATTTCCGTGAGATCGACCACTAGTTGCAGTTTGCTATTACAGCGTGTGACAAGCGCACGAACCTGCTCAGCTCCTTCGCCGATGAACCGGCCCTCGAGCCTGCAGATCAAAGCGCCGTCTAATTCTTCCGTCTCGATACGTAACATCATGGGCCCCTCTCAACATCACTAACAGCCTCAAGTTTCTGGCTTAAGTATGTTGCAGCTGTTTTGCCACGAACTGCGGGTGTAACTCATTGAGGGGGAAGCTTCTTCCGAGCGTACGACGCTCTTACCAATGGGCAGTGCCAGCATGAGGGCACGCACTCGGTAGACGGCTCAAAATAACGAGGCGGCTGATTCAGCCGCCTCGACGAGTTGATCAGCTAGAAGGCCAAACGTTTCAAAAGGTAAATACCAGGCCGGCAGAGGGAACCGCGGAGTGAGTGTACTTGTCGACTTTGAGGCTCGCCTGTTCGAAGTCTGGGATCTTGTAGATAAAACCTCGATATTGAGCGCGGACGAGGAAGTGTTTTGACAGCGGCACATCTACGCCGCCTCCATAAACGAAGGTGGCCCGGGTTTGCTCGCTCACAGATCCCCTGCGTGGATCAAAAAACATGGCTCCACCTCCCGCAAGCACGAATGGAGACACTCTTTTCACGACTGGCGCCTTAAAGGAAGGAAGTCTAACGATTGCAATGCCGGTCATCGCGTGGACGTTCGTCGGTATGAACATGCTACCGTTGCCCGATTGAAAGCTCTCGTGATTTCTGAAGTAGTCATAATCGCCTTCGAATGCGAGCCAGGCCTTGAGATTAAATCGATATCCGGCCATGACGCCTCCAGAGTTGGCCGGATCATTGGTAATCCCATTGTTGGTCGTCTGCTTTTGAAAGAACCCCGAACCTTGAACTGTCACTTCATGTCTGAATTCCTGAGCCCATGATGAGACTGCCAACAAAAGGACAAGGAGAACGATTGCTAATTCGGTAAACCTCTTCATGTTTTGGAATCCTCTTTCGGGCAACTTCGCGAGTGGCCCGCAAGAGGTCAAGGCATGTTTTTGGCCGAAATGTAGCATTTGGCCTAAATTGTTCACAGACCGTGATTTCGAGAAAAAGCTGGATCTGCATACGGGGCATGGGCTCGCCCGTATGCGGTCGGACGACCACATGATGTCAGACTACGTAATCGGATCGAGTGATGTTTAGCCTCCGCATTTTGTTCTGCAACGTGGTTCTCTTAAGACCCAAGCGCTCTGCTGCTCCGCCATTCCCGGCTATTTTGCCCGACGCGGTCCTCAGAGCGTCGAGGATCGCCTGGCGCTCAGCTTGCTCGAATGTTGAAGGCGACGAAACAACACTGCGCACTCCGGCTTTCCTCAGTTCGGCACGCGGCACATTCAATTCGTCTCCTTGCGTGAGAATGACGCAGCGCTCGATGAAGTTCTCCAGTTCGCGGATATTTCCTGGCCAATCGGCATTCACCAGAGCCTCCATCGCATGCCTCGGCACCGACCGAACACGCTTTTGCATGCGCCGGGAGAGGCGCGACACAAAGAAGTGGACCAACAGCTGAATATCTTCGCGCCTTTCGCGTAGCGGCGGAATTTCTATCGGGAAGACCCTGAGCCTGTAAAAGAGGTCCTCCCGGAACTGATTGTTGCGAATCATGCCCTCCAAGTCCCGATGAGTAGCCGCAATCAGCCGAACATCGACCTTGACTGTTTTGGTGCTTCCGAGGCGTTCGAACTCCTGCTCCTGCAGAGCACGCAAAAGTTTCGGCTGCAAGTCCATCGTGATGTCGCCGATCTCGTCGAGAAATAGAGTGCCCTGGTCCGCCAATTCAAACCGGCCTCGCTTCTGCATGAGGGCACCAGTGAAGGCCCCTCTTTCATGACCGAAGAGCTCGCTTTCGACCAGTCCCGAGGGAATGGCGGCGCAGTTCAGCCGGACAAATGTGCGTCCAACGCGCGGGCTGAGATTGTGAATGGCTCGGGCCACCAGTTCTTTGCCGGTGCCGGTCTCGCCATGCAGTAATACGGTCGAACTTGTGGGCGCCACGATCGCGACCTGGTCCAGCACCTTGCGGATTGCTGCACTCTTGCCAACGATATCTTCGAAGTTGTACTCGGCTTCGATTTCCGATTCGAGATAAAGCCGCTGCTCTTCGAGATCGTCCCGGGATGCCCGGAGCCGTCCATAGGCAAGCGCATTCTCGAGCAACAAAGAGATCTGAGTACCGATTTGGGACAGCAGATCCCGATCCGCCTCACTGAAGGCATTCGCTTTACGACTGCACATTGTCAGCAATCCCAATGGGCCATTGCCGCCCAGCAGTGGCACAAACGCGGCCGACTGAAGCGATTCAGATCGGCACGCATCGCGGAGCGCGGGAGGTATGGCGGAGTCCATTGGTGAATAAAACTGCGGGGTGCGGAAGCGCGACCATTCGCTCCATAGCTCGTTCGGTTCAGCGACAACCACCTTCTCGAGAAACCCTTTTCCATTCGGGAATTCGAGGAACTTACGCTCGAAACAACCGGTCTCCTTATTAAAGAGCCATAACGATGTGAGATCGTTGCCCAGGTGCCTGCGCATCGACTCGGCCACAGCATGAAACAATTCCTCTATCTCAAGCTTGCTGACAATGTGGTTGTTGATTTCTAACAGCAAGCAGAGTCGATCTCGCTGGTTCAGGACTTCTCGGTGATAACGCTCCGCAGTATCCCGCGCCTGCGCGCATTCGAGCGCAACGGCGACATGTGAGGCCATAGATTCCATCAGTCTCACGTCTTCCGGATGAAATTCCTGCCCACGATCCTTTGTCAGCGCGAGGATCCCGTATTGTTTCTGCGCCGTGGACACAGGAAACAAGTACGTGCTTCTACCGACAGATTGCGCTGCGAAGCAGGCCAACTCGGGATGCTTCAACATCTCCTCTGCTACGTCGGGAAGAAAAATCGGTGCCTGCTTCTCAAGCGCTTCCGCACATGCCCCAACACGCGGAATGGTAGTGCCGACCTTGATAACCGGCCCGTCTGCTTCTTTATCGCCCTCAAGCAACTGCAGTGATTGTCCGTTGTCACTCAGTACAAACAGGTCCGCACCATGCAACTCGGAAACGTTGGAAAGAACATCGCGCAGGCTGCGCAGAACAGCCTTGATCGTGGGCTGATCTGCGAGGGCGCTGGATGCGTCCAGCAGAGTGCGATAGCGACCTTCGGATAAAGTCATGACATTTGTGCTCATCTGAAATTCTCCACTTTCATATCCCAGTAAATAGGTATTCACGCCTTGAGCCGAAAGCTACCCTTCCCCTCCGCGCTTTGAAGTTTCTGCGAAACCAGGTCTTCCAGAGGTCATCGTGCGATCATTCTGTAGCGGAAGTAGCTGAATTGTGAATGACAGCGCCTTATCCTGTGGAGTTAAAACTCTTTCACTGACTCATCAGAGCAGGAACCGTGACGAGCAACTTCGTGATCGCTTCGTCCATGGTCCGATTCATCTGGGACACAATCCCGGGTACACTTCGTTGCGAGACGGTTCCAACTTCGGACACCGCGTTGCTCCAAACCGTGGAGCCTGTTTTGACATTGGTGATTTGTGCAGATATCGCGACTTCCACTTTCACCCCCGCGGGGTAGTCCACTTCTTCCAGCTTTTCCAGTTTTCCACTGAGAATGTAATCATCATCAGGGCGCCCGTTATACGTCGAAACCATGGCGTATTGACCGCTGGCGCGCAGATGATCGATGACTGCGCCGGTTACAAGCTGTCGCGGATCTGCTGCCCAACGGTGATATTCGTAGAAGCCGATCTCCTCCGGGGTGGTTCGGTACACGATAGGTCCTTGCCGCAGATAATTAGGCGATTGAAACTCTCGCACAGCGATTGAAGTTCGGACGCTTTCCGGGGCGGGCGGGTCCGGTGGAGCTGCCAGATTGAGCGTGTAATATGCCGGGTATCTTACTCTGCCACAGCCAACCAGAGCCGGTACTAGCGTCAGCATCAATATGAACGCCGTCGGAATGCTTTTCATTTCAATTCTCCTGTATTGACCTCGCTGCTTATTTCGGAACCTGCCGGTCCTCGGGTTGCTTGGTGCGGATCAAACTCCACGGACGCTGCTTTAACGAATTCGTGAACTGATTGAGGTTGTCCGTCGCCTCGCGCAGGTTTTCCACCGTGTCGTCGATCTTGTAATCGTTGGCCCTCACGATGACCTGCATGGATTGGAGAAGTCCTTTCGCCTCTTCCAGAGTTTTCTGTAATTCAGCCAGGTCCTTCCGCATTGGAGCGCGCACATCCGTCACCGTGCCATTCACATTTAGAATGGTGTCGTCTGCATGCTCGCTAATCTTGGCTAGCTGGTCAGTGAGACGATCAATTTTGGGACGCTCATCCGCAATCAATCGATCAACGTTGTCCAGAATGGCTTGGACTTTTCTCTGGTTCGGCGGGCCAGTGATCGTGTTCAGGTTGGTAAGAAGATGGTTTACGTTCCCGCTGATACCATTCAGTTCTCCCTGCGCTTGTGTGATGAGCGTATTCGCGCTGTCGGCAACAGTTGCCAATTTCCCAGCGATCTCATCCAGGCTAGCCGCTTCTTGTGAGGCGATGGTCGACTGTGGGGGAAGGCGCTTGGCATCGATGGTGCCGGTGGTGATCGATAGGGCCGCGCTGTTCATAACGCTGACGAATCCCAGCTTGGCTACGGATTTCTCATTCAGCGGGGTGTCCTTCTTCACTTCCACGAGAATTTCGATTCGGGTCGGATCCGCGCCCCAAGGTCGCACGGCTGTAACTCTGCCAACATTTATGCCGCCATATAGAACGGAAGATCCCGGCTCCAATCCGCCGGCGTATCGCAGGTAAGTGCGATAAAGCACGGTGCCGCCGCTATACTGCGCGTTCAACAGATAGATGACTGTAAACGCGAGTACCGCAAAACAGCTGAGAACAAAGGCACCGACCTTGGCTTCGGTGGTCATGGTTTTGCCTCCTGACTTTGGACGTAGCGTTCCAGATAGGAGGCCAATGCCGGTGTATGCACAGGGTTCTCCGGTACACGGTTCAGGAACTGCCTCACGCGTGGATGCTGGTTTGCGCGTATGTCTTCTCTTGTGCCGACCGCGAGAAGGCTCCCGTCGAATAGCATTGCGACGCGGTCGGCTATTCGGAAGGCGCTCGGCAATTCATGGGTGACCACGAGCGCGGTGATCTGAAAAGCGTCCTTCAGAAACAAGATGAGTTCATCTAGTTCTGCTGCGACGATCGGATCAAGGCCTGCCGACGGCTCGTCCAAGATTAGGATCTCGGGATCCAGGGCGAGAGCCCGTGCGACTGCCGCGCGCTTCTTCATACCTCCGGAAAGTTCCTGCGGATGCAGTTTGCCGAAATTCGCAAGACCGACTACTGCCAGTTTCATCCAAACGACGAGATCAATGACTGAGGGAGTCAGAGCGGTGTGCTCGCGCAGGGTGAGCGCGACATTGTCTTCCAGTGATAGTGAATTGAACAAAGCGGCACTTTGAAAGGCGACTCCAACCGAGCGCCGGATTTTCTTCAAATCCGTTTGTGAGCATTGCGTTATGTCAGTGCCTTTGATGTAGATGCTGCCCGCCTTCGGACGCTCGAGGCCGAGGATTTGCCGCAATAATGTGCTCTTTCCTGAGCCACTGCCTCCCAGCAGAACCGTAATCTGGCCGGCCTCGATGTCGAGGTTCAAACCGTCGAGCACACGCCGTCCGTCGTATTCCACCACCAAATCGCGTACCGAAATCAGAGACATCAGGCTTTCCCTATGAAGTAAAAGATGGTAGTGAATATCGCATCGGCTACAACGACCAGGAAGGTCGACTTCACTACTGCCATGGTTGTCGAGTGACCCACCGACTCGGGTCCTCCACGCACACGAAGTCCCTCCAGGCATCCAACGTGGGCAATGATGGTGGCGAATGCCAGGCTTTTGACAAGGCCCGCGAGTACATCCCGCAATACGATCGAGCTCAGCACGTCACGAAAATAGAGCACGAGGCCAAGCCGCGTGCTAAAGAACATGAACAGCCCCCCGGCGAGAATGCCGAACAGGCCCGCGACGATACTGAGACACGGAACGGCCACCAGTGCAGCCAGATACTTTGGCGCGAGCACAAACTCCACAGGATCGAAAGCCATCACTTTGAGCGCGTCGATCTCTTCGGTAACCTTCATGGTGCCGATCTCGGCTGCGAAAGCAGAACCTGACCGCCCGCTGACTGCGATCGCAGTCAGTAGAGGACCCAGTTCGCGTGTGAAACCCACCGCGACCAGATCGATGACATAATGCAAGGCGCCGAAACGCCGGAGCTCAGATGCTCCTTGCATTGCCAGAATGAAGCCGCTACACATTGCTAGCAGTGCAACCATGGGCAGCGCGTCGACACCGATCTCAAGCATTTGGTGAACCGCCGCGTGCCAGCGATGCCGGTTTCCAATCAGGGGAAGAGCTCTGCGCATGCCCCGCAAGGTATCCCACAACTGAATATTCAGCCTTCCCACGTAGTCGAGTTGACCAAGAGTCTGTCTACCGGCAATTTCGAAAAAATTGGCCATCACTCTGCCTCATGGCGTGATTGGGCGCCGATCCTCATATTGAAGAGGTCCAGAATGCCCGTAGACTCGAACAGGCGAAACAACCGATCGTGTAAGCCCTGTAATCTCAGTTCGGTTCTATTGGCTCGCGCAATCCTCAATACTTCGATCAGAGTGGCGACACCCGAACTGTCCAGGTGGTTGACGGAGGATAAATCGATTCTCACAACCTTCGGGTGTGGAGAGCGTAAGAATGCGAGAAGCCGTTCGCGCAGCGCTGGGGATGAATCGATATCGATACGACCATGTAAGCAAAGGACGCCGTTGTCCCCGTCTGCAAAAACGATTTCCACTTTATCGACTTGCTTGCTGTCACCGAACACCGGGATCGATTCCTTTCCGAAACAATGTCATAAAAACCCCACGGCGGACCAAGGCTAACCATTCTGCGAAGTTGTGTTGGCAAGCGTATGGCCATTACTGGGCAGCGCTAATTGCAGGGTCGTCAAGTGCTTGCAGCGCAAGATGTGCCGATACTACAAACCATATCGGCAGTATCTGGGCAGCCCCGCCCGAATATGGGCATCTGAGGTCAGTTGGGTGGGAGTTGTGACCCTATCCGGTCAACGAGGGTCAACGACTGTCGTCGGGGCGATGGGACTTGAGTTGCGTCGGCGAGAACAGATCGCCGTTACAAGGTTGGGGGAGGAATGAAATTCCTGTTCTATTCTGCTAGCGGCGGCGCCTACGAGTACGCGATCGAGCGTGAAGGATCCCGCGTATCGACTTCAGCAGTTTAGCTCGGGCCCGAGCAGTCTGCGCTTTTACCGTGCCGATCGGAACTCCCAGAACCCGCGCTGTTTCGCAGACCGAGAGATGATCCACATACCGCAGGTGAAATGTTCTCCGCAAAATGGGTGATAATTTGGCTGCTGATTCGCTCAGGCGCGCATCCAGCCAAGACTCGTGGCATTCCTCCTCGGGATTAGGCCGGCGGTCCACCAAAATATCGGATAGTGAATGTCCATGCTCTTCGCCGATTCGTGAATCCAGGGACAAGTGAATTTGGCGTGGCCGTTTGCGCAATTGCATTCTTGCGCAATTAAGAACAATCGCGGTTAGCCATGTGGAAAATTGCGCCTCGCCTCTGAATTGCCCCAGATGTTTCAAGGCAGCCAACAATGCGTCCTGTACCGCATCTTCGGCATCATGTTGATTTCCCAAAACTCTGCACGCGTATCGATGAAGAGACGGCAGACAGCGCGACAAAGCAGGAACCATCTGTGAAGGTGTAAGCATGCCCGAGTCCGAGGCGCCCACTCGATCGCTCCCAACCGATTTCTCTAGTGATCGCATGCTATGGTTGCACTACTCTGTCGGTGCTACCGCATGTGAGTTTCCATCGGCGAACGAAGCGGATTTCGACCTCATCTGCTTGCAGAAGCTGAACCAGGAAAGGGGACCGTCAGAACAGTATCGGAGCGTGTTGTTCTCAACATACTCGTCGCTTGCTGCTTTGCTTCGTCAATGTCATGTTTCAGAACATCATGTAGGGCACTAAGTACCTGATACTGCATCATTGCCGTCTGGTATCTCTGCTGTACAAGATATTCGGCCTGTTCGCGAGTAATTTGATTCGCTTGTTGAGCCTGCACGATTACTAAGAGATCAGCCGAGGCCTTGTCTGCCACCACGCTCATCGCGATTTCGTATGACTTGAGGATATCCTGTGGGCCCAAGGGCATTTCCGGTTTTGATGCCATCAAATCGGATAGAACGGTGCCCGACTTTATGCTCGTGCCTGCCAGGACGCTCTCGGTCGAAGGTGCATCTACCTGGATCTTCTTTTTCTTCGGCTGGGCTGCGGCGGTGTGCCACAGGGTGCCGAGAATCACGGTGCAAATGAGAATCTGTCGAGATTTCATCAGTGCCCCTCTTGTGAGCTGTTTGCAATCAACTTTGCTCTGGTAGTAACCGCGTCAGCCTGCTCGAATCTCCGACGGCGATTGCTGCATCACTTTGCCTATATTGGGAGCTCAACCTGCTCGGATCCCGACCATGCCGATGGCTCCATCACTTTGGCTATATTGCGAGCTAAGTTGTGAGTCGCCCGCAAATTGCTGCCGAAAAAGCGCACCGTCCCCTCCACCGTACGGTCGAGCACTACCTTGCCCTCGCGAGTAACGAGCTGGCTCCGGACACAAACCTTTGTCGCTCCGCTGAACGTGGTCACGGCTCTTTGAGTTTCGCTGCCCGCCGTATACTTCACGACGGTCGTTTTCAGGAACAGCAAATTTGGAGCATCGGCAGCCGTGCGATCGCCTTCTCGGAAGATGTGTTTGAACTGGTGTGTCTTGTTCAACTCGTCCAGAAGGTCCTCGTACGTGGCAACTTGGAAAGAGTACGCGAGCTGGGTCTCGCCCGGATCAACCGTATCTACCTGTATGCTCCATTCCTTGTCAGAACCGCCACTGCCGGCCGGGGATTTCAGGGCTGCGGTTTGGCTACAAAGCAGGCCAGGCGATGCAATCGCGACTGCTACGATTGCTGCCAGACAAATGCATAGTTTTCGCTTACCTGTTTTCATTTGAGACCTCCGCAGTGCTGCGTTCCATTGACTGATCGCGCGCGACATTGGGAGACACGCCCCGCGTGGCGAGTTCATTCCTGACGAGTTCAGCTTCTCCTTTGTTCAATTGGAAAATCGCGCCGTGAACTCCGCCATTCGCATCAACATACTCCACGGTCAGCGTGTCATATTTCTTGTGAGCAAAAAGACTGATGACGCGGCCGCCTCCGAAGGGAGCAGCCATCTTGCCTACCTTCACCGGCACTCCCCCGACCTGCTTGCTCTCACCCCCCAGAAAAATACCCTGAACGGCGGGTACCTTTACCTCTGCGCTGGGTTTGGAAGCCTGCTGGAATTGCAATGTATTGTCTTTAATAGAAAGAATTCCATTGCAGTTGCTCTTCGTGTTTGGGAAGCCCAGCAGGTGGGTAGCTCGTATGCTGAACGGAGTGCCTACACTCATAGCGGGAGCGGTGCTCTGGGCCCACGCCCCAATGTTGCAGCCTGCCAGAAAGGCACAGAGACAGAGGAAAGCGCCTGCTCCGAGGCAGCGTTTTTCGTATTTTTGTTCGATCAACAAATGTTCCATCCTTTCGTGCAGTCTCATTCGATCGAGGCCGAACTGTAACTCTTCAAGACATCGGTTTCGAAGCACCAGCTCGCAAGTAGCGCAACGCGATTTATTTCGACTGCTTAGGCTCGCTTGCCGGCTTTTGGCTTTCTATTGGCACCTGAAACGATCGACCCAACATGTCGTTGTAAGTGATTGTGGTCTTTCCTACGAGCACCAAGAGCTCA
>Ga0335079_10003984_pt1 | contig 16996 bp, 20 predicted proteins | sample Lox_Sample_33_FD_206719 | JGI IMG/M metagenome (GOLD analysis project Ga0335079, IMG submission 206719) | Soil microbial communities from Loxahatchee National Wildlife Refuge, Florida, United States - Lox_Sample_3.3 | ecosystem: Environmental > Terrestrial > Soil > Wetlands | place: USA... | reverse complement strand
ACCCCGGCACCGACTTCCAGCACGGCGCGGTATCTCTGCTCGGCCACGCTCAACTCCCACAGCATGAACGGGAGTGTCAAGCATCAAGCGAGGCCAAAGTGTCAAGCATCAAGCGGGCCAGCACATGCTGGCTCCCGAATCCCTGTGACAAGTTTCTCTACGGCTTCAAGGGCACGCCTCCGGCGCGCGCCAGGCGGCCAGCCTCGGCAAAGCTCTGAGCATGAGCGCGGATCACCACGGGGATGGTGAACGAGCGGGAGGCCCGCCGCTGGGCGGAGTGGAAGAGGGGCACGTGCCGTTGGTAGGCGGCAGGCTGGCTCCGCGCCTCTAGCGCGCGGGCGCACCGGCGCGGGCCGCTGCCGCCACGCGGTCAGCCCCGCGCCCCGCCGCTGGCGGTCCTCGCCGTCACGGCCCCTTGCCGCGCCTGCAAGAGCTGCCGGGCGGTCCTCCCGCGCCGGGCATTGTGTCGCCGCGCACAGATCACAATCAAGGTCGTACGTCCTCGCTGCGCTGCGGGCGCTCCACCTTGCTTCTGATCTTCCGCGGCAAGAACCGGCGCCTATTGGGAGGACGGCGCAGTGTCGGGACTCTCTTGACGGTTCAGCGCCAAGATTGTGCCATGCTGAGCAGCCGGGGTGTAACCTCCAATCACTAACCCTTTGGGGATTCTAAAGTAGGTGCCTCACTGTGACCGGAACCACCATAGTTGCCCTTATCTCGGTTATTGCCTCTTCAATCGTTGCCTTGACCGGCGTCATCGTTCCGCAGGTTCTCGGCACACGAGAACAACGCGTAGCACAGTTGCTGGCACATGGAAGCTGGTGGCGCAACACGCGATCGACTCTCTATTCAGAGATCCTCTCATTCTGCACACGAGCTTTGCGTGAAGAACTAGATTTGGACGAGTCAGCCATTGCCGAGCTTGAGGGGCGTGTAGACACCATGGGGAGTCCCACAGTCAGTAGACTCTTCCGCTCATTCATGTCGGCGCTTAGAGATCGAAATACAGAGGAAGCGAGCCAAGCAGACGCAGCGCTTCGTGAACGAATCCCCGACGAGTTGTGGACTCTTTCAAAAACCGGGTATGCCAGTTAGGCAGAGGGTCAAGCCAGCAGCAGGTATGAGTTGCGGGCCACAGACGGGCCAGATGCCACGACAGCCAGCGGGCACCACGGTCAGCCACGGTTCATCAGATGCTCTTAGCCAGCGGATAGGTATTAGCAAGTCGCGACACGCCATGCGGACGATGACCGACCCTCCAAGTTGGTCATGCCAGCCGCGTGCCAGAACGGAGCGGAAACCGGAGACACTGAGCCGTAGCCAAGCGATGAGCAAACCGGCTTCCACCAGGGAAGCAGCAGCTTGACCCTCTGCCTGAAACGACCTTCTAAGCTGTCGCTCACGTCCACGTGGCATGCTCAGGCCGGACCGGGCACATTCCGGGCACATCGTGTCATCATCTGCCGCAAGACGACGAGAAGTGCCGAGAGCGTAACCGCAAGTCACGACGGGTTCGCAACACGTCGCCGCAGGTCGGACGGACCCGGGATCTAGACCCGGCCTACAGGCCGGCTCGCCCGCCGCCGGTCGCTCTGAGCTGCGCTCTTGTACAGACTTCGGTGTGCCAGGGCACATTTAGGCATATGAATGCCTGACAGGACATTTTGTCAAGTGCGTCCCATACACGACCGCTGGCTTCAGGAACGAGATGCCGTACAGGTCCACCGGGGTGGCGATCAATTTGAGGCCCAGCCAGGGGGAGCCTGCGGAGATGGGCACTCCTTTCGCAGTGCGTGCTGGCGAAGGTATGAAACAGGTCGTGGAAGGTGGTATCGGCAGAGAGTTGGGCCGTCTTTGGTGGCGGGCTTCCAGGTCTCGCGATCGAAGTATCACGGCTGGGTGAGTCGGGGCACCGTACGTCGGTGTCGGCAACCCCGAACCGATTGCAGTGGCTGATGGCGGTTAGGAGGAAGGCAGCCATGGGCACCTCCCGCAATGATAAGTCTTGGTGAGGCGAGAATCCTATGCTGGGCAGATTCCTACTAACGAGATCAACCACGCTCATATAACTGGTTGATAAAAGAAGGTCCGGCGATAAGTAATCAGGCGATTGGCGAACTTATACCAATCCGTAAAATTCACTACGACCCGTTCTCCACTCTTCGTGGTGCCGCTAAACATACCCCAGCAGCAACTTGTGGAACCCTCTGAAACAATCTCATGGAGGTAATGACGACCCTGCTTGACCTGGCGAGTCAAAGTGTAGAATTCTTGCAGGTTTTCAATGCCACGGATCGCTGGATACCCCGGCCGGAAGTAGACCCCGTTGGGCGCAAATACTTGATTGAACTTCTGCCAGTCTCTGCCAGTATCAATGATGGCAAACATCTCTCGAATAAGGTCGGCAGAAGTGACCGATGGGCTGCTGATATTTGCGGTACTTATCTTGTTCATTATTCCTCCATGTCGCGTTCTTTGAGTTCGAGGTTAGAGAGCGTGAGTCGGTGACGAGCTGACGATCGGTCGAGTTCTTCAAAGTAGTCGAAGAAGGGACGCAGCATGGTCCCCTTGGGGTCTGTGACGATAAGAACTCCGGTCAGCTGTACCGAGTCGGCGCGCTCGTTGTAGACGTGCTCATGCATCTGCCATATCAGCCGACCGCCGAAGTCGGCATCGTCTGCGTCATGCACCAGGACAAAAGAGATTGGGTACTTTGCCCGAACGGCTTCTACCTTGGCCGCGAACCTTCCATGCGAGCTCGTAGTCGCTCTCGCCATTTCCAAGTAGTGCTCGCGGTAAGTCTCGGGAAGCAAGTTACCTATGGATCCTTTGCGTCGCTGCAGATCAGTAAGATCGCGCTCTACAAGCTGAATGATACGTGAATAGGGAATATGTCCAATCTTGCTTCGCAGCGTGGCAAGGTAGCGACGGCACGCAGCCTCCACGTGACCGTTCTTGTCCTGATGGTTAATTTCGGTAAAAGAGTTCACCGCCTTTATCCACGAGCCTGGCTTCTCTGACACTGAATTGACGACATGACCGCAAGCACCGTAGAGCTCGTCTGCCTGCTGATCTCGCTTTGGCGTATCTTGCTCCGCATCGAGCGGATAGTAGGCTGTAGTAAGGCCGATACGTTCGGTCATTATGTCAATGTCTTTGTAGATTTTCGACAGGGTTCCGATTGTTATAGCCAGACTGATGAGAATGGCCGCAGTTAGCCAGATGACGTTCGAAGACGTCTTGGCGCCGAAGATATGGATGAGTACATCAATGAACGCCTGGCCTAGCACCAGCAGTAGTACTGATGTACTCATAACCAGCATATTCGACCGGCAGAATCGATCTAGTGTTCGAAAAACTGGACGCACTTGTCCCCTCCATCATCTAGGCGTGGGCACGGCAGCCATCGGTTGAGCCGGCACCGCACTGGGGCTGCGGCACCGCGGCAACCTCAAGCGTAGGCTCGTCGAGGTTACAACAGCGTTACACATGGCTCCCATGCGTAACATCCGCATGAACAAGTGGGCTCAGCCGCTTAAGGCCGCTATGTTCCTCTACCCGTCAGGCCATAGGCCAGCGCCGGTCTAACGTCGGGTGATGTGCGAGAACTGCTCAGACCTCAAGCGCAGGTCAGCTCGGGCGGACTCTGCATGAGCCGAGGTCAGGGACCAGCTAGCACAACTCCCGGCCTACAGGCCGGCTCGCCCGCCGCCTTCATCGCTGAGCTCGCCTGGCCGCCACATGGTGTTGACTACGGGTGCCCCCTCCGGCAGGCCCAGGGTGCCGGTGACTTGGAAGCCGAAGTGCTGGTAGAGCGGCACGTTTTCCAGGTTCGAGGATTCGAGGTAGGCGGGCCGCCCGTCCTGATCGCACCGCCGGAGCCGCGAGCGCAGCAGGGCAGCGCCGACCCCGCATCCCTGCCGGGGCGGGTCGACCCCGATGGCGGCCAGATACCAATGCGGCTGCCCGCGCGGATGGGCGCGGACCGCGACGGTCTGGTACTGCGAGGCGGTGACGAAACGGCGGCCGAAGGCCCGCAGATAGCCGGGCAGGGCGGACGCTGCGGTCCCGGACCAGGTGCCGGGCGGGAACCACACGGCGGCTCCGGCTACGCGCCCACCGGCACAGGCCAGTTCCACCGCGCCGTGCCGAAGCGACTCATGGTGCAGTTCGGTCGCGAAATAGCGGCGCAGGCGCCGATGCCGTGAGCCCTCAGCCGGAAGCATCCAGCGGAACGCCGGATCGTCATGGAACGCGCGGGCGAGCATCTGGGCGGTCTCCGGCCTATCTGCTCGCCCGGCCACCCGTACCTCGAGGCCCCCGCCCGGCACCTCAGTCACCCAGAGACGGTTCCGTTTGGATCGAGCAGTGACCTCAAGAGATCTTCGACGTTGTCGAAGCTCGCTTCGAAGCCATCGGTCTTGGTCATGTGGTCACGGCCAGCCTTGTCACGGAACGCCAGCCGGTCCGTCAGCGTCGTCACTCCGTCAGTCTCGTGCAGATCCGTCGACTCGATGGCATGCGCATCGGGCCACCCTTCGAACAGCCACGTCGCGACGGTCCGGGCCGGCGGCTCGACCTCCAGGTAGGTTCCCCGGAACGAGCACTCGGTGCCGTCGCTGGTCACCATGACGATGTGGTAGTCGCCTCCGACGCGCAGGTCGATCGAGCAGACCGTCACCTCCTCGCCAAATGGGGCGAACCACTTGCGCACATGCTCGGGCTTCGTCAAGACATCGAAGACCAGTGCGATCGGGGCGTCGAACTCCCGGGTGATGACGATCTCGAGATCGTTCGGGAATTCGATGACTGCCGATCCGTGCCGGTTGAGTGTCACTGCTGCTCTCCCTGTTGTTGTAGCTCCTGCAGGTAGTCATCCATCCGGTCTAGCCGGTCGTTCCAGGCCTGCTCGTACTTGGCCAGCCACTCCTGCAACGGCCGCAGGCGCACGGGTTCCGCGCGGTACAGCCGGTGGCGCCCCTGCGCCCGGCACCGGACGAGTCCCACCTCGCTGAGCACCCGCAGGTGTTTTGACACCTGAGGCTGGGACATCGAGAGGTCGTTCACGATCGCCCCGACCGCCTTCTCGCCTGCCATCAGCGCGTCCAGGATCTCGCGACGGTGCGGCTCGGCGATGGCGTTGAAGACGTCCGACGTTGTAGCAGCGCGGGCCACGTGACCAACATATTCCGCTATCGGCATATGTCAAGCCACCGCGGGTGACATGGGCTGTGCGACGCAGCATGGCAGTGGCTGCTTTCCGAGTGGACCGAGTGAGCGTGAACAGCTATCCCCACGCGTAGATGCCATGATCACGATCGGGTGCTAACGGCCATCCGCGACAGGTCCACGCCCAGGCCGCCGAGGTCGCTCGCGTCCGTGCAGTACGCGATGATCCGGCCATGCCGGCGCACGATGAGTTGCGGGCCATCGCCGAGCGGGTCAGCACTCACTCGCTGGTGACCGCGGTCGCGTTCGGTGAGGCGGAGGTCTGCGGTCTCGACGGTCCAGCCGGCGCCGTCGGTGCTGGCCAGCAGTACGCCGGGCACTTAAGGCGTCCGGCCTGCGGAAGTAGCGCCGGTCGAGCACCTGGCACCAGACCCAGGTCGCGCGCTGCGGGAGCACCCCTGCCCCGGTGTCTTCTGCGATGGTGGATCCGGGTACGGCGCCGGCGGGCATGGCGCGTTCCAGCTTCGGCTCCCGGGACGGGGCGGGCGTTCCCATGCCCCCACGTTGCCCGCCGCCTGGTCAGTCGCATCCCCAGGCTGAACGCTTATTTCGTAATTGTTTCCGCGCAGCACCGCCGAGCCCGGCACGCGCGCTAAAGATAAACCGGCTCAGCGCGGGCCGCTCCGACCCGCGCAGCGCGCGGGAACCCCATGCAGTAGCGGCCTCCCCGAGTGCGCGAAGGGCGGGAATAAGCTTCACGTCCATGGCTGAGGGGCGGGGGCCGTGGACGGCTGGGCTGCTGGTTGATGAGGCCTGGGCCGCCTACGGGGAGGACCGCTACCGGGAAGCGGTGGCGGCGGCTTCCCGGACGGTGCAGGCGGCCCGGGAACTGGATGATCCAGTGCTGCTGGTCCGGGCGCTTTGGATCGAGGCGAGTGCCCTGCGGCTGATGGGGGATAGCGCATTTCACGCTGGGGGACATCCTCCGCAATGCCGGGCGACCTGGGGAGGCCGGCCCGCATTACCAGGCCATCCTCGACGACCCCGCCGCCACCTCCTGGGAGCGGAGCGTCGCGCACCAAGGGCTGGCGTGGTGTGCGCTGGATGCCGATGATGCGGCCATCGCGCGCCGGGAGGCCCGCACCGCCGTGCTGCTGGCTGAACCGCTCGGCGACAAATCCGCTGTGCAACAGCCTTGACGTGCTAGCTGCGGCGTGCCGGGCCGACAGGGATCTGGATGCCGCCTGGCAGGCCGCTACCCGGTACCTGGAGGCGGCCGCGCGGATCGGCGGCCATCACCGGCCGTATTACGCGGCCCGCACGGCGTTGATGTGGCGCTGGACCGGGCCGACCTGACCGCCGCCCGGCAGCTGCTCGCCGAGATAGACAAGCACGCCGACGCGCTCGACACCACCGCTGGTACCACCATCTACACCAAAGAGACGGCACGGCGCCACCAGCGGCTCGGCCGGCTATCGCCGGGCCCGGCCAGTCCGGCCGGGCGGCCATCACCGACCTGGCCGCGATTGATCTGGACTGGGAGGACGCCTGGGCCATCCGCCCGCGTGGGCGAGACCTGCTGGCGTGGTCGCGGGTAAGCCCAGCGCCGGACTAACCCCCGGATGCGCCGTATCCGGCGCCGGGCATCGGCCCGCCTGCCGGGTCCGGCCGGCGGCCCGCCGGTGGTGCTGCCGGGGGCCCCGGTCTGGCTGTTCAGGAAGGCCTCGACGAGGCTGGCCATGGGCTTGGGGCGGGTGATGAGGTCGAGGTGGCCGCCGTGGTAGATGTGCAGTTCGCTGTGCGGGATCAGCCGGTGCATGATCCGCGCGTTGGCCACCGGGGTGAGCGGGTCGTCGTCGCCCGCGAGGATGAGGGTGGGCGGGCGCAGCCGCGGCAGCATCGGGAGGCTGGTCCAGCCGGCCGCGGCCAGCAGCTGGTAGTAGTAGCCCCGGCCGGGCCCGGGGAGTGGTGCCGCGTGCAGCAGGCCGTTGGCGTGTGCGGGGTCGGTGCGCAGGCTGCCGCCATAGATCTCACCGGCGATGCTGGTCGCGTAGTCCGGGTCGTGGTGCCGCCGCGGGGTCAGCATGTGCCGCAGGACGCGGGGGTGGCCGGGTATCATCAGCGCCCCGGTGCCGGTGGCCACCAGCACCAGGCGGCGCACCCGGTTCGGGTAGCGCAGCGCGAACTGCTGGGCGAGCCCGCCCCCCCAGGAGATGCCCAGCACATCGGCCTGCTCGTAGCCGAGCTGATCGAGCAGGTCGGTGAGCAGCGGGGCCGAGGTCCACAGGTGGTACGGGATGACCGGCGGCGGGGACCCGCCGATACCGGGCAGGTCGAACCGGATCACCGTCCGCCGCGGGTCGAGAGCGTCGACGAACGGCTGCAGGAGCTCCAGGCGGGCGCCGATGCCATTGCACAGCAGCAGCGGCGCCCACCGGGAGTTCCCGTTGCGCACGGCGACCCGCAGCGCCCGGCCAGGCAGAGCCAGGGTTCGCGTCTGCTCGCCGGCCGCTGCGCGCCGTGGCCAGCCCCTGACCAGAGTGCGCACCCTGGCCGCCGGCCGCCGGTTGCGGCCCGTTTCCACCGACTGGGGCCGGTCAGCCATCATCAGCCTGTACCTCCAGCTCGGCCAGGCCACCGGCACGGTGCCGGATTGCCTGGCCAGGTTCCGCGCTCAACGTAGCGCCCACCAGGCTATGGCGCCGGGCTGGCGGTCCGGGCACGTGGCGGAGTTACTGTGACGCGCGGAACTCCGTGCTGGTGTCCACCGGGGGTGGCCAGTCAGCGCGGGTCACGAAGACCTGCGGGCTGATGGTGTGCAGCGCACCGAGCAGGGTGCCCAGGGCCTCGCCCTGGGCCAGCTCGATCAGTACCTCACCCGTTACCCCGGCCCGGCCGGTACTGCGTGGCACAAGCCGGAAGGCGCTCACCGGCTGGTCACAGAGCACCTGCTGAAACTGGGCGCGGCTTTGCGGATCGTCGGACAGGGTCAGCCGGATTCTCCACGTGATCTCATTTCGGTACATGGCGTCGCCCCGCTATTCCAGTACCCACTGCTTGCCGCCATCGTCGTGATGGCCAGACACCGGTACCAGAGGCGCAAGCCCTTACTGGCCGGGCCGAAAGTCCGCCGGGCCACCCTCGGATGCGGCTGTGACCAGGGCGAACCGGTGGGTGTAAGCATCTGTAACCCAGAACTCACATAGCGGTTACACGGGTGCGGCCAGCCCCTGGCTAGGGTGGGTTCGTCACGCATGGTCGCCGGAGCACTACGGGACAGACCCCTCCAAGCGAAGTTGGGACGAGGATTATGAGCAACGCACATACCCCTGGGCCGGCCGCGCATCGCTGCGGCCCGCAGGCTGACCGGCAGCCCGCGTACAGCGAGAGTGCCCGGTCCTACAATCGCCGTACTGGCGCATTACGGCCTTACCGCCGGGCCATCGTGGACGCGCTCCCGCTCCGCCGCGGGGAAGTGGTCCTCGACGTGGGATGCGGGACGGGGTTGTGCTCAGGCTTGCTCCGGGAAAAGGTGGGCCCGCGGGGCGCGGTCATCGGCATCGAGGAGTCCCCCGAGATGGCGGCGCAAGCCCGCGAGCGCATCGAATGCGAGGGCTGGCGTAACGTCAGGGTCCTGCAATCCCCGGCCGAGGATGCGCAGATCCCGGTGGCCGCGGACGCCGCCCTGTTCTGTGCCGTCCACGACATCCTGCAATCGCCCTGCGCGCTGCGCAATGTCATGGGCAAGCTGCGCCCGGGGGGGTGGGTCGCCGCTGGTGGCGGCAAGTGGGCGGCGCCGATGATGGTGGCCCCGAACGTTCTGGTCACTGTGCTGCACGCTCCGTATGTGCGGAGCTTCAGCGGATTCGGCCGGCCATGGCGTCATCTCGAGGAGATGGTCGAGGACGTCCACGTCCGTGAGGTGGGTCTTGGCACCGGGTACATCATGATCGGCCATGCGCCGCCGGGTGGCGGCCGGGATGGCCCTGTCCCGCCGGGACGGCTAGGGTCCGCTGCATGAAGATAATCATTCAGGCGTCGTTCGACACCGACACAGGAGAGCTCTTCGAGGCTGATGAGCGTGACGTGCATGATGTGCACGCCGTCCTGACCGGGCCGTACACGATGTGGGTGCAAGATCCCACGGATGAGCCGGTCCGTCACCATGTGGAGAACGCCACCGATCTGGCGGACGCGACGCTTCGCGACATCGCCGGCCTGGTCTATCTGGCCGAGGACAAGGAATGACCCGCCAAGGAGCCGGCGGCCCAGGTCGCTGAACTCGGCGTAGCGCCGGCGAGTGTGGGGACCCGCGGCTGCCGGCCCGGCACGGGTGCTAGTCCGGGCCGGGCCGGCAGCTCTGCGTCACGCGGATGCCCAGGGCCGGGCAGCAGGCGGTGCCGTGCTGGCTGCCCGATGGCGCCCGGTGATCACATACGCTCGTAGATGGCAGCGATGCCCTGGCCGCCGCCGATGCACATGGTGACCAGTGCATACCGGCCGGACGTCCGCTTCAGCTCATACAGTGCCTTGACGGTAAGGATGGCGCCGGTCGCGGCGACCGGATGGCCCAGCGAGATGCCACTGCCGTTGGGGTTGGTCCGGTCGGGCGGCAGGCCAAGGTCGCGCATGACCGCGAGCGCCTGAGCGGCAAATGCCTCGTTCAGCTCGATCACGTCGAGCTCGTCGAGTTTCAGGCCGCTCCGGTCCAGTACCTTCCGGACCGCTGGCACCGGGCCGATGCCCATCATCTTGGGCTCGACGCCGGCGTGGCTGTAGGCGACCAGGCGGCCCATCGGCTGCAGGCCGTGACTGCTGGCGTACGCCGCACTGGTCAGCACGACCGCGGCAGCAGCGTCGTTCATGCCCGACGCGTTCCCCGCTGTCACCGTGCCGTCCTTGCCGAACGCCGGGCGCAGCCGGGTCATGGACTCCATGTTGGCGTCGGGCCGGATGTGCTCGTCGGTCACCACCTCAACGGTGCCCTTCTTAGCGCGCACCGGGATGGGGGTTATCTGCTCGTCGAAGCGGTGCGCCGCTACCGCGGCCGCGGCCCGGCGGTGGCTCTCGACCGCCAGCGCGTCCTGGTCCTCGCGCGAGATGCCGTACTCCTGGGCCACGTAGTCGGCCGTCGCGCCCATGTGGCAGCTCTCGAACGGGTCGTTCAGCGCACCGAGCACCGGGTCGATAGCCGCGCCATCGCCCATCCGCTGGCCCCAGCGCATGCCCGGCAGCCAGTACGGGCCGCGGCTCATTGACTCGGCACCGCCTGCCACCGCGGCCTCAGCGTCACCAAAGGCGATGGCCTGGGCCGCCGAGACGATGGCCTGCAGCCCGCTGCCGCAGAGCCGGTTTACGGTGAAGGCGGGCATGGTCACCGGCAGGCCGCCATTGACGGCGGCGACCCGGCTCAGGTACATGTCCCTGGCCTCGGTGTGAATCACGTTGCCGAAGACCGCGTGGCCAAAGTCCTCCGGATCGACGCCGGACCGGTGCACCGCCTCGCGGACGACCGCCGCCGCCGTGTCGCAGGGCGGGACGCTGGCTAGCGAACCGCCATACCGGCCGATGGCCGTCCGGGTAGCAGAGAGCACCACGATGTCGTTCAGTTCGGTCATGCCGTTCCCCTTACTTGTCCAGGCGCTTGCCGACTGCCCGGATCTGCCCGGGTATCCGGGCGGGCCGGCCGCACCGTCCCTGGTCAGTATGGTGCCCCGCGGCCCCGCGCTGTACTGGTGCCGTGGCTAGAATGCTGTGCTGGCCGGAGCCTGGCTAGGGGCGAACGTCCGCAACCTTGGGTGCCGTTGCCCGGTGTGCCGTCTGTGCCCGGGGTAAGAGAATGCCGTTCTCACGGCGCTCCAGTACCACGGGCAGCGACATGCGGGACGTTCGGCCCTACGCGGGGGCCGCTGATCAGCCTATATTAACCGTAAATAGCCTGGGGAGTGCTTTGTATCAACAGGTATTTAAACGCGCATAGCTAATACGCAATTGACCGAGTTGGAGAGAATTGCGGGGAGAACTGAGTTCCGGCCGTTCTCGCTGACGCCCCGGCCGCCCTGAAGCAGACATTGCCCAGCCTGGGATGGCCGAGATTGAGAGAGGTACGCACATGGACTTCGAGCTGACTGACGAGCAAGAGCTGGTCCGCAGCACGGTACGGGAGTTCGCCGACGCCGAACTTGCGCCGGTCGCAGCCGAGATCGACCGTGACCACCGCTTCCCCGAGGAAGTCATCCCCAAAATGGCTGGGCTGAGCCTGATGGGCATGCCCTACCCCGAGGAGGTGGGCGGTGCCGGGACGGACTTCGTCAGCTACATCATTGCGCTGGAGGAAGTGTCCCGGGCGTGCGCGACCACCGGCGTTATCATGACGGCTCATACCACGCTGGCCACCTGGCCGCTCTTCACGTTTGGCAGCCAGGCCCAGAAGGACAGGTACCTCTATGACATGGCCTCCGGGCGGCGCCTGGGTGCCTTCGCGCTGACCGAGCCCGCCGCGGGGACGGACGCCGGCGCGGGCACCTGCACGGCGATACTGGACGGCGACTCCTACGTACTCAACGGGTCGAAGATATTCATCTCCAATGCCCCCTACGCCGAGATATATATCGTCTTCGCGAAGACCGATCCGGATCAGGGGACACGCGGGATGAGCGCCTTCATCGTCGAGAAAGATACCCCCGGGTTCTCAGTCGGTGAGGCAGAGCACAAACTGGGGATTCGCGGCTCGAGCACGCCACCCCTGTATTTCACTAACTGCCGCATCCCCAGCGACGCGCTGCTGGGCGGGGAAGGTAACGGCTTCAAGGTAGCCATGCAGACGCTCGATGGCGGCCGGATCGGCATCGCCGCGCAGGCGCTGGGCATCGCGCAGGCAGCCCTGGACGCGTCGACGGCGTACGCGAAGGAGCGGGTCCAGTTCGGCAAGCCGATCGCGACTCTGCAGGCTATTCAGTGGATGATAGCCGATATGGCCACCGAGATCGATGCGGCCCGGCTCCTTACCTATCGCGCCGCGTCCTGCAAGGACCAGGGCCGTCCCTATTCCACGGAAGGGGCGATGGCCAAGCTGTTTGCGTCGGAAACTGCCACCCGGGTGGCCGGCAAGGCAATTCAGATCCACGGCGGATACGGTTACACGGAGAGCTACCCGGTGGAGCGGAACTGGCGTGACGCCAAGATCACGGAGATTTACGAGGGGACGTCCGAGGTGCAGCGCATGGTCATCGCGAGAAGCGCCTTGCGGTGAAGTGCCAGCCACGAGAGGCTTACCCGTGCGCTGCTGATGAAGGGACGTGACTGTGCCAGAGCTGGCGTACGCTGAGATCCAGATTGGCGATGAAGCATCGTTTGCCAAGACGATCACCGAGGCCGATGTCATGCTCTTCGCCGGCCTTAGCGGGGACTTCAATCCCATTCACATCGACGCGGAATACGCAAGGGAGTCGATGTTCAAGGAGCGGGTCGCGCACGGTATGCTCGTGTCAGGCCTGATTTCCGCGGTGCTGGGCACCCGGCTGCCGGGCCCGAATTCAATTTACCTGGGGCAGGAGCTAAAATTCACCGCCCCGGTCAGGATCGGCGATACCATCACGGCAGTAGCCACGGTGACAGAGAAGCGCGATGACAAGAGGATCATCAAGCTCAGGACCACAGCGTCTAATCAGCGCGGCGAGATGGTCATAGATGGCAGCGCGGTGGTCAAGAAAATGGGCCGGTAGGCTGGTGCGCGAGAGCTGCCGCGAAGGTCTTCGGTCGGTCATCGCGCCCGCCTGCCGCGGTGACCTCTGCCCGGGAGGAGCGTTATGAGAATTGTGGTCGCCTACAAGTGGACCTGTGACCCGGAGGAGGCCACGGTCCGTGCTGACGGCACGGTGGACTGGAGCCGGGCCAAGCCCGGCATCAGCACCTACGACCCGGTGGCCATGGAGCTGGCCCGCGGTCTGGCCCAGGCGGCCGGTGCCGAGCTGATCGGGGTGACCGCCGGGGGGAAGGGCGTCGGTGCAGCCATCGCCTCCAAGGCCGCCCTGTCACGCGGCCTGGACCGAGTGGTGATCATCGAGGACGAGTCCCTGGCCGACGCCGGGCGGGCCGAGCTGGCGGCGGTGCTGGCCGAGGCGGTCCGGCACATCGGCGACGTGGATCTGGTCATTACCGGCGATTCGTCGGTCGACGTGGCGGCCAAGATGGTGCCGACGGTGCTGGCCGGCCGGCTCGGCTGGCCAGCTGTGGCCGAGGTCACCGCCGCGACTAGCCAGGACGGCCAGCTGCGCGTCGAGCGGGCCATCCCGGGTGGCACCCAGGTCCTGGAGATCTCCGGTCCCGCCGTGCTGGCGGCGGCCGCCGACGCCGCGGTGCCGCACGTGCCCGGCATGAAAGACCTTCTCGCGGCGGGTAAGAAGCCGGTGGAGCAGCTCGACCTGGCCGCGCTGAACGTGCCCGCCGGGAGCGCCGTCGTCACGGTCACCGGCCGGTCGCGGCCGGACCGCAAGGCCCGCAAGGGCCAGCTCATCGACGCCACCGACCCGGCGGCAGCCGCGGCCGAGCTCGTCTCCGCCCTGCATGGGGCGGGCGCACTGTGACCGCGCACGGAATGAGAGAGAGGACCCGACGGTGAGCGTCAGCGCCTGGATCGTCGTGGGGGATCAGCCCGCCATCGGCAACCTGCTCACGGTTGCGCGCTCGCTGGGCGGGCCGGTCGGGGCCGTGGTCGCCGGGCCCCGGTCGGTGGCCGAGACGGTGGCGGCCGGCGGCGTGGACCGGGTGGTCTGGTGCGGCGCGCCGGATGACACGCCGGTGGAGGCGAACGCCACCGCGGTCGCGGACGTGGTCGCGGCCGACCCGCCCCGGGTGGTGCTCGGCGGCCGCAATCCGGGCGACCGGGTGCTGCTCGGCGCCGCGGCCGCCCGGCTGCGCGCGGCCGTCCTGACCGGGGCCCGCTCGGTCTCCGCCGACGGCGACGGGCTCATCGTGGTCAACGCCGTGTTCGGGGACATCGCCGACGAGACCGTCGCCGTTTCCGGCCCGGTCGCACTGCTGCTCGACGGCGGCTCCGTGCCGCCGGCTGGCGCCAGCAGCGTGCCCATCGAGGAGGTTGCGGCCGCGCCGCTGGCCATGAAGGTGATCGAGACCAGGACGTCCGGCTTCGATGAGGTGGACCTCAACGCCGCTCCCCGGGTGATCGGCGTCGGCCGCGGCCTCAAGGCCAAGGAGGACCTGGCCATGATCGAGGCGCTGGCCACCGCGGCCCGGGCCGAAATTGCCTGCTCCCGCCCGGTGGCCGAGGGCCTGAACTGGATGGGGAAGGACCGCTACATCGGCAGCTCCGGCGCGCACATCGCCCCGCAGCTCTACTTCGCCGTCGGGATCTCCGGCCAGCTGCAGCACATGGTCGGTGTGCAGGGGGCGGAGACGATCGTGGCCATCAACTCCGACCCGAACGCCGCGGTCTTCAAGGAAACCGACTACGGCCTCGTCGGCGACCTGTACCAGCTCGTGCCGGCGATCACCGCCGCGCTGAAGTGATGGTGCCCGATGCCAGAGACGGCTGAGCCCGACTTCGACGTCATCGTGATCGGGGCCGGCGTGGCCGGCTGTGTCACGGCGTACCAGCTCGCCCGGCAGGGCCGCTCGGTCCTGCTGATCGAGCGGGGCGAGGCGCCCGGCTCGAAGAACCTCTCCGGTGGCGTGCTGTACTCCCGCGGCATCCAGGAGGTCTTCCCCGAGTTCCTCGACGAGGCTCCGGTCGAGCGGCGGATCACGCGCAACTACATCAGCTTCCTCAACGCCGGCAGTTCGGTCGGCATCGACTACCAGGACGCCCGTCTTGCGGACCCGGTCAACGCCGTTACGGTGCTGCGCGCCAAGCTGGATGCCTGGCTGGCCGAGAAGTGCGAAGCGGCCGGTGCCCTGCTCATGCCCGGGGTCCGGGTGGACCGGGTGCTGGCCGAAGACGGCGCCACTGGCCGGCGGGTGGTGGGCGTCCAGGCCGGCGACGACGAGCTGCATGCGCGCGTGGTCGTCGCGGCCGACGGGGTGAATTCGTTTATCGCCAAGGAGGCCGGGCTGCGCCACGACGAGCCGCTGAACCACCTGGCGGTCGGCGTGAAATCCGTGGTGTCGCTGCCCAGGGAGACGATCGAGGCACGGTTCAACCTGACGGGCGACGAGGGTGTAGCCATCGCCGCGGTCGGTGACTGCACGCAGGGAGTCGGGGGCGGTGGCTTTCTCTACACCAACATCGACTCCATTTCCGTTGGCGTGGTCGTGCGCCTGGACGATCTCACGGCCAAGGGAAAGGTCGTCACCGACATCTTCGACCACTTTCTCGAGCACCGGTTCATCGCCCCTTACCTGGAGGGCGGCGAGCTGGCCGAGTACGGCTGCCATCTGGTCGCCGAGGGCGGCATGAAGATGATCGGCGAGATCACCATGGACGGCATGCTGGTGGTCGGCGACGCGGCCGGGCTGACCCTGAATACCGGGCTGACGGTGCGTGGTATGGACCTGGCCGTCGCCTCGGCGGTGGCCGCCGCCGAGGGCATCGGCTCCGCCCTGGAGCGGGGCGACACGTCCAAGGCCGGCCTGGCCGGGTACCGGGAGCGATTCTTTGCCTCATACGCCGGCCAGGACATGAAGACCTACGCTAAGGCACCGGCCTTCCTCGAAGCCGAGCGCATGTACAAGCAGTATGGCGAGCTGTTCGCCAACGTCATGTACGGCGCGTTCAACCTTGACACCCGGCCCCGCCAGCATCTGCTTGGCGTGGCGCGCAAGACGCTGGCCCAGTCGCCGGTGAAGCTCAGGCAACTAGTCCGCGACGGCATCGCAGGAGCACGCGCACTATGAAACCGCTGTCCGTCCCCGAGCGCCTGACCAAGAACCGGTTCAACCTCGACGAGCAGGAATGCCACATCGAGGTCAACCAGGAGATCGCCAAGGCCACCGGAACCGGCAAGGCCATCGTCGCCTGCTGCCCGGCCCACGTCTACACCGAGGAACCCGACGGGACCATCTCCGTCGAGTACGCCGCCTGCCTCGAATGCGGCACCTGCCTGGCGGTGGCCGCCCCGGGGGCCCTGAAATGGCACTACCCCCGCGGCGGGTTCGGTGTCCAGTTCCGCGAGGGTTAGTGCCCAGCGAGAGTTCGGCTACGGGGAACAGAACGTGACCTCGGGTTAGTGTGCTGAGGGCTGGTCCAGCAGGGCGGGCGGCCTGCCGCGCAGGTGCTGGTCGGGGCAGGCCCGGACGTAGGCCCGGGTGATGTCCAGGGACCGGGCTCCGGGCAGGCCGGCGCGGGTGCCGGTGCCGAGCTGACCGGCCAGCAGCGCCAGGTCGGTGAAGGACGCGTGTATCGCGCCGGCCACCACGAGCCACCGCTTCCAGCCGGTCAGCCGTTTCCAGTCACGCTCCCAGGTGGTTACGGCGCCCCTGCTTGCGGGGTGAAGCTGGATTGCCCTGGCGCCCGGCCGGGGTGGCATCGCTGACCGCGCTGGTCCGGACCGTGCTCAGCACATCTGGCCGGACGCCGGTGATGCCCGGCTGGCCAGCTGGAGCCCGGACTCCGCTGGCGTCAGCCCTCACGTTCCGAAATGGCCAGGCCGGCCCGGCCGCTTCGTGATCGGCACCAGGCAGGGAGGAATTCCGGTTCCGCACCGCTGTGCTGCGCATGGTTTCCTGGGCGTCATGACAGACAGCGAGGGCAGCGCCCTGGAGATCCACGAGATCACTTTCGACGCGCGGGACCCGCACGCGCTGGCCGCGTTCTGGGCTGCGCTGCTGGAGCGCGAGATCCGGCCCGGCGACATGCCGCAGGACGATTCGG
>Ga0335079_10003983_pt1 | contig 16998 bp, 12 predicted proteins | sample Lox_Sample_33_FD_206719 | JGI IMG/M metagenome (GOLD analysis project Ga0335079, IMG submission 206719) | Soil microbial communities from Loxahatchee National Wildlife Refuge, Florida, United States - Lox_Sample_3.3 | ecosystem: Environmental > Terrestrial > Soil > Wetlands | place: USA... | reverse complement strand
GAGGGTGACGAGAGGCTGGTGCTGTGACGCCCGAGCGCCTGGTTCAGATCGCCGAAAAACTGCAAATCGCCAAGGTTCGCCGGCATATCTTCCTTTGCGCGGATCAGACCACGCCCAAGTGCGCGCCGAAGGAGGAGGGGCTCGCGTCCTGGGAGTACCTCAAGACGAGGCTGGCGGAGCTGGGCCTGCTCGAAGGCAAAGATTGCGTTTATCGGACCAAAGCCAACTGTCTGCGCATCTGCGAGCATGGACCCATCGCGGTGGTTTATCCCGATGGGACCTGGTACCACTCGGTAACGCCCGCGGTGGTCGAACGGATCATTCAGGAACACCTCATCGGCGGCCGGCCGGTAGAGGAGTACGTTTTCGCCAGGCACCCGCTGGGCCTGTAAACCGCCGCTTTGATCCTTGCCAGTTGCCACCGATTTGCTGATTTTCTTTGACTTGAGAGCGCGGGCTGTACCAAAGTGATCCTGGGTATTGGCACTGTTTTCTCCTGCGACTACATGGAATATGGAAACAAAAGCCCTAATTGCCATCCATTTGCAAATTCGACAAACCGCGATGAACCCTCAGTCTGAGCACCGATCCCTCGCGGATGAGGTGCCCAATCCTGCCGCCGAAGGGTTCAATTCCCACGCCTTCCGACTGTTGACAGATCCGCGGACTTATATTTCTGCGCACGTTCGGAACAAGTGCCCAAAGAAAGTATGAACAAAACTGTCGCGACCGGAATATTCACATGTAGATGGCTTCTCCATCCCGCCCCAAGAATTTCGCCCGCGCGTGTTCAATTGCGAGTGATTCTGGGGTAGCCTACGGTCTAGGCCCCTCCATGTCGTCCCGGTTCACAGATGCGAGCGCTTTCCCAGGGCTCTCACTCACGCCCGCCAGCGATCTTAAGGAACGCCGGGACCGGCTGGAAGAGGAGGTAGTCGCCCTCTTCGACCAATACAGAGACCCTTTGCTGCGGTACGTATCGAGCTTCGGTATCGCGTTTCCGGATGGCGAGGACGTAATCCAAGAGATATTTCTGTCGTTGTTTCGGCACCTGCATCGCGGCAAGTCCCACGATAACCTTCGTGGCTGGTTATTCCGAGTCGCTCACAATTTGGCGTTGAAACGGCACTATCGCACTCGCCGAGAATCGGAGGTACTGAACGAAGGAGGGGCTGAGAACCTCGCTATAGACGTAGCTCCGAGTCCTGAAGATCGGGTGGCAAACAGCCAGATGCAGGAACAACTCCTCACCGTCGTTCGGGCTTTGTCGGAGCAAGATCGCCGGTGTTTACTTCTGCGCGCCGAAGGGTTGCGCTATCGGGAAATCGCCGCGGTTCTCAACATGTCTCTTGGCGCGGTATCCTGCTCGCTGGCTCGATCTCTGGCACGTATCGCTCGCCATGCCGAACGGTACAACCTATGAAACACGAGGATTCGCATCTTTCGGACCAAGAGTTGCTTCTTGATGTTGACGGAGAGCTTTCAACGCACGATGAGAAGTTGGTTCGGGCGCATCTCAAGGCGTGCTGGAAATGCCGCGCGCGGCGCCAAGAGCTGGATCGTGCGATCGCCGATTTTGTTCGTTTCCACAAAGCGGAATCCGATGCAAAATTGCCACCCATCACTGGTCCGCGAGCATTACTCAGAGCCCAATTGGCGGCTAGCGACGTGAAGCAACCCTCCCGTTGGTTCCGTCCGCTCTACAGGGTACGCTGGGTGGCAGTCGCCGCATGTAGTCTTCTGATTCTTGCTTTGCTCGTTTCAAACGTGGGACGCCACAGGCCATTACGCCCGCGAGTTGCGATTGTCTCGATACCCGATTCCAGGTTTACTCCTGGAGCAGCGCTCCTCGTCGATCAACGGCAACTGTGCAGCCAGCCGAACGTGAAAAACAAGGCCGTTCCGGTGGACCTCCAGCGAAAAGTATTGGAGGAATACGGAATTGCCGGCGCCGAACCGCGAGCGTATGAGATCGATTATCTGATCACGCCGGCGCTTGGAGGAGCGGACGATATTCGCAACCTCTGGCCCCAATCGCACTCAGCCACAACCTGGAATGCCGAAGTGAAGGATGCTTTGGAAGACCGCCTTCGCCAGATGGTCTGCGACGGGAATCTGGATTTGACGGAGGCCCAGCAAGAGATCGCGAAAAACTGGATTGCTGCGTATCAGAAGTACTTCCGTACGGATACGCCATTGCCCGAGCCGCGTTAGCGCCTATTCAGTCAATCGCGCGGCAAAAGCCAAGGATTGAGAAAGGCGCGCCTGCAAATCAGTCCCCAAAAAACACTGAACAGGGAGCGTCGAGGAAGAATATCTCCATAGAACCTCATGGCTCAACGAATCGTGGTGTCTCTTCTTCTGTTGGTGTTCGGTCTTTTCGGGCAGACCGACACCGGGGAGCTGCACATCAGCGTCACAGACGCCACGAAGCGCTCCGTTCAAACAACGGTGGTACTGGTCAGCGAGGCGAATCAATACCGGCGTACCTTCCAAACCGATGCGACGGGACACCTGGTGGTGAGCCGGCTGCCTTACGGCGTTTACCGTGTCGCGCTACAACAATCAGGGTTCGCACCCTACTCCCAATTGGTCGAGGTCCAGTCCGCCCTACCGAAAGTGCTGAATCTTGTTCTCACGCTGGCGCCCATGGCGACCACGGTAACCGTCACCGACAGCCAGACGTTAATCGATCCCAACCGGGTCGGGACCGTCAACCGGATCGGATCGGAGACTATTGCGGACCGCCCTGCATCCCTGCCGGGTCGCTCCATAGTCGATCTCGTAAATTCTCAGCCAGGGTGGCTCTACGAAGGAAACGCCGTCCTCCATCCGCGCGGTTCTGAATATATGACTCAGTTTGTGATCGACGGCATTCCGCTCACGGACAACCGTTCGCCCAGCTTCGGTCCCGAGATTGAGGCGGACGATGTGCAATCGCTCAGTATTTATACGGCTGGTTTTCCCGCCGAATACGGACGAAAGCTCGGCGGTGTGGTTGCCATCGAACCGGCGAAGGATACGCTGCCGGGATTTCACGGAGAATTCGTGGGATTTGGCGGCAGTTATTCCACTGCCGACGGCTACTTCCTCGGCCAGTATTCCCAGGGGCGCAACACGCTCACCTTCAGCCTGGATGGATCCGAAACGGATCACTACCTGAACCCTCCGGTGTTACAGAACTTCACTAATCACGGAAGCACGGGCAATTTCTCGCTTCGTTACGAACGGGATCCAACCGACAAGGACCGCATCAGCCTGTCGGTGACCCATGCGCTTTCGCGGTTTGAAGTGCCGAATGAGCAAGTCCAACAGGCGGCGGGGCAACGCCAGGACCGGGGCATCTTCGAAACCATGGGCATTGCATCTTACCAGCACATCTTTACGCCAAACATCGTTGGCGACTTGCGCGGCATGGTGCGCTCCGATGAACAAACTCTGGACTCCAATCCGCTGTCCACACCGGTAATCGCTCTCCAGGACCGCACGTTTACTGAAGGCTATCTCAAAGGAAGTCTGTCCATTCACCAGGGACCCAACGAATGGAAGGCTGGCTTTGAAGCGGATTCAACCAATATTCATGAACGGTTCAGCGATGTTATCACCGACTTTGACCAATTTGATGACGGCACACCGCCTACTTTTCAGTTCAACGGCAGGAAATGGGACCTCGAGCAGTCCGCGTTCGTTCAGGACGAGATCAACCTGGGAAAATGGCACGTCAGTGCCGGGCTGCGTTACGACCACTATCAACTCCTCGTGAACAAGACGGCATTCAGCCCACGGCTGGGCGTCTCCCGCTATTTCAAGAGCGCTGATCTGGTACTGCACGCCTCATACGACCGTGTCTTTCAAACGCCGTTCTTCGAGAATATTCTGCTATCCAGTTCCAATCAAGTGTTGTCGTTGAACCCAGTCTTTCTGCGCCTGCCGGTGGAACCTTCCTATGGCAACTATTACGAGGCCGGACTGACCAAGGGCCTATTCCACAAGGTGCGCCTGGATATCAACGGCTTCGACCGCCGTGTGAACAACTATGGAGATGACGACCAGCTCTTAGACACGGCCGTCAGCTTTCCCATTGCATTCGCGAAGGCGCATCTCTATGGGGCCGAAGCCAAACTGGAGATTCCGCGCTGGGGAAACTTCAGTGGTTTTGTCAGCTATTCCTATATCGTCGGCGCGGCATATTTCCCGGTAACGGGCGGTTTGTTCCTGGGAGATGACGTTGCGGGAGCGGCCGGAGTCGGCCGCTTCTGGGATTCGCAGGACCAGCGGAACACAGTCCGCGCACGCTTTCGATATGATCTGACGCGCCGCGTCTGGCTAGGGGTTGGCGGGGAGTATGGAAGCGGGCTGCCGGTTGATTTTGATGGCGATCAACAGGACGCCATCGCGCAATACGGTCAGAAGGTTGTCGACCGCGTGAACCTCGTTCACGGCCGTGTCAGCCCGTCGCTGTCGATTGATGCTTCGGTGGGAGCGCAACTGCTCAATCGGGAGAAATTGAAGCTGTCCCTTCAGGTGGACGGGGCAGACCTCAACAACCGTATCAACGTCATCGATTTTGACGGTCTGTTCTCCGGTAGTGCCATCGCACCACAGCGCAGTTATTCGATTCGCCTTCGCGCGAAGTTCTAGCAAGGCTGAAACCGGCAATTGTTGAAGCCCTCCGATCGTTCTGCTGTGGAGAACCAAACCAGGCCCAGCATGAACCAGTCGCCCGGCGCCGATGACCTTTTCCTCGAATGCCGTTCCCGGCTAAACGGTGGGTTCAGCGGCGGCCAGATCGAGGTAGTCACCAAGTCCGGCACGAATTCCATTCACGGCGCGTCTATCGAGTTCTTGCGCAACGCGGATCTCGATGACCGCAACTACTCTTCCCCCACGCGCGGCGCTTTTGACCAAAGCCAATTTGGGTTGACGCTGGGTGGCCCGATCCGGAAGAACAAGCTCTTTTTCTTTACCGACTATCAAGGAACCCGGCTGACGCAGAGGATCGATACGGGCGAGATCCCGGTTCCATCGATCGGGGACCGTACTGGCGATTTATCGGATCTTGCAAGCTCACTGGTGATCGTGGATTAGTCCAGGAGGCGCGAACTTCACGTTTTGATGAATACGTCTTCGCCAGGCATTCTCTGAGCCTGTAACTTCCAGCCGTGCTCGTTCGCCTCACAAGACTGTCAGAAATTCAGCCTGGAAGCTGCGCGAGTCTAGTCCGAGACGGCGCTTTCGCCCGGCACGATGGGGCGCGTTCGCGGGAGCATGCCGCGCCGGGCGAGGTTACCCACGAAGGCCAAAATCCCAACAAAAACGGCGAGCTTCACGACATCTGCTGCTCGGGTTCTCGGCTGCAATTTCCACAGCAGGCCGAGCACCGGCTGAGCCAGGCACACGGCCCACAGCGATCCATAGAAATATCGCCTCTCATGGCCTTCGCCTTTGGTAGAAGCCATCACGCGCGGCAGCCGGCCAAACGCGCCGGCAATCCAAACCGCCAGCGCGAGCGGAAAATACCCGTAGACATAGATCTGCCGCAGGTACCACTTGCCGGTTGCGACCGCGACAACCAGTCCGGCCAGGTTCAATACGGCGAACACGGCGACCGCGCTCCAGGCAAAGGTGTAGCAAACGCGCCGGTAGAGCGGGTTGGGCTTGTCCTCGGTGAAGCGCAGGATGTATGGCTTGGGCTCGACTCCGGGAAGCTTGCCGCGAAGGCCAGCCACGCCGGTTCCGATCAACACCACTGCCAGCCACGCTCCCATGCGCCAGTCGAAGCCGTGCTCGAACAGATCGAACGTCAGCGGGCCCGGGGCGATGAAGAACACCCAGATCCAGATAGGCCAATGGGCGAGCCGGTAGCTGGCCTTATTTCGCTCGCGCAATTTTCGCTGGCTGGCCAGCTCTACTTTTACGGCCGGATTCAAATGGCTCCTCTCCTCGAAACGCCTGGACCTGCGGCAGTAGATTTTCTTTTACAACTTGTCGGCCGGCACTTTCAACTCAAGGCTTGCGCGCCAGGGGAACACTCACGCTACAATCATTATTTCATCTCTCACCGGCGGGCCTTATCCAGGCCGCGGTACTGTCGAAAAAACCGTGCGCAATAATCACAAACTCAACGCTTTTCAGGTGTCCGTCGCAACCCGGGCGATGTTTCTTCTGTTTCTGGCGCTCGTCGCGGTGGTTTCTGCGAGAGCTCAAAACAACGTGCTGACCGTGAATTATGGCAACGCGCGTACCAACACCACTGTGAATGAAAGGGTTCTGAACACGCTCAACGTGAACCCCACGCAGTTTGGCAAGCTGTTTTCGCTTCCCGTCGGCGGATACATCAATGCGCAGCCGCTTTACGTTCAGAATGTGGCCATTCCCGGCAAAGGAACTCACAACGTCGTTTATGTGGTGACGCTGCACAACGACGTCTACGCTTTCGACGCCGATACTCAAGCCAGCCCGCTGTGGCACATCAACCTGGGACCCACGGTTCCCGCGCAGGAATTCCAGGTTGCTGACCTTGCGGAGATCGGCATCCTCAGCACACCGGTGATCGATGACACCACCAACACCATCTACGTGGTTGCGCTCACCAAGGAGAATTCAAATTACATCTATCGCCTGCACGCGTTCGACATCGCGACCGGCGAAGAGAAGTTCGGCGGGCCCACAGTCATCGCGGGTAGCGCTCCGAGTCAGAACGCCAACAGCGTGAACGGCCTGTACAGCTTTGATGCCAGCCAGCATTTGCAGCGCCCGGGCCTGCTGCTGCTGAACAACGTAGTCTACCTTGCTTTCGGCTCGCACAATGACACTGGAGACTTCCACGGCTGGCTGATGGGCTACAACGCCGGAAATATTCAGCAGCAGATGTCCGTTTTTCTAACCTCCGCACACGGCTGGGGAGCTTCCATCTGGCAAGGAGGTCGCGGGCCGGTCGCCGACGAGCAGGGCAACATTTACGCCGTCACCGGCAACGGTTCCTACGATGGCGCTGTGAACTGGGGCATGAGCGTGATGAAGCTGGACACTTCCTCGGGCACCCCAACGGTCACGGATTGGTTTACGCCGGACAACTGGCAGACCCTCGACGACATGGACAGTGATTTCGGTTCCTGCGGGCCGGTGCTGACGTCGTCCGGAACCGTGATCGCGGGCGGCAAGGAGGGGATCCTCAACCTGCTCGATACCCAGAACATGGGTCACATGCAGGCGGGAAACGGCCAGGTGTTGCAGAGATTCCAGGCGATCGGTTTCGGCATTTTCAACATGGCGTACTGGGAACGGCCAGGCAGCCCGATCGTCTACCTCCGCGCGTACAACGATGCCGTGAAGGCGTTTCAAATGAACGCAGGCCAATTCGGGACCAAGGCCTTCACGCAGAGCCCGTTCACTGCCGGCCTGCCCTTTGACGGAATGGCGGTCTCGGTGGACGGCACGGCCCAGTTTTCCGCGATTCTATGGATTACGGCGACGGCGAACAGCGACAACAGCGGCGCAGGCATTCTGCACGCGCTCTCGGCAAGTGATGTCTCGAAGGAACTGTGGAACAGCGATATGAATGCCAGCCGCGATGGTCTGGGAAACCTGGCCAAATTCACGGCCCCCACGATCGCCAACGGCAAGGTCTACGTGCCCACCTTTTCCAACCGGCTGGTCGTGTATGGTCTTCTCACGCAGACGAAACTGATCGGGGAAGTGGTGAACTCCGCCAGTGGATTGAGTGGTTCGGTAGCTCCTGGGGAAATGGTCGTGATATACGGTTCCGGCCTGGGGCCCGCGCAATTGGCTGGAGCGCAGGTGGACTCGTCCGGAAAACTCAGCACCAACGTTGCCGGTACGCAGGTTCTGTTTAACAATACGGCGGCGCCGTTGATTTACACGCGAGCGGATCAGGTTGCCGCCGTTGTGCCCAACGCGGTTGCCGGCGAGGCCACCGTCAGTGTCCAGGTGCAGTACAAAGGGCAGAACACTCCCACGTTTTCGACCTCAGTCGCGGAGACGGCGCCCGGCATCTTCACCCTGGATCAATCCGGCCAGGGACAAGGGGCGGTTCTGAATCAAGATAACAGCGTCAATGGCGCCGCGAACCCGGCCCCTCGAGGTTCGGTTGTCTCGCTGTGGGCCACGGGTCAGGGGCTGAGCGATCCGGACTGGGCGGAAGACGTTCTGGCCTCTAGTCCGCTGCCCCAACCGAAAAACAAGGTGAATGTCAATATCGGCGGGCAGTGGGCGCAGATTCTCTATGCCGGCGCGGCACCAGGAATGGCGGCGGTGATCCAGGTGAATGCGAAGGTGCCGTGGGGCATCAAGCCGGGAAGCAAGGTGCCCGTTGTGCTCCGGATTGGAGAAGGCCTCAGCCAGTCGGGCGTTACTATGGCGGTCCAGTAGCGTTACCGGCCCACCAGCCTCAATGCGTCGGTCAGGCTCTTTTCGATGAGGCCGCACATCTCATCGATGGCTGGCTCGCCGGCAATGAGCGGCGGGCAAACCGCGAACCAGCTCGGGTCCACACGCATGATGATGCCGTTGGCCAACGCGGTCCTCTTCATCGCTTTGCCCAGCTCGGGGAAGGGCTGCATGGAGCGCGTATCTTTCACCAACTCGACTCCGCGGAGCACGCCTTTGCCGCGCACTTCGCGCACCACGCCGTATTTCTTGAGGCACTCCAGCCGCGAGGTGAGGTAGTCGCCGAGGCGCACGGCTTTCTCATCCAGCCGGTGTTCGAGCATTTCGTCGATCACCGCAATACCTACCGCGCAGGCCAGCGGATTTCCGGCGAAGGTGTGCCCGTGGGCGAATTGCACGCCCGCCTCGGGCGGCCCAAAGAACGCTTCGGCCATATCTTCGCGCGCGATCATGGCGCCCAACGGGATCACACCGTTGGAGATGCCCTTTCCCGTGCAGATGATGTCCGGCGTGACGCCGAAGGTTTGCGCGGCGAACATCCGCCCGGTCTTGGCGAACCCCGTGATCACCTCGTCGAAGATCAGGATCACGTTGTGCCGGTCGCAGATCTGGCGAATGATCTGGAAATACTCGGGCGTGGGCGTGATAATCCCGCCAGTGTTGCCCACGGGCTCCAGAATCACGCCCGCCACGGTGTCGGGGTCCTCGCCGATAATCACGTCCTCGAAGCTCTCGGCCGCGAAACGATTGGCCTCTTCCCAGGTGCTGAACCGGTCGCGGTAATAGGTGGGCGGAAAGACTTTGAAGAAGCCCGGCATCTGCGGCTCAAACTTGGTTTTGCGCGGGCCTGTGCCGCTGGCGGCCATGCCGCCGAAGGTGCCTCCGTGGTAACCGAAATAACGGCTGATGAACTTGTATTTGCCCGGCCGTCCGGTCTGCTTGAAGTACTGCCGGACAAACTTGAGCGCGGACTCAACCGCTTCCGAACCACCGCTGTAACCTTTGACGTATTTCAGGTTGCCCGGCGTGACCGATCCGATCTTTTCGACGAAATCGAGCGTGATGTCCGCGATGCCGTGGAGCGGCGGCGCAAAGGTAATTTGCTCCATTTGCCGCCGGACCGCTTCATGAAGCCGCGGATGACGGTGTCCCAGACTCGATACGAAGATTCCGCTGATGCCGTCGAAGTAGCGCTTGCCTTCGAGGTCCCAGTAGTACAGCCCGTCGGCCTTGTTGATGATGAGCGGATGCTCCAGGAATTCGGAGGTCTGCAGATAATCAATGAAGGTGTGTTTGAGAAGATTCTCATGGCGGGGGCTGAGTTTCATATCGATCTTCAGGCAGTTTAGCTCACAACGCACCTGGGAGTGGCCCGCTCCCGGTTTCTAAGGCAAGACCACGTGTACAATTCAGCCGAACACCCTAGCCCTCATCACCGCGCTTGGGCCGATGGACGCTCATTAGCCTATGAGAATTCTGGTAGTCGATGTCGAGCCGCGCGAATTGAAGACGATCTTGTGTGAGGAGCCGCAATGGACGGTCCTCTCCGCGCGATCCAGCGATGAGGCGTTGGAGACCTTGGGGAAGGGCGGAGTAGACCTGGTGCTGGTGGATATCATGACGCCCCCGGCGCAAGGGCTTGAACTTTGCCGCCGCATCAAGACCTGCCCGGAAGTCTGCCACACACCGGTGGTCATGGTGATGTCCGGCGCCCAGCGCGAGTACCTGAACCAGGTCTATGAGGCCGGAGCGTGCGATTACATCATGAAGCCCCTCGACCCGCTGGAGGTAGTAGCTCGAGTGCGAGCGGTGCTGCGGAGCCGTGCACGCGAGTGTCAGTTGACGGCACGCAACCGGGAATTGCAGGCGGCCAATCAACAATTGTTACAGCTTTCGCTGGTCGATGCGGTCACGGGGGTGGCCAACCGGCGGTACTTTGATGAAGCGATGGAACGAGCGTGGCGCAGCGCGGCCCGCCATCAATTCGAGATCACTCTGATCCTGACGGACATCGATTTTTTCAAAGCTTACAACGACCGGTTGGGACACCCGGCCGGCGACGGCTGCCTGAAGCGAGTGGCCAACGAGCTCGCCGCAGGTTTGCTCCGCCCCGACGATTTTCTCGCGCGGTATGGCGGCGAGGAATTCGCCGTGATCCTTCCACGAACGGGCCTGCAGGGCGCGACGGTGGTTGCCGAGCGGCTGCGCTCCAATGTTGAATCTCTGGGCATTCGGCACCCCGCTTCGCCGGCGGCCGGCCTGGTCACCATCAGCCAGGGATTAGCCTGTGCAGTGCCCACGCTGGCATCGGCCCCCTCCGCCCTGATCGCGCGGGCGGACGAGGCACTCTACGAAGCCAAACGATCCGGCCGTAACAAGTTGTGTGCCCGCTCGACCCTCAAGTCGCCTTGTTCGGTTTTGTGTCAGACTAATCCCACAACCGGACAGACGGTTTGAGGCGGCTTTTCGCTCCTCGCTGTAACCCTAGTAACTCCAACGAATTGTGAGGGCTCCAGTGGCGGTACGCCACTTGCCTTGAGTGTTAGAACCGACCGGCACAGGGACACGGGCATGGGAAAGCTCTTCAAGATCTTTCGCAACGGCATGCGGACGGTGCTCCGTAGTCCCCGTTTCCCGGTGCTCGCCGCGCTGCTGATTGCGCTCGGTGCCGGCACCAATCCTGTAACCTTCCGTGTCGTTCTGCCGCAGTCGCTGCCCTCCGTGGTTCCGTCGAATCTGGCCGTCGTCTGGGAAAAAAGCGCGGCCTGTCCTGCGCACTATCTTGGCCGGAGAAGCTCTAATCACGTGTTCGGGGACTTGGCCGGTGTGGCGGATATCATGAGCCTGCATCTGACCGGAGCCGGGGAACCTGAGGAGCTGCGCGCCGGTGCGGTGTCCGCCAACTTCTTCCAGATGATCGGCGTGCGTCCCGTGCTCGGACGCGCTTTTTTGCCTGAAGAAGACAGGCCTGGGAACGAACACGTCGTCATCCTGAGTGACCGGCTGTGGAGCCGGCGCTTTGGGAGTGAAGCGGGCCTCGTCGGCAAGAAAATCGTGCTAAATGGCGAGAGCCATCGGGTGCTTGGGATTCTGCCGCCGGACTTCGCCTGGAACAATCGCCAGCCCGACGTTTGGGTGCCTTACGTGATCCGTCCGGATCGCGAGTACTCGGCAAAGAGCGGCGGCCATCTGGCGGTTGCTGAGCTGGCCACGAGATATGAGTAAGGAGACCATAATGCGTGTCATACGAGCAATCGTTCTGGTTCTGGTGGCGATCGGTGCGCTAGCGCCCCTGGCGCGGCCCAGCGATTTCACATGGCACGGCCAACTGGCCCCCGGCCAGTCCGTCGAGATCAAGGGCGTTAATGGAGCCATCCGCGCGGAGCGAGCCTCGGGTTCCGAGGTGAGCGTGGAAGCCAGCAAGTCGGGACGGCACAGCGATCCGAATTCGGTTATGGTTCAGGCTGTGCCGCACGAGGGCGGCATTACCATCTGTGCGGTCTACCCATCAGGCGATTGGACACGTTCCAATGAATGCCAGCCGGGCCCCGGCGGAAGGATGAACGTCAACAATAACGATGTGAGAGTGGAGTTCCTGGTGCGCATTCCGGCCGGAGTGCAGTTCATCGGCCGGACGGTGAACGGTGAAGTAGAAGCCGCCTCGCTGGCCAGCGATGTCGAAGCTCACACGGTGAACGGCAAAATCCGCATCTCGACGACGGGATGGGCGGAAGGCAACACGGTGAATGGTTCGATCATCGCGCGCCTCGGCAAGGCGGAGTGGTCCAGGCCGCTGCAGTTTCACACGGTCAACGGCGGCGTGGACGTCGAGATGCCCGCAGCGGCGAATGCCGAAGTCCATGCGAGCACGGTCAACGGCCATATCTCGACTGACTTTCCGCTGATGGTTCGCGGCAAGTTCACCGGCCGGCAGATCACTGGCTCGATCGGCCAAGGGGGGCCGGAGCTGAGCCTGAAAACGGTGAACGGGAGCATCGAACTGCACCGCGCAGGAAGTTAGCGCGAACACCCCAAAAACTGCTCGTCACCGTACGCGACAATGCGTGTGACCGGCGGCGGCCGGTGAACAGAAATCCTCTAAGGCGGGCCCATGCGCTCTTTGATTCAAGATATTCGTTACGCAGCTCGGACGTTGAGCCGCAAACCGGGATTTACAGCCGTTGCCATCATTGCGCTGGCGCTAGGCATTGGCGCTAATACGGCCGTGTTCACGGTATTGAGCGGGGTGCTTCTGCGGCCGCTGCCGTTCCCAGAGCCGGAGCGGCTGTTTCTGGTTTCCTTCGCCGCTCAGCACGGCCCTTTTCGGAATGAGCCGAGCCTGGTAGACAGCGATTACCTGCAATTCCGCCGGGAGGACCGGCTGTTTGAACACGTCGCCGCGTTCACGGCAAACAATGTCAGCCTCACGGGCGCCGGAGATCCCGTTCCCGTCGCTGGCGCCAGCGTGACGGCGGACTTTTTCGCGGCGCTGGGAGTGCAGCCGGTGATCGGCCGGAGTTTTCTGCATGACGAAGACCAACCGGGCCGGGATCATGTGGCTTTGCTCAGCGACAAGCTGTGGCGGAGCCGCTTTGGCGCAGACTCGCGGATATCGGGACGAACAATCAAACTGGATAGTGTGAACTTCACCGTAATCGGCGTGATGCCCGCTGGGTTTAAGTTCCCTTACGAGGCCGAAATATGGACGCCCATGAACGTTCATCTCGATCCGCACAACTCATTCATGCTGCCCGTGGTTGGGCGCCTGAAGCCCACGGCCTCCCCGCAACAGGCGCAAGTGGAGCTCGAAACGCTGGTGCGGCGTTTCTTTTTGGCTCCTGGCGAAGACCGCGGCGACCGGCTCGCTAGGATTCTGCCACTTAAAGAACTGGTAGTTCGCGATATCCGAAACTCGCTCTGGATTTTTGCGGGAGCCGTCGGGTTCGTGTTGCTGATTGCGTGCGTCAACGTCGCCAATCTCTTGCTGGCGCGCGCGGCCGGCCGGGGGCAGGAGATGGCGCTGCGCACGGCTCTGGGCGCTGGAAGGTGGCGGCTCGTTCGCCAATTGCTGGTGGAAAGCACGCTGATATCGCTGGCCGGCGGCGCGGCGGGAATACTGCTCGCTTTATGGGGTGTGGCCGCGCTTCTCACGCTGGCACCCGAGGGCAAGATTCCGCGCCTCGATCAAATTCACATCGATGGCTGGGTGCTGGCTTTTACCATACTCGTGTCAGTCGCCACCGGAATTGCTTTCGGCCTGGCGCCGGCTCTGCAAGCGACGCGGCGCGAGCTGCGGGAGTCCTTGAGCCAGGGTGCCCGAACCTTTACCAGCCGCCATGAAGGACTGCGCAGCGCCCTCGTTGTTTCGGAAATCGCGTTGGCGCTGGTGTTGCTCACGGGCGCTGGCCTGATGCTCAAGAGCTTCCTGCGTTTACGGGCCCTCAATCCCGGCTTTCGCGCCGAGAACGTCCTCACCATGACGGTGGAATTGCCCGATGCGGTCTATCACACGGCTTCGCAGTTACAGGATTTCCACACGCGCACGCTGGCCAAGCTGTCCGGCCTGCCTGGAGTCATCGCAGCGGGAGCGGTGAACTGGAGTCCGCTAGGCGGACTGTTGACTAAGGGTGACTTCCAGCTTGATGGTGGGCGGCACCGGCCCCGCGGCTACATCGTGGACAAGCTGTGCGTCAGTCCGGCGTATTTCCGCGCGATGGGAATCCGGCTGTTCCGCGGGCGTGTTTTCACCGAACGAGACAGCGCGAGTGCTCCGGGAGTGGCGATCGTGAGCCAGTCGGTGGCTCGGACCCTCTGGCCAGGTGAAGATCCGATCGGAAAGCGAATCAGCGAAGAGGATCATCCCAAGCCCGGGGACTGGCTGACGATTGTCGGGGTGGTTGACGATATCCGGCAAATGAACTTGGCGGACAATCCCGATCCCGCGCTTTACTTCCCCTATACCCAGGTCGACAGGACTTTCTGGCTCAGCAGCATGACGTTTGCGGTGCGCACGCCATCAAATCCGCAGCAGTTCGCCGTAGCGATGCGCGCCGCGCTCCATGACGTGGACCCGGATCAGCCGGTAGTGGCGATGTCGACGATGCAGGAGAGAATCGAGGCTTCCACCGCCGAGCTGCGGTTCCAGACCCGCCTGCTGGGAACATTCTCGCTGCTCGCGCTCGTACTTTCTGCTGTGGGCATATATGGCGTTCTGGCGTATCAGGTCACGCAGCGAACGCAGGAAATCGGCATCCGCATGGCGCTCGGCGCAGAAAAACGCGACGTGCTCGGCATGGTACTCCGGCGCACTCTGGTTCTGGCCGGCGCAGGCGTGGTGCTGGGCACCGCCGGTGCGCTGGCCGTGACGCGGGTTCTCGCAAATTCCTTGTTCGAAGTGAAGCCCACCGATCCGCTGACGTTCGCCGCGGTGGCGGCACTGCTTGGATGCGTAGCGCTTTTGGCCGGGTTGATTCCCGCACAGCGGGCGACCAAGGTGGATCCCATGGTGGCGCTGAGGTATGAATGACGGAGTGGCGCAAAGGTGACCTGTGTTGAATGACATTCGCTATGCAATGCGGGGGCTGCGAAGAAATCCGGGATTCACGGCGATCGCGGTTGCGACGCTGGCGCTCGGCATCGGCGCCAACACGGCGATCTTCAGCATCGTAAACGGCGTGCTGCTGCGGCCTCTGCCGTTCGCCGATCCCGGCCGTCTCGTGCAGTTAAATGAGACCGTTGCACCGTTCGGCATCGGCGCCGTCGCCTATCCGGACCTCGATGACTTCCGAAGGCAAAGCACTTCGTTCGAGGCGATGATCGCTTATGTCCCCGGCAGCCGGAATCTCCAGGACATCGCCGAGCCCGAGCGGATTGCGACCGTTGCCGCCGAGCGCGGGCTGTTCCGCATGTTGGGTATCGAGCCCGTCGCCGGCCGGACATTCCGAGACGACGATCCGTCCAACGTAGTGGTAATCGGCGCGGGATTCGCGAAGCGTCATTTCGCTGGTGATCCGTCGCCTGTCGGCAGCAAGATCACGCTTGACGGTGAGGGCTTCACCGTGATCGGTGTGATGCCGGACCCATTCCAGTTCCCTTACCGCGCCTCCCACACGGAGTTGTGGATTCCATGGGAACCGGAGCCGCAGTGGGCGCACAACCGCAGCTATCATGCGGACTTCGTAGCTGCCAGGCTCAAGCCAGGTGTAGGCATCGATGCTGCGCGCAACGAGTTGGGAGTGATTGCCAAGCGCCTGGAAGCCCAGTATCCGGACGCAAATCGAGGACGCGGCGTGCGCATAACGCCGCTATCGGATGTGGTGGTTGGGCCGGTACGCAACTCGTTGCTGGTGTTGCTGGGTGCAGTCGGTTTGGTGCTTCTGGTGTCGTGTGCCAACGTCGCAAACCTGCTGCTGGCGCGCGCCACGGCGCGGACAAGGGAGGTCGCGATCCGCGCCGCGTTGGGCGCCGGACGACTGCGCTTGATCCGGCAGTTTCTGACGGAAAGCGTGCTGCTCGCGCTCGGCGCGGGTCTTTTGGCGATTGCGATGGCAACATGGGGCACCGACCTGCTGCTCCAGTTTGCCGCAAATCAGATTCCGCGCTCCTGGGAGATTGGTCTCGACTGGCATGTGCTCGAATTCTTGCTGGGGATCTGCGTCATAACGGGAATCGGGTTTGGCTTGGCGCCAGCCATCTCGGCCGCACGCGCTGATTTGCAGACCGGGCTAAAAGAGACGAGCCGGCGAGCGAGCGCCGGCCGCGGGCGATTGCGCGACGGCTTGGTGGTGGCTGAAGTCTCACTCGCCTTCGTCCTGCTTGTTGGCGCCGGCCTGCTGCTGCGCACATTTCTGCATCTGCAAGCCACTCCGACAGGAATGGTGACGGAGAACGTCCTCACGTTGCATGTCTCTGGTGGCGCGGCCGCGAGCCGCTATCGCGAACTTGAAGAACGGGTCACGCAAATCCCCGGAGTGCGTGCCGCCGGCTTCACTCAGTTCCTTCCGCTTCAGGACTGGAACTGGACCGGTCATTTCACGATTGATGGCCGGCCACGCGAGAACCCGGCCCGCCAACCCGTGGCCGAGCTGCGCTTTGTAACTCCCGGATATTTTCACGCGCTGGGCATTCCGCTCCTCAAAGGCCGAGGCCTCACGGATGACGACACGAGTGATACTCCCTCGGTGATCCTGATCAATGAAGCGCTGGCCCGCCAGTATTTCCCGAACGAAAATCCGATCGGACGCCACACCGACCGAGGCACCATCGTCGGCGTCGTGGGCGACGTGCATCAGGCCAGTCTCGACCGTGCCCCAGCTCCCGAAATCTATTATCCTGTCGCCCAGAACGCCGCACAGACTGACTCGGGTATGTCGCTGGTCGTGAGCGCGAAACTGCCGCCCGAGAAGCTTGTGAGCGCCGTCCGCGCCGCCATCCATGAAGTGGACCCGAGGCAGGTAATGTTCAACGTCAAGACCATGCAGCGCGTCATTGCGGATTCTTTGTCGGACTTGAACCTCTATCTGTGGCTGATGGGGTTGTTTGCCGGGCTCGCGCTGCTGCTGGCGACGGCGGGGATCTATGGCGTCGTTT
>Ga0335079_10003981_pt1 | contig 17003 bp, 13 predicted proteins | sample Lox_Sample_33_FD_206719 | JGI IMG/M metagenome (GOLD analysis project Ga0335079, IMG submission 206719) | Soil microbial communities from Loxahatchee National Wildlife Refuge, Florida, United States - Lox_Sample_3.3 | ecosystem: Environmental > Terrestrial > Soil > Wetlands | place: USA... | reverse complement strand
CTCGGAGAGGAACTTCAAATCCGAAGGCCACACTAGCAATCAATGAGTTGCTAGTGTCCCCATGATTCCGAAGTTCGCATCTGAGCTTGGCCGTTTGGTCATGCGAACTTCGGAATCGGGACACTAGTCTGGTCCACGAACACGCACAACGCTCAAAAGACAGTTAATGTCCACCATCCCGGGAAGTGCGAACCACAGCGCATTCTCATGTATATTCGTGCGGATAGCCGTCCGACACAGTGCGCTTCGGAACCTCGGATGCAATTGGTGAAAAAATGTTATCGACACCGGGCTATCGACGAATAAGCTCAAGGTTGTGTTTCAGTTTTGGCAACAGGGAGGCGGCGATCGCTTCGATCGCGGGCAGCCTGTTCTATCGCGCGTTCGCGCCATAAAAAGCGGGCGGTTGCAATGAGAAAGCCGGTAGTGGGTGTGATTGGAAACGCCCAGGTCATCAACGACAGCCACCATGTGCAGTCCACGGGAAAGCGCAGTCTCATGGCGGTCGCAGAAGTCGCAGGTGCTTTACCCCTGATGTTTGCAGGCACGCCCGGCGTCACCGATGTCGACACCCTACTTAGCGCTGTCGACGGCATCCTGCTGACCGGCGCACGCGCCAACGTGCATCCCTCACGATATGGGGTCGAGCCCGACCCTCGATACGAACCCTTCGATCCCGACCGCGATGCGACGGCTCTCGAGCTCGTCCGAGCTTGCGTCGAACGGGGCGTGCCACTCCTGGGAATCTGTAGAGGGCTTCAAGAAATGAACGTCGCATTCGGCGGGACCCTGCACCCGGAGATTCGTGATCTTCCGGGGCGCATGAACCACCGGGCGCCGAGGCTTGAGAGCGGCGAAATCCATCGCGATCCTAAGGTCGTATTTGCGGACCGGCACGAGGTGCGTTTCCGCCCGGGCAGCCTGTTCGAGCAGCTCTTCGGTTGCACGACGATCCGCGTCAATTCGCTGCATGGCCAAGGCATTCTCGAGCCGGGCAAGAGAATTGTCGTCGAGGGTGTTGCAGAAGACGGCACAATCGAAGCGATCCGCGTTGCCGATGCGCCGTCTTTTGCGCTTGGTGTTCAGTGGCACGCGGAACACGACGCGCAGAACAATCCCGTTAATCGCATTTTGTTTGAAGCATTCGGCGCGGCACTGCTCAGAAACAAACCGACCTTCTGATTTCCGGCGCCAGCTCGGCGCGCGAACCGGCGGCCTTATTTTTGCCGCGAGTCTGCCACGCCCGTTTGGCGGTGCTCTATCCGTGGCTAGCTGCGGTGGAGAGTCGTCTCCTGTTCCATTTCATGTGCCCTTTTTTGCCGACGCCCTGAATACCACAAGAACGAAAAACATTTCGCGAAAGGTCACCGCGGATTTGCTGGCGTCGAGCTCCCCCGTGGCGGGGTGTCGGGTCACGCGGATCGGCTCCCGCACGAGCTGTGCGTGATCGTGTGCAGCGGAGGGTGACCACGTCCTCAGCGTCGGGTAGCGTGCTCAAGGCAATGGCGCACATCAGGGGAGGCGACTTTGACCGCAACATGGAAGACTGTCGCAGCGACGGTGCTCTGCATCGCCACACTGTGCTCGGCAACTGCCAAAAACTATACCACCGGTAAGGTCTATCAGTTCAGTGTCAGACATTGCGGCGAGTACGCGCAGGACCGCAAGCTGCCGGACGGTGTCGGGATGAACGCAATCGACACGTGGTACGTCGCGGGCTGGCTGACGGCGTATAACGACATGGTTCCAGGCGGCAACATCGAAGGAGACGGTGCCGTCAATAGTACGCTTCTGTGGCTCGATCGGTACTGCCTCGACCATCCCTCCAGCAGCGTTCCGGACGGTCTCGCGGAGTTTGGCGCCATTTTCGCGCCACAGATGCTGAAGAAGTGACACACATCATCGGATACGACGCAAATCTTGCTGAACTTCTTACAGTGGCCTCCTCCGCTGTCCGGTCGTGAAGTGACGGTTCGCACACCAAGCGGGAGAAATGCCTGTCATGCTCTCCTCGAAGAAGCATGTGGTATGATCCAGCGGACAGCCGTTTGAAGGGTGGACCATGGCCGCCCCAAGGCAGATTGAGCCGGTTGACAACGCCACCCGGAAGCAGCGAGCGGATTGTGCTCCCGGTCTCGCTTTTCCGCTGCAGGGTAGTACCAAATGAACGAGCAGCGGGTCGATCGCCGCTTGGTGGCGATATTGGCGGTCGATGTCGCCGGCTATTCGCGGCTGATGGAGCAGGACGAGGAAGGGACGCTCTCGGCGCTGCGCGCGGTGCGACGCGAGATCGTCGATCCCAAAATCGCCGAGCACCGCGGCCGCATCGTGAAGACCACTGGTGACGGTCTCCTGATCGAGTTCGCAAGTGTTGTCGATGCGGTCCGGTGCGCGGTCGAGCTGCAGCGAATGATGCACGGCCGTAACGAGAACGGACCGCCGGAGCGGCGCATCGACTTCCGGATGGGTGTCAACGTCGGCGACATCATAATCGAAGACGGCGACATTTTCGGCGACGGGGTGAACATCGCCGCCCGGCTGGAAGCACTCGCCGAACCGGGTGGAATTTGCCTGAGCGCCGCAGCACACGAGCAAGTCCGCGATCGGCTCGACATCGTTTTCGAAGATCGGGGCGAGCAGCAGGTCAAGAACATCGCGCGACCCATCCATATCTATGTCGTAGTCCTGGGTGCAGCCTCACGCGCGACCACGCCTCACGCACCGAGGCTCGCTCTTCCCGACAAGCCGTCGATCGCGGTTCTGCCGTTCGACACCATGAGTGAGGAGCGCGACCTTGGCTATCTTGCCGACGGCATCGTCGAGGCCATCACTGCTGCGCTTTCGCGTATTCGCTCCTTTTTCGTCATCGCGCGGAATTCCGCTTTTACCTACAAGGGCAAAGCGGTGAATGTGCGCGATGTCGGAAGGGAATTGGGCGTCGCCTATGTCCTTGAAGGCAGCGTGCAGAAGGCCGGCAACCGCATCCGCATCATCGTGCAGCTGATCGAGACCGAGGGCGGCGCCCACGTCTGGACGGCGCGCTATGACGGCACGACGGACGATATCTTCGATCTCCAGGATCGTATCACGGAACAGGTGGCAGGAGCGCTGCAACCTTCAATCCGCATCGCCGAGATCGAGCGCGCGAGGCGCAAGCGGCCGCAGGCTCTCGGTGCCTATGACTATGCCATGCGAGCAATGCCCCACGTCTGGGCGTTGGAAAAGGACGAGAGCGGCAAGGCTCTCGATCTTCTGGATAAGGCGCTTGGCATTGACCCCGACTACCCCCTGGCTCTCGCGCTCGCAGCTTGGTGCCATGCGCAGCGCTCTGTTTACCAATGGGCTGAACGGATTGAAGAGAGCAAGGCGCGGGCGTTGACCCTGGCCGAACGCGCAGCCGCCATCAGCAGCGACGATCCGCTCATTCTCGCCGTGCTCGGCGCTGTACACACCTTCGTTCGAAACCACGGTACAGCGCGGATCCTGCTGGAGCGCGCACTCTCCATCGATCCCAACGCCGCCTGGGCGTGGAGCCGACTCGCTTGGCTCGACAATTACGCCGACCGGCCGGACGACGCGATCGAGAAGTTCGAGCGCGCCCTGCGCCTGAGCCCGCTCGACCCGGCAAATTTCAACAACCATATCGGCATCGGCTCTGCGCACGAAGTGGCGGGCCGCTATGACGAGGCGGTGGCGATGTACCGGCGGGGGCTTGAGGAGCAACCGCACGCGCTTTGGGTCTACCGCAACCTCTCCGCCGCGCTTGCTGGAGCGGGGAGGATGGCGGAGGCCAAAGATGCCTACGCTAAAATGCTGCGCACCTATCCGGGCCTAACGGGCGCGACACTCCGGCAAGCGCTGGTGTTCTCGCCGGCGGCCCTCGACCGCATGGTGGAGAATCTGAAGAAGCTGGGCCTACCAGACTGACGCCGCAGAGTAAATCGGCGCGCGCCACCCGCAGCCGGTGCTTGCGCCTGGATCGGGTCAGGAACGGTGGTCGGAGCGATGATCGCATGGAGTCCGGTTTTCCCTCGCGAGTGGACTTCCGCTGGGCACCACCCGATCGTCCGAGAAGTGCGTTAGCGGAAATCACTTCGTTGTATTCGATCACCTCGTCGGCGCCGGAGGCGAGCCGCCTGACTTACCGTGTGGTCGGGCATTTTCACTCATGTAACAAAGACGCCGAGCGAAGGGCCTCGATGAACCGTTCGCGTTCATGGGACAACATGAACGGGTAAGTGTCGTCGATGTAGGCGACATCGAGTGTCGGCTGCAGGCGCGAAAGCTCTGCCGCAGCCGCTCGCGCCGTGTCACTCAATCCGCGCAGACTCAATGCAGCCACGAGTCGTTGCCGAGCCCTCACATTTCCCGGCTGAATCCGTATGGCCTTCTCCGCGGTCGAAATCGCCTCGCCGAGATTGTCGAGCAACAAGTGGCATAGACTTTGATCTGCGATCGCAAGCGAGCGGAAGCGGTAGTGCGGGTCCAGGCGCAAAATCGCATCGAGATGCGGCAACGCCTCCCCCGGGTGGCCGGTGAATTCGAGGACGCAGGCAAGGAAATGTCTCGCCAGGGGAGCACTCGGATTGAGCGCAACCGCTTGCTCTACGCCATCGAGAGCGGACTGGAAGTCCCGCTCGGTCCACAACCGCCCCATACCCCGCAGGCCTTGCGCTAGCCACTCGCGGTCATCGCACGAGACGGCCTGTTCAGCGGCTTCAAGTGAAGACTTCAACGCGTCAGCGCGATTGACCCAGCCCAGGATACCTTCATGGTAGCGACATAGGGATAACAGCGACCACGCCCGGGCCGAAGACGGATCAATTTCCAACGCAAGCTTGAGATGGTTGCGTGCTTCCGCATGGCCGGCAGGCGTCATGCGCTCCTGGAGAGACAAGGCCTTCAGAGCGTGGTCCCAAGCACTGAGATCGGAAGGATGTTTGCGCGATGCGCGCCGCGCCTCGGCACGATGAATCTCTGGCTCGATGCTGGCCACGATCCGTTCGGCGATCTCTTCCTGCACGATGAAGACATCTGCGATCTTGCGGTCGTACCGCTCCGCGAACAGGTGGTGTCCGGTCGCCCCGTCTATGAGCTGCACGGTGATGCGAATCTGTTCGCCGGAGCGCCGCGCGCTGCCCTCAACAAGATATGCCGCACCCAATTCGCGGCCGATCTCTGTGACGTTCTTGGGCTTGCCCTTGTAAACAAATGTTGAATTGCGTGCGACGACGGGAAACCAGCGCCAATATGCAAGCGCCGTAATGATGTCCTCGGTCAGTCCTTCGACGAAATAGTCTTCCGCTGGATCCTTGCTCAAATTGTCAAACGGCAACACGGCGACTGCCTGGAGATCGCCAAAATCACCTTGCAGCCTTGGTCTCCTCGGTTTTGAAGGGCGGCCCATCACCAACCGAAAAACCTTGACCGGACGTGCGATATTTTTCAGAGATCGATCACCGAGATCGTCAAAGCTATGTTGGACTCGGTCGCGCACCTGGTCATAGGCGGCCTGCGACAGGAGAATGCCCCCCGGGTCGGCCGATCCTTCCAGTCGCGCCGCGACGTTAACGCCATCGCCGAAGACGTCGCCGTCCTCAACCATGATGTCACCGACATTTATGCCAATCCGCAACTCGATGCTTTGAGCAGCTTTCGTTTCACCACTCATTTCGGCAACACGGCCCTGAATTTCGACCGCACATTCGACGGCATCGACAGCGCTGGCAAATTCCAGGAGAAAGCCGTCGCCCATTGCCTTCACAAGCCGCCCGCCGCGGGCCTCTACGGCGGGGTCGATGATGGAGCTTCGCAAAGTGGCCACCGCGGTCAGCGTAGCGGCCTCATCATCCCCCATCAGATGGCCGTAACCGACGATATCGGCCAAAACGATCACAGCGAGCCTGCGTTCCATATGGCGCTCCAGAACGGATCGACGCGCACCTGCAACTGGATCGGTGAAATCTGTCCAACTCTATCAAAGCATTGGCGGTCACTCTACGGTGAACGCTTCGAAATCAGACGATAACCGGCGGCCCGCCCGGCCTTGCTGGAGAAGCTTAGACTGAGTTAGCTTCGCCGTCATCCGGGCGTGGTCGCTGCCGCGCAAAGTTTCTCATCGCGAACAGTGCAATGTTGGGAGGGCCGCATGAAGCGGAAGTACCAGAGTGTCGTCGAAACAATCGGCAGGACGCCGGTCGTCCGGATCAATCGTTTGGCACCGCCGGGCGTGAACCTTTTCGTGAAGATTGAGGCCTTCAACCCGCTTGGTTCAGTGAAAGACCGGCTGGCTCTGGGCGTCATCGAGGCGGCCGAAAAGTCGGGTGAGCTTAAGCCCGGCCAGACGATCATCGAGGCGACGAGCGGCAATACCGGGATCGGCCTTGCCATGGTTTGCGCAGCCAAGGGATATCCGCTCGTGGTGACCATGGCAGAGCCATTTAGCGTGGAGCGGCGCAAGCTGATGCGCTTCCTTGGGGCGAAGGTCATCATAACTCCCGCCGCCGAGCGCGGCATTGGCATGGTCACCAAGGCTAACGAGCTTGCCAAAGCGCACGGCTGGTTCATGACTAGGCAGTTTGAAAATGAAGCCAATCCCGATTTTCATTCGCGCACGACGGCTCGCGAAATACTCGACGATTTTGCCGGAGAGCGGCTGGACTATTGGGTGACGGGTTATGGCACCGGCGGAACCCTGAAGGGTGTCGCGCGGGTGCTCGCCAAGGAGCGCCCCGAAACGAAGATTGTGGTTTGCGAGCCGGAAGATGCGCAGCTGTTGGGCAGCGGCATCGTGCAGTCGCGAAATTCGGACGGTACTCCGGCGGCCGCCCATCCGACATTCAAACCGCATCCGATGCAGGGTTGGACGCCGGATTTCATCCCGAAGCTCACCGACGATGCAGTCGCAATGAAGGTCATCGATCGCGTGCTGCCGATCTCCGGCCCCGAAGCCATTCGCTGCAGCAAGGACCTTGCCACCCGGGAGGGCATCTTTGTCGGCATTACCTCAGGTGGGACCTTTGCGGGCGCGCTCAAGATCGCGGCCGAGGCGGAGAAAGGAGCGAACATTCTCTGCATGCTGCCTGACACCGGCGAGCGTTATTTGAGTACGCCACTTTTCGCTGATGTGTCGGCAGACATGAATGAGGAGGAGCTCAAGATTTCGCGATCGACTCCAAGCGCACAGCTCAATCCCTAGGCGGTTCATACCGGCAAAAGAACACCGGCGCTGATTGCCAGTCTGTTGGTGTCGGGGTCTGTTCTGGAGAGTGCAATGGCGGACGCTGCGTACGACCCAAAAAAAGTCCTGTGGGCGCTGCTGAGTGTCAATGAACAGCAATTGTTCAACGATGCCAAGCTTCAGATGAACAAAGCTGAAGAAACCTTGGCGAAGCGTGAATGGAGAGGCGAGGATACAAGTTACGCACGGGCGGCGCTTTACCAACTGGACTATTGGGTCAGTTGCACTACGGATGTTGACAAGGTCAAGGCGGCGCGCACGCATCTGGGCAGGGCGCTCGCCCGCCGCAATCCGCCCAGCGCACTCACGCAAGATGACCGCGGCAGCTTCGGTCCGGGAACCGATGTCTGGTTTCTGAAGCTCGATCGATCCACCGATCAAATTCTCGCCCGCGCCTGGCCTTGGCCTCGCCAGCCAATGTTTCTCGAATGCATTAGCGATCCGGTGCGGATGGTGACCTATCTGCAGGATCTCTGTTGGTCCGACATCACCCGCTGCGGCCGCGACAATCGCAAGGAGCTCAATCTCGCGATTTCCGTCATCGCTCGACTTGTCGTTAAAGGTGGACAGGCGGGCTACTTGAGCGGGCCAGGCGTCTATCCAGCCTTCGAGCGGTTCGTCCGCGATTGGCAGGACGCCGAGACCGGATTTTTCGGGGTCACATACATCATCGACGAGAACGGGAATCAGGTCAGAACGACGGACTTAAGCCTCACCTTTCACATGGTGCGCTACGTACCGCATCTGGTGCGCTGGTGGCCCAAGCTGATCGACACCCTTTTCAAGATTAAGGCAGGGAAATACCCGCAAGGGTGGGGCGACCACGGCAAACTTGTCAGCGACCACAACAATTACGACGTTGTCGAACTGTTTTATCGGGCGTGGAATCAGATCACGCCGCAGCAGCGGCAGGACGCGAGCGCCGCTGTTGGCAGTCTGCTGAAGTGGTGCCTCGCGCAGTCAGTCACGCCAAACGGCGATCTCGTCGATCCAGATAAGAGCGATCCGATCCCAGATTCGTTCTATTACGCTGCCTCGTTCTTGGACACGATCGGGTATTTCGAGAAGAAGAAGCGGTTCTGGACTTCTACCCCGCTGCCCGGCGATCCCGCGAAAATCAGGGCCGGGATTATCGCGCAGCTCAAAAGGTTCAATCCCTACTACACCGAAATCGACGACACGCTGTTTCGGCTTCGCGCCTCCGAGCATCCGTGGACCAATGCGATTCTTTAACCCGGGCGCCGGGACGCTTTGGAAACAGCTTCGCGCATCGGCTTTGCTTGTACGACACTTTTGATCTTGGTGCATGATAGACGCAATCGATCGGAAGCGAGTCCCATCAAGGAGTTAGAAGGTTCGCTAAAGTGACGTGTGGGGGAGGCGTCACGGACGCGCTTCGAACACCAAGTTGAAGGGCGTCTCCGTTGCGCGGCGAAAGCGGGAAAATCCGCCGGCGGTCACCACCTCACGCAAGCGGGCCTCACCGGCCTGGGCGCCGAGGCATAGGCCGACCTCCTGAGAGCGCGAGCACGGCGTGCACACGAGTGTCGAGGCCGAATAAAAGATGCGCCCCACAGGATTGAGATTTTCCTCAAGGCGGTCGTTGGCAAAAGGTTCGACGATCATCCAGGAGCCGTCTTTCTTGAGGGAGCTCAACACATGCTTTGAAGCTCCCACGGGATCGCCCATGTCATGCAGGCAATCGAACACAGCGACGAAATCATAGTTATTGCCCGGATACTCCTTGGCGCCTGCTACTTCAAAGCGCGCACGATCGCTCACACCCGCGCGTCTGGCTGCCGCTTTGGCCGCCTCGATGGAACCCGCGTGATAGTCGAAGCCGGAAAAGGTGGAGTTCGGCCAGGCTTGCGCCATGAGGATCGTCGACGCACCATGCCCGCAGCCAACATCGGCGACACGAGCGCCTCGCTCGAGTTTTGCAGCAACACCGTCGAGCGCCGGTATCCACGCGCTCACCAGGTTGGCCGCATAACCAGGACGGAAGAATTTCTCGCATCCCCGGAATACGCCTTGGTCGTGCTCATGCCAGCCCATACCGGCGCCGGTGCGAAACGATTCCGCAATGCGAGGAACCGCGTTGAGCGAACCCAGCGCCAACTCAAAAGCACCCGGGAGGTAGGCGGGGCTACCCTCATTCGCGAGCGCAAATGCTTGCTCTTCGGTCAGATGAAACTTCTTCGTGGCGGGGTCATAGGTGACGTATCCGCCGGCAGCTTGAGAACTTAGCCATTCGCGCACGTAACGCTCGTCCGTGCCCGTCTTGGCGGCGAGTTCGATGGAATTCAGCGGTCCGTTCGCGAGTGCCTTATAAAGCCCGTTGCGCTCGCCGATTACCACCATGCCGGCATGCAACGCGGCGCCGAAATCGGCCACGAAGCGGCCCAAAAAGGTATTGAGCTTGTCTGGGTCAATTGCCATAGCGCCCTCCCTCTAAAACGACCTGCGGAAGTATTGAAACACTGAACTTTGCGTTTAGTAACTTAAATCACGTTCACTGGGATGTGACGCGCCTCACGATGAGCAGCCGACGACGGAACAGAGCAAGATACTTAGCAGGCTTGCGCTGCGCCTTGCGCGTGGAAACTGCGCAGTAGCGGTTCGCCTCATTGTTGCTGCGCGGCCATCGCAGTGGCGCGATACCTCGCTTAACGCGCGTCGGTCACAATTTAAAATGCGACAATTATTCGATGAGGCACATGTCCAGAGTCTCGTCAGGGCGGTCGGTGGATGTCTTTAGGATAGTGTTCCACGTCGCATGCACCGGCACACCCGTTCACGCGGCAGCTCATCTCCAACTCAGCGTTCCGCGGTACGCAGACCTTCCGGCCCGCCCTTGACCTTGATCTCGCCCGTGACTTTCAGCCTCTTGCCGTCGAAGCTCAAGACAGAGATCGTGTTTTCGACCATGTTCTGTGCCAGCAACGTCTTGCCATTGCGGCTCCAGACCACGCCCTGACTCCATTTCCCGATCTTGGCTTCGCCGACTTTGGTGAGGTTAGTTCCCTTCACGCTGAAGACGACGACCAGACTATTGTCGTTGTAGAAGGGGTGGTTTGGTGCCCGGGCCGAGCCGTTCTGCGCGGTAAGGGCGACATAGTTCCCATCGTTGGAGAAAGCCAAACCCTCGACAATCTGGCCAACGTCGAGGGTATGCACTATGCGCGGGGCTTTCCCTTTGAGGTCAATCACGTTGATCGTGTCGATATCGCCGGCGTTGCCGCCCTGATTGCCGACGACGGCGATATCGCCCCTTGGGGCTGACCTGGATTGCGTAGGGTCGAAAACCGCCAGTCAATACGCGCTTGGTGTCTTCGACCTTATTGCCGTCGATCGATAGAATCGAGATTTTATGGTCGCCGTCACGCGTGACCAGCGCCATCTTGCCGTCGGGCGAAAATGCGGCGCTGCTCGGGCCGGATTTCGGATTGCCGAAGTCGATCTTGCCCGCCGCGGTCAATATCTTGCCAGAGATCGTGAAGATCGAGACCGTCCCATCGTTACGATTGGCGACCAATGCAAGCGTTCCCGCGCGATTGATCGAAGTGCCGGCCGGTCCAAGACCGGTCTCGAGCGTCGCGATCACCGATGGCGGCTTTGCCTTGAGATCGATCACCGAAAGCCTGTTGTCAGGAACGACCTTCGTTGCATCCGCCGGATCCAACTTCATGTTGGAGGCCACCAGTGCAATCGACTCATCGGGTGCAATCGCCACGTTTTGCGGTGGACCGACCACGCTCGATGGTGCCTTGAGTTCGCCGATTACCCTGGGCGGCGAGACGCCGAGATCGATGATAGTAACGGTGTCATCGGCGGGGTTCGGTGGCACCGTATTGACTCCGTTGACAAGTACGGCCTTGCCGTCATTGGAGGAAACCGCGAGCTGCGCCGCGGCACCAAACGAGAAAATCGGCAGGGCGAGGAGTGCGACTGCAATCACACTCATCTGCGGGACACGGAGATTCATGGATATTCCTCCCGAGCACCGTTTTTTTACCGGGTTCTGCGATCGCGCCCAGCCCACCATCGCAAGCAACGAGGAATGGACGCGAACGATAACATGGCACTTTGCGACGGTCTCTGCCACACCCGTGCATCAATCCTGACATCACCTGCCGACCCCGCCGGCTTGGCTGACGTAATCATCCTCGACAATGCACGCCCGGGATCCGCCTGTCCGGCAAGGGGTCAGTCTTCTGCGCGATGTCCGCATAGCGTCCGCTCTTGCCCCGACAGCAGACTAGAAAATCGGCCAACCGGTTGCGTCCCCGCTCATAAATTGTTGTTTGAGGCGCTTGCGGTGGCGCAACGCTTACCGTCTGCAGCCGAGACCTGCACAAGTGACCGGCGTTTTCAGCGGGTCAGTCAGTAGAGTATTGTGTGATGGAATCGGGTCGAGGCGGCCCCGAATCCGGGCAGGCGAAGGGAGCGGGACATGACGTCCAATCGCGTCGGCTTGCAGTGCATTCATGGATATTGCGGCCTCTGCATCGCGCGATGTGGCGCGATCGCCGTGGTTGAGGATGGTCAGTTCACCCGTCTCGAGCCCGATCCTGCGCATCCGGCCGGACAAGCTCTCTGCGCCAAGGGTCGTGCGGCACCGGAGCTTGTCTATCATCCCGAAAGATTGACGCACCCGCTGCGCCGCACGCGCCCCAAAGGAGAGTCGGACCCGGGCTGGGAGCGCATTGGCTGGGACGAAGCCCTGAATCTTACGGCCGCGGCGATGCGGCGCGTTGCAGAACAATATGGACCGCAGGCAGTCGCGTTCACGCTCTCGTCACCGTCGACGACAGCGATAGCGGACAGCAGCAGTTTCATCCAACGGCTGGCGAATGCCTTCGGCACGCCAAACGCGGGGATCACTCTAGACGTCTGCGGCTGGGGACGCGCCTTCGCCACGCGCTACACGTTCGGGGTTGGCAGCGTCGGCACCAGCGCCGGCGGCGCCATGCCGGATATCGCCAACAGCGGCTGCCTCATCCTCTGGGGCTACAACCCCAGCTACTCGCGCTTGACGCACGCGACCGCCACGGTCGAGGCGCTGCAGCGCGGCATGCGACTGATCGTGATCGACCCGCGTCATGTGGGTCTTGCGAGCAAGGCTGATCTTTGGCTGCGCGTGCGCCCCGGTACAGACGGTGCTCTGGCGCTGGGCCTTGCTCATGTGATGATTGAGCGAGGCTGGTACGACCGCGACTTCATCCGCGATTGGAGCAACGGACCGCTGCTGGTTCGCGCCGATACCGGCCGCCTGCTGACCGAGCACGACATGGCCTCTGGAGGCGAAGCGCGGCGTGCCTTCGCGTGGGACGCTAAAGAGGCGCGGTTGGTGACATATGACGCCGCCGCCGGGCGATACGCGGAGCACAGCAGCAACCTTGCGCTCGAGGGGGAGTATCGCATCGCGACGCCACAGGGAGGGGTCGTCTGTCACCCGGTTTTCGAGCTTTACACAAGGCTCTGCCGGCGGTTTTCGCCGGAAGCGGTCGAAGCGATTTGCTGGCTCCCGCGAGGACAAGTCGAAGAGGCCGCCCGTTTGATCTGGTACGCGCGACCGACGTCGTATTACGCGTGGAGCGGCCACGAGCAACACGCCAATGTCACCCAAACTGCCCGCGCGATGTCACTGCTCTATGCGCTTACCGGCTGCTTCGACCAGCTCGGGGGAAATGTGCTGATGCCCGCACCGCCCGCCGCTTCGATCGGTGGAGAGGAGCTGGTCGCTGCGCGAAACATGGCGTCAACCATCGGTCTCGCCGAGCGCCCACTCGGGCCGGCGCGCTGGGGATACCTCACGACGCGCGATCTCTACCGTGCCATTCGCGAGGAGAAGCCTTACCCGGTGCGCGCTGTGATTGGCTTCGGTGCGAACATGTTGCTGGCACATGCCGACGGAAGAAGTGGGCGTGAGGCGCTCAAGGCATTGGAGTTCTACGCCCATGCCGATCTGTTCATGAACCCTACTGCGGGATTGGCCGATGTCGTGCTGCCTGTCGCCTCGGCCTTTGAGCGAGAGGGGTTAAAAATCGGTTTCGAGATCAGCGCCGAGGCACGGTCGCTGATCCAGCTGCGTCCGGCCGTCGTGCCGCCGCCGGGTGAGGCACGCGCGGACACCGCGATCATATTTGACCTGGCCACGCGCCTGGGTCTTGCCGAACAGTTCTGGAACGGCGACATCGATGCCGCGTACCGCCACCAACTCGCCCCGACCGGTGTCAGCCTGGAGCGCTTGCGCGCCACTCCCGGCGGTGTCCGGGTGCCGCTCGCGGCGCGCCACGCCAAATACGCCGCACCCGACGCAACGGGAGCGGCGAGTGGTTTCGCCACACCGTCGCGAAAGGTCGAGCTCTATTCGCAGACCTTCCTCGAGCATGGTTATTCGCCGTTGCCCGAATTCGTGGAGCCGCCGATCGGGCCGGTCGCGCGGCCGGATCTGGCGGCGCGCTTCCCACTCGTCCTGACGAGCGCGAAACCGACCTTGTTCTGTCAGAGCCAGCACCGTGCGCTGCCGAGCCTGCGCAAGCGGGCGCCGCATCCGGAGGTGGAACTCCATCCCGCGGCTGCCGAAGTACGCGGCATCGTCGCGGGCGACTGGGTTGCCATAGAGACGCCAGAGGGGTCCGTACGCGCTCGCGCTCGGCTTAACCGCGACCTGGACCCGCGCGTGGCAGTCGGAGAGCACGGCTGGTGGCAGGCCTGCGCCGCAACCGATGCTGCCGGCTACGACCCATTTGGGTCGGAGGGTGCTAACTTCAACCTGCTCATTGGCAGCACGGCATCGGACCCGGTCAGCGGAACAGCCTCGCACCGCTCCTATCTCTGCGAAATCCGACGCGTCGGCTGAACGTGCAAGCCTGTGGCCACTCTGCTTATCGGCCGTCTCGTGGTGCTGCACGGCGCTCAGTCCGCAAACGGCGCGCGCGGACGGCCGCCACCTGAGTTGCGCAGGCACTGCCTGGCTCAGAGTGCCGTGGTGGAGGCAGACGCGCCTACAGAGTCATCGAAGCTGATTCGGCCCGGGGCCACGCCACAGGAGGGCTCAATGAGACGTACGCGGATCATCAGCGGAGTGGCGGATTTCGCTCGCAGCTTCGCGTGGTACCAGACGCTGCTTGGCTTGCCGAAATCGATTCCTGCTGTGGAGCGGAATCCCGATACGCGCCATCGAATTGCTCGTTTCTGCGCAGCGGCCGAGCTCCGATGAAAGGAAAAAGCCCCGCTGGGCGGGGCCAAGTACAGAGGGTCAGACTTTGTGTCAGCTTGGGATTTCGAGGGAGTTATAACAAAAGTGGTTGCGGGGGAAGGATTTGAACCTTCGACCTTCAGGTTATGAGACTGAAGACAGTAAAGGGTCAAGCCCCTGATCGGACATGAGATTTCTCGGCGAGCATGCTAATTCATTGAAGGCCCGTGCATTTCGACGCAGACCCACAGGCACTCAAGGACATCTAAAGACACGCCTCGCCGTTAAGGCGTCGGACACCCATCGGACATAGAGTCTGCTACGATCCAGAGCCGCAATCTGCCGGTGGGATGGAGGAAGATGTTTCATGCCGCGACGCGCCACTCTGCGACTGACCGATAAAATGATTGGCAACTTGCCTACGCCGGCCAAAGGCGCCGTCATTACCTACGACAAGGATGTCCCCGGCTTCGGGATCCGCGTGACCAAAAACGGCGTGCGCTCGTTCGTCCTTAACTACGTCGCAGCAGGCGTGGAGCGGCGCATGACGATTGGCCAGTTCTCTATGTGGTCCACAACGGCAGCGCGCGAGGAAGCGAAAAATCTCCGCCGCAAGATCGATCGTGGCATTGATCCGTTGGCCGAGCGGAAAGACAAAGAGCTAGTCGCAGCAGCGGAGCGTGCCGCGCCGACGGTCAAGGACCTTTTCAATCGCTACGATTTAGAGCACCTTCCCCACAAGTCCCTTCGCGCTGCCGCAGACGACCGCAGCATCTGGAACCAGCTCGTTTTACCAAAGTTGGGAGCCATGAAGGTCACCGAGGTCAGATCCACCGACATCGATGCCATCCATGTAGACATCAGCAGGACCCGCCCCGTGCGAGCCAATCGCACGATCGAGGTGGTGCGCAAAGCATTCAATCTAGCGATCCGCTGGGGCTGGCGGCCGGATAACCCCGTAGCCGGGGTTCGCAAAAACCCAGAGCAGAACCGCACACGCTACTTATCCCCGATCGAGATCATGAAGCTCGCTGCTGCCCTGGCCGCACATAAGGAGAAGATGAGTGCCCAAGCCATTCGGCTCCTGATGCTGACCGGTGCCCGGCGCAGTGAGGTGTTGTCCGCGCGGTGGGACATGTTCGACCTGGATAAGGGAGTTTGGGTAAAGCCGTCTGCTCACACCAAGCAGAAAAAGGAACACCGCGTACCGCTGTCGGCTCCGGCTGTGCAGCTCTTGAAGGAACTAAAAACCGAGGCAATCGAGCGGATGAAGGAGGCTAAGGCCAGCGAGGTGATCCCGTATGTCTTTCCAGGCGCTGACGGCGAGCCTCTTACTGACATTAAGAGGACTTGGCTTGCCGTGTGCAAAGAGGCGGGCCTCGCTAGCCAAGCGGAGCAGCGGAGGCGTGATGGCAGGCTACTAAGGGATTCCAATGGAAAACCGCTCATCGTGTGGAAGGCCACGGTGCGTATCCATGATCTCCGGCACACTTATGCGAGCATTCTCGTTTCCGAGGGGCTTTCACTACCGATCATAGGCGCCTTGCTTGGTCACACGCAGCCTCAGACCACGGCGCGGTATGCCCACCTATTCGACGATCCGCTACGCGCGGCAACGGAGCGAGTTGGCGCCCTGCTGGGAACATAGCCGGCCGGTTCAACCTGGGGCTCGGGGCGAGATCTCCCGCGCTCACGTCGAGTGCCCGGCGTAGTCGCCTTATTATGATCTCCCAATCCTGCCTGCAATCGATGGACACCGCGGTCTCGACGTCCTGGACTCTTACCGCCGTCGTCATCAACGGAAGATTTCGTTAACTGCTCCGAGTCATAGTCCGGTGACGGCAGCGATTGTCGCAGCCTGACCCCCCGATGCGACATCTGGTTCGCCGTGCGACGCTCCTGGGAAGGAGTGACGCGCGATGGCCAGTCATGCCTTTCACCCGTGCCAGCGCCCTAAGCGGGCCTGGCGCGAACATCGAAGCTTTGCTTGTGGGGACGACGACATGAAGACAACGATTACGACAGACCCTTCACAGAGACCTGGCGGTTTCTTGAAGAAAAACGGCGCTTCTCGACCCAATAACGGCGCCGAGGATGAGATCGAAATAGGGGGACATCGCTACCTTAGCCCTCATGGGCTCGCTCGAGTCCTCGGTATATCCGTCCGGACTCTAAACCGCTGGCAGGTACGCCGCATCGGACCCGCTGTAAGCAAGGTCGGTCGGCTGATTCTCTATGATCTCGAGAAGGTGCCCGAATGGTTGGCGAGCCAAGAGACGGCTCCGGTCCGCGCACAATCTCGCAACGGAAGGAGACTCCCGTGAAACGCACCCGTCGAAACACCCTGGCGCATGCAGGTGTCGGATTGCCTCCTCTAACTAAGGGAACTCTCCGTTGTGATGCATCGCGTTGTGCCCCGGAGGGAGATTGAACATGAAGACATCCAACAGCAGCGCTGATCTCACCCCGGTAAAGGGGCGCACCGACATCGCGCTTGCCTACGTCATAGATCACGTTTCCTGGGCCGGTATGGTTTGCCTCGTTGCCAAAACTCCCGCT
>Ga0335079_10003980_pt1 | contig 17007 bp, 11 predicted proteins | sample Lox_Sample_33_FD_206719 | JGI IMG/M metagenome (GOLD analysis project Ga0335079, IMG submission 206719) | Soil microbial communities from Loxahatchee National Wildlife Refuge, Florida, United States - Lox_Sample_3.3 | ecosystem: Environmental > Terrestrial > Soil > Wetlands | place: USA... | reverse complement strand
CCTCAACCGAGTCCGGTATTACGCGCGCATCGGTGGGATTGCCGCGCCAAGGAATTGATCTGAAAGTCGATGGCGGTTTCCTTTCCGAAAAATCCGAGGCGTCCGGCGAAACCAAGTGGTTGGCCTACGGACACGGCAACGACCCGCTCACGCTCACTTGGCGCAAGAAAACGGAAGACCATCATGTCGAACTGCCATTGAGAATGCGGGGATCGCTCACGCAGCTCACCAGCCTCGGAGAGGATGCAACATCGGTCTATGCGGAGGCAAGTCTGGAGATCGTGCAGGGCGCGGCGCACGAAGTACGCATGCAACTGCCGGAGAAAATCACCATCAACCAGGTTTCCGGCGCAATGGTCGCCGACTGGGAAATGAAGAGCAGAGAACTGGCTATCACATTCCTTGAGCCCGTTGAGCACAGTGCTCGGTTTGTGATCAACGGGGAGGCCCGGCTGCCCCGCGACGGTGTCATTGACATTCCTTTGCTCAGGCTTCTCAACACGGAGCGCGACAGCGGCGGAATTGCCGTGGAAATTCTCGGAGCCGGTGAGATCAAAGAACAGAAAGCGCAAGGTTTGGAGGACGCTGACGCCAGCGATCTGGGCGAGATGATCGCCAGCCGACAGTCGCCAGCGCTGGCGGCATTCCGCGCCCGTGCGGGTGAGGCTGGAGCAACCCGCAGCTTGACCGTGAATGTCGCGCGATACGACCAGCAGGCAGTGCTGATGGCCAACATTGAGGAAGCCCGCTACGACATTCTGATGAGCGCCGATGGCAAGGAACTGGTGCAGGCGCGATACGCGGTGCGCAACAACCAAAGAAACTTCGTGAAGATCACGCTGCCGGCGGGAGCCTCGGTATGGAGCGCAACCCTGGGCGGACGGCCGGCGCGTCCCGGGCAGTCGCCCGACGGCAGCCTGCTGCTTCCCCTGGAGAAATCCCGCGGCGGAGAAGACGCACCGGCGTTCGTCGTCGAACTCATGTATGTCACGAAAGCCAGCCGATGGGAGGACAAAGGGAGAGAAACAGTGACGCTCCCGGCGCTGGATCTTCCGATTTCGCGCACCGGGATGCTGCTCTATTACCCGCCGCTATTCCGGGTGAGCGCCGAGTCGGGCACATTCCGCACCGCGGAGTACCAAGCTCCTGTTTCAGCCGCTTTGGCACCAACTGTGGGGGAAGGTGGCAGAGAAGGATTCGCAGCGGGCGTAGTGATCAATCGCCCATTGCCAAATGGACCTGCAGCTCCGCCCGGCCAAGAGTTCGACGCTACCAAACAGGCGCCTAAGCTGCAAAGCAATGATGAAAAGGAAAAGAAAGATGCCACGCAGGCGCTGCTCGACAGCTTCCGGTCGAAGTCGCTCGGAGGCCGGGTAACTGGCATTTTGCCGGTCAACGTCGATTTCCCGGCGTTTGGTCCTTCGATCTACCTGGTCTCAGAACTCACCAGTGAGAACCAGTCCCCCTCTGCAGCATTCAACTTCCAGCGCGACAAAAAGGGAGGTGCGCGATGAACAGCAGACTCTTTCGGTCACTATTCCTCGGATGTTTGTTCATGATGTCAGTGTGCCGGGCGGAGGACAAGACGCTACCTTTGCCGGATCCTGGCAACGTCACGCTAACGCTCGACGAGTACAACCGCCTGGTCGCGCTCGCCGGAAAGCCCCCGAAGAACCCTGACGTGGCACCTCTTCCCTATTCCATCCAGCATGCTGATGCAGAGCTGCGCGTGGAAGGTAACGGCGTAGTCGGTTCGGTGGAACTCGACGGAGAAGTCTTCCACAAAGGCATCAGCAAAGTGCCGATCACGACCGGCATGACGATCCTGGAAGCCCGCCAGAATGGAAAAGGCGTGCCGTTAATTCAAGAAGGTGGTACGCATGTAGCCCTTCTGCCGACAGGAGACTTCTCGATCGCACTCGATACGGGCTTGCCGTTGAGGATTGATGCCGGGCGGGCTTCGTTCACCTTACCGGCTCCAGTGGCGGGCAGCGTGCAAATGAGCTTAATCATTCCTGGAGAACACACACTCGCGTACATCAACCCGGGAGTGATCACCAGCCGCAAGTCGGAGAACGGACACACGACCATTGATGCCACGCTTGTTCCCGGGCAACCGGCAAACGTGTGGTGGGCGACGCGCGAGGTGCTCGCTCCTGTGATTCCACGCGAAATTCGTTTCCTTGCGGACACGAAAACGCTTGTGTCTATCAGTGAGGCGGACATGCACATCGCAGTGCTCGCCGACGTCACCATGGTGACGGGCGAGACGAGCGCATTCGAGGTACAGATTCCTGAAGGATTCGAAGTCACTGGGGTTACTGGGCCGACCTTGGGTTCGGCCGAGACTCAGCCCAAAGTCGTAAGTGTCAAGCCGTCTGGCACGACAGAAACTGCGCGCCGATACATCTCATTGCACGTCCTGAATCCCGCTCTGCGCAGCCACCAGTTTCTGATCTCGATGGAGCGGTCGACCCAGGGCACCCAAGCCGATGCGCCCTTCATCAGCTTCAAAGGAGCGCAGCGGGAAACGGGTGAGGTTCTTGTGGAGGGCGCTGGCACCATGGAGATCACAGCCACCGAAGGCGGCGGCCTGAAACGCATGGATGTGAAAGAGGCGAATCCTTACCTGCGCGTTCTGGCGCATTTTCCGCCACAAGCCGCGTTTCGCTATCACCGTCAACCAAGCGAAACACCAACTCTGGCCTTGAACTGGGTGCGCTTTCCCGATGGCAGTGTGCTCGCCGCCGTGGCCGAGACTGCTGACGTGACGACGATGGTCACGTCCGAAGGCAAGTCGCTGACCGAGGTGAAATTGACCGTCAAAAATCAGGCGCAGCCGTTTTTGAAGGTCTCTCTCCCGGTCGGGGCAACAATTCTGTCGGCCGAAGTCGCGGGGGAACGCGTCAAACCTGTCCAGGGCGCCGACGGCAACCGCGTCCCGCTCCTAAAACCTGGATTCCGTCCGAACGGTCCCTATTCGGTTTCGTTCGTTTTCATGCACTCGGGAACGCCATTCGAGAAGAAAGGGGGCGCGGACTTGACCATTCCAAGCATGGACATTCCCATCGCCCTGTTGAGCTGGGAGGTGTTTCTGCCGGAGCGATACAAGGTGAAAGATTTTGGAGGAGACGTGATCGCGGCAAACCGGGTTCCCGAGCCAATGCGCGAAGAGGTTTCGAGACAAGGTCAGTTTCCGCGGGATAACGAGTTTTCCCGCAGTTCGAGTCAAGGAACCGCACTAATGCAGTCTCCGGCGGGCCAAATGGGCGGATATGTGACGGATCAGACGGGCGCGGTTGTGGCGGGTGCGCAAGTCACAATCGTATCCTCCGACACCGGAATGAGCCGCAGCACGACCACCGACGCGAACGGGCATTGGACGATTCTTGGACTTCCCTCGGGAAACTACAAGGTCAAGCTCGAGAGCAGAGGCTTCAAGACCAGCGAGAACAATGTTCGTTATGACGCAACTCAGCCTTCCGTGTACGGGGGCATACTTAGCGTGGGCGTGGCAACGGAGACCGTCGAGGTGACCGCGGAATCTCCCATGGTCAATACTTCCACCAGCTTAGTCACGCTAGAGGGCAGGAATTTCAGCAGAGTCGCTCCGCTAGCCCCGGGGGCGGTGAGCCAGAGCGCTTCGACGAACGTGGTGAATCTGCAGAAGAAAGTTGCCGGCGTTCTTCCGGTGCCGATCGATGTCCCGCGAGCGGGAACGTCGTTCAGCTTCGTCCGGCCACTGGTGCTGGATGAGGAAACCAAGGTCACTTTCAGTTACAAAAGCCGTTAAGAACCTGATTCAGCCTGCACCTGCGATTCAATGTTCTGACTACGAATTTTGACTCATGGCATAGAATGTTGGATCGCAGGTTAGCAGCAAATGAGTAAACCCGAGACATGGAAATCGTGGGAAGGCCGGGTGATCGAAGGAAAATACCCGCTTCGGCAATGGCTGGGCGCCTCCGACCACAGCGCGGTTTTTCTGAGCGAATCGGCAGATCTGCCTTCCCAGAAAATCGCGATCAAGTTAATTCCGGTCGAAGCAGCCAAAGCCGAGTTTTACCTATCCCATCTAAGGGCCACCAAGAAGCTGTCGCATCCTCACCTGATTCGCACGTTTGAATGCGGGCTCTCGCGAGTCGAGAACTCGACGGTCATCTATGTGTTGATGGAGTGCGCCGATGACGATCTTTCCCAGATTCTTCCCGATCGAGCCTTGGAGCCCAAGGAAGTTTCGGATCTGCTGCCTCCTGTTCTTGACGCTCTCAGTTATCTGCACTCGAACAGATTTGTTCACGGCAGGGTAAAACCCTCCAACGTGCTCGCAGTTGGCGATCAATTGAAGCTGTCCTCAGACCAAGCGGCACCCGTCGCGCAACAAAACGGGCAGCACCGGCGGCGGGATGTGTACGATGCTCCGGAAACCGCCGCCGGCATCGTGTCTCCGGAAGGAGATATATGGTCCGTGGGCGTGACGCTGGTTGCTGCCTTGACGCAAAACGTAACGGTTGCCGAAGCGGCTTCGCCGAATAATCGCGACTTGCCCGAGTCGATCCCGGAGCCTTTTCGCGCCATCGTACGGGAGTGCTTGCAACTCGATCCAAACCGTCGAGGATCGGTAAGGGAAATCGAAGTGCGGCTTCGCTCAGGCTCTCTCTCTGTTCCTGCGTCTCCGGATCCGCGCCCGACACCTAAGTCTTCAATTGAGCCTGCGGTTGAGTCTCCGGCCCAGCCTGGGCCGGAATCCAAGAATCGCAAGCCGCTGTTCGTGGCGGCGGCTTTGGCTGTTGTGGTGATTGGAATCCTCTGGGCGGTGCTCTATCCCCGTTCAAACAAAAATACTGAAGCTACGGAATCACCAAAAGCAGAGGCAACGGAACCCACTCCAGCGCCGGCGACTCCCGCCCCCGCAAAGCTGGCGGAAACAACAACGAGGCATCAAGCATCGACAGGTGAGGTTGTTCGTAAGGTCATGCCCGATGTCCCTCGCAGCGCACAAAATACGATTCGGGGGACCATCAAGGTGGTCGTGCGAGTGCAGGTGGACCCCTCGGGAAAGGTCACCTCAGCGACCTTCAAAACGCGGGGGTCGAGTTCGTACTTCGCAAAACGGGCCCTCAATGCGGCTCAACAGTGGGAATTTTCTGCGCCACAGGCGGATGGACAACCCACCGCCAGCACATGGCTTTTGCAGTTCCGCTTCAAACGCAAATCGATTGAAGCTTCACCGCAGCGTATCAAAGGTTAATCTTCACTCACTTGCCGCAGTTTCCATGCGAGCTGCCGTACCATCCCTAGTAGCACTTTCGCGTCCATGGCCTGCAGCTTGAGTCGCAGCATGAGTCGGCGGATTTTTTTTTCGCTCACCGCATCATTTCCGGGTTTCAAATATCCACTGATTTTAAGAGCTTCGTACAGGCCTTGCGTAATCTTCTCGATTTCGCCGGAAGCGGCTGGCCGGTCCTCAGTGCCGACTTCTTCATCGGCAACCCCGTCCGATATTCCAAAAAGGCAGACGGCGACGGCCTGTCCCAGATTCATGGATACATGTTGCTGGTGAGTCGGAACATTCAGCAACCAGTGACAGTGCGTGAAATCATCGTTCGTCAATCCGATCTTCTCGGAGCCGAACAGCAAGGCAACACGTCCTGTCTTCATCGCGGTACGAATCGCGCTAGCGGAATCGGCGTTGAGACGGCGCAGTGGATGTTGCAGCGCACGATTGCGTACCGCAGTGGTTCCAACAACGAGGAAGCAATCGGCTACGGCATCGGCGACTGAATTGAATTCGTGGGCGTTCTTTAGGACTGCAGAGGCTCCTACCGCCGAGCGTGCCTCACGAAAAGCGACCGCATAAGGATTGACCAGACGGAGCTGCTCCGCCCCGAAATTGCTCATGGCTCGCGCTGCTGCCCCGATGTTGAGCGGGTTGCGGGGTCGCACCAAGACAACTGTCAACTGCTCTAGTTCTGAAATTCGGGCAGGCAAGCCGACATTCTACGACAGGCAGCGACGCAAAGCGGATCGGCATCCACGTGCCCCATTCGCCCTGGCTCCTTCAGTTCGATCTGGCTAAGATCTTCCGGCGGATTATGCCCAATGTGCCGAGGGTTCCAGTCAAAAGGAGAGAAAGCGTCGATGGCTCGGGGACAGATGAAACAGTGGTTGTGTCTCCACCCCCCAGTAAGGTCGAATTATGAAAGAACCCTTTGCCGGTGTTGACGGTCAACTGGACAGTCGCCGCGTTCACAACCTTACCCGCCATCGAACCAACCAGCACTCCAGTCAACATGTAGTTGTGAGTCCCGTTAGCCAAGGTTGTCAGAGTCCAGCTTACCGGTCCTGAAAATGTGCCGAAAAACAGGACATCATTTGGAATCCCGTTAGTGCCGTTTCCGGCGACAGTGAACCTTCCGCCAGCCTGGAAAGTGCCTCCTGTCGCCAAGGAACCGCTGGCCAGAACGCCGGTGCTGAACGATACACTGCCCAGATCACCGGTTACGATGCCTCCACTGTTGAAGCCAATTACCGTGACTAACGTGGACCCCGAAAGAGTCAGACCAGCGGTCGTTCCCGCGAGGGTACCCCCACTATCACTGAAATCAACTGTGTTCATAGCCGTTGCTGAATTCGTGAACATGAAGCTGAAGGCGAGAAGAGTAGCTGCAACGCCTAGGCTTGTGGCTTTCATCGGAGGAACTCCCTTGCGGTACGTCAGCGGGCGGTTCAAGCCAAGATTACGGCGCGTGCGCTAACGTAGGGAGATTATGTTACCTGTGCCTCAATAGCCATACGGTGTAATCGGTATAACCAAGTTGATTCCTCGCCTGGAAATGGCCGTAGCAGGACGTGTTAGCAACCATGGTTCCCTACTCCGTTTTGACACCGTTTTGATTTTGTAAAAAGAATGTCAAAAGCCGAAGCTTTATCGGGCCGCACCTCGTCAAACGTGTAAGCTTCCCACGATCGAAGTTTCTGGACGAATAACCCGCTCCGGAAGATTTCCCCTCGAAAAGACTGGGAAGATTGGAAAGGTGCTTATGGGGAATCTCGCAACTCCATTCGGTATCGGCAGAACCATGACTCCAGTACCGGCGGCCAAGCCCAGCGGGCGAATCCTGGTGGTGGAGGATGATCCCGCAGTTCAGAAGGCCCTGCGCCGGCTATTTGAAACCGAAGGCTACACGGTGGAGACGCAGTCGGATGGAAAGTCCGCCGTCGACAGCTTCCACACTTCGCCGCCGTCGGCTGTGGTGCTGGACCTGCGTTTGCCCAGACTTTCAGGCCGCGACGTGTGCAAGGAAATCAAGGCCATTTCTCCGACGCTGCCGATCGTCGTGTTAAGTGCAGCGAGCGATGTTTCCGACAAAGTATTACTGCTCGAACTCGGGGCCGATGACTATGTCACAAAACCGTTCAGCCCTCGGGAACTGCTCGCCCGAGTCCGCGCTGCATTGCGACACAATACACGCGCGCCAGAAGCGCAGGTCGTCAGCTTTGACGACATCACGGCCGACTTTAAGAAGATGGAAATAAAGCGCGACGGCAGGCTAGTCGTATTGACCGCCCAGGAGTTCAAGACATTTCAGTTCCTGGTGCACAACGCCGAGCGCGTCATCAGCCGCGACGAACTGCTGAATGAGGTCTGGGGATACCAGAATTATCCATCGACGCGTACTGTGGACAACCACATTTTGAAACTCCGCCAGAAATTGGAGAAAGACCCATCAAGCCCGGTACATTTCCGCACGGTACACGGAATGGGGTATAAGTTCGTTCGTTGAAGCGTGTGAGCCATCCCTCCGAACTCGTGCCACATTCGTCTGCCGATTCAGCGAGTGCCACAGGCGGGGCACTATTGCCACGGGTGCGCCTTCGCACCCGGTTCCTGATCTCGATGCTCGTGATCACGGCCGGCCTGACGACGACCAGCTTCCTGCTCGTGCAGCGCAGCGTTCAGACCCATGCTCGGCAGAACATTGCGGTGAATTTACACAATTCGGTTGCCGCGTTTCAGGACTTCCGGCACGAGCGCGAGACAATGCTGACCAACGATGTCGCGTTGCTCGCGGACTTGCCGATTACCCGCGCTGTGATGAGTAATTCCGACCCGGTAACGATCGAGGATGCGTCCCGCCACATCTGGCAAATCGCCGCCTTCGACCTCTTTGCGCTGGTGAATGAGAGCGGCAAGGTCGTGGCTCTCCATACCAACACTCCCGGTTTCACTCGCGAAGCGGCGGAAAAGTATTTCCAACAATCCATGGACGAAGACCGCGGCCAGGCAAGTCACTGGTGGCTGGGGGAACACCACCTGTACCAGACGTTCATAGCGCCGGTATATCGCGGTTCGCGGACTGAAGGAACCTTCCTGGGTTATCTGGTCATCGGATATGAGATCAACGAGACGCTGGCAAAAGCGGTCAGCAAGGTCGCCGGAACCCACGTGGCATTTTCCTGCGGGGACGAAATCATCGCCAGCACGCTCCCAGACTCCCAGACGCAAGGCGGAAACCTGCGGGCCTTTATTACGGGATCGCCTCAGGAAGCACCACACGATGTGGAGATCGGCAAGGAGCGGTTCCTGGCCACGTCTTTGGATTTGTCGGGATTCAAGACGACTCCGGTTCGGTTGAGTGTGCTCGAGTCCTACGACCAGGCAACGAGGTTTCTGGATCAACTGAACCGCTATCTGCTGCTTCTCGGGGTCGCGGCGATTCTGGTGGGAAGCGGACTGGTTTTCTTTGTCTCGCACACCTTCACAAAACCGTTGGGGAGCCTGGTCGCCGGCGTTCGTGCTCTAGAAGGAGGCGACTTCCACCATCCGCTGGATTCCCGCGGACGGGATGAAGTGGCGGAACTGACTCGGGCTTTCGACCGCATGCGCGCCAGCCTGCTGAAGTCCCAGCAAGATTTGCTGGAGTCCGAGCAATTGGCGACCATCGGGCGCATGGCCAGCTCGATTTCTCATGATCTACGGCACTCGCTGGCAGCCATCGTAGCCAACTCGGAGTTTCTGGTTGACAGCCACCTGACTGCCCCACAGCGTGAGGAACTCTATCAGGAAGTCCGCACCGGTGTGAATCTCATGACCGACCTGATCGATTCGCTCCTCGAGTTCGCGCGCACACGCGAATCTCTGACTCCATCGTACGGTAACGTCGCGGAAACGATACAGCGCGCGGTTCAAGCAGCGCGCCTGCATCCACGCCACCACGCCCGCAGCATTGAAGTGCTCTGTGGATCGCATCTATCGGGCTGGTTTGATCAGCGCAAACTCGAGCGGGCTCTCTACAATCTCCTGCTTAACGCCTGCGAAGCGGCGCCCCCTGTGGGGGGAAAGGTGGAAGTAACTGCGGGTGAAGTTTCTGGTGCAATCACGGTCGCGGTGGCGGACAACGGCCCGGGGATTCCCGAGTCTATCAAGGACAAGCTGTTCCATCCGTTCGTCAGCTACGGCAAGGAAAATGGCACCGGTCTGGGATTGGCGGTAGTACAGAAGATTGTTCAGGATCATGGTGGCGAGATTTTTGTAGAACGTACGGCGGAAGCCACGACCGTTTTTCGCATCGTGTTGCGTGGTAGGGCTCACGAGGCGATGCGGGCTGACGATCTCGGTGTAGCAGTCTCTTCCTTGCCCTCCGTGCGGGGGGAGAATACCAGTCAAAATTCGGTTTCGCATCCTGGGGTTTGAAGCGAGCCCATTTTCGTTTCTAAGCCTTAGCCCCCGGATCAGCGCAGGAGGACGGTGTGAAGACCCCTGGAACTTCTACCCTTCGCGGAGCCGCTCTGGCGGCGGCCGCCATGCTCTTTCTTCTCGCACACGGCCTGGCTCAACAGGCCCCGGCAACAGCGAACGGCTCTGGCGACGCCGCGATTCGCGAGTTACAGGATCAGGTGCGACAGCTTCAGGCCATGCTTGAGGAGATGCGCGCGGAGAATCTCCAATCGCGCGATGAGATGCGTCAGTTGCGCGTGGACTTGCAGGCGACACGCGCTTTGTTGGAACAACCTGCAGGCATCCGAAGCTCCGAAGGAGCGCCGCAGGCCGCGCAACAGAGCCACGAATCCTCTTCCGCGATGGCCGAAAACAGAACACCGCTCGAAGAGCGCGTGCAGAAGCTGGAGGAATCGACGTCGCTAATCGGCTCTAAGGTCGATGAACAATATCAGACGAAGGTCGAGACCGCGTCGAAGTATCGCGCCCGCTTGCACGGCATCGTGCTGATGAATGCTTTCCGCAATGTCGGCGGCTCGGACAACATCGACTTTCCCGACTATTCCTTGCCCCTCTCGCCATACGTTTCGACTGCTACGATCGGGGCGACATTGCGGCAGTCGGAGATCGGGCTGGAGATCTTCGGTCCCAACTTTGCCGGCGCGAGAACTTCGGCCGATGTGCAGTTCGATTTTGCGGGAGGGTTTCCGGCGACCGGAAACGGCGTTAATTTTGGAGTGGCTCGGCTCCAGACCGCGAATGTGCGTTTGGACTGGGAGCATACTTCGCTTGTGGCCGGGCAAGATTCGTTGTTCATTTCGCCGCTCTCGCCCACTTCGTTTGCATCTCTGGCGATTCCGGCATTTGCGTTCGCGGGAAATTTATGGGGCTGGACCCCGCAACTTCGGGTGGAACACCGCTTCTCGATTTCCGATCGACAGACGGTTACGCTGCAGGCGGGAGTTCTCGACAATCTCGATTGGGAATTTAATTTCGGATCGTTCGAGCGCACACCACAGGCCGGGGAAATGTCTGGCCAACCCGCGTACGGCCTCCGCACGGCATGGTCACTCCCGGTGCATCAGCATCCGCTCAGCTTAGGCGCTGCGGGATATTACGGGCGGCAAAATTGGACCTGGAACCGAATCGTGGATGCTTGGGCCGGGATGGCCGACTGGCAGATCCCTATCCTCGCACGTCTCCAGCTTTCGGGAGAGTTCTATCGGGGACGTGGAATCGGGGGCCTCGGTGGCGGCATCGGGACATCCGTTGTCTACAACGGCATTGCCCCCTACAGTCCGCTACGCGGCCTCAATACAGCCGGAGGGTGGTCGCAACTGAAACTTCAACTGACGCCGAAGGTCGAATTGAACGGCGTAGTATCGCAGGACGACGCCTTCACCAGTGACATCCGCGATTTTGCGACCGATCAAAACAACGGCGGATTGATTCTGGGTAGAAATCGGGGAGCTTTGGGGAATATCGTATTCCGGCCTCGTTCTGACCTCGTGCTATCGGCAGAATTCAGACGCCTGCGGACTTTCCCCGTCTATAGCAGTAGCACCTCGACGAACCAGGTCAATCTTGCGATAGGAATGCTCTTTTGAAGCTAACAACGATCCAACTCGGAGCGACACTTACTTCCCTACTCCTGCTGGTGATCAGCAGCGTGTACGCGCAGGATACCCTGCGCGCACACGTAGAACTGACAAGAACTGGACACCGTTTAAAAGATTCCTCCAACGCGGTGGTATGGCTGAATCCAGTGGGCGTCACGGCGCAACCGCCGCAACAAACGCGGGTGCCGCAATTGGTTCAGAAGAACAAGAGTTTTCAACCATCCTTGATCGTCATACCAGCCGGCGGCAAGGTGGAATTTCCCAACCACGATCCTTTCTTCCACAACGTGTTCTCGCTCTTTGAGGGCAAGCGTTTCGATCTCGGGCTTTACGAGAGTGGGACTACGCGCTTCGTTCAGTTCGATAAGCCAGGCATCTCTTTCATCTTCTGCAACATCCATGCGGAGATGAGCGCCGTGGTCATCGCCTTGGCAACGCCCTACTACGCTATTTCCAATGCGCGTGGGGATGTAACCATTGCTGACGTCCCGCCGGGACGATACCAGTTGCAGATCTTTCATGCCGGTGTAGCACCGGACGCGCTCCACGCGATGACTCGAGAGATCACCATCGCTCCCGGCCAGGCAAACCTCGGCACCTTCACTCTGGCCGAGTCCGATGTCACCGTCGAACATAAAAACAAGTATGGTCGTGATTATGACCGGCCGCAGCCGGATAGTCCGGCGTACGCTCGGCCTTAGGGAAGATCAGTGTCGCGGCTTCCAGGCGTCTTATGTCTCTTTCGAGCCGAAGCGATAACGCCTATGATCCCGGTTCCGATAAGACCGAGCGTGCCGGGTTCGGGAGCTTGTACGAAGGCTCCTGGATAGTACCGATTACTATCGGCACTAAAGTAAAAAGGTATCTTTCCGCGTGCGCTTGCGCCGACATCTATCCTTTCCCCGGTCTCGTAGTTTATCCCTCTGGCAGAGAAGCCGATCTCCCCGTACATTGTGAAATCCTTGCCGTTGGCCGGCAGAGTAAACGAGGGCATGAAGATGATCGAGTTGTCCGGAGGAAAAGCAAACTCCAAGGGTACCCCGTCAATCCACGCGACAGTTGAATACAGGTATAGCGTTGTACTTCCACCAAGCTGCAATCCTGGCGGGTAGCCGTCATCATTTAAAAAATCGGCGGGGGTGCCGCCGGACAGAATTAATGGGTGCCCGTTCATCCTTCCAACAAATGCAAAATTGTCGCCAACGTCATTTGGAACTAGATAGATGTGATCGGCAAAGGCGATCGAGGATATTAGGGTTACGAACAGTAGAGGGAGGAAGAGGAGAACACGCTGCATACGCACCTCCGCAGAGACGGCTGCGAATGTTACTCCACATATGTTTCGTCTGCAATAAGAAGGGCGTGCTTTTCGGCACGCCCTTCGCCTCTATCGTTCACTTTGTTTACATCAACTTGCCAATCGACTTCTAGCGGTGTCCGCTGTGCCCACCACCTCCGGAATGACCTCCACCTCCGCCGCTGGAATGGCCGCCACCTCCACCGCTGGAATGGCCTCCACCGTTTCCACCGCTGGGAGCGTGACCTCCTCCACCTCCCCCGTAGCTAGGCGACGGTCTTGCGCCACCACCGCCACCGTAACTCGGCCGGGAATAGCTCGGTGTACTGCGCGATCCGCCATAACTCGGACCGCTGTATCCGCCTCTGGGATATCCGCTGGCGCCGTAAGAAGGACTACGGACAATCGGTTGACGCATGTCGAGTTGCGGCCGCGACGCTCCCCGGCTATAGCCATCGGAGTAGCTCCGCTGCGGGCTGGAACTTGGTGCGGTGCGATTCCAATAATTGCTATTGCCGCTTGATCCACCACGCGAGACCTCATTGCGCGAAGGAGGATTGAACGGCCGGAAGCCACTCCGATTGTCGGCTGGGGCGGTGTGACTCGTACCACGTTCCGGGTTCGCTCGCGACATTCCGTTGTTGTCGCTCATCGAACGGCTGTTCGCGCTCGGCGGCGCAAAAGGCCGGAAGCTGTCGCGATTCTGGCCGGGAGCCTGCTGCGCAGTGCCGTGCTGAGGCTCACGCGAAGTGTTGCTGCCGAACGGTCTGTAGCCACCGCTCTGCGCGTTCTGATTCGGTACATTGCGGTTGCCGAAATTGCCAACCTCACGACTTGCAGTTCCGGCGTTTGGACGCTGCATGGTCCCGAGTGCGCTGGGACTCCTGCCCGCGAATGCTACCGAATGTCCTCCAGCAGGAATCGCTCCCACACGGCTCTGCTGCATCGTCTGCCGCAAGCTTGCCGTCTGCTGCTGGAACGAGACCGGCCGAGCGATGTTGTCATGCGATCCGAAGAAGCGCTGGTTGCCTCCTTGGTGAATCGTCCCGGGCGAAGCGGCGCGTCCACTCGCTGACAGGCTGGCACGGGTCGGGACTACCGGCAGGTTGCCGGCCATCATCCTGGCTCCGCGCAACTGATCCGGTCGGGCTGCCACCGCGTTCACGCGTCCCGCGCCGAAACGTCCAGCGCCGACGGTCGACATCGCGCGGCCGACGTGCACATCATGCAGATTCGCGAGGTTTGAGAATCGCATCCCATTGTGCAAGGGCCGAATCCCGCCGTAGTTGTTGACATGAATGTTGGTGACATGGACGTTCGTGACATTCACAACGCCAAAGCGGCCGCCATATCCACCCCACCACGGGTGGTACCAGTCACACGGACCGAGCGGAAGCCAGCCAAATCCGCCCCAGCCGCCAAAGCCAACACTGAAACCCCAACCGGCGCCCCATCCCCAGAATGAGACATAGGCAGGAGCCCAGAACGGGCGATAGTAGGGGTATACCGGTCCCGGCCACCAGCCCCAGGCGCCCCCGTACCACAGCCAGCGGCCGTAGTGATACGGCGCCCAACCCCAAGGCTCATAGCCGACCCAGGTCCATCCGTAGTAGGGCTGCCAGACCCAGTTTCCGTTCCGATACGGAGCCCAATCCGAGGCTTCATCCGGATACCACACGTCGCCGTAGTCATCGACATGCCGCCAGCGCCCATAAGCGTCGAGGTCCTGCGATCCGGTGTAATAACGATTCGTGTGTCGCCACGAGTTTGCATCACGGATGATGTGATCACGATCGCTGTTCCAGCGGTCCCAATCATCGCGATCCGGGGCGGACTGAATCTTGTATTGAGCCGAGTCCGACGTGCCGCGAACCGTCGCCATATCGCCTTCACGAATTTCGGTGCTGCCCTGCGGGGTGGCGATCTGTGCCTCACCCTTGCGTACGATCACGATCGTGTCGCCATCGGGATGCACTTCAATGCGGAACACACCGTCGTGATGCGATGGATGAATCGAGACATTCGGGGTATCGATTTCGGGCTCTGCCTCGCTGTCTTTTGAGACTGCGTACGTGGCAAGCCCCTCGCCCAGCTGAATCTGGATATTCTTTTTCGTCAGGTTCGCGATGTTGGCTTTGGCGCTCCTGCCGAGCCGCAGGGTGTTGGCAAAATCCAACTGAACTTCAGCGCGGCTATCCTCGTCCGTCGAAACCTTGTCGCCTGTCATTAACGGCTGGTTCAATGCCGCTGCTGACCAGTCGCCCGAGTCGCCACGTTGTGTTGACACATTTCCGTGAATCAGGCTGATGCGCGCGACGCCCTGATCTGTCGTCGCCGGCCCTTCACCCGAGGGTCCGCCAGGCTGCGCATCCGTGGGTTGCGCGTCGCGGTCATCGTACGGCTGAGCGTCTTGCCCCCGGTCTTGCGGTTGTCCCTGACCAATCTCCATCGGAGCACTAGGTTGCTCCGATGGTCCAGGCCCCTCTTCCGTCGTCTGGGCAAATGCACCAACGGTCACTGAGCTTGATAACGCCAAAATCAGGATTGCGAATTTGCCAGCAAGTCTGCCTTTCATAACGACCTCCCGGCCCACCACTTCCCCATCCATAACTGCCAAATCCTCTGAACAAGATGTGGGCAACTGCCGTGCCAAAAGCGGAGGTTCCCGGTCATAGGCAAGTTATTTATTTTCAATCAGAAAGGAGCATGATCACGAAGCCAGAACCCTGCGCATCAGTCCCATTGGTCCACCTCGGCCAATTGTGGTGGTTTTCGGCCACTAGGCTGGCTGCATGATGTCGCAGTACATACGATGAAAGGCATGGACTCCTTTTTCCTGTTTCACGCTGTATCGCCCGCGCGCGTAACTGCGCGAGCGCAGATTCCTCTGCACCGTCTCACAGATCGCGATATCCTCGATTTGAATCTGATCGCTGAATTCCAGCGATGCCTTGGCTGCGGGTGTCGCATGATCCTTCTGCGGTAGATACCACTCGAAAATAGCGAGGGTTCGCTCCGGTTCCACCGGCAGGACGATATTCAGAGAGATATTGTCGGGGTAGCAGTTCAACATCCAGTTGGGAAAAATCCAGAAATAGTCGGTGGTGAGATCTTCTCGCGCTTCCTGATACCTGCGGGGCGTCGCATCCCCAGGCTGCGCTCCGCGAATTGGGCTGAACTGCCGCACGTACTGCGCATGCGGCTCGACGACGTAGGCGTTAAAGTCGAGTTCGCGATTCAATCCCGGGTGAACACTTGGCAGATGGTAGCCCTCGAGATAATTATCGACGTATGTCTTCCAGTTGCACTTCATGTCATACGTGCGCCGCTGGCATTGCTTCATGCTCGCGAACGGAAACTTCTCCGCTTGCACGGGCAACTCACCCAGGATTTGCCGCAGTGGCGACGCCTGAGAATCGAGATTCACGAACACGAGGTTGAACCATTCTTCGGTCCGCACGGAAGCCAGCGCAAAATCCTCCGCGCGAAAGCCGTGCACGCCTTCCATCTCGGTCGCGCTGATCAGCGTACCATCCAGATCGTAGGTCCATCCGTGATAGCCGCAGCGAAACAGCTTGCGGGAACCGCATCCCTCCGCAGCCGGACCCGCACGATGTCGGCAGACGCTGTAGAAGCCTCTCAGCTTTCCGTCGGTCCCTCGCACGAAAAGTAAAGGCTCCCCTGCGAGTTCCGTTGTGAAGTAGTCGCCGGGCCTGCTGACTTGATCGGCGTGTCCCACCACCTGCCATGTACGACGGAAAATCTTCTCCTTCTCAAGCGCGAAGACTTCTGGATCGGTGTAGAGAGGAGCTGCGAGCGTCCAGGCATTCGCAATTTCCGCTTCTACTTGAAACAGATCTGCTGTGATTTCCATAGGGATGGACCGGGCGACTGCGACGAAACATTCTACGGCAATCGGAGAAAACCGCGTCCCGGAGCGTTCCGAATTTGAACTCGATTAAGTTCCCGGTTGACACGAATTGTCAGCACCCTGGACGGAATTTGCCAGAAGATCGCCTTCCCGGGCACGGCCCCATACGACCAAAGTTTGCCTGCCTCGTGAAAACAAAGCCCTTCAACAGAGGGTGCCCAGAACGAAGGTAACTAACGGCTTTGGCGAGGGAGGTGCAACCATCGGAGACGGCTGCGATGTTCGCAGAGACTTCAAAATCAGAACTTACGAGGGGAAATTTCGAGATGCGGAAACAGAAGGGTTTTTCACTAATCGAGCTGCTGATCGTGGTGGCCATCATCCTGATCATCGCAGCTATCGCAATTCCGAACTTGCTGCGTGCCCGTATGGCGGCCAACGAGTCGTCTGCTGTCTCGTCGATTCGTACCATCAACACGGCGGAAGTCACCTACAACTC
>Ga0335079_10003978_pt1 | contig 17011 bp, 14 predicted proteins | sample Lox_Sample_33_FD_206719 | JGI IMG/M metagenome (GOLD analysis project Ga0335079, IMG submission 206719) | Soil microbial communities from Loxahatchee National Wildlife Refuge, Florida, United States - Lox_Sample_3.3 | ecosystem: Environmental > Terrestrial > Soil > Wetlands | place: USA... | reverse complement strand
GGTCATTTTCCGCGGCATGATTTTTGGGTTGGTGACGGCGGCAGGGCTCGCAATCGTGCTGCTACCTTACTGGCTGGCAATTATTCAGCATCCCATCAAGCAGATCCCGATTCCTCACGCCAGCCGTTCGGATCTGTTGCTGAACCTGACCTATCTCACCAACTACTTCTTCGTTCCATATGGAATGTTGATCCTGGCGCTGCCGTTCATCGCGATTTATGGCGCCAGGGACCGGCGGCTTCGGCCGCTGCTCTTCGGTTTTTGGATCACATTCATTTTCGGCCTCGGCGGGACTACGCCGATCCCAAGGTGGGTTCTCGGTCGCGCATTCGAGATTTTGACCTATGAGCGGTTCACGTTGATCGCGGCATTTATGGCGCTGCCCATCGTTGGCTTAATCGCCCAAACGCTGATTGACCGCTCTCCCCGCAAAGCGGCGGTGGCATTGTCTCTCGCGGCTGTGGTGACGTTCGTTCTGCCGATGGCGTGGATCGCGCTGAGCCCATTTTCCGCGAACGCAAGCCTGAACGTCGATGCCGTGGATGCGTTCCTCAACCGCGACGGGCATGATCGTTACCGATACCTCACACTCGGCTTCGGCAACGCGCTGCCAAAAGTTTCAACCTATACGGACGCGAACAGTGTGGATGGCGAATACAACTCCGCCCGATTGTTGCCCGAGTTCACGCATTACGGAACCGCACAGCTCACCAGCGCGAAATACTTCGGTACGGCGGGTATGGAAGCGCTGCGGATGATGTTGCGTCACGCCTCGCATTACGGACTGAAGTACATTTTCATTCACGATCCGTTTTACGAGCCCCTGGTCACCTTTGCGGGCTGGCAAAAGGTAGAGAGCTACGATTCCGGAAACATTACGGTTTGGTCGCGGGAAGATATTCCTCCGGCGCATCCCATTCCTTCTGACGCCATGCCCACGGCGCTTGAAGGACTGCTCTGGGGAACGCTTCCGATGGCGAGCAGCATTCTCGCAATCCTGTTCGCGTTCATGCTGCCAGATCGCACCCGTCTGCGCAGGGACATCTTGCTGCCATTTCCGGCGCACGATGAAGAAGCCACGCTGGTTCGGGAGGCGAAGTGATGAAATATATGCTTCCAATTGTGATCGGAATTATCACCCTGGTCCTCATCATCATTTCGTGGGTCCAGTCTGGCGGAGTGGCAAGGCATGAGATGGCGGCAGCCAATACACCCGAGCAAGCCGTGCGCCTGATGTTGTCCGAAATTCAAGCTCATAACTTCGACGCCGCATATTCCAGGCTAGCCGACCGCGACGACGTGGACAAAGAAACGTTTGTTCGCGAGTTCTCGGGCAGTTATGGAAGCCTGCTCACCTACGCGTCACTGCAGAGCTTTGATGTGTGGGGCCTTCATACGTCGGACCAGGAAGCGACGTTCCGCGCGAGTCTGCACTATTCCACGGCGGTCGGTCAGCTCGATGACGTGCGCGATTTGAAAGTGCAGAAAGTTGACAACGCCTGGAAAGTTTTCTGGCCCGTGAACAATGCCACCAAGCTGCCGCCGCAGGTGATTGCGACAAACTATCTTCGCTGGGACGTGGTCAATCGCGGGGCCGGCGATGAGTGGGGAGTGCAAGACGTCGACAGCCCGCAAGTGCGGATTCTCTCGATGAATCCGATTCAACGTCCCGATGGATTGACTCTGGTCGGCGAGGTCGTGAACGAAGATTCGGTCCCGGCGTTCATCAATATCGGCGCAACTCTGCTCGATTCCCACGGAAATGAAATCGCGCAGGAGAGCAGCTTTGACAAGATTGACCACACGTTGTTGCCGAAGCAGGTTTCGCCATACCGGATCGATTTCCCCGACATGCGAATGGAAAGAGTGAAGAGCGTTCGCATGGATGCGAAGGCTTTGCTGGTGAGCGCCAGCGCCGATCCGGTAATCGAAGTGACGCAGCAGAAGCTGGAGACCGACCCGCTGGGCAAGAAAGTCCTTAGCGGAGACCTGATCGATGAAGGCGGCCAAGTCGTCGACATTCCGCACGTGATTGCTTCGTACTACGACGCGAATGGCAAAGTGATTTGGGTCTCGGATGGCTATGTCGATCAACCGTTACTGCCGCAAGTCCCAGTTCCCTTCGCGGTTGATGTGCCGCCGGACATTGCCAAGGACGTGCACAGTTATCACGTGACGGTGAACTACTACAACCGGACTTCGTAGCGACGATTATGCGAACTTTGCGCACTGTTGCATTCATATTCCTGGCGGCGGGCAGTCTTGCGGCGTCGGAGATCCATCCGCCGGCGCAAGCGACGGCCGGCAAAGCAATAACCATCCAGACCAGCGGATCGGGCGATGCCACGTTTTATTTAATCGGCCCAGCCATTGCCAGCAAGAGCAAAGTCCAGGCGGGAAGCGACATTTCAGTCGATTCGGATGAACTGCAGCAGGCCGGGCGATATATTGCAATCCTGTGTGCCTCGGATGGATGCACGTCAGCAGACTTCTTCGTTACTCCGGCGGCTGCAAACAGGCTGAGCTTTCTGGTGCATCCCTCGCGCGTCCCAGTGGGGACTGCGAACGGAATCAGCGCGGTTGCTTTTGTTCACGATAATTTTCAGAACCTTGTGCTCAAGCCCGAGCCGGTGACGTTTAGCATCATGCCGAATAATGAAAAACCGGTCTCAGCGACGCGGCCATCGCAAAATGGCGTGGCGTGGGTGCGGCTGACCTCGGCAAGAAAAGAGGGACCGACCAAGCTGGGCGCGTCAATTGGGCATGCGGACGAAATTCGTGTAGTGGAGCAGGTCGCCGCTGACGCGTGTAATTTGCGCATCAAGGCAGATCGCGAAAAGAAAGACTTTGAAATCGAGACCGACCCCGTTCACGATTGCGCCGGAAATCCTGTGCCCGACGGCACGGTCGTGAGCTTCACGGAAAGCGACTCCGCGGGGAAAACCACTGTGGATGTACCGATCAAACGCGGAATAGCAAAGATTGACATGCCCATCGACGGCCGAGCAAAGATCACCGTGGCGTCGGGCGTGGTGACGGGAAATGAACTTGAGGTGAGCGGGCAATGAGGGCAACGTTGCTTCGATACGGTTCCGTTTTCGCCGTCATCGCGATCCTTTTGCTGGGCGTGGTGGCGTATCAATTGCGCGCCACGGCCGACGACGAACTGCCGCGCGTGCAGCTCAACGCAAACAATATCGGTCCGCGGCAGATTGAGGACCTCACGAGCAAAAGCGTGCCGCGCGACTACGCGTTGGCATGGCAGACGATGGAACAGGCGCTGAATCAGAACCAACCTGGTCTGCTCGATGGATACTTTACCGGATTCGCCAAGCAGGACCTCACGCAGCGTGTGAACTCGCAAATCAAATCCGGGCTGCACACCCGCTACACCGACCGCGGCCACCAGCTCGATGCCCTGTTTTATTCGCCCGCCGGCGATGCGATGGAACTTCGCGACCATGCGCAAGTGGATATTCAAGTTCTCGACGGCGACAAAGTTATCTATGACCAACCAGTGACGGCGGAATATATGGTCCTGATGACGCCGGGAGCCGATCGCTGGCTGGTGCGCCAACTACAGGCGGTAAATGGGACGAAACCGTAGACCGCGTCTAAGCAGCCACTCAGAGCTGTTGCCTCGCATCCAAAAATGAAGAGACGATTTCAGAGCATGAAAGGCCTTTCCGTCATTGTTGTCCTGGTGATTTTATTTTTTTTGATCACCAGCGGTTGCTATCACAATCCGGGAAGTCAGTCGGTAAAACTGCAGACCCTGCAGGATTCGGTGCGTATTCTCGCCGACTATCAGCCCTGGTTTGGCTCGCCTGACCACATTAACGTGGGCTATTCGACGCTCGATCCCGGCGAACTTCGCAAGCAGGTTCACAAAGCGAAAGAGATGGGAATTTACGCCTTCGCGGTCGATTGGTACGGTGACCGGCGGCCCTTCGAAGATAAGAGTTATGCACTGCTGCAGCAGGTTTCCGCGCAGGAGAATTTTCACATCTGTCTGATGTACGACGAAACGCAAGAAGACAACGGCCAGGCGACCGACGATGCGCTCAACGCATTCGACAAAGCGTACAAGTCATACATTGGCCCGAACGCGCCCGGTCATGATGCGTACGTCACCTACCAGGACCGGCCGATCATTTTCATTTTTCCCAAGCGCGGGCACACAGATTGGGACCGTGTGCGCGAGATGGTGAACCAGTGGGAGCATCCACCGATTTTGATTTACAAGGACACTCCGCCACCGCAGTACGCGAAAGATTTCGATGGTTATTATGCGTGGGTGCACCCGAGTCACGGATGGAAGGCGGACGGCAGCGACTGGGGCAAAGAGTATCTGGAAACCTTCTATACCAAGATGGAGAACGAGCCGGGAAAAATTGTCGTGGGCACGATTTGGCCGGGATTCAACGACACGCGAGCCTCATGGAGCTTGAACCGGCATATGTCACGGCGCTGCGGCGAGACGTTCGAGGACACGCTCAAGATTTTTCATCGCTACGACGATCCTGAACACCCCATGCCATTTCTGCTGATCGCCACCTGGAACGACTATGAAGAAGGCACGGAGATAGAAACTGGCGTCTCCGACTGTAAAGGCCAGAGCCAACTGGCGCAACAACAGCCACCGCAACACTGACCAACCTGCAACGCAGCTCTCACATCGAATTATGCCGGTTAGAAATACAGGAGTCCGTTCATGGAAACAGTTTCCACCAACAGCGCTCAGAACATGGAGCTGCTTTCGAAATTGATGTTTCAGGGCTACGGCTTTGACTTCTGCTCTCCGCGGGCGAATCTGGAAAATGCAATTCCGGAGCTCGACGAAATCTTCCAAATGAGCGAGAGCAGCTTCGGCGAGTTGGTGAAGCTGGCCGACACGCATCACGTAGCCGTGCGCGCGTTACGAGTTCTGGAGATGGCTGCCGCCGAACACGGAAAGAAGCGAGTTCAGGAGTGGTGCAGCGAAGCGCTGGAGTCGGAGGAACTGAGAGTCTCAAACGCAGTCGAGTGGCTGCATGCCATCGTGCATGCGCTGCAGGATTCCGGATGCGCGGTTACCGTGATCAAGTCTCTCGACCACTGGCCGGACCTGGGTTCTGATCTCGACCTTTACACCAGCGGCGCACCCGAGCGCGTGGTTCAGGTAATGCAACAAAAACTGCAAGCCGAGCTGGAGCCGCGGAGCTGGGGCGACAAGCTGGCCAACAAATGGAACTTCCAGGTGCCGGGATTGAATGAGCTGATCGAAATCCATGTGCGCTACCTGGGGCAAACCGGCGAGCAAAAACTCATGGCCGAGCGCGTGATCGATCGCAGCGTGTGGAAGGAAGTAAACGGCCGCGACTTCCCGGTTCCTGCGCCGGAGGAACGGGTCCTGATCTCGACATTACAGCGCATGTACCGGCACTTTTATTTCCGGCTGTGTGACATGGCAGATTTCGCGGCCCTGCTTGGAAGCGGTGCGATCAATTTTCAGGAACTTCGCAATGGTGCAGAACTGGGCGGCATTTGGCCCGGCGTTGCCAGTTTCCTGACCATCGTTTCGAATTACGTCAAGAGCTTCGGCGGCTCCATTTCCCTGCCGCGCGAAGTCATCGAAGCCGCGTACGCACCCGACCTCCAGGTCCAGTTCCGCGGAAATTTCCTGCGCGTCCCCATGAAACCGGCGGCTGGACTTTACGGATCCCAACTGCTCACTGCAGGTAAGCACGGCGACCTGCGCGCGATCTACCGTCTCCCGTTACTGCCTCCGCTGGCAGTTTCAGCACTGGTTGCGTTTCGGCTCACCGGAAGCGACAAGGGAGTGTGGTGATTGCGTTCTTCCTAGAACGGCGTACAGCAAATACCGGATGGCGAGAACCCTCAATTATCTGTAAGCTATTGATACGAATAGAGTTGTAGTCTGAATTAAGCTGCCAGCGCTAGATAACGGCCCCGGGAAACGAGATGAGAATCGCCCAAGTTGCGCCGCTTTATGAAAGTGTGCCTCCGAAATTTTACGGGGGAACCGAGAGGGTGGTCTCATGGCTGACGGAAGAGCTGGTGCGAATGGGCCATGACGTCACCCTGTTCGCCAGCGGTGACTCCATGACTACGGCCAAGCTGGTCCCGGTGTGCCAGGAGGCCCTAAGGCTTTCACCAGAATGCGTCGACCAGATGGCTCACCATCTGGTGCTGCTGGAGTCTGTGCTTCGACAGAAGGACGAGTTTGATCTGATTCACTTTCATATCGATTACTTGCACTATCCACTGAGCCGGCGTGATCGTTACGTGCACGTGACCACGCTGCACGGACGCCTGGATATTCCCGACCTCGTGCCGCTTTACCAAATTTACGATGATATACCGGTCATTTCGATTTCCGATGCACAGCGTGACCCGTTGCCTCACCTCAACTGGCAAGGTACCGTTCACCACGGATTGCCGATCGACAGCTACAAGTTCCACCGGAAATCCGGCAACTATTTGGCTTTTCTTGGGAGGACTTCTCCGGAGAAAGGAATCGATCGCGCAATCGAGATCGCCAGAGCCGCAGGAGTGCCGCTGAAGATTGCCGCAAAGGTGGACAAAGTCGACCAGGAATATTTCGAGACCGTGATTCAGCCATTGCTGAACACGCAGAACATCGAATTCGTCGGCGAGATCGGATATCCGGAAAAAAACGAGTTCCTGGGAAATGCAGCGGCATTGTTGTTTCCGATTTCATGGCCTGAGCCTTTCGGTATTGTCATGATCGAAGCCATGGCCTGCGGAACACCGGTAATCGCACATCCGTTTGGGTCGGTACCTGAAGTCGTGGAAGACGGAGTCTCCGGTTACCTGGTTTCTGATGAATCGTCAGCAGTCGAAGCAGTGAAGAATCTTAACAAGTTGGACCGAAAACGCGTCAGGAAATATTTCGAGCAGCACTTCACCGCCGACCGCATGGCGCTAGACTATTTAAAGATCTACGAAAGAATGGTGACGCGAAAGAAATCTCCGCTCACCGCTTCCACTGGAGTTCTGAATTGGATGAAGCTACCCTCACCCAGCAGCAGTACTACATAGCGACAAAATCAGCTCCCAGTGATGATCGTGCCCGTGTTTTGAAATATGGCTCGATGTTCGCCATATTCGACCGGCTCGGCGACATCAGCCAGACGGGATTGGGCGAACAAGGCATTTTCTACGAGGGCACGCGATACCTGTCGGAAATGTCGCTGCGGCTCTGGAACGAGCGCCCGCTGCTGCTGAGTTCAACCATCGAGCCGAATAATTTCTTGTTCACGGCCGATCTGGCAAATCTGGACGTTTCCCGCGGCGAGTCCGTCGCGATCAATCGTGGCACCCTGCATTTGCTTCGTTCGCGTTTTCTCTGGCGTGATGCCGCTTATGAAGAGCTGGAATTCATGAATTACGGAATCGAGGCCTTGAGGGTTCCGGTTTCTATCTCGTTCGCGGCCGATTTCGCCGACATCTTCGAAGTGCGGGGAACTCCGCGCGAGCACAAAGGCCTGCAACTCGACGAGGAAACTGGGCAGGATTGTATCGTTCTCGCGTACCAGGGGCTCGATGGAATCACTCGCAGCACCCGCATTCAATGCGACCCCGCGCCGGAGCGAATCGTGGGTCCGATGATCAAATTCGAAGTGGACCTGAAACCGAAAGAGGCGCGGCGGTTCCACTTGAGTATGGAATGCAAGACGAACGGCGCGAGGCGCGTGGTTGCGTATCCTCAGGCCATGCGGCGGGCGTTCAGTGAAATGCACGCCTCCGCACAATCATTCCCGCAAATCCACAGCTCGAACTCACGATTCAACGATTGGATGAACCGCTCCCTCGCTGACGTGCAGATGATGACCATCGGAAACCGTGAGAAGAATTATCCATATGCGGGCGTGCCCTGGTTCAGCACAGTCTTCGGCCGCGATGGGATTGTGACTGCGCTCGAGACTTTGTGGATCGATCCTTCAATCGCCAAGGGAGTGCTGGAATTTCTTGCTTCTACTCAGGCCACCGAAGTGGATGAATCGCGGGAAGCCGAGCCGGGGAAAATCCTTCATGAGCAGCGGCGTGGAGAGATGGCGAATCTTGGGGAGATCCCCTTCGCGCATTACTACGGCAGCGTCGATGCAACGCCATTATTTGTCATGCTCGCGGGCGAATACTACCTTCGCACCGGCGACCTTGAATTGATCCAGCATCTCTGGCCGAACGTTCAGGCGGCGCTGCGCTGGATTGACGATTACGGAGACCTCGACGGCGATGGTTTTGTGGAGTACGCGGCGCACGGAAACAAAGGCCTGGTGCAGCAGGGATGGAAGGATTCGAACGATTCGGTTTTCCACGCCGACGGTTCGCTTGCCGTGGCGCCAATCGCATTGTGTGAAGTGCAGGGATATGCGTATGCAGCAAAAGTTGCGGGCTCACAATTGAGCAGCGCACTCGGCCAGGAGCACACTGCACAAGAACTGCAAGCGCAAGCTTCCGAGCTCCGAGAGAAATTCGAAGAAACTTTTTGGTGCGAAGAGCTTGGAATTTATGCCCTGGCGCGCGATGCCAGCCGAAAAGGAAGGCTCTGCCGTGTTCGCGCTTCGAATGCCGGACATTGCCTTTTTACCGGAATCGCGAGCGCTGAACACGCCCGCAGAACCGCGCAAGCATTGTTGGAGCACGATTTTTTCAGCGGCTGGGGAATCCGCACTCTCGGGTCGCACGAGGCGCGATACAACCCGCTCTCCTACCACAACGGCTCGGTGTGGCCGCACGACAATGCGCTTATCGCGAGTGGATTCGGACGTTACGGCTTCCGGAATCTCGCGGGAAAAATTATGCTTGCTTTGCTTGACGTGAGCAGCGCGATGGAATTACACCGTCTGCCTGAGCTTTTTTGTGGCCTCGAGCGGCGAATTGGCGAAGGCCCCACGCTTTATCCCGTAGCGTGCTCGCCGCAAGCATGGGCAGCAGCCGCCCCGTTTCTGCTGATTCAGGCATGCCTGGGACTCAAGATCGAGGGCGCACGCAATCGCGTGGTATTTGAACGCCCTTGTCTTCCGGAAGGAATCCCACAGCTTTCAATTCGAGGATTGCGCGTGGGCGAGACTTCAGTCGATCTATTTTTTGAGCGTCAAGCCGAAAACGTACGCGTACAGGTGCTCGAAAAACAAGGCGAAGTAGATGTAGTTGCAACGCTTTGAAGCAGAATTCAGAACTCCTAGTCTGCTTACAAGAAAACCCCTGAGAAGTTACTGCGATCACCGGATGGAACAGTCCTGAGCTGCCGCTTAGATTCAAAACAGGGAGCTTGGAGGCACACATGACCAGAAGAACGGTTTTGCTCGCAGCCGCTATGGTTGTGGCCTCGCTTGGGGCAGCAGCACAAAACAGCTCCTCCGGAGCACAAAATTCGCCGAATACGAACAACAGCTCGCAGCGTACGGTTACGGTAACCGGGTGTCTCAGCTCGCCAGGCGCGGGCGTTTATAAATTGACTGACGTGCAAGGCAAGAACTACACGCTGGCGGGCAACACCGACGCTTTGCGCGGGCACAGCGGTCAAGAAATTAAAGCCACAGGACAACAGCCGTTTACCTCTGGCACTTCGAGCAACGCATCAAGTGAAAACAGCGCCGCACCGTGGACCATTGACGTGACCCGAACCACGATTGTCGCGGCACATTGCACTTCCAGCAGCGGCTCTCAGCCAGATCCAACGGCCGCGGGAAGCTCGTCGAGCGCGGCATCTGGAGCACGCGATTCCGCTCAAGCGGCGACAACCGGTCAAGGGGTCGCAGGCGTCAAAAAAGTTGCTCTATCCGAACAATCAACCGGAAACAATGGTCAACTGCCTCAGACGTCCACCATTCTGCCCTTACTGGGATTGATTGGCTTGGGATCTCTGGTGGCCGGATTTTTCGCACGACGCTGATTTAATTTTTTATGCAGGTCCCTGGGACCAGCATTCGACGGCGACGCCACCTCACTCGATCTCGCCTCTTGGTGCTCAAACCGGCGCCATGGCGAACCGAAATCAGTTTCGAGAAATCTAAGCTGCTGGCCAGAAAGGCTGGCCCACGCCGCATTGCCTCCGTCCTGTTGCTCGCCACCGGAAGCATTCTGTGCACATACGTCGCCGGCAGCTATACCTGGATGTATGGCGAACAACGAAAGCTGCTGCGGGAATGGAAGGTGGAGAACGCTTCTGTACCTGCCGATGGGACGCTGACTAAAATCGCGATTCCGCGGATCGGTCTGCGCGCCGTGGTGTTGGAAGGAACATCATCGCACGACCTGCTGCTGGGACCTGGGCATATGAGCGGGAGTGCTGCCCCGGGGACGGTGGGGAACGCCGTGATCGCCGGCCATCGCGACACTTTTTTCCGGAACATTCATAAGCTGCAGCGCGGCGATGCGGTTTACATTCTTCGCAGCGGGAAGCAGTTCCGCTACGTCGTCTTTCGAAAAATTGTAGTGGAACCGACGGACCTTTCGGTTCTGCGGAAGACGAACGATCGTGAGCTGACGCTGATTACCTGCTATCCCACACACGCCATCGGACCCGCGCCAGAGCGACTCATCATCGAAGCCAGGCTGAATGTGAAAGCCAGGTAGGACGCTGGTTTCGCGCTGTTATTCATCTTTTTCTCTCAGTAGCCAATTCTCATCAATTACATACTTAACTGGATAGATTCCGCATGTCACCATCGTTAGCATTGCAGATGAAGACAGGAAATGAGTTTGCCTTTGTGGCACTAAACGAGGATAAGCCAATGATAGCAAGCAGGGGCGCGTCACGATTTCTACCAGTGCTCGGCACATTGATCATGTTATTTGCGAGCGTGGGCTGGGCTGCTGCTCAAGTGAATACCAACAGTCAGACCGATATTGAAAAAAGAATCAAAGCTTCGGCAACGGTGCTTGACGAGATCATGGGCGTGAAGGACAAGGCCATACCCGACAAGATCATGGATAGCGCGAAGTGCGTGGCCGTAGTTCCAGATATGGTAAGAATCGCCATCGGCTTTGGCGGCGAGCACGGCCATGGTGTGGTCACTTGCAGGACGGCACACGGATGGAGCGCTCCGGCGCCATTCTCGATCACCGGTGGAAGCTGGGGTCTGCAAATTGGCGGCGAAGGTGTTGACCTGGTCATGCTGGTCATGCACAAAAGAGGAATGGATGCGCTGTTATCCAGCAAGTTTAAGATCGGCGGCAACATCTCTGGCGCTGCGGGACCGATTGGCCGAGAAGCGGGCGCCAGCACCGACATAAAGATGAATTCGGAAATCCTCAGCTACTCCAGAGCAAAGGGGATATTCGCCGGGATCGATCTGAGTGGCGCTAAAGTCTCCCAAGACCGCGATGAGACACATGTGCTCTACGGAAAAATGATTCCATTCGCTACGATCCTGAATGGCAAAGTCGCTCCCCCACAGGGAAGCGAGCCGTTTCTTGCGGCAGTGCGGAAATATTCGACGCAGGCCCGCGAGCAAGGCAGTGTGAACACTGCGGAAACCACGACGACCGCGCAAAAGTAATTTTGCACGTATTTTGGCAAGCCGGGTTCACGCCCGGCTTTTTCTTTTTGGTGATGGTTACAATTTCTGCAGAGACTGCCGGGAACTGAATTTCGCGACCACGGCTTCTTCGAACTCGAGTGCCCGCCGCTGGGCGCTGTGCTCGGCTAATACTCGTTCTTGCGCGCGACGCCCGATCTTGCGGACTTCATCCTGCGTGATGTTGTGCAAGTACGAAATAACCTCCGCGCAAGACCGCGCTAACAGGATTTCCTGATTCGGCTGGAAGAAGCTTTCTAATCCAGGCCATTGGTCCGAGATGATCGCGCTGCCGCATCCGGCCGCCTCGAACAAGCGCACCGAAGGCGAGTAGCCGGCTTCAACCATCTCCTTCCGAGTCAAGTTCAGAGTAAATAGAGATGAGGAATAAAAATATGGATGAAATTCCGGCTCCAGGTGAATGATCCGACGTACGTTCCTCGGCCGGGTAAAGCTCGCCGGATACTGCGGCCCTGCGAGAACAAATTCTTTCTGCGGCAGAGCGACAGCCGGATCGCAGAATAGCTCTTCGAGCTTGGCCTGGCGGTCGGGTGCGTACGTTCCCATATAACTCAGGTCGCACTTGTAGCGCGAGTCGGGTTGAAAGGAGCGATAGCGGTCGGGGTCGAAAGAACAATACAGCGAGACCGCATGCAGCCCGCCGAAACGCGTCTCGATTTCTCCCAGCATCGGGCCGCCGGTAAAACTGAAGTAAACGTCAAAACCTGGAACTTGGTCGCGCCGCAAATATTCGGTATCTCCCGCGCGAAGTTTTGAAATGGTGATCGGCGTATCGATGTCGTAGAAAGTCTTGACAGCGGCGTTCGAGGCCAACATTTCATCGATCGCTTGAATTCCATCCGGGAAAAAGGAACCGACCATCGCGACATCCGCGGCATTCAGTTCACGGCGAAGCAGGTTCAAAACATCATTCCATTGCTCATAAATATGAACACGGCAGAAAGGCGGCTCCGGCATGTCTCGGTTCGAGGCGTACCATTCCAGATCCCGTTCGAAAAAAACGATTTCATGTCCGCGAGCACGCAATGCACGGGCCAGCGCGCGAAAAGTGGTCGCGTGGCCGTTGCCCCACGATGAGGTAATTGCAAGCCCACAGATGACGATCTTCACGTTCGTGCCTCAGGCGAGAGATTGGACGAGTGGCTCAGTAGCGCTGCGTGGCCTGGCGCTGCGGCGGAGTATGGTATCCACTTGCTTCGCCCGCAGTGCATAGGTGTGATCGCGCAGCGCCCGACGGTGTATGGCTGAACCGATGTTGCGCGCATCGTCAGGCGAACTTTCGCGCAGAAACTGGACAATATCACTCGCACCCGCCGCAACCAGAATCTCTTGCTCCGGCTCAAAGAACTCGTCCACGCCCCGCCACGTATCTGTGATGAGGCAGGCAGCAGCTCCGGCTGCCTCGAAGACTCGAGTTGGCGGGGAGAATCCGACCTCCGCCATGGATTCGCGATTGATGTTGAGAACCATGCGTGCCGAGCAGTTGATCACGTTGTGATGCGCGGTGCCGACGTGGCCGATCCAGCGAACGTTGTTTGGCAGTTTTTTGCTTCCCCAGCCTTCACCGCCCAAGAGAAACTGGAATTCGGGCGCCATTTCGGCCGCGGCTAGAAAAAACCGCTCGACGCGCTTCTCCCGATCGGGCAAGCGGTTCCCGATAAAAGCGAGGTCGCATCGGAATCTCTCTTCGGGAGCAACGGGATGGTGGGTATCGGGATCAAGCGCGTTGTAAATTGGAAAACAGTTTTTTGCGCCGAGCGCGGTGTAGTGTTCAATTACGGGATCGCCGCCGCCATACGTGAAAATAAAATCATATTCAGGAATCAGTTCACGAAACGGGTCGTGGGAATTTTGCTCGACGCGGGCCAGCGTTGCCGGCGCATCCACGTCCCAGAAGGCCACACGCGCTGATGAGGAGCGACACTGCAGAATTTCGCGCTCCAGGAACTCATCATCCGCGCCGACGCCACTGTGCTTGATGATGAGATCCGAGCCGCATGCCTCCGCTAGCACCTGACCAAGATCGCGCGGAGTTTGGTAAACGCGCACGTTAGCATATTCAATTTCTGAGCAATCACGGTTTTTTTGCCGGTCGTAAACGTCCGGCTCGGCGAACGTGATTTTGTGGCCTAGCAGATGGAGGTTCTTATAGATTCCGCGATAGTAGGTCGCGGCGCCATTCCAATAACAAGAAGTAATGCTGGATCCGAAAACGAAGATTTTCATCACTTCTCCAGTTCACGGCAGATCTCTACAAGCTGCTCGGCGCGGTGGGCGCAGGTGTGACGTGCGCGGATGGTCTCAAGTCCGTTGGCGGCAAGTTGCGCCCGCGCTTGCGCGTCACCGAGCAACTGTTTCAGTTCGTTAACCATCGCTGCCCCATCTGAAACGCAGATGTAGTCCTTACCTTCGCGGAACAGATTTTCGCTATCCGTCCAGGGCGAGCACACCAGCGGCGAGCCTGATGCCAGCGCTTCGAAGACGCGAATGGTTGGCACTCCACTCAAGCCATTCGCATAAAAGCGACGCGGAACGTGAAGACTGATGCGGCTGCGCGCATACATCTCCGGAGCGCGAAGGTTCGGAAGGTATCCGCGGAATTCAATGCCGGCGTTCGCCAACATCGCTCGAGCAGTATCGGGATACCGGACGCCATGCACTGCGAACTTGCAACCATTAAGCGCTGCAGCGGGGGCGATCAGGAATTCCTCCAACTCCTTCGTCCGCTCGTCGTCCCCCCAGTTTCCGATCCAAACAACATCGGTGTCTTTCGGAGCCTGCTGCGGAAAAAAATGAGACATATCGGCGGCTTCGTGAAACGTCCAGACGCGTCTTACGCCAAACGCTTCGGAATAGATTTTGCGGATGGCGTCGCCGAAGGCGAGAACACCATCGAATTCGGCCAAGGGAAACCGCAGCACCTCGCGTGGATTTGTGTATGCGCGATGATGGGTGTCGTGAAACAGAGCACGAAAACCGAACTTCGGTTTCAGAGACAAAATGCTCGCGACTACTTCCGGTGAATTCCATTCATGAATGAGGACGACATCGGCGTCGTTCAGTTCAGTTGCAAGGAATTGTTCAAAATCGCGGTCGACGCTGTAGAAACGGACATCCAGCGTGGGAAAACTCTGCCGAAAATCGAGCAAAGCGCGGGTGACGACTTGAGGCCCCTCTGCCGCAAGATTTTGCATGGACCATCCGTTCCGCTCTTCATAGCAACGGACTTCGTGTCCTGCCTTGATCAACTCGCTCGCAAGGCCGCGCAGGAAGTGAGCATTACCGTGGTTCCAATCGGAGATCCACGAATGGGTAAAGATGCGGAAGCTCAACCGTCCCGTCATGCGACCTTGGCCGTCGAGGAAATTTCCTGATATGCGTGTTCGTACTGCTGAACCATTCGAGACGCCGAAAATTTCTCGCAGGCAGTCCGAAATGCGCGCTCTGCGAATTTATCGCGGAGTTCCGAGTTTCGAAGCAGTTCTTTTAATTTTTGTGCGAGGTCGGCGGCATCGTTCCTGGCGAAGAAAACACCTGCATCACCCCAAAGCTCGTGAAAAACCGGATTGTCGTTCAGGACCAAGGCACAGCGCGAGAATGCGGCTTCAAGCGGCGCCAAGCCGAACGGCTCATAACGCGAGGTCGCGGCGTAGATTGCAGCACGGCTGTACAGCTCGCTCAACTCTTTCTGAGATTTCGGGCCGAAAAGCTCGACATTGCGCGGCAAGTTCAAACTTCGAACACGCTCTTCCCTGCCCGGCTCGCGCTCCCAGCCAACGACCGAAATTCGCGCCTCCTGCTCACGTTCCAGGAGAAGCGAGATGTTTTTCGCCGGGTCCCATACGCGGCCGACAGATAGAACAAGGTCTTCTTTGTCGTGATTTGCGCGAAAGAGAGCCGGGTCTCTTCCGTTGTAAATAACCAAACTCGCCGCCGGACGCAGATAATATTTCGAGAGCTGATCGAGCATCCATTGTGAAGGCGCAACCACCAGATCCGCGCCACGTAGGCCGTTGGTCACGAGCTGTCGATAGTTTCGGATCCAGGGAGTGTCCTCCGGCTTCCGCCCATGCACCGCGACCCACCAGCTGACGATGTCGCTATGAGCAACAACAATCTTCGGAATATTGATATCGAGGTCGCCGTAGCAGTACTGGCTGAGATGCAGCACATCCGGCCGAACTTCGTTGGTGAGCAGTTCAAGATAGCGTTTCGAATCTTCTATGTCACGCTCAGCAACTTCCATCCACTCCAGGCGATATTCGGTTGGGCGATAATCCAGCCGGGGGAGGGTTTGCATCCATGCGGTCTGGTGGCGTGCCGGCAATTTGCCGAAACTTACCAACGTCACACAATGCCCGGCATGTACCAGCCCGGTGACAAGTTCCTGGGTGTAAGTCCAGACCCCGCCGACGGTGTCGGAGGTGATCAGTACGTGCATTCCAGTTCCTCGATGGGAATTGGTTGCTGGTCCTGAATGTCGCTGAAACCTTTCTCTTTGAATGCCGCCAGATAATGATCGTGTGCACGCTCCCAGGCGTAATCATCCGGAGGGCCGAAGCGCTGGAAATAATCCGGGGTGCCGGGGAATGCGAACATTGGAACTGGTTCGCTGACCCAAACACCGTTCTTTCGCAGATTCTCCTGGAACGCGCGTACTTCACCGCGTTCATCGTGCTCGGTGAGAATTAAATTTGCCTGCACCCAGGGAATCCGCCGGCGGGCGTAGATCAGAAGCTCGGTAATCCGCTCGGTTGAGATTCGGCAGTTTTTGTTCAGCTCATCGCGCCCGGCATCGGTGATCGACTCAATTCCGCACTCCATCGAAATGCAGTGCGCCGCACCGAGCAAATCGAGCGATTCTTCATCCCAAAGGTCGATTCGCGTCTGCAATCCGATTGAAATTTTTCGTTGCGCAAGCTCCTGCAGAAGCTGACGGACCGCTTTGCCGACGCCAAAGATTTCATCGATCCAGTAGATGTAATCAACGCCACGCCCGATCACGGCGTCGACTTCTTGCAAGACGGCGTCGACGTTCCGCTCACGGAATTTATTTCGGAAGAGAGTTTTATTGCAAAATGTGCAAGCCCAGGGGCAGCCGCGGGCGAATTCCAGTTCCGCGCCGCGGCCGGAACCGTGAAAAACATGATGCCGATGGGAATGCAGCTCGACCGGATAATTCTCGAACTTCAACGCACCAAGCTTCTTCATGTCGGTCACGCCCAGGCTTGGTGAAACATGAACTCCGGCCTCATCACGCCAGCAGCAGCCTTCAACTTGTGACCATGGTTTCGAGGCTAGCTGCGGAATTGTCTGGTCCGGCTCGCCTCTGAGAGCGACATCGCAATTCAGCTTTCGCAGTGTTGCGGCCGGAGTCGCCGACGGATGAGGCCCAATCGCCACACGGACAGCGTTGGTTCCCAGTTCCGCAAACCACA
>Ga0335079_10003977_pt1 | contig 17012 bp, 19 predicted proteins | sample Lox_Sample_33_FD_206719 | JGI IMG/M metagenome (GOLD analysis project Ga0335079, IMG submission 206719) | Soil microbial communities from Loxahatchee National Wildlife Refuge, Florida, United States - Lox_Sample_3.3 | ecosystem: Environmental > Terrestrial > Soil > Wetlands | place: USA... | reverse complement strand
GCCCGGACTTTCTTGCCGGTAAACTTCCCTACCTCGGCTTCGAGCGCTCGCCGCTCGCTTTCGTCCAGTTCGCGCGCGCTCACTACTTCGGCTTCCGCGAAGCCCAGCCGCTGGTTCAGCTCCTGCTCCAACTGCTTTACGATGGCCGCCAGAAACGCGGTCCGCCGATGCTCGATCAGCACTGCCGCGAAATTTCTCAGCGGCCGCGAGAATCCCCCGCGCGCCGCAATGGCATCCAGCACCGCAATCTTCTGTGCCGCTGGAATCGAGGGCGCTTCCCACACTTCGCGCAGTGCCCGGTTCGTGCCTACCAGCTCCGCCAGTGACTTTGCTTCATCCTGCGTCTTGGCCGGGTCGAGTTTCGCCGAAAAAACCACATCGGCGAAAGCCCGCGCGTACGTGTTGACCAGCGACGCCATCGGTTATGCCGCGCCCTTCCGCCCGCCGTTGGTGCCGGTTCCCAGCTGTTGCACGAAATCCCGCACCAGCGCCCGGTCCGTCCCCGCATCCACCTGCACCTGCTTCTTCGCCAGCGCCACCGCCAGGTCCGCAGCGTAGGCCGTCAGGTCGCGGCGCGCCGCCTTGGCTGCCGCCGCAATCTCCTGCTCCGCCGAGTCGACAATCTTACGGGCTTCCTCTTCCGCCGCCGCTTTGATTCTGCCTTCTTCCGCGGCCGCTTCCTGCTCAGCCGCCGCGCTCATCGTGCTGATCTCCGCCCCCAGCCGCGACAGGCGTTGTTCAATCTCCGCCAGCCGCCGGTTTGCTTCTTCGCTCGCCTTGCGCGCTTCCTCCATCGCTTTCTGGATCGAAGCCGTGCGCGCCCGGAATATTCCCGGCAGATTCTTCTTTGAAGCCCAGACAATCAGCGCTGCGATCGCGCCAAAATTCAGCAGCACGCACAGCCAGTAGGCCTGCTCGATGGACATGCCGGTCGCGTGGGCCAGCCATTGCACCTGGGCTGAATGTTTGAACTGCTCTTCGTCGCTCTCGCCCGCCGCCTCGCCCTTCTTCGACGTGTTCTCCGGCGCCGATGCCGCTGGAGGTTGCTGGGCCGCCGCAGTTGCCGGTTCCGCCCGTGCGGGAACTGCGGCAGTCAGGATGCAAGTCGCGTACAAAACCGCAGCCAGCCCGGCCAGCCAATGTTTTTTCATCGGCCACTCCCTGCCGGCTGCAACACCGTGCGGATAATCTCGGCCGCAAGTTTTGAACTTTCCGCCTGCAGCGCGCCCTGCGCCGCCTGGCGGTCCTTTTCGATTCCCGCTCGTGCCTGCTCTACCTGCGCCTGGGCGCGCTCCCGCGCCTGCGCCAGAGCCGCCGCCTTGGACTGCAGCGCCTGCTGGCGTCGCGCTTCCTGGTTCTTGAAAACTGCCAGGCGCGCCTCCCGCAATTTCTGTTCGTATTCCGCGGTGCGGGCTTCACTGGCGGCAATGTCCGCGCGAGCTTTTTCCACAGCTCCCTCAGTTTTGCTGCGGCGCTCTGCCAGAATCTTTACCAGCGGCCGGTGAACCACCAGCGAATAAATCGCATACAGCAACACCATGAAAACAATGGTGGGTATGGCCCCGAGCAGTAATCCGCCTAGTTGTCTTAGCGTTTCGTCCATTGGGCTGCTGATTAGGTCCCGAGCGATAGAGGGCTTAAGAAACCAATAAACCTAACATCCTGCAAGGCTTAGTGTCAACGCGAACCGCCCCTTCGAGGCCCTCCGTCGTCCCGCGCTGGAACTGGTTTCCGAGCGCCTGTGACCCCCGCTACTTCCGCGTGGAAACAATCCTTGACTTCTGGGCTGAGGAGTCTAGCATGGAACTATCACCTCCGATCCGTTTCAGGATCGAATGGGCCGATAGCCAAGGAAAGTCACCGCTTCTTGGTTGCCGGCCCATTTAATTTTTGCCGCCCCTTTTCCCCGCAAAAGCAAAAGGCGTCCGCGGGGCGGACGCCTTCGGCAAACAGCTTCGTACCTTGCTTAGAACACGTTCTTGCAAACCGCGGGCTCGTTCTGTCCACGGTTGGTGGTGGTCAGTTCCAGCATCATCTGGGTGATGTAGGCATGACCGGCGAACTTTTCGTTGTAGTGCGAGCCGTTCGGGGCAATCTTGGTCCGGCCGAACTGCCACGCACAGCAGTCGCCTGACTCGCTGCAGCTTCCTGCCCACGCGGTGTGCAGGTTCACTTCCGGATCACTCACCGTCTCCGAGAACTCATGCCACATGATGTTCACGGTGCCGTCGGCTCCGGGGTCGCCATTGGGGCTGGTCGAATCGCCCAGCACCGCACTGGCTTCGCAACCGCTCGGGCAGGCCGCGGGGTTGCCAACCATCGAATACTTGATGATCTCGCCGCTCTTGATGGTGGTCGAGGGGCCATGGTAGCCGCAGAAGAAGCTGCACTGTCCGTCCGGATCCGCCACGTCCTTCGCGGTCAGAACGAAGTAGATACCGTTCTGGTCGTTCGGCAGGTGGCCGGCGTTGATGGCATTGGCTACGATCTGCTGAATCTGCGCGTCACGCACGCTCTTGCCCATCGAGTAGTTGTCGTTGTAGCTGTTGGTGGCGGCGTTGTAACCGACCGTGATCGGCACGAAGGTGTTCGTGCTGTCGCTGTAGGTGGTGTTGATCTTGTTCATGGTCGTGCCACCGAGCGTCGAGAAGAATCCATCGATGACCGTGTGGTCCTTCCGGGTCCAGTTGCCGTAGTACACGATGTAAACGTTTGGAGTAACTTCGAATACCGGCCCGCCGTTGTACGAAATCGAGAGAGCAGCCGGGTGTCCTTGCTGGCCGAACGGCCGCAGGGCGTGGATGTTGGAGCTATCTTGGGCAGCCACGCAGGTCACCACGCATGCCACCAAGACAAGACCGAGCCATTGCTTCTTCATTGTGAATTTCCCTCTTTTCAATTTTGGTCTCAGAGATGTCAGAACCCCATGAGGTGAGAGCGTCCGGCATTCTGACGGGAATCGCGCCCCAAGTCAAGATGAAAAAAATTGCACATTTGTGGATCAGGTTCCGCCGGAAGCCGTACCCGGTGCGCCTTCCCGCCCGGCCGGGCTCAAGATAGTCAACAAAAACATTCGGCCAAAGTTATGCCACGACCCACTCCCGCAGCCGCCGCGCCAGCGAGGCCGGCGCTTCCGCTTCCAACTCCACCAGACCGTCCTTATACTGGCGCGAATAAATGCGGGCCCGGGCCTCCAGTAGGGCAAGGGCTTTGCCCTCCTTCTGGGGAATGCGCAGGTGAATCCTGCTGGGCCGGTCTTCTTCCAGCGTCTGGTCGATTCGGTCCAGCAAAGTGCTGATTCCAATCCCTTTGGACGCAGAAACGTGCACCGTACTGGCATCGTCCCGCAGCGCGTCCCGCTGCACCGCGCCCAACAGGTCAATCTTGTTCCTCACCCGCAGCCGCGGCTTTTTCTCGGCCTCCAATTCCTGCAGCACCTTCTCCACCTGCGCATCCTGCTCCGCCGAGAGCGCGCTGCTGGCGTCTGACACCTGCAGAATGAGAGCCGCCCGCTGCACTTCTTCGAGCGTCGCGCGGAAAGCCGAGACCAGCGTGTGCGGCAGGTTGCGGATGAATCCCACAGTATCCGACAGCAGCACTTTGCGCCGCGAAGGCAAGGTCACCGCTCGAATCGTCGGATCGAGCGTGGCAAACATCTTGGGCGAAGCCAGCACCGCCGCCTGGGTTAACGCATTGAATAACGTGGACTTTCCCGCGTTCGTGTAACCCACCAGGGCGACCGTCGCCACCGGGACCGACTCGCGTCGTTGCCGCTGCTGGGCGCGAATGCGCCGCACATTCTCGATCTGCTCCTTCACATGCCGGATGCGGCGGTAGATTTTGCGGCGGTCGGTCTCGAGCTGCGTTTCGCCCGGTCCACGTGTCCCGATGCCGCCGCCCAGTTGCGACATCTCCACGCCGCGGCCTGCTAATCGCGGCAGCAGGTATTCCAGTTGCGCGAGTTCCACCTGCAGTTGACCTTCACGCGTCCGGGCATGCCGGGCAAAAATGTCGAGGATCAGTTGGGTGCGGTCAATCACCCGCGTGTGCACGACGTTTTCGATGTTGCGCTGCTGGGATGCGGTCAGGTCGTGATCGAACAGCAGAAGATCGGCGGAAACGGAAGCCGCCGCGCCCGCAAGTTCTTGCAGTTTTCCCTTGCCGATCAGCGTCGCCGGATCCAGGCGGTCCCGGCGCTGCAGCAGTTCACCCGCAATCTCGGCGCCTGCGCTGCTGGCTAAACTCCGCAGCTCGTCGAGCGATTCCTGCGCGCTGAATTCGGGAATGCGAGGCGCCTTGGAGGTCGCACTGCCTGCGGAGCTCTCGCGCGCCGCCCGGGCGCCGCTCGTCAGGCTGCCCTTCGCGCTGGCTCCCGCCCGCGCGCGGCAATCCACGCCGATCAGAAACGCGCGTTCCGGGCGCGCCTCGCGGGTGTTTCGGACTACACTGGAGCCTGACCTGCGCACAGGGAATGACGCCCTATGCGTCCGTGCCCGGGCCCGGCGCAGGCTCTGCGCTGGCGGCTGCTGCCGCCGCCGCGGTGGCCGGCTTCTCTACATGCCCGTGTGACGGCCGTCCCATGGCAACCGTGGAGATGGCATGCTTGAAAATCAGCTGCTCCTGGTTGTTGGTCTCCAACACTACAGAATATTTATCAAAAGAACGGATGCGCCCGGTCAGCTTCACGCCGCTCAACAGGTAAATGGTGATGTTGGTCCTTTCTTTGCGGGCGGTGTTGAGAAACGAGTCCTGGATGTTCTGCGCCAGCTTATTCTCCATTGCGATCTCCTTAGCCTTCTTGACTTCGAAGGCTTTCTGAACCGCGTGCCAGCATCATCTCCCGCCACTAGCGTAGCGAAGAGCAGGGGGAAGCCCGGCGCGGCTTGCGCTTAGCCAACTCCGCCTGTCGCAAAACCCGGGCGACAACTCGTACAATACGGTTTTGCCTGCCACTTTTCAACCTCTTGCGCGCTTGCGCACAATCATTGTTGTACAATCCAGACGCTTTCCGCCCCGGTCCAGGTCCTGCTGTGTGGAAATCCTGCTTTTCGGAGGAATGTGATGGCCACTTCGCACCTCTTTGCCTTCGTCTCCACCCCCAATATCGTGCTTCCCGATACCAACGCGGGCGTCCTGATGCTGTATCGCTGGATCCACTTCCTCGCCGGGATTATCTGGATCGGCTTTCTCTACTGGTTCAATCTGGTCAACGTCCCGTTCATGAAGGAACTCGATCCGGCCACCAAAGGCAAGGTCGTTCCCGCGCTGCTGCCGCGCGCGCTCTGGTGGTTCCGTATGTCCGCCGTGATCACCGTCTTCGCCGGGCTCCTGTACTGGGGCAACATCGTTGCCACCGATGCGCACAACGGGCAGGCCTCTTCCGGGCCGGTGATGGGCAGCTTCTTTCTCATCTGGACCGTAGCCTGGGCTGTCATGTATGCGTTCCTGATTCCGGGCAAGGGCATCCTCGATAAGGGTCCGGTCCTGGCTGTGTTGGATGCAATCGTTGTCATCGCTGCCGCATGGCTTTTTCTGTGCCTCAACTCACACGGATGGGAAAGCAATCGCCTGCTTTCGATCGGCATCGGCGGAGGCATCGGCTGGATGATGATGCTCAACGTCTGGGGAGTCATCTGGCGCATTCAGAAGCGCATGATTCAGTGGACGAAAGACAACGCCGCCAACGGCACTCCCATGCCGGAGAAATCAAAAGCCATGGCACGTATGGCTTTCGTCGCTTCGCGCACCAACGCTTATCTGTCCGTTGTGCTGCTGTTCTTCATGGGCGCTGCCAGCCACTATCCCATGTTTGGACGATAATGTTCGGACGATAAAGCCTGGGCGCTCGATTCGCTCGCAGGCCGCAGTTCCGCCGCCCTGCTTTACTATGGGACACGAGGAGACGGGCTTGCCTGAGGACGAACATTGCAAAGCTTTCCGCCACGGGATTGAGCTTTTCAATCAGGCACGCTTCTTCGACGCTCACGAGGTCCTCGAAGACGTCTGGCGCGCAGCTCCCGCCGGGCAGAAAAAGTTCTTTCAGGGGCTCATCCAGGTGGCGGTCGCTTTTCATCACCGCTCGACTGGCAATCAGATCGGCATGCGCTCACTGCTGGAACGTTCCATGAGGAACCTCTCTGGTTATCCCGAACGGTGCGAGGGCGTCGCGTTAGCCGCGCTACTCAAGGCATTGGCCGAATGGAAGCATTGTTTGGATAATGGCTCCCCCCCGCCTGCCCTGCCCCGCATTGAATCCTGCGAGTGTTAGAATCCTGTTCTCTGTGACTCACGCTTCGGCCAAGCCCCGCGCATCCCGGCGAGCTGCGAAGAAGTTCGATGCCATCCCCCTGCTCGACCTGCGGCGTCAGTATGACCAGATTCGGGAAGACATTCTCGCTGCCGTAGAAAGAGTGTGCGCATCGCAGAGTTTTATTCTCGGAGCGGAAGTCGAAGCTCTGGAAAGCGAACTGGCCGCCTTCACCGGGGCCGCCGCGGCTGTCGCTTGCTCCTCGGGCACGGATGCGCTGTGGCTGGCGCTGTTTGCCTCCGGCATTCAGTCCGGCGACGCCGTCATCACCACGCCGTTCAGTTTCTTTGCTTCCGCGAGCGCCATCGTGCGAATCGGCGCGCGGCCTGTCTTCGTGGATGTCCAGCCCGGCACACTCAATCTCGATCCCGCCAGGGTGGAAGCTCGTTTTCGGGAAGGCGGATTCTCCGGCGTCCGCGCCCTGCTGCCCGTCCATCTCTATGGCCAGTGCGCGGACATGACGGCTCTGCGCCATCTGGCCGAAGAGTTCAACCTGCATCTCATCGAGGATGCCGCCCAGGCGGTCGGCGCTTCCTGGCGTAACCTGCGCGCTGGATCGCTGGGCACGGCTGCGGCTTTCAGTTTCTATCCCACAAAAAATCTGAGCGCGTATGGCGATGCGGGCCTGGTGACCACCGTTGACACCGGACTCGCAGAACGCATGCGCCGTCTGCGTAACCACGGCAGCCCGCGCCGCTACCAGCACGACGAGATCGGCTGGAACTGCCGCATGGACGCCATCCAGGCCGCCATCCTGCGCGTGAAGCTGCCGCACCTGGATAAGTGGACCGAGCACCGCCGCGAGCGTGCGGCGCGTTACGGTGTCCTGCTGTCCGAGGCCGGCCTGCTCACTCCCGCGGGCGATGCTCCGCTGCAATTGCTCGAAACTTCCCCGCATGCCTATCACGTGTTTCATCAGTACGTCGTGCGCGCCCGGCGGCGGGATGATCTGCGCAACTTCCTGACCGACCGCAAAATCGGCACTGAGGTTTACTACCCCATGCCCCTTCATCTCCAGCCCTGTTTCACCTACCTCGGATTTCGGGCCGGCGACTTGCCGGAGGCCGAGCGCGCCGCGGGCGAAGTTCTAGCCCTTCCCATGTTCCCCGAACTGACCGCGCCAGAGCAGCAGGCCGTGGTCGAAGCCATCGCCGAGTTCTACTCGTAACTTTTGAGTCTCAATCTGTGACGGCGGGGCAAGAAAAACCCACTGCGCGTTGTCGAAAATACGTCCTCCAGTGCCACGTAATCGCGCAGCGTTGACTCTGGACGAACGATCAGCTCCGGAACGTCTGAAAGATGCTCATCGGATCCAGAACTGCGTCTGAAACGAATTTCCCAAAACGGGAACAATCTGGCGGAAGATTGCTTGCGAGGAGCAAGCGACGAGATCAGTGGCGGCGTCTTTTTTGCCGCGGAGCGGATTTCGGCGGCTGTTCTCCCGGCGCCAGCACACGCCGCACAATTGGCGTATTAAGTTTGTATTTTCGCTGGTTCAAGCTCCCGGCATCATCCTTGACTGAGAGCACGAACACGGGCAGCGTGCCTTCCTTGTCGAAAGCCTCCTGCGAAATCGTGACCGGAAGCACGCCGTTGAGATTGTGTTCGCGATAAGCCGTCTCGTAGCGATGGCGCTTCACATTCCAGGTGAAGACCCGGATCTGGTTGTAGTCAAAAGGCATGCCATCTTTCGGTTCCGATAAGAGCACCAGGTATTGCGGAACTTTCTTGTCGCCGTCGTTGACTTCGTTCAACATAAAGAACGCCACGATGCGCTGGCCTTCTGCGTATTGCGCAATATCAAGCGGGACATCGAGATCCACCATGCGCGCCAGCACCCAACCGACATGGCCGGCGGGATCGCGGATGAGCCACCAGTCTTCAAGCACAGGCGCGGGAGCTTTGGCCTCCTGATTTTTTTCTTCCACCGCGGGTTTTGCAGGCGCACCGGGAAGGACCTTCTCGGCGGTGGCACGCTTCAGAACAAAGACTTTGCTCGCCTGGTTGAGCTGAAAAAGATGGTCGGTGTCGCGGCCCGGCTCGACGTGAAGGTTGGTATCGCTGCGCGTGGTGCCGGTAGCCTGCAGGGGAGCGTTCTGCTCCTGCTGCGCCAGCTTCTGAAAACCGTCAAACACCTGCTGCCCAACCAGATAGCGCTGCTCCACCCAGCCTTCCGCGCCGCCCGCGTTGCGCACCTTGACGAAGCGCCGCTCGTGATCAATCACTTCCACGCGCTCGCCGTTTTTTGCGACTCCGGTTTTGGTGTAGACGGCGGCGACGCGGTCGCGCAGAAATACCTGCGGCGCAGAGACATAGGCGATTTCCTGCACACGGCCGCGGTGCCGGCCGCAGGCAGCAAGCCACAATACTGTTGGCAGGAGCGCCAGCAGGCACAGGAATCGCGCACCCGGTTTCACGGGAATCACAAAACAATATAACGCAGCGGAGGAATTGTTCCGGAAACGCTAGTCACCGAAGCAGATACCGATGGCGCGCGCGGTGTGCACCAGTTCGCCTTCGGGGTTGACCGTCTTCAGCTTGCCGATGGCGTCTGCGATGGTGACGCAGCCGATGCTGGCATTGTGCAGGCACACCATCTTGCCAAACTCTCCGCGGGCAATCAGATCCACGGCAGCCACGCCGAAGCGCGTGCCCAGAATGCGATCGAAAGGTGAGGGCGATCCGCCGCGCTGGATGTGTCCGAGCACGCTCACCCGCACTTCCTTGTGGGCGGTGAGCGCGATGCCATCGCCAATCAGGTTGCCGACAGACCCGCCGCGCGACAACTGCTTCAATTCCGAAGGCAGCTTGATGCCTTCGGCCACGACCACGATGGTGAAGCGCTTGCCGTAGCCTTCGCGTTCGGCGATGTAGGCGCACAAGCGCTGCAAAGTAAAGGGGATTTCCGGGATCAGGATGACGTGCGCGCCGCCGGCGATACCGGCTTCGAGCGCGATCCAGCCCGCATCGCGCCCCATGACTTCAATCACCATGACGCGATGGTGGGACTCGGCGGTGGTGTGAATCTTGTCAATGGCGTCGGTGGCAGTGTGCAGCGCAGTGTCGAAGCCGAAAGTGATCTCCGTGGCGGAAAGATCGTTGTCAATCGTTTTGGGCACGCCAACGATCTTCATGCCCTTCAGAAAAAGTTCATGGGCAATGGTTTGGGAGCCGTCGCCGCCAATGCTGATGACGGCATCGATACCCAGCTTCTGGGCATTGGCGATGACTTCGCCTGAAATATCACGCACGGTCTCGACGCCATTGACCATGCTCTTGTAGCGGAAGGGGTTACCGCGGTTGGTGGTGCCCAGGATGGTGCCGCCGCGAGGCAGGATGCCGCTGACGTCTTTCAAGCCGAGCTCGCGGGATTTCTCCGGCCAGATCAGGCCGTCGAAGCCATCGGGAATGCCAATGACTTTCCATTTGTACTTGAGAATGGCGGACTTAACCGCGGCGCGGATGACCGCGTTGAGCCCGGGCGCGTCGCCACCCCCGGTACAGATGCCGATGCAACGAACGTCAGCCATGATAGCGATTGCAGGATTATATCGTTTGGGCGTCTGGCTCCGGCAGACTTAACACAGACAACGGGATCGCGGAATGCAGAAACGGTCCGCGAGCCCAAGGTGGGCCAAGTGTTGCAAAGAATGAACCAACCGCCTAGCTGACGTTGAGTGTTGCAGTGCCGGTCACGGTCGCACCGGGATAAGTGACGGTAATGGAATAGCTGCCCGGTGCCGCACTCGAATCTGCAGTGCAATCTTCCTGGCTGACGCCGTCAAACGTGCAGGTCACGTCGGGAGAAGTGGCGCCCGCGAGTGTAATGGTCCAGGTCGCTGAGCCTGAGATATTTGCGGTGGTGCCGTCGGACTGGGTCGCCGTTGCGGTGAACTCGACGGTACTTCCCGGCGACACGCCCTGGTTGCTTGGGGAGATCGTAATCTTCGTCACGTTGACCAGTACCACGGTGACCGTGGTGGTAGCGCTGACAGTTCCCGAGCTGGCCGTGATCGTCGGCGGAGTGGTCGTGACGGCTACTCCTGTTACGAGCCCTGAGGAGCTGACCGTAACGGTCGTGATGTCGCTGCTCTGCCAGATCACGCCCGTCCCCAGAGTTTTCGTGCTGCCGTCGTCGTAGGTGCCCACGGCCGACATCTGAAGGGTCTTGCCCTCCTGGATGGAAGGGGTTGGCGGGCCAATAGTTAGCCCGGTCAACGTGGGGTTCTGGAAGAACCCGGTGCAGCCGACGGCGAGAGCGAGCAAGAAAAGTGTGGTAAACGACAGCAGGAGTTCGAGTTTTCGCTTCTTGCCCAACATAGCCAAGCCCAAATCCACCCTTCCTTAGAGCATTTTCACAGGGGATATTTAAGCAGATTGTAGCAGAGAAAACTGCAGCCAGAGACGGTACGTGTCCCTTAGTGCACCCCCTGGTTGCGCACCCTCGCCGCGCTCCGCGCCTTCAGGGAAAGAACGCAGTTCCGCAAGCTGGCTTGCATGCGGAATTTGCAGTTGGGCCGGCGAGCCTGGGCCGACGAGGTGCATAACGTATCTTGATGGTCTGGTAACCTTTACGCGTGAGTTGTGCGGCGCCTGCGGGCACTTGAAATTCTATGATCTGGGTAAAAATCTGCGGAATCACCAGCCGGGAAGATGCGCTCGTGGCCGTAGACGCAGGCGCGGATGCGCTGGGGTTTGTGTTCTATGAGAAGAGTCCGCGCAGGGTTGATGCGGAGACGGCGAGACAAATCGGCGAGGCCCTTCCGCCGGAAATTGAACGTGTTGGAGTTTTTGCGGGTGCGACGGCCGAGGAGGCAGGAATTGCAGCAAGGGCGGCGGGGATGACAGCGATTCAGACGTATCTCGATGTGCAGCCGGAACACGATGAAGCCGACTGCGCCTATTGCTTTGAAGACGTGGCGAAGCGCGAACCGCGATTGAAGGTGCTGCCCGTACTATCCATGAGGCGCAAGCAACCGGAGAAGCCGGCCATGATGTGGAATCCGGAGATGGTCCACGCTTTTCTGCTGGATTCAGGTTCTTCGGCGCTGCCCGGGGGGACAGGCAAACCGTTCGATTGGGCGGAGGCCGGGCACGCGGTGGAAGTGATAAAGAGCCTGGGCAAGGTGGTCGTGGCTGGAGGGCTGACCCCGGCCAATGTGGCTGAGGCGATCACGATGCTCAGGCCGTGGGGAGTGGACGTGTCTTCGGGAGTGGAAGCGAGTCCGGGGAAGAAAGACAAGGACAAAGTGAGAGCGTTTGTAAGGGCAGCGCGGGAGAATGACGCCAGATGACAAAAGCAGGAAAAGCCGCTGCCGGGCGCTTTGGCAACTACGGCGGGCGGTATGTCCCGGAAACGTTGATGGCGGCGCTCGAGGAACTGGAACGTGAGTATGAGAAAGCCAGGCGTGACCGGAAATTCCAGAAGCGGCTTGACGATCTGTTGCGAAATTATGCGGGACGGCCGACGCCGCTATTTTTTGCGAAGCGGCTGACGGAGAAGCTGGGCGGAGCGAAGATTTATCTCAAGCGGGAAGATCTGCTCCACACCGGAGCGCACAAAATCAACAACTGCCTGGGACAAGCGCTACTGGTCGAGCGCATGGGCAAGCACCGCGTGATTGCCGAAACGGGTGCAGGACAGCATGGGGTCGCGACCGCGACGGTGTGCGCGCTATTTGGATTCGAGTGCGTGATCTACATGGGGACAGAAGACATGCGGCGGCAGGAACTGAATGTCTTCCGCATGCGGCTGCTGGGAGCGGAAGTTCGTGGCGTCGAGTCCGGCTCGCGGACCCTGAAAGATGCGATCAACGAAGCCATGCGCGATTGGGTGACCAATGTGCGAACGACGCATTACCTGCTGGGCAGCGTGCTGGGGGCGCATCCCTATCCGACCATGGTGCGCGATTTCCATCGCGTGATCGGTCGGGAAGCGCGGGCACAGATTATGAAAGCGGAGGGCAAGCTGCCAGCGGCGGTGCTGGCGTGTGTAGGCGGCGGCTCGAACGCGATCGGGATTTTTCACGCATTTCTGAAGGACAAGAAAGTCAGGCTGGCCGGGGTAGAGGCCGGCGGGCGCGGGGCGCAACTGGGCGAGCATGCCGCGCGTTTTCGCGGCGGATCACCGGGAGTCTTGCAAGGGACGTATTCGTATGTTCTGCAAGATATGGCGGGGCAGATCGCGCTGACGCATTCGGTCTCGGCGGGGCTGGATTATCCTTCGATCGGACCGGAGCATGCGTGGCTGAAGGACCAGGGACGAGCGGAATATGTGGCGGCTTCCGATGACGAGGCTCTCGAAGCCTGCACGTTGCTGGCACGGACTGAGGGGATCATTCCCGCGCTCGAGTCGGCGCATGCGGTGGCAGAGGCGGTGAAGCGAGCGCCGAGGATGAAAAAAGCGGAGATCATGATCGTGAACATTTCAGGGCGCGGGGACAAGGACATTGGGATATTGCGGGAGAGATTGAAGATGGGTTGAGGAATTGAATCATCGGGAGATTGAATCATTGAGGGATTGAGAACCTGGCCCGTGTTTCTTCACGATAGATCAGGGCCGTGACCTGTCGAGAGCGGAATGCCAATTGAAGCATTGAGAGAATTGAAGCATTGAGGTGACTGGGAACGCTGAAGCTAAATTAATCGGATGATTCGATTGGGCGCAACCTGAGCTTGTGCCGGCTCTGTTCTGCCCGGTCGCAGCGCTCTTTGTTGTGTGTTATTGTCTTACACTACGAGTTGAAAGACCTTTCCATGACCGGAATTCAGTTCGTGACCGATGAACAAGGCCGCAAGGTCGGAGTTCTGATCGACCTGAAAAAACACGCCGCCATCTGGGAGGACTTCTGGGACGGTCTCGTGTCCGAAGCGCGCCGCAAAGAAAAAGGCATCCCCTACGAGCAATACCGCGCGACCCGCCTGAAACGCGCACGCCCTCGTGGATAAGTACTCTCTCGACATCAAAAAGTCTGCGCAAAAAGAATTAGATGCGCTTGAGGACTCGATCTTCCGCAGGATAGACGGCAAGATCTTGTCCCTTGCCGGCAATCCGCGCCCTCCGGGCTGCAGAAAGCTCAGAGGCTATAAAGATCAGTGGCGCGTTCGTGTAGGCAACTGGCGAATCGTCTACATTATCGACGACGCGGCAAAGCTTGTTACCATCACGCGGGTCGCTCACCGAGGTGAGGTTTACGAATAGCCGCCCATGCCTTTCCACTTCGAATATAAGCCTGCTTTGGTAGCGTACGTCACCTGTGGTGATCCCGATCTGGAGACCACGCGGGAGATCGTGTTGGCGGCGATTGAGGCCGGAGCTGCGGTGATCGAACTGGGCGTGCCGTTCAGCGATCCGGTGGCGGACGGCCCGGTGATTCAACGGGCCAGCGAGCGGGCGCTCAAGGGCGGGACGTCGCTCGAGGGCGTGCTCAAGCTGGCGGCGGAGGTGCGGGAGCACTCGCAATCGGCGGGATTGATCGTGTTCAGCTATCTCAACCCGATTTTGCGAATGGGAGTCGAGAAATTCTGCAAGGTAGCGCGGCTGGCGGGTCTGGACGGCGTGCTGGTGACCGATCTGCCGGTTGAAGAGGCGGGCGAGTACATGGCGGAGGCGAGAAAGAACGGCCTTGCGACCGTGTTCCTGGCGGCGCCGACCAGTCCCGACCAGCGGTTGAAGCGGATCGCGGAAGCTTCGAGTGGGTTCGTCTATGCGGTTTCGCGGACCGGAGTGACCGGGGCGCGGCAGGAACTGGCGGGCGACGCGCGGCAACTGGTGGACCGGCTGCGGCGCTACACCCAGCTGCCAATCGCGGTCGGCTTTGGCGTATCCAGTCGCGAGCAATTTGCGGCGGTGGGCAAATTTGCGGATGCGGCGGTGGTAGGCAGCGCCATCGTGGAAGTAATCGAGCGCAATCACGGCAAGGAAGCCTCGGCTGTGGCACAATTCGTCAAGTCACTGATTTCCGGCTGCTGATTGCCGTCCGGCCGTTTTCCTGTCTTATGGATATCTCCGATTGGCGCAAGAAAATCGACGAACTGGACCGCAGGCTGGTGGAAGTGCTGAGCCAGCGGGCGCAAGCTGCACACGAGATCGGAAAGCTGAAGCGCGTTGCCGGCATGCCCATCTATGAACCAGATCGTGAGCAGACGGTTTTTGATAATGTGCGGCGGGCGAATCCGGGGCCGCTGCCGGACACGGACCTGTTGCAAATCTACGCGCGCATCATGGACATGATGCGCAAAATCCAGAAAGAAGAAATCGCTCCCGACGCTGCCGATGACGGTGGCGAGACGCGCTAGGCAGGGCCCATGCCGATCCGGCAAATCACCATCATCGGTACAGGCCTGATCGGTGGATCGCTGGGCCTGGCGCTGAAAAAAAACGGGTTCCGGGGCCGCATTGTCGGTTGCGACCGCGCGCCGGTGCTGGAACGGGCACGGCAAAAGGGGGCTATCGACAGCGGGGAGAAAAACCCGGCGGATGCGGCGCGGGGCAGCCAGGTGGTGGTGCTGGCGACGCCGGTGGGGGCGATTCTCGAACTGATCGAGCGGCTGGGCCCGGCGCTTGCGCCCGCGACCCTGCTGACCGACTTAGGCAGCACGAAGAGAGAAGTGGTCGAGCGGGCCAAGGCTGTGCTGGCCAGGAACAACGGGCTGCGCTTCCTGGCGGGGCATCCGATGGCGGGCAAGGAGCAATCGGGCGTGGAATACGCGGACGCCGACCTGTTCCAGGGAGCGGTGTGGTTTGTGACTCCCCTGCCGCGGCAGAAGATCTACGAGGGGCTGAGCGGAGAATATCTGCGATGGGTGGAGAAGATGGGCGGACGCGTGGCGGCGATGGATGCGACGGAACACGATGAGTTGTGCGCCTGGATCAGCCACCTGCCGCAGATGATCTCGACTGCGCTGGCAGCGGTGCTGGTGGAGGAATATGGAGCCGACGCGCCGCTGCTGGAAACCGGGGGCCGGGCGCTGCGCGAGATGCTGCGAATTTCCGGAAGCCCTTATTCGATGTGGCGCGACATTGCGCTGACCAACAAGCACAATATCCAGGACGCGCTGCTCAAATTGGAGCAGCGGCTGGCGCACATCCGGGAGAACCTGGATACACGCGAACTGGCGATGGAATTCGAACGCGCGCATGAATTAAGAAAACGCTATGCGAAGAAGTAAAGCGACAAAACCGTTTCACCACAGAGACACCGAGGCACGGTGATGCCGAGTGAGACTGTTAGGGCAACTGGCCGCTTGATGTGTCTCCATGGTGATAATCATTTAGAATTTCTCTCACGATGAACAAAGTTGTGGCCAATGCGGATGAGGCCATTCGCGATGTGTTCGATGGCGCCACCATCATGGTGGGGGGATTCGGGCTGTGCGGGATTCCGGAGAACCTGATCCGCGCGCTGGTCCGCAAGGGCGTGAAGAACCTGACGACGATCAGCAACAACGTGGGGGTGGACGGGTTTGGCATGGGATTGCTGCTGGCGGCGGGGCAGATCCGCAGACACATCGGAACGTATGTCGGGGAGAACAAACTCCTGGAACAGATGGTGCTGCAAGGCACAGTGGAGCTTGATCTGGTGCCGCAGGGAACGTTTTCCGAGCGGATCAGGGCCGGGGGTGCGGGGATTCCGGCGTTCTTTACTCCGACGGGAGTGGGCACGGTGGTTGGGGAAAACAAAGAGACGCGCGAGTTCGACGGGCGGCTGTACGTGATGGAACATGCGCTGAAGGCCGACTTTGCGCTGGTGAAGGCGTGGAAGGGCGACAAGTGGGGCAATTTGACTTATCGCAAGACGGCGCGGAATTTTAATCCCATGATGGCGACCGCTGCGAAGGTGACGATTGCCGAGGTGGAACACCTGGTGGAGGCGGGCCAACTGCCGCCCGACGAGGTGCATACTCCGAGCGTATACGTGAAGCGCATTTTCCAGGGAGAGTTGTTCGAGAAACGGATCGAGAGGCGGACGGTGCGGAAGGCAGGCTAGGCGAGCGATGTCAACAGCGATGAAACCCGGGAAGGATGTCGAGAAACGCGAGCGCATTGTGAAGCGCATCGCGGCGGAATTGCGCGACGGATTCTATGTGAACCTGGGCATCGGCATGCCAACGCTGGTGGCGAACTACGTCCCCAGGGGGATGGACGTGATCCTGCAGAGCGAGAACGGGATGCTGGGAATCGGCCCGTATCCGGTCGACGGCGAAGAGGATGCGGATCTCATTAATGCAGGCAAGGAGACGGTGAGCGAAATGGCGGGCACCGCGTATTTTTCAAGCGCGGACTCGTTTGCCATGATCCGCGGCGGGCATATTGACCTAAGCGTGCTGGGCGCGATGGAAGTGGATGAGGAAGGCAATTTGGCCAACTGGATGATTCCGGGAAAGATGGTCAAGGGCATGGGCGGAGCGATGGACCTGGTGGCGGGCGCGCGGCGGGTGGTGGTCGCCATGGAGCACACCACGAAAGATAATCAGCCGAAGATTCTGAAGAAATGCACGCTGCCGCTGACCGGGGTAAGGGTGGTGGATACGATCGTAACCGAGATGGCGGTCATTCAGGTGACGCCGACGGGACTGGTGCTCGAGGAAGTGGCACCCGGACTGAAGGCGGAGGATGTGCAGAAAGTGACCGAGCCGGAACTGATTCTGAGCCCGAGTTTAAAGGTGATGGGGCAGTAGAATCGAAAGAGCAGATTCGTTCCTT
>Ga0335079_10003974_pt1 | contig 17016 bp, 13 predicted proteins | sample Lox_Sample_33_FD_206719 | JGI IMG/M metagenome (GOLD analysis project Ga0335079, IMG submission 206719) | Soil microbial communities from Loxahatchee National Wildlife Refuge, Florida, United States - Lox_Sample_3.3 | ecosystem: Environmental > Terrestrial > Soil > Wetlands | place: USA... | reverse complement strand
CGGCCGATGAAAGTGATTCAAACGTACGGAATGACCGAGCTCAAATGGGTGTTCTACGAATGCGCGGAAGGTGGCGGAATCCATCTGAATCCCAAGTATTTTTATTGGGAACTCCTGGATCCTGAAACGCGTCAGCCAGTGGGGCCGGAAGAGCCGGGTGTGCTGGTCTTCAGTCACGTCGACTGGCGGGGAACCGTCTTGATCCGTTACTGGACAGGCGACCTGATCAAGGGTGGCATGCGCTGGGACCGGTGCGATCAGTGCGGCTACACCTTCCCGCGGATCTTTTCTCCGATTTGCCGGGCAGACAAGGACTTCACGAAGTTGAAGGGCACGCGCGTTGACCTGTCGCTGCTGGTTACCACGCTGCAGGACACGCCCGGTGTGCGGCGCTTCCAGATCACCCTGGATAACGAGGACCAAAGCGCCGGGTTTTCTCGTGATGTCGTCGAAGTCCGCGTGCTCGAAGAACCGGGCGCCTGCCGCAGCGAGATCGAAGAGGCCATCCGGCTGCGTATGAAGAGCATGGTCGAGGTGACCCCGGATTCAATCGTATTCGAGAATGACGAAGCAGAATTCGAGAAGCGCCTGTTCAGCAGAAACGGCGTGAAAGCAGACTTTATCGTGGAGCGGCGTAAAAATGCGCTGTAGTGATCTGCGGATTGGTCCAGCGTCAAGGTCTGGATTGCCGTCGCTTCTTTTTCTTCCCGTACCCACATCTCTCAAAGAGGCTAGGTGATGCCCGAGCTTACGGTGCGCAATTGGTTCGGAGATCTGATTTCTCATCCCAAGGTTGTCACGGAGGCTCACTCCGCCGACGACCTGGTCCGAATACTCAAGGATCCCGTTCAATTTCCATCTCCGGTGCGAGCCGTGGGCTCCAACCACTCCACTTCGCCTTGCGGGGCCGCAGACCGCGGCACTCTGATCAAGATGAAAATGAACCGCATTCTGCGCATCGGCCCCGACACCATCACGGCGGAGGCAGGCGCCCTCTATATAGACATGGCCAAGGAGCTGGAGCGCCGTGGCCTGCAGTTCCACGTTAACACCGAAATCGGATGCCTCTCAGCCGGGAGCGCGGCTTGCGCGGGAACGAAGGACGGTTCGATGTATGGGGAATACGGACAGGTTGGTTCCTACGCCATCGCAGTCAAGATGGTCTTGCCCAATGGCGAGCTCCTGGAAGTCACCGAAGCGCAACAACCGGAACTCATGAAGGAGGTGAGGTCCAGCCACGGAACCTTCGGCATCATCTATGAAGTCACTTTTCGTATCCGTCCGCTCACGCCTATGAAGGTTTTCCACCGGACTTTCGATGTTGAGGAGTTTGCCGACCGCATCCCCGAACTGAAGAAACTCAACAATTCGATGATGATGTACTTGTTTCCGTTTAGCAACAAGGTCACTGTCGAGTTCCGCCAAGACAATCCAGGGGCCAAAGGCAAGCCAAACCGCCGGACCTGGGCACTGCGCAATCGGTTATGGGCGGTCTCTGGTCCATTTATCGGAAGCATGGTCGAGCGCTACGTCTATCCCACCTCTTTCAGATACGCCATCATCGATTTTTTACACGGTGTGTGGCGCTTCATCCTGGAACATCGGATCAAAGGGGATCACACGATTCCTACCGACCAGATCATCCGTTATCCTTCGCTCGGAGGAAGAAGCCGCTACACCTTTAGCATGTTTGCCTTTCCCGAAAGCGAATACCCCAAAGTGCTGCTCGAGTTCTTCAAGTTTTGCATCGATTACTATCGCCAGAAAGGATACCGGGTCAATCTCCTGTACGTCGGCTACACCATCGCGCAGGATCAGAACGCACTTCTGTCGTATACCTACGATGGGCCGGTGATGACACTTGATCCGGTTTCGACCGCCAATCCCGGTTGGAAGGAGTTTCTTGAAGAATTCAATCAATTCTGCAGCGATCGTAATGGGACTCCCCTATTGAATCAGACCTGGGGATTGACTGCAGCGATCGTGCAGAAAGCTTTCGGAGACCGCCTCAGAACGATCGCGGCAACCCGAAAGAAGTACGATCCGGAAGACCGTCTCCTAAACGATTATTTTGCGAAATTGTTCGCTTAACCCTTCAGTGGATGCGCTTCAGCCGCCTCAAATAATCCATGCGCGGAATCCCGCGACCACATGATTTCCTAAGGGACGAAAACTCGAAACTCGTTCCCATCCCGGAAATCATGGTTGTCCAAACGCGAAAGGCATTACACCAGTAATAAACAACGTCAAGTGCGGACGGAGTCCGCTGCGCGCCGGCTCCCCAGCCAGCGGATGACCTGCCTGCTGACCCACGTGTAAGGAGGTGCCAGAAAGTGGAGAATGTTCAGCACGCGGACCTGATGAATGCTTCGCGCATGCGAAAACCGACGGAAACCCGCAATGCCATGGTAGGCGCCAATTCCACTTTTGCCGATTCCGCCAAAGGGCAGGTCTTCTTGAGCATTGTGCAAAAACGTGCCGTTTAAGGTCACGCCGCCGGAAATTGTGCGCTGAAGCACTGCATCGCGATATTCACGTTTGCGAGTCATGCAGTATAGAGCGAGGGGCCGCTCCTTTGCGTTAATAAAAGCGAAGGCATCCTCAAGGGTTTTGTACCCAACGATGGGCAAGACAGGGCCAAAGATTTCTTCGCGCATCAGAGCGCACGCTGGTGGAGGATGGAGGACAACCGTCGGCTCGATTTTTCTTCCCGCGCCTCCCGTCTGATCATGGTGCGTCAGGATCTCAGCCCCACCAGCGCGGGCCTCCTCGATTGCGTTTCGCAAACGATCGTAGTGGCGATCGCTCTGGATGGACGCATAGTTCGGATTTGTGGCAATGCTCGGGTAGTGCTTCTCGGCCTCGGCAACCACAGCTTCTGCAAGAGCTCTGACCTGAGCTTCGGGAACAAGGGCGTAGTCCGGAGCGATGCAAGTCTGGCCGGAGTTGGCAAATTTGCCGAAGGCAATGTCCCGCGCGGCCGCGCGGATATCATAGTCAGGGCAAACCAGGACGGGCGATTTGCCTCCCAGTTCCAGCGTGACGGGAGTGAGATTCTCCGCGGCCAATGCCATTACGCGACGCCCGATGGCGGTTGAACCCGTGAAGGCGAGGGAATCCAGAGGTAAGCGACAGAATTCCTCCGCGACCTTCGGGCCGCCGAGAACAACGGCGAGCTCCGCCTCTGGAAATATCTCTGCGAGAAGTTGCTTCAGGAGACAGGAAAACCGAGGGGTGAGTTCCGGGGGCTTTAACAGTACCCGGTTGCCAGCCGCTAAGGCGTCCACCACCGGCAGAATGGCGAGAGAAAACGGATAGTTCCACGGAGAAATGATACCTACCACACCGAGCGGTTGGTACTGAATCCATGCCTTGGCCGGCTTGAAGGTCGTTGCAACGTGGCGCCGCTCTGGGCGCATCCATTTGGCGAGGTTTTGCCTGGCATGCCGGATCGCGTTCTGAACTGGCACCAATTCAAGAAGGAACGTCTCATAAGGTGAGCGGTTTCCGAAGTCCGCCGAGATGGCCTCGGCGATTGCAGGGCTGTTCCGACCGAGTGTAGACGCCAAGCGCCGCAAGGACTCCAAACGGGCCCGAAGATCAGGAGGAGGTGTGGCGGCGGCTGCGCGCTGGAGTTCATATAGCCGGCGCATTTCGGAAAGATTGAGTTCTACGTCTTCGATAACGGCCAAATTGCCGCGATCAGTGGCGCTGCTCATAACGGTTTCCCGGTTATCTGCCGCCCCATATTGCTGGGGTCGCTCATGTTTACACTTTGAAGAAGTTCTGCTTTCCCGTAGCATACACGACTTAGGGCCGCAACAGTGCTTTGCTCCGCTGGCTTTCGAGAGTCCCCTAGTCTGGTTTCACGACCGTGTTGGCGCCGCTTATCGAGTTTCCGGGACCACGCTTCTACCGCTTTCGCAAGCGCAGCTTTTGACCGCGCGAACAACGCCGGCTAGATCCGGCCGCCGCTCCGCCGAACCGGGTTGAGATAACCATTCCAGCAGAGTCGTGTGCGCAGCCTCATATCCGGAATCCAAGATCTCGGAGGCCCGGTGAAAATCTGTTCGCTTGAATTTCAGCATCTCCGGATACATGTAAATGTCCGCATACCTGAGACGCGATCCTTTGTAGGAAATTCCCGTGTATTCCAGCGTGCGAATCATGACCAGCAGAATGCTCGGTGTGTAGATGCTGTTTTTGGAAAAGGGATTCAAGCGTTTCCAGAAGGCCTGCCAACCGGAAACGGTATCTCCATAATCGTGGATTGGATAGAGTTCATGTGGCGGCGAAATGTCCACACCCACGGTAATTCCCTCGTTCGAAAATGCCTTCATGATGTCCACCGGAACGTTGTTGATCACGCCGCCGTCAACGTGGAGTTCCCCTTCATCAACGACTGGAGGAAATAATCCCGGAGCTCGCGTCGTGGCCAGCACGGCCCTGGAAAGCGGCCCTCGGCTGCGTATCTTGAGCTCAGAGCGGTTTAAGTTCGCGGAAATGCAGAAATAAGGCATCCAGAGATCTTCAATTTGAATGTCTTCGAACAATCTCCGGATCAGCGCACTCAAGGATTTCCCGGTTTTGAACGCGATGAATGGAAAGGTGAGGTCCCCAAAATACGGATTGGCACAACCCTCCGAAATTTCCTTGACGATCCTTTCCGCTTCCCAGTTCATCGCCAGGAGCGCGCCGACCATCGCTCCCATGCTGGCGCCTCCGATCGCGTCTATGCCGACGCCAAGATCGGCGAACGCGCGCACCACACCGACATGAGCCAGGGCGCGGGCGAAACCCCCGCCAAGCGTCAAACCAACGGCGCGGCCGGTCAAAAAACGCGCCACTCGTCCCAGGTCCTCGCTTTGCCCTAAACGCACGTGGAAGTGTCGCTCAACTGGGCGGGCATCCAGCCACCTTTTTGTGCCCGAAGGAGCTTCCTCTCCGTGGACCAGTACGAGCCACGCGCGACTATAATCGCCGGCATCGCGCGCGCCGAGAAGCTCGGCTTCAATTTCCCCCGGCTTGGGATCCGCTTTTGCGTGCCCCACCACGAGCACGTGATCCGCCTGGCGGACACAACGCTCCCCCCATGGCGAGAGAAACTGATCTGCCTCGTAGATCACGTATTCGTTCGCCATCTCCAGTTCGCTGAGCCATTCCACGACCCGGATGTTGGCGCCGCTTCGCTCATAGGTTTGCGCGATTCCCTCCCGTCCGAGATGCTGATCCACCAGAGGGCTGCTCAAGTGCACGGCTTTACCGAACTGTGAAAGCGCTTGCCGCAGAGCCACGCAAAATTCCGACAAGGGGGCATTGGCATGTGCGGGAACGACTGCAACGCAAGTTATGCTCCGCGATCGACGATCGTTTCCCCCGGAGGCATCCTTCAAGCGTCCAGCCAGCTTCCGGCTGAACGTGTTTACCGCTTCTCTTGGATGCTTTGCCATGAACCTTTCGAAGCCGGCGCGCGTGAGCCTGGCCAGTTGGCTGTCGCGAACGGCGTCCACCGATTCCGTCCGCGGCTCGCCAGTCACCACTCCCATCTCGCCCACAATTTCACCTGATCCGAATTCCGCGATGCTGATATTTTCTCCGCTGCTATCGCGGACCCGGACACGGACTCTGCCACGAACCACCAGACACAGGAAATCCCCGGGATCTCCTTGCTGGAACAAAACTTCCCCTCCGTAGAGCGTGAACATCTGAAGTTCTTCACTCAAATCGCGAAGAGTGTCAGCGTCCAGGCCTTCGAACAATTTGCTCACATGCAGCGCGAGGGACAAGTGATGCCTTTGCAGCCGCTCGCTGAGCCCCTCCATCACATGCAGCGCGTCTTTCGGATATCTCGAACAAAAATTCTCGAACGTGGCTCTGGGAATCGCAAGGACAGTTGATTTACCTTCCGAGAGAATGCTTCCCGCAGCTGGGTCGTTCGAAAGGATGGATATTTCGCCGGCGCTCTCACCTGGCTTGACAACGAACAGCAGGTGAGGCTCGCCGCGGCGGTCGGATACGGTTACCCGCAGGTGTCCGGACACTACGAGGAACAGGCCCGCATCCTGATTGCCCTGCGATACAAGCGCCTGCCCATCCTCGAGATTCACGACACTCAATTGCGGAATGAGTTCTTCGACCGCCAGCGGGTCAACGCTTTTGAAAAGATCCGTAGACCGCAAAAACGAAGCAATTTTCTGTATCATACGGAATAAAAAGCGGTTGCCCCCAGGTCGTGGGCGCAGCATACCACAAGGGCCTTCGTTCTGCACTAGCACCCGAGCCAATGAACGAGTTCCGAGCGGAGCGTCACGTTTACTAAATGCTTTGGGAATGGTGATACTGTTGGAACGGAGGCGAAAGGGGTCCGGTGACCTTCCCGGTCTTCAAAGCCGGCGATTCGGTCCTTCGCGGTTCGAATGGTGGGTTCGACTCCCACACGCTTCCGCCATATTTCTTGGATCTGTCCAAGGTCCCAAGAAGATAGTACGGTGAAATGCGGTAAAAACTGACTCTTGCAAACCAGAGGCATGGTGTCCTCTTGATTGACTGCCGGTTCACACTGAGGATCGAATTTCCGCTCACCCTGGCTCCCCACAGTGCGCCGTAACTCCTTGTTGAGTCAATAACTTGTGGTCATGATAGAGTATCCGATGAGTGCATTCGTCTCCGCACGGATCGCCGTCCAAAAAGCTAATAATCCTTTGAGGTTTTCCCCGCAAGTTTTTTGGCGATGGTTGTTTCGAGGGCCATAGAATTTCTGAGTAGTACCAGTTCCGTAACCCAAACTGCTTTAAGCCGTTTCTTCATGGCCCCACTCGGGACGGTACCTGGACCACATCATTCTCGATCCAGTTTCTCGGGGCAGACAGGAGCAAAATGGGAACACAACTCTTCAGACTCTGCATTGCCTCCCTTTGCGTGCTGACGGCAGCGGTGGGGGACTCTCCCAGCCAGGGCGTCGGTTCCGTCACAGGTAAAGTCACTTATACGGGGACCCCGGAAAAGGCAAAGCTGATCGACATGTCGAAGGATCCTGATTGTGTCAAGCTGCATCGTGAGAGGATCACTACCGAGGATGTCGTTACCGGTCCTGGCAAGACGCTTCAAAATGTTGTGGTGTATATATCCGTCGGCGCCCCGGATACCTCCCCAGTGCCCGCAACCGCCGTGCACTTCGACCAGAGTGGCTGCCACTATACAACGCACGTACTCGCTTTTCGCGCAGGGCAGGATGTAAGCATTTCCAACAGCGATCCCGTCTCGCACAATATTCATCCGATGGCGAGAATTAACCGCGAGTGGAACAGGATTCAGCCGCCGGGTACGCCCCCCTTCTCATACTCCTACGCCAACGCGGAAATCATTCCGGTAAAATGCAACATTCATCCTTGGATGAAGGCCTACTTCTTTGTTCTGAATACCAGCCACTTTGCGGTTACAGGTGAAGACGGTTCATTTAAGCTTCCGGGCCTTCCCGCAGGCACTTACACCGTCACGGCTTGGCATGAAATCTACGGCACGCGGAGCCAGGAAATCACCGTCACTGGCGGGGAAACGCAGACGCTCAACTTTGTATTCAGGGCGACCCCATAACACAAATCCGCCTCAGTGATCGTTGCCAACCCACAGCAGACAAAATTCGTCTGCCAATTTGGCCAACAGACCGCAATCTCTGAGTGGGAAGTTTTCTTCGGAGCGCCCTTGTCTCGGCCGCCTAACTCTCATTGACCTAGATAAAACAAGAGAAAAATGAACACCCAGAGTCCATCCATGAAATGCCAGTACATCCCAGCCGCATCCGTGGCCGCCAACTGCCTCCGCCCTTTTAGCGGCCGAATCGCAACGTGGATCAAGCCAATCAGTCCTCCGAGCAAGTGCAACCCATGGGCTGCCGTAAATACGTAGAAAAAACTACTGCTGGGATTCGTCGAAAGATAGACACCCTCTTTCACCAACGTCCGCCAGGCCAGCAGCTGACCAATCAGAAACAGAAATCCCAAAGCTAACGTCACGACCCACCAGCTGCGAAACCCACTGAGGTCCTTTGTAGCCAAAAGCTTTCGAGAGTGCATGAGGGTCCAGCTGCTGGCGATCAAAATGACCGTATTGAGCCAAAGAATCTTCGGAACAATCAAGAACGTCCAGTCGTTCGAAGCGCCCTTGCGCACAATGAAGGCGCTTACGAGCGCCATGAAGAGCATGATGATCGCCGCTAACGCGACGGTTACGCCCGTGGCGTAGGTCCGCTCGGGAATGTGACTGCTCCCGCTGCTCCCGGAGCCATCACCTCTGCCCCCATTGTTCCCCCCGGCTTCACCGCCGCGGCCCGGCCCACTTCCGCCGGAACCGGTTATCAACTCGACTTCATTGGAAACGATTGTGCTTGGCATGCGTTGAAACGCCCCCAGCAGGTTGCTCAAAATTTCACGCTTGATCTCTGGTTCGCATATCCTACGCTTCTCCTTCGCTCCACACAATGAATTTGCGGAGCCCAATCTAAAGGGAGATCGCAGGTTTTGACGAATCGCTCTCCTCAAAGGAAAGCTGGTTATATGTCCACGAGTATTAAGATATGTGCGGACATCTTTACGATTTCCTGAGCATGAAGAAACTCATTGCACTACAGCTGAATTGCGCGCCACACGCGCGGAGCGTTCAGCAATCGTTCTCTTTGGGGGCGGGGCTGTATTGCGAAATCGAACCCTGGGGAACATTCAAACCGGATTTGCTATTGGTTCCTCCCATGCATTTCGTTGGCCTTTGCATCTTCTTCCACCAGACTGCGAACAAACGTTCGGATGGCAAACGGAGATGTCGCCAGGACCACGGCCATTAAGGAGACGCCCAGCCAATGCGGGAAATGTGGCAACTGCACCATCGCCAGAAACGTGAAACCGATCGCGATGCCAAGAACCAGTAGAACCAGAAATTGCGCACGCAGCTTCATCTTGCGCATCACCCGCATCAGAACAACCAGGCCCGCAACAACGGCGGCAAAGATCAATATCAGGGGAATGAGTCGAAGAACGCCCATCGGGTCCTTTCACGTAAGCTGCGGCGCAAATCGCCGAATAACCTTTTGCCGCTTCGTGCTATCAGGCTCACAGTATAGACCTGAGCGCGACGAGTGGGATCCAGACCAAAGCGCGCTGGCCAATCAGAAGGTGGAGGATCTACGCGAAGACAAGTCTCCGCGGGGAATCTTACCGCACCGAGCAAGGAAGTTGCGCTTGAACAGGCTTATACGCTTGCACTGGATGGGAGGCCGAACGCCCTGATTGCCGAAGCTTCATCCTTGTGTATGTCCAACACCCTGTTCAAGAACGTCGCAGCGAGTAGATCGCTCACTCTCGGAGAAAGACTTGCAAGTTTAAGCTGCCCGCCACTTTTGGAAATTGTGACATGATTCCTGACAAGCTCTCCGATGCCCGAGCTGTCGAGGTGGTCCACATCGCTTAGAATCAGAAGGATTCGGCTGTTTCCCTTGCTCAAAAGCGTAGCGATGGTGTCACGGAGGAGTGCGTTACCCTCTCCCAGGACGATCCTTCCGGAGATGTCGAGAATCGCGATTCCATTTGTTTGCCGGGTATTGATTCGGAGTTGCTTTGAAGTTGCCGCTTTGGCGGGTCCAACACGGTCAAGTACGCTGCAAGCTGCAGCCGCCACTTCCTGCGATTCCGTTCGAACGACAATTACGGAGCGGCCTTGCTTCAGCACGTCAATCAATACTGCTGCATCTTCTGATGACTTTTCTCCGGCAGTCGGCTGGATGCTTGCCACATCGTGCGATACCGCTCTGCCTGCGGCAACACCACCGCGCGCGCCGAGGAAGCCAAACAGGGCAGTGGCGCCAGCTCCCAACGCAAAGACCTGTCCAACACCGGGAATGAGCGCGAGAGCTACCGCCGCGGCTCCTGCCGACATGCCGACTGCGCCGCCAAGAAATCCGCCTGCGAAGCCACCTAATTCCTTGGCAAACTGCGTGGCCTCGCTTTCTGATCGTGTCAAAAAAACAATGGCATCTTGCGGCACCCCTTTGCCGAGCAAGTCTTTCACCGCCTGCTCGGCGCGGTCACGCGAATCGAATACTCCTATTGCAGTTTCCATTGGATAGCCTCCTTCAAATGGCCGTTCCTCAGGTAAGCGCCAGTGTCGGATTAACTCGGCAATGTTCGGGCCCCGGCAAAACCGTGGCTTGCGGTCCGGGATGCCTCAATTAGCCGATAGCGCGAGAGTGTGCCCCCGCAAATGGAAATCTGTCAAGCAGAATGCATCACTACTTGCGAACTAGCACCTTTACGCTAGATTTTGCGAGCTGCGCTACTTGATGCACGCATTCCACTCCTCTCCCGTTCTGGGTAAAGCACATTTTCGTCCAAAGGAGGCTGAATGAATCCCACAAGGGATGCGTCGGCAGGCATTAGCGCCTCAGCGTCCCGCCGCTCCGGCAAAGGATCTGGCGGAAACTTCTTCCGGCAAAAGCGTGTAGTCCGGAAAATTGCCATAAAGCTTTTCGCCGGCCTCACCCTGAGTCACCGCCAACACCAGAAGGCGTCCACCGACAAAGCATCCCTTCCAGGACTGGCCGATTCCGCCGAAGACCTCTTCCCGGTCGCCGCGGGAGCGAGTGGAGTTGATCCCGACTTTGAACGCACGCAACTCCCCCGCAACGCGCCGGGAGATTTCCGGGTTATCGCAGGCAATGGACGAGACCAGGCAGCCGTTGGAGACATTCATCTCCGTGATGAGCTCTTCCAGGTGGTCTACAACGAGAATCGTGTCAATCGGGCCGAAAGGTTCGTTGTGATAGAGCTTCGTGTTGCGAGGGATGTTGAGCAGGGCCGCGGGCCCCACATAGGCGGAGGTGTCCTGATTAGGGAAGATCATGCTTTCGGAAACGGTGGATTCGGAGAGGCTGATGGCGCCTTTCCCAAGCGCCTCGGTGTAGAGAACGCGCAGCTCTTCCACCTTCTTGCTATTGATGAGCGGGCCGAAGTCGAGTTTGGGGAGCGGGTCACTCTCATGCTCGACGAGAACCGGATTGCCGAACCGCAGACTGCGTAGCATGGGCAAATACATTTCAAGGAATTGCGGGAAAAGCTCCCGCTGGACGATAAAGCGCACATAAGCAGTGCAGCGCTGTTTCCCGTAGTCGAATCCTTTGCGGAGCTGCTGAGCAAGGCCAGACCAATCCGAAAACTGCCAGATGCCGTAGGTGTTCACGCCTTCCATTTCAAGCATGTAACGTTTCTTATCATCATAAAGGCTTGCGGCAATGGCTCCGCCGTTGGTTTTGCCGCCGACGAAGGCCAGGCAATCAATGTGCTCGTTGCGCACGAGCGCTTCGCTGAGCTGGCCGCCGGAGCCGCTTGTGAGGGACACGGGAAGTCCTGCGCGGCGAGCGATGGCATGGGCGAGCGTCAAAGCGTACAGACTCCCGTCGGTTGGGGTCTTGGAAATCGCCGCGTTACCAGCGAGCACCTGGACCAGCACCGCGTGCATCAGCACGGACATGGGGTAATTCCATGAAGCGATATTGGAGATCAGACCGAGCGGCTTGCGGGTACGAAGCATCGCCTCGATATTCTGGACATACCATTCAACTCCTGCGATGCAGCGTTCTATGTCCATCAGGGCCTGCGCGTAGGGTTTGCCGATCTCCCAGATGAGGAGGAGAGCAATCAGTTCGCGCTCCCGGCGAAGTCCCTCAAGACATTTCAAAACGCGAAGCTTGCGTTCATCCAAATCAACGGAGGCCCAACTTGCCGCTTCGGATTTGGCATACTTCACTGCTCGGAGAGCAGTGTCCAGGTCGAGCATGGGGATACGCCCGAGACTTCGGCCATCCACGGCCGACTCGTAATGGCGCCCGAACCCGGGCTCCTGCCAGTCACCTTCGATGAGGTTCAGGACACGCCCGTCGGGGCCAAATGCTTCCGGAATTTGCGAAGCGAGCCTTCCGGAGAGATTTGTCCAATCCGCGATGGATGCAATAACCGGCATGAGGCACCTCGCCCGTGACGTCGCTTGACGCTGACTTCCTGAGTGGCTGAAAAGTGCCGGGAGTGTAGCGTACAAGGACCCGCAATACATCCCAAGATGCGTCAATGCTTGCTATAAGCGCCAGTTTGAGCGGAATTTGAATCTTGGACCCGTGAAAAACCCATCCAGCGCATCACCCGCGTTTGACGGCACGATATTTGCCGCAAAACACTTAGATTCCTTGCATTAGAAATTACCGCCAGCCGCCTTCGAGGAATTTTGCAAGAGATCGGGCGGGTCGACCGCGCACCGTTTCCAAAACGAGATTTCCGTGAGACTCCCGGCTTGCCACTCTTTTAGCGTTGCCAGCGTAGCGGAGATCTGGCCGCCATCCGCGGAGTCGAAAACGATCACGACGCCGGCATCTGCAGGAGTTGCCGATGCGATCTCCTGATAGGTTTTCCGAAACAGAGACTTTGCAAAAGTCCGTTTTGCATCCGCGGTGGATGTGGGCGACGCCGAAGCGGGTTCGACCCAGACGATTCTGACCGTCTTGCCTCGGAGCGGTTCCCAATCGCCGGGAAAGGGCTTCGTTTCTTCTCGCGAAACGCGGAACGCCGAACCTTCCGATTGCTTGGTGTCCTCACCCGCTCTCGGGGGTTCCACTGCACCGGGCAAATCCAGTTCTGTGCGTTTGATCCATCCGCGGGAGACACCCGAAATCTGGACATGAACCCAATTCTCCTGTTCCTCGATTACCTGGAATTCGTCGCCCACATCCGCGCGGAACAGCGCGCGGGCAGTGGATTCAGGCTTGGAAAGGACTGGCGTTGCCGGCTTCTTTACGACCGCCAGATCGGTGGGATGTGCCTGGTTGCGCTGGATTTCTTCGAGGTTCTGGACGTCGGCATCCAAACTTTTCCGTCGCCGTTCGGCCTTTTCTAGCCTGATCCGAAGCGACGCCAAATCCTCACTCGCCAATTCCGCAGGCACGGAGCTTGCGGCAGGCAAAGGAGCGTTTGCTGCAGCCCCAGACAAGGTGGCGTCCGGCCCGTTGGGCAGTGCGGCTGATCCATTGCTTGCTGAATTTGGCATAGCCAAGCGCAGTTTAGTGTCCGGCGCCGAGTTCAAAAGCGGCCCGCTTTGCGGAGCCGAAGATACCCGATGCGAATTATCCATCTCGTTCGCGGGTGCTGAGACGGCGGGAAAATTTGGTGAGGAACCGCCTCCGCCGAGAGTGTTGCCCATACGATCGAGAAAGTCAGCCTCCAGCCTGCCATTCGAAGGCAACACGCGATAGCCGGCCTGTGCGGAGGCAGACCCCGCGTACCAAGCCGTGATCTTGGCAGTGACCCGAACTAAAGTGCCACCAGTGCTTGCAGGTGCCACTTGCACAGAGCATTGATAATAGCCTTGCGAGTAGCCAGTCAATGCCTGGTCCGTGTCAACAAAGCCGTCGAGAACCGGCAGGCGGCCGCCAAGGGAAGGACGAAGCTGTTGAAGTGCTATGTCCACTTCGGTTTTCGACTTTTTGTAAATGCGTTCGGATGGCGTAGTCTGCGGAAATGTGCAGCGCGGCAAGAAGGATACCGCAAAAATCGAGACGAGAAACAGCCGCAAAATTCTGCTTGTCATGGCAGCGGCTCCACTGCGTCGCGGCGCAGCCAACCGCGCTGGCCGTCGTCCGTCTCTACCCCATACCAGTATGGTGTTAGGATCACAACGACGACCTGGGTGCCACCCGGAAGCGATTTCATATTCGCCGCCGCACGGAATGGCGCGGTCTTGAGATTTGCCCCCCCCGCTTTGACTTGCACTTCGAGTTCGTGCTGCAGGTCGTGCAGCCGCGCCTCAAGATTGCGCACAGAGTCTTCGGCTGTCACTACCCGCGCCGCTTCCTCCTGGCGTTGTCGTGCAAGAATTCCCTCGGCCACCTCATCCTGGCGTTTTTTCTCAGTTTCAGCAGCCTGCTGCAGATCCCTTCTGTACTTCTCTATCCCTGTCTGGATGGCAGCATACTCTGCGGTTTCTATACTGCCGTCGGAAACATGAACCTTACGCCTGCCGTTTTCCACAAAAACTGCGTCAATGCGGACGCGCGTATGCGTCGCACTCTCGGGAATGACCACATACCGCACTGTGATTGTGCCCAGGTCGTTGCTGTTCACGAAATGGCGTGGCGACAACGCATCGCTTCTGACCTTATAGAAGACGGTACCGGGCCCCTGCCAGGGCGCAAAAGCAGACGAAGAAGTGGCTGGAAGAGCACCCGTGAGCGTTTGTTCTCGCTCGTAAACATAGGTGCCGTGGACGACTGGATCATTCGCAACATCTTTCACAATGTTGATGAGCGCTTTTTCGGGTACCACCAGATCGAACACGTAACCCGCGGACCCTCCTTGGTTCTCGGCCTGGAAGCCGGCGCCCCCCGCCGCTGAACTTAGAATGAAAAAGGAAAGAAGCACACCAGTTTGTAGGCGCCGGCGAAAACCGCTTGCTCGACCTCTGAAGTCGTTTTGGGTCCGTTCTCGCAAGCGAGTTTTCCCTTCAAGCCGCCTCAACCCGCCCAAAAGGCGCGTTCATGGGGCGAAACCCACCTCTATAACTCCCTGCATTTTACCTTGTCAATATAAAACTGTATTCCCGGTCGCTTGGTCGATTATCTGGGCTATAAATTTTTGAAATGCAAAAAAGAAAAAAATGTTCTTGCATTGTTTCTGCTTGAAGCGTAGCTTTCGCAGGTTGGCATGCGTTCTGCCGGGTCAAAGATCTCTCGAGAAAGAAGTTTAGCTGGTGGGGGGAGAGATGGCAGAAAGAAGTTCTTCGGTTGGGTCCAATTCATCGCACGTACTAGTCCGGCGGCAAGAAAGTTTCACGTTAGTCCTGAACGAGAAGCGGGTTGGAGTCTGCGCACCTGCCTGCTCGAAACCATTCCTCTACAGGAGGCGGTATGATTCTAAGGTCGCTTCTTGATCGCAGAAGTAATAGTTGCTCGCTAGTTGGCTCTTTTCTTATTTGTGCTGTTTTGATCGTTGTGGTTCTCTTAACTGACACACAGCCCGCATACACTCTTCCAGTCTACAACGTCAGAGCGATACCCGCATTCGCCCGCAAATACGGTTTGCCCTGTTCGGCGTGTCACACCGCTTGGCCCGAACTGAATTACTTCGGAATGGCGTTCCGCGATCGCGGATATCAGCTTGGGAATGATCGCGATTCCCCCATCTGGCAGAATCCATCGTATTGGCCCGTGACCGCCCGCATCACCCCGATCTGGCATCGGGAAAGCACGGACCAGCAAGTGACCGACACGGCTACGAATGCGACTGTCACCCAGGCTGGATTTGATCTCTCTGGTATGGACCTATGGATGGCGGGAACGCTCTATAAGAATATCTCGTTCTCCTTGCTGCCATCCTCCGACGAAACAGGTGCCTTCCATTTTGAAAACGCTTTCGTCCGATTTGACAACTTGGCGAACAGCCCTTGGCTCAACTTGAAGTTCGGCCATTTCGAACTGGATAACCTGATTTCTGAAAAGCGTTTCTTATTCCTGTCCGGGAATGGCGGGTTCTATCAAAACTTTCACTTCATTCCAGTCGGGGACGTCAATAACTTCGGAATTGGTGACAACCAGACCGGTATCGAACTCGCCGGGCACAACGCCACCAGCTACACCCGGTATTCCGTATCATTGTTGAGCAGCACGGACGGTGGAGTCGGTTTCCAGGATTCCGGGGGCAACAACACCACAGGCCGAAGCTACGATTGGTACTTCACCTTTACTCAGGGTTTTCCTACGGGTAGCCTCGGAGTTCAGCGTATCCAACCGTTCTTCTACTACGGACAGCGCCCGACAATTTTCAATCAAACGGTCGGAGGCGACGTGATTCCGGCGACCGGGACGGGCAACAAACCGTTCTACCGCGTCGGCTTCCAGGGAGATCTCTTCCTCGGAAAGTTCGAAGTCCTGCCTTTCTTCCAACACAGCAACGACAACGTCTATTTGGCGAATGGCATCCCCGCGAATCAGGCCATAACGGCGGGAATGCAAAATGCCGTCTGGAATGGTGGGTTCATCGAAACTCACTACTATTGGAGTCCGCAATTGGTCCTGCTCCAGCGATGGGAAATCGTCCGCATGTCCCAGCAGGGGCTTGCTACGACTCCAGGAACACAGGGCAACATTGACGCTTACTCGTTCGGATATCGCTGGTATCCAATCATGTTCAGCCGTGCCGGGCTTGCCTGGCACAACGAATACTCAATCGTGAAATCGATCGGCATCATTCCTCTCAGCGGCAATGGCTCAGGTTCGCCCCCGATCACACCAACCACACCCGTTTGGAGCAGCAGTCTAATGTTCGGGTTTGATTTTGACTTCTAAGGAATGAGAGGCCAAATCATGAAACTGACAATCAAAGCGGCTTCATATTTCTGCTCGGGATTCCTTGTCCTCGCCTTCATGGGAGCGACATCCTGTTTTGCCCAGATTGACCACAACATTACGCCTTATACGAAAACCATGACCAGCAATATCCACGGCATTGTCGGGCGTGCCTACGGGGACGGTCAGATGCGGCCTGACGTCGGCGTGCAGCTCTTCCGTCGTTATTGCGTCGGCTGCCACGGCCCCCAGGGCAATGGCGAGGGAGAAAACGCGCAGTGGATCGATCCAAAACCCCGCGATTTCACCGTCGCTACCTTCGAGTGCCGTTCTACCCCCACGGGTACGTTGCCAACCGACGAGGACCTTTTTGACTCAATCACCCGCGGCTTCGTCACGACCAACATGCCGTCCTGGAAGGCGCTGACCGTTCAAGATCGGGCGGATCTGATCGCGATGGTCAAGTCGTTCTCTCCGCGCTGGGAAAAAGAAAAGCCCGGGACGCCAATTACCATTCCACCCGAACCAGCCCTTACGGTCGAAAGTATCCTTCGAGGCCGACAAAACTTTGACAAACTGCAATGCTGGAAATGCCATGGTCCGGAAGGCCATGGCGACGGACCTTCCGCCTCAACCCTTACCAATGA